>Ga0315330_10000016_pt1 | contig 82785 bp, 68 predicted proteins | sample M140m34915metaG_FD_203453 | JGI IMG/M metagenome (GOLD analysis project Ga0315330, IMG submission 203453) | Ammonia-oxidizing marine archaeal communities from Monterey Bay, California, United States - M1 40m 34915 | ecosystem: Environmental > Aquatic > Marine > Intertidal zone | place: USA...
TTACCTTCGCGCACCGCGCGCCGAGCTCGTTCGCGCGCCTCCTCGCGTCGTCACCGTCCCCGATCGTCGCCCGTGCGCGCCGCGATGTTATCCGCGCGCGTCCTCGCGATCGATCGCCGCGCGTCCGGCGCCCGCGCGCGCGTCCGCCGCCGCGCTTCAGCGCGCGCGTCCGCGACGCGCGCGTCGACCTCGCCGCGGCGTCGGACGCCTCGCGCGCGCGTCCTCGCGCCGCGCGTCGACGTGCGCGGCGCACCGTATCGCGACGCGACGACCAACCGCCGCGCGATCGGATCGCGCGCGCGCGATCGATCGCGCGCGCGCGACGTCGATCGCGACGGCGTCGATCGCGCGCGCGGCGTCGATCGACGCGCGTCGATCGCGCGCGCGGCGATCCGATCGAGATCGAGATCGCGCGATCTTTGGATGTACTACGGTTTTACGGTTCGCGCGCGCGCGCATTTAACGAGGTTTGAGCGGTGATAGAAACGCGCGAAATCGACCGACGCGGGAAATTGGCGGGAAAAGACGCCGCGCGCGCGAGGGCTGGCTGTTGAAGTCTAGAGTCTAGTTGAAGTCTAGCGGGCGGTTAAGGATGCCCGTGAAGCTCGCGCGCCGAGTCCCAGAGGGCGGTGGCGCGGAACACGCGCGCGCGAGCGGTGGCGAGGGCGTCGGCGGCGACGCGCGCGTCGGCGGCGTCGGCGAGACGCGCGACGAGCGCGCGAGAGGCGAGGAGTTGCGCGCGCGTCGGCGTCAACTCGGCGCGCGCCGTCGGACTCGACGGCCCGCGACGCGTGTCGGCGGAGACGAAGTCTCGAAGTAAGCTTTCCGCTCGGGTGTGCGCGGCGAGGGCGTAGACGTCGAGCGTGCGTCGTCTGGACGCGCGCCAAATTCGCGCGAGCTCGCGCAGGTGCGAGTACGACGTGAGCTCGCGGACGTCGGCTTTGCCCAAAGCGAGCGCGTCGGCGTGTTCGGGTGGTTCGACCAACTGGAGCGTCGAAAGATATTCGGATAGCGCGCGAAGTGCTTTCGTTTCGACGCGCAAGCGCGCCGAGTGCTTGTCGCGCGAAACGACGTCGCCGTCGTACGAGTCCGTTTTGAGCGACTCTTCGTCGGCGCCGTACATCGCGACGTACTCTTCCTCGTCCTCAGTATCTGTTCCGTTCGCTGCGAAAACATCCTCTTCTTGATCCCACACATCGTCGTCTCGAGTGGGCGCGGCGTCTTCGCGGTCGGCTAGTAAAATTGGCTCAGCCTCGACGAAGTGCGCTCGCGCCACGTCGAGAAGCTCGACGAACGGCTTGTACGTGTAATAGGCCGTAGTCGCCAGCTGCAGCATGATTTCCTGATGCTTTACAGCTCCCTCGTCGTCCGCGCCGCACACGAATCGTCTGAAATCGTCCTTGTCGACGCGAAACCGATCGTTACTCGAGCCGTCCGGCTCGACGTTCTCCTTGAAACAAAACCCGTATCGCAAGAGCAAATCTGTGTTCCCTTTGGCTCCGTACGTGATGTGCAAGAACTCGCCGGCTTTAAAATTGCGAAGCGCCTTCATCGTGACTTGCCCGTTTCCGTTGAAGCCGTCGGAAGAAACGTACGACACCTCGCGCGGTCGTTTGTGATTGGCAAAGTCCATTCCGGGAGCCATGAAGATGCCGCAAAAGTCCATTCTTCGAAACATGTCTCGCCATGGATCATTCGAAACCGGGTTCGGCGACTGAAACGAACGCGACATGACAACCGCATACGCCCAACGAAACTCCCCCGCCGTGATTTCATTGCCCCTGGAGCCCGTTGGCACTCGACTGGACGAGTTTCCATACGTCACCTGGGACACAATTTGACTATACGTAAGCTCAACCGCGCGCTCGATTCGGTGACGCTCGAGAATCAGCCAACGTAAGTCGGCGTTGCACCGAGGCTCGTACCCGTACGCCGCTTTGCTTTCGCCGTATCCGAATAAATTGACGAAATAAGGCATCGGGAGGTACGCCGGAATGAAGGCTTGATACTCTTCGAGCGTCGGCAACTTGCTCAAATACTCGTAATGCGACGAACTTTTACCCTTTTTCTTCTCCAACGCGAGAAAGCAACACAACAACGTTTCATCGAGCGTCAAGTGTAACTGTTCGCTCGTCGGATCGATGACGTACCCATCGCCTTCAAAATCTTCCTTTTTCGCCCACGGAGCCAGCGCCCTCGCGCGACGCGTTCTTCGCCATTGTCTCAATTCCTGCCTCGACACCAGCGTTCGCACCGCGGCCGACGACTGCACGAGAAGCCAATACCTCGCCAACTCCGCCAACGCCGGCGTTCGCGCGCACGACTGCGCGGTGATCAACTGTCGCGGTCCGCGCAACTCCAGCACCGTCTCGCCTCTCGCGGCGTCTCGCGTAAACCGCAACCCGTACCCGCGCATCTCCCTCGCCCCCGCGCGCCCCTCATCGCGTTCACCGTCCTCGAACGCTTCCCTCGCCACCTCCAACAGCGCCTTCGCCCCTCGACGATCGTCCTCCGAGTACGCGACTCGCGCGCGAGTCGCTTCAACCGTCTCCTCAACCGTCTCCTCAACCGTCGCGTCCGCCTCCGCGCGCCGATCGCGCTCGATCGCCGCCTCCGACGCGCGCGCGCGCACCTCGATCGCGCGCGCCGATCGCGCGCGCGAGAGATCGAGCACCCATCGCGCGAACGCGTCGCGCGCGTCCGGCGCGTCGTTCGCGCCGTCATCTCCGGCGCGCATTCGACGCCGTTTCCTCCCGCGCGCGCGCGTCCGCGCGCCTCGCGCGCGCGCGCGCGCGTCCGAGGCGTCCGCGCCGTCGTCGCCGTCGCCGTCGTCGTCCGCGCGCGCGCGCGCGCGTCCGAAGAGTCGCGCGAGCGCGCGCATCATCGAATCGATTCGCTTCGCGCGTCGCACACTGCCGCGCGCCGACCGCGCCGCGCATGCTCGTGCGCCGCGGCGCGCTCGCGCGCGCCGTCGTGCTCGTCGGCGCGGCGATCCCGTGCTCGACGTTCGCGCTGAAGATGCGCGAGGACGCGGCGAAAGATCCCGCGGAGGCGGCGCGACGACGCGACGACGACGACGGCGCGTGAGGCGCGCGCGACGACGCGACGACGACGACGACGGCGCGCGAGGCGCGCGCGAGGCGCGATCGCGATGACGCGGCGCGCGCGAGGCGTCGCGGCGGCGGTCGCGCTGGCGACGCTCGGCGCGGCGGCGACGGTCGAAGAGGACGAGGGCGACGCGGCGACGCTCGCGCGAGGGACGACGCGCGCGGCGTACGCGGCGGCGACGGTGGCGACGATGGTGGTGGACTATAAGCTCGCGAAACGCGAGACGTGGCGAAGCGAGGGCGGCGCGCACGATAGGAACGCGAAGCGGTTGCACGCGATGTGCGGCGCGAACGGAGGACTGTACGTCAAGGCTGGACAGTTCGCGTCCACCGCCGGCGGCGTGCCGGAGGCGTACGCGCGACGGTTGAGTAAGCTGCAGGATGAGGTGGCGCCGTCGCCGCGCGACGCGGTGCTGAAAGTGGTGAGGAATGAGTTCGGCGGTCGCGCGCCCGAGGCGCTGTTCGAGACGTTTGAACCCGAACCCATGGCGGCGGCGTCGTTGGCGCAAGTGCATCGCGCGGTGTTGAAGAGCGGACGGACGGTGGCGGTTAAGATCCAGCGACCAGGGCTCGAGCGGTCGATCGAGAGCGACATATCGACGATGAGCGCGCTGGTGCGCTTCACCAGGCTCTTCTTTCCGTCGTTTGATTTCGGTTTCATGGTGGACGAGTTCAAGTCAAGACTGGAAAAGGAGATCGATTTCGAAGCGGAAGGACGGAACTGCGAACGGCTCGGATTGGCGTTCGCGGACGACGCCCGCATCGACACCCCAGAGGTTTTCTGGGATTTAACCACTCGTCGCGTGTTGACGATGGAGTTCATCGACGGCGAGAAACTGACGAACATCGAAGGGATGCGCGAGAAAGGTCTCGACCCCGAGCACGCCGCGCTCGCACTGAGCGATTGTTTCGCGCGCATGCTTCTCGTGCACGGGTACATCCACGGAGATCCTCACCCTGGAAATTTGCTCTGCCGCGCGCATCCCGACGGAAGCGGGCGAACGCAAGTCGTGCTGTTGGATCACGGCTTGTACAGCGAGCTCACGGAGGAATCGCGCAAGGCGATGTCAAATTTATGGATCGCTATCGCGGTCGGCGACAGCGTCCGCGCGGTGGCCGCCGCGAAAGCTTTGCAAGTGCCGGATGAATTCGCGTGGCTCATGCCGCTCGCGTTGGCGAGAAAGACGTCGAGCGGCGAACCGGTGGATCGACGAGTCCTCGAGAAGCAGTGGGCCGACGACAAGGCCAAAGGCGGCGCCGGGCGTCCAGGTCTCGGCGAGGCCGCGATCATCGGCAACAATTTATCGAAAGAGATGATCATCGTGTTACGAGCGAACGCGCTGGTGCGAAACGTCATCAAGGCGCTCGGTGACTCGCGCGAGAGCTCCATCGCCGCGCTCGAGATGAAGCGTCAGTGGTGCAACGTGCGCTACGCCGCGCTCGGTCTCATCGTCCCGCGCGCTCTCGGTGCGTCTTCCATCTCGCGCGGCGTCTCCACGCGGCGTAAACTTCTTTGGCGCGCGCGTTCTTTCGGCATCTTCGCGCGCGTCTCTCGGCGCGCCTTCGCTCGCGTCTTCGCGCGTCGTCGGAGCGCGCCGCCGTAGCCCGCGTTGCAATTTTATTCTTTACGTGACTCCCGCGCGCGCGTCTCGCCTCGGCGACGTCATGTCGTACGCCTACCTCTTCAAATACATCGTCATCGGCGACACCGGTGCGTCCGACGCGCCGCGTCGCGCCGCGTCGACGCGCCGCACCGCGACGACGCGCGCACATTCTCGTTACGCCGCTGACCGAACCCACCGTTTTCCGCGCAGGCGTGGGGAAATCGTGCCTGCTCCTGCAGTTCACCGATAAGACGTTTCAACCCGTGCACGACCTGACGATCGGCGTCGAGTTCGGGTCGCGCATGGTGAGCGTGGCGAGCAAACAAGTGAAATTGCAGATCTGGGACACGGTGCGAACGCGAACGCGAACGCGAACGCGAACACGAACGAAGACGCGAAAAGAACGCGCGACGATCGACGCGGACGATCTGCGGCGCGCGGCAACTGACATGCGATCGACGCGCGCGCGCAGGCGGGACAAGAGAGCTTTCGAAGCATCACGAGGAGCTACTATCGAGGCGCGGCGGCGGCGCTGCTCGTGTACGACGTGACGCGCAGGGAGACGTTCGATAACCTCTCGACGTGGTTGCAAGACTGTCGCGCGCACGCGAATCCAAACATGGTGATCACGCTCGTGGGGAATAAGGCGGACATTTCGCACAGGCGCGCGGTGTCGACGGAGGAGGGGGAAATGTTCGCCAGGGAGAACGGTTTGCTCTTCGTCGAGGCGAGCGCGAAGACGGCGGATCACGTCGAGGACGCGTTCATCGCCACCGCGCGCGAGGTGGTGAAAAATATCGATGCCGGATTAGATGTGAAGGACGAGAGTAACGGAGTTAAGCTCGGATACGTCGCGGGAGGAGGCGCGTCGGACACCGTCGGCTTGAACGCTCCGCCGCGCGTAGAACAGAGCGGATGCTGCTAGCGTCGCGCGACGCGATGCCAACGACGAAGAACTTAGAAACGCGCGCATCATGTCAATTGTATGATTTCTCTGTACACTAACCGCCTCCGCCGTGCCATCGCCGAGCGACGCCGCGACGCCCGCGCGGATAACCGCCGCGACGCCGCGACTCGCCGCAAATCGCCGCGCGCGGTGCCATGGCGAACCGCTACGGCGACGCGGGCGATGAATCTCCCATAACGTCCGCGCGCGCGAGCGATCTCGCGCGCGCGCGCGTCGACGGCGCGCGCGGCGAGAGCGCGAACGCGTTTTCACAATCTGGGGGGACAAAAGAAGATGGCCCACGCTCGCGGAAAAAACGCGCGGTGTCGCCCATCGACGCCATCTGGCAGCCCGAAGACCTCGTCGTGGGACGAAAATCGGTCGTCCCGAAGGAGTTGTCGACGTCGATGCGCGCGCTGTCGGACATCGGGAACGCGGGCGCGGCGCCCGCGCGTAAGGCTGACGCGCCGAACGAAATAGACGTGGAGTCGTACTTGCTCGGACAAAAGCACGCGCTGGAATCGGCGTTCGATAAATCGTTACCGCAGAGACAGTTATTGGGGGCGTTGCAGCTCGCGCTGCACGACGTGCGCGAGAAGACGAGCAAGTTGGAGGCGTCGAGTTCGGAAATCGAAGGCGCCGTTCGGCGTTCCGAGGGCGTCCAAAATCAAGTGACGGGCGACGTTCGCGCGCTGACGACGTCGACGATTCCGGCGATTGAACGTGCGATCGGCGAGCTGCGATCGCGCATGGATGCGGAGGAACGACGGAAGACGATGTCATTGACGGCGTTGGTGAAGGAGACGGCGATGCGAACGCTCTTCGGCGTCGCTTCGCTCGAGACGGCGGTGGGGAACTTCACGCGATCCGTGCTGTTCCCTCCAATCAATGAGGGCGATGCGTCGGCGGTGGACGCGGTGGACAAGGTCGATGCGACTCCAGAGTACGCGCAAACGCTCGGCGCGATTTTTCTCGTAACGGCGCTCGAACTCGCCTCGAGAACGAACGAGTATATTCGCTCGAGAGCACCGCCGAGCGTGCAACGGACGACGACGACGTTTACGTGGGGTTTAAATGCATGTCGCACACTGGTGTGGGCAGCGGCTGCGATTGAATGTCTACAATTCACGAAAGTGCGCTGTCACGCGCTCGCGTCGATCGCGTACGCAGCCGCGACGGAGACGACGGACGAAGTCAAAGAAGTGAACACCAGCGACGACGACGACACGAGATGAACATCGCGCGATTCGCGCGCTCGACTAGCGCGCAAAAAAGAAGCATCTGTAACATAATTCTTCCCTTGGCAGCTTTACGGCGCGATAGGGGAAAGAACCCTCTCTCGCGCGCGCCGCGCGCGCTCGCACTCCACGACGCGCATTCGAGCCGCGCGCGCGCGCGGAACGTAGGATGAATAGAACCAATCAAATCGCACCAGTCAGCAGAACGCCGTCGCGCGCGACCGAGCGCGCGCGCGCTGAGACCTCGGTGATACGCGGTTCTGTTCTGAGCAGTTCTTCGTTTGACGCCGTGGACAACGCCGCGCTGGAGACGCCCTCGGACGAGCATTCGTTCGATACCGATGAACACGTTAACGTGGATGACGGCGACGACGTCGATGACGCGCGATCGACGCCAGAGACGGTGGAGGAGACGCAGCGTTCGAACGGTGCTTCGTTGCACGCCTCGGACGCGACTTCGGCGACGACGAAAGGCGACGAGTCGCGCGATGAGGTTTCGCTGGAAGAAAATACGGACCCGCGAGCGAACGAAACGAACCCGACGAAGAAGCCGACGGGCGAGACGGCGACGTGCGGGCTCTCCAAGAACGTCGATTTCTTACTCACGAAGACTGGCCACGTGAAGTCGATATCAAAGCGTAAGGCGAAAACAACCACGGTGTCGCAGAAGAAACCGTCGAACGAGGTGGCGCTGGTGGAAATGCCGCGCGCATCGCGCGCGCTGACGACTGCAAACGACAAGCGCTCGACCGCACACACGTGGAAGTCGTGTCCGTTTGCTATTGCGCAAGGATCCGAGCCGGCGCCCGCCGGATCGCAACAGTGCGGTAACTGCAGAGCGTTGGATTTGTTTTATCTTGATTCGTCGTGGAATCAATGACCGACGCCAGAGACGCATTTTTGCCTAACGACGTATATGTATGCACACGCTTATTGATTTTATCGCGCGATCGATTGAAATATTGAATATTGAAATAGTAATCGTCGCCGCGGCGCGGCGACGTCGCGCGATCGGTTTCTCTCGCTTCTACTACGCGAGGCGTCAATTTAACGTACAATCATATCGCTGTGCTGAGAATTAAAAGCTGCGTCTAAGACGCACAAGTGAACGAGACAGAAGTATGAAACTAGCAGCAAGAGCTCTTCGCGTTGACGCTGCGACCTTCGCCCGGTCGCACGGTGTTTCCTCGCGGACCCGCGTTCATTTGCGGTTGGCTCGCCATGCGGTTCTTAATTTCGTTCGCCATGGTCATGAAAGCTTGCTCAACGTTCGTCGCATTCTTCGCCGACGTCTCTATGAACGGGATCCCAATCTCATCCGCGAACGCCTTCGCCGTCGCGTAATCCACCACCTTTTGACTCGTCAAGTCGCTCTTATTCCCCACCAGCAACTTGTTCACATTTTCGTTCGCGTAGCGATCGATCTCGTTCAACCATCCCTTCACCGCCTCAAAACTCTCCATGTCGGTCACATCGTACACGACGATGATGCCGTGCGCGCCGCGGTAGTACGACGACGTGATCGTCCGAAATCGTTCCTGCCCCGCGGTGTCCCAAATTTGAAGCTTGATCGTCTTACCCTCCAGCTCCACAGTGCGAATCTTAAAATCAACCCCGATCGTCGAGATATACGTCCCCGTGTACGTATCGTCCGCGAAGCGAAGCAACAGACACGACTTACCGACGCCCGAGTCGCCGATGAGCTGCGCGCGCGCGTCGATAGATCCGCCCTCGTCAGTCCTCGCGTCTCCCTCGCCTCCGTTCGCGCCTCCCGCGCCCGCGCGTCGATCCCGTCCTCGTCCGCGTCACCTTCGCTCGCGTCCGCGCGCGCCCGTCCCTCGATCCCTCGCGTCACCGCGCGTCGCGGTCGAGCGTTCGCGTCGCGACGATCGCCCGTCTCAACGGCACGCGGCGCGTTCGCGCGCGCGTCGCGTTCGCGCGCGCGCGCTCGCGTCGCGCGCGCGCGCGCCGAGGCGTCGGTCGTCGCGGCGACTCGTTCGACGCACCAGGAGCTTGAACAGGTAATCGTACTCGGGATTCATCGTCGCGCGCGCGAGATTCTGGCGCGCGCGGGCGTCGCGCGCGCGCGATGGCGCGCGATTTAGCGCCCCGAACCCTAGTGCGTGGCGTCGCATAGAAGGACGGTGTGAGGCCATCACGAAGTCAACTGTTTCGGCGGCGGCGCGACGCGCGCGCGCGCGCGCGCGGCCGCACACGACGACGCGCCTCGCGCCGTCGACGCGCGCAAACGTCGCTCGCACGCCGCGCGCGCGTCGCGCCGCCGCGCCCGCGACGCGCGACGCGCGGGAGCGCGCGAAAACGACGCGCGAACGCCTCGCGAGGCGGCGCCGACATGACGAACGCGCCGATGGACGCCGACGGCGCGGGCGCGAAGGACGAGGGGGACGCGCGCACGGCGAATCTGGTGGTGACGAAACCGAAGGACATCGGCGACGCGGATTTCGCGAATTATTTTTGCACGTACGGGTACCTGTATCACCAGAAGGACATGCTGGAGGATCAGAATCGAATGACGGCGTACAGCGACGCGGTGCGATTGAATCCGGATTCGTTCAGGGGGAAGGTGGTGCTGGACGTGGGGACGGGATCTGGTGTGCTCGCGATGTGGGCGGCGCAAGCGGGGGCGAAGAAGGTGTACGCGGTGGAGGCGACGCACATGGCTGTGCAAGCGAGGAAAATCGTCGCGGCGAACGGGCTGAGCGACGTCGTGGAGGTGATACAAGGATCGATGGAGGAGGTGGAACTGCCGGAGAAGGTGGACGTGATCATCAGTGAATGGATGGGGTACTTTTTATTGCGCGAGTCGATGTTTGATTCGGTGCTGTGCGCGAGGGATAAGTGGATGAAGCCGGGAGGGGCGATGTTTCCGTCGCACGCGAAGATGTATCTGAGCGCGATTAAGTCGAACAAGAGTGGGCAAAAATATCAAGAGCTTCAAGAGAGCTTGAGCGTGTGGGAGGATTTCGTGCGGAACACGCACGAAAATTATGGCATAGACTTGTCGTGCATGAACGGCGAATACGAAGATGAGCAAAAAGAGCACTATTTGAACACCGCGGCGTGGGTGGACATTCACCCGTCGCAAGTCATGGCTAAGCCGTTTACGTTGGCGAGCTTTGACTTGAACACGTGCACGATGGACGACATCAAAGTTCTTCGCGACGTCGACTTCAAGCTGCGCCTGTTCGATGGACTCGCAGGGCCTTCGGGGGAGACGCGCGTCGGCGCGTTCGCGGGCTGGTTCGACGTCACGTTCGCGGGATCCAAGGAGAACCCGTGCGAGAACCCGGTCGAGCTCACGACAGCACCGGACGCGAACGGCGCCACGCACTGGGGTCAACAAGCGTTCTACATGTTTCCTGAGGTATACGCCAGCGATGGTCACTTCATTTCTGGTAAGTTCGACATGGTTCGTCGCAAGGAAAACCAACGCCTGTACAGCGTTCGGATGAACTGGACGCAGTCCGACACGGACGCTGGGCCGCCGAACGAGTCCATCGGCACGCGTGGGATCGTTTGGCAGATTGAGTGAGCGCTCAACCCTATCACTAATACTAGTACGGTTTAACCAAAGCTCACGCACATTTTTCCGCACGTCTCGTCCGTCTCTAGTCCGCGTTGACTGTTTGACTCCCCAACGCGCGACGACCTCACTCGCACGCGCGCGGCGATCGCGCTCCATGTCCGCCGCGAGCGCCCTTGCGAGCGCGCGCGACGCGTTCGACGACGAGGACTACGACGAATCGCTGCAAATATGCGACGACGCTCTGGGAACCGGCGACGAAGGTGAAAAAGTGGCGCTGCTGTGTCACCGCTCCAAGACATTTCTAGCGGTCGGGCTCGCGCAAGAGGCGTTCGCGGACGCCGTAGACGCGGTGGCGCTCGAGGGCGACAACTCCGAGGCGCTGCTCAGGCTCGGGATCGCGGCGTACGAGATCGGGGCGTATGCAAAGGCACGGGAAGCGCTCGAGCGCGGCGTCGGCGCCGAGCCGAGCGGGACGAGCCGACGCGCGACAACGATGAAGTGGCTCGAAAAGGCGAAAACGGCGGAAATGAAGGCGAGAGATGGCGGCGAAGATGCATCGCCACACGCGAACGACGAGCGTTTCAAGCGGGCGTGGTATCAGTCGCAGACGCACGCGACAGTGGAAATTTTCGCGCGAGGCGTCACGGCGGACGCGTTGACGTTGGATTTCAACGACGCTTGCGATGTGTTGCGGGTGACGATAGATGCTTTGAGTGGGGGCGATGCGCACGCGAAAATGTATGATCCATACATTTTAGAGCTGAAACTTTTCGGGGCGGTCGATCGCGAAAGTGGTGTGGTCAACGTGTCGCCGGCCAAGGTGGAGATTCGCATGAAGAAGAAGACACCCGGACACTGGAACGATCTCGAGCGACGGCCGGGAGGCGGATTATCGACATCGTCAGTGAACGCGTACAGTGAAGTAAAACCGCAAGCTGACAAGCGCACGGCGAAAGATTGGGACGCTCTGGAGGCAGAGCTTGACGCCGAGCTCTCGGAAGAAAAGCCCGAAGGCGAAGCGGCGTTGAACGAGCTTTTTCAAAAGATTTACATGAACGCAGATGATGACACTCGGCGCGCGATGAATAAATCATTTCAGGAGAGCGCCGGGACGGTCCTGAGCACGGATTGGAAAGACGTGGGCTCAAAAACTGTCACTCCTGAGGCGCCGTGATGGAAACGCGCAATTTAGAGATCGGTACGAACACACGGGTTTAGATTTGATGAATTCACACCGCACTAGTAAAGCTATGATTTGCGACGTCGTCTTTTCGCGCTTAAAAACAAATCGTGTCCAGCATCACCCCGAGCGTCTGCACGATGTTATCCGCCATGAGCTTTTGCACGTTCTCGCTGAGATGTTTCTTCGGATCCTGCCGGCCGACGTTTTTCACCACGAGCTCTTGCGCCGTCAGCTTGTCCTCCTCCACGACGGCCTTTTCGTACTTGGTCGCCAACTCCTTGAGCTCGAGCACGACGTTTTCGTTTTGCTTCTCTTGCTCGTCGAACTTGTTCACCTTCAAACCCGCGCTCCACTTCGACTTGTTCAAATTCAACAACATCTTTTCTTCCAGCACCGATTTGGCGTACGAAATGCCGATGCTGTAGTAGTGCCTATTCAACCCGTGGATCAACGCGCTGATCGAAGGTTTGTTCAAGTGCCCCAGATTCGACGTCGTTTGTCTCGGCTCCTGACCGAGCATGATCGTCTGCGGATTAATCAATCGAAACGCATCGATCACCACCTTCCCTCGCACGCTCTGCACCGGGTCGATGACCACGGCGACGAGCCTCGGGTTCAACTGCTCGAACGACTGCTGCGTGTTGATGTCCACCCCCGACAGCCAGCACCCGAACCCAGGGTGCGAGTGGTACCAACCCACCACCATCTCCTCTCGCCCGGTCTGCTTCAACATGTCTAACATTTTCGTTTGAAACACCGGATCGACCGCCTCCACGCTGACCCCCGTGCCGCTCTGCGGCATCGCGAAGACGTCCACCACCGTCACCGTGTACTCATCGACGAACTGTCCGAGCATCAGGCCCATGACTTCCATCGGCACTCCCGCGCGACCTATTTCGAGCGACGGCGGCGTCCATCGGTCAGTCCACGCCCGCGCGTCGCGCACACGACCGCGATCGTCTCGAGATTTCGCGTCAGATCCAACAGTCAACTCGACGATGATTCGTCGCTCGCGTCGCGCGCTCACCGTGTTTGAGCATTTTGAGCAGCGCTAAGCTAGATATGTACACTTGTTCCGCGGTGTCGACCTGCGCGGCGTCACCAGCGCCGGGCATGGCGCCGGGCATACCGCCAGATTGCATCAAGCGTTGCATGGCGAGAGGCTCGGTGTGCGGTGCGTCGTCGTTGCAACGAGGACTACGCGATCGGGCGAATCATGGTCGCTGGATTGTTCTCGAACGTATCGGGGTGAACTTCGTAAGAATCGAACCTCCAACCGAGCTTGCGCGCGGATGGTAGCGCCAGCCGCGTGAGCACGTCGGTCGGCGTCACGACGCGCAGAGGCGAGCCTTCTAAATCGACGACGAAGACGTGATGGATGGAGTTCTTGGCGAGCGCACCCAGGACGTCGATGAAATCAGCGTCCTCGGTGAGGGTAACGAGTGGAATGCGCGTGAGCGCTCGTGACTTGAGGTATCGTTCGACTGTGTCGCACAGCGCGTCGACATCGAACACGGCTTCGCGAATGTCGGATACGGAAAGGACGTCGATCAATTTACCGCGCGGTTCGTCGACCACGCCCAGACACGAGTGACCGGTGACGTGCATCATCACGAATGCATCGAGTAAGCGCGTCTCCGGGAACACGCACATGACGTCAGAGTCGGGGAAAACGCGGTGCGATTTCCGCGCGCCCAAGCCCAGCGACGTCAAGTTTCGACGCTTGAGGGCATCGTCGAACGAATCGCTGTTGTCGTACAGAAACTGCACAATATCAGCTTGACTGACGAGCGCCTCGACAACCATCTTCTCTTTCATCTCATCCTTGTCGTCGGGTTTGAGCGAGTACGTGCACACGCGATGACACACGTGCGCCTGGCGAGGCGCGATGAAGTCCCCTGCGGTGACGATGTGGCGCAGGAAGCCGGATCGAACGAGCTCGAGAAGATCCGCATCCGCCGCCGCTATGCGACTCACCATTCTCCCGTCTTCCTCACTGTGTGTCTTTCGTCGCGCTTCTTTGAGCGTCATGTTCAGCACTTCATCGATCGCGTTTTTCACGTCCTCCGGCGAGATCGAGGAGAGCCATTCGCGGCGATGATTATCGAGTTCGACCTCTCGGCGCTCGACAGATTCACCGCTCAGCCGTTCCGCGGAAGTCACGGTTCGAAACGCGTGTCGAAGCACGCCCCACGCCGAGTGCACGTGAGGCTGCCCCGTCAACGCAGCCGTCTCCCGAACGATCTCTCGACCCGGCGGCTTCGCGCGTTGAATCGCCGCCGCGACGTCTCGGAGAATGTCGAAAACGCTGCACCACCCTATGAAAGTTTTCGCATCACCGGTGAGCACGGGCGCGCTCGACACGTTAAACGCGCGCATGAACTCGATACACTCCGACATACTGAGCGTGTCCGCGAGCATCAGAGGCGGCGTCCGATCGCTCTCACCGTAGTATTCATCCAAGTAATCCTCCACGCGGTGGCTCCCGAGAAGTTTTCGCCCGCTCTCGAAGGATGCAAAGACGTCGCGGCGAAACGTTTCTTCCGCGGCGGCGAGCGAGTCGTCCTGCAACGCGTGAAGCGGTCGGCCGAGCTCGTCCTCGAGAAGTTTCGTTGTTTTTTGCTTTCGTTCTTCGATCGACATCGCGCGCGACGAGGCGATATGTGGCGTTTGACATGTGACGTTCGCGTCGGAGTCTCTCCGTGTATATGAAACAAAACTACTGTGACAGCCGGACGATCGGGTCAAAATCCACCGCCAATTTGAGCCTGCGCGCACAGCCCACTCGCTAACTTTGACTCCTCGATCGCCTTATCCCGCTCGGTCTTCATCAGCTCGTAGAGCTTCGTCTTCAACTCGAGCTCTTGTTGCAACACCTGCACCGTCTGATCGCGATTTAGCAACTCATTCTCCTTACTCTCGAGTTCGAGCTCGCGCTCCGCGAGCTCCTCGCGCAAATCTACAAGTTGTTTCATTCGTCCCCGTCGATCGGGCTTTTCGCTCTTCGGCTTACTCTCCGCCGTTTCGGCGTTCGTCGTCGCGCTCTTCGATTCCGACTTCGTCGCCTCGGCGTTCGGCGCCGTCTCGCCGTTCGCCATCACCACCCCCGGCGCGCTCACCTCGGCCGCCGTCGACGCCTCACCGACGATTTCACCGCTCTGCGCGCGCTCGATCGTCGCATCGCCGCGCGCGACGCTCTCGACGTCGTCCGCCGCGCTCGCGCCGCCGCCGCTCGCCACGACGAGCGCCGCGCACGCCGCCGCCGCCGCCCGACCGAGCGTCCCAGCCGCGCGTCGCGCCGCGCCCTCGCGCGCGGCGTCGCCGTCGTCGAGCGCGACGCCCGTCGCGCGTCGACCGTCCGTCGCGCGCGTCCCTCGCGCGCCGCGCGCGTCGCGCGGCGTCGACCGCGCGCGACGTCGATTCGTCGCGTCACCGATTCGCGCGCGTCGTCGCGTCGACGCGACGCAGACGGCCGCGACGCGCGCGGCGTCGCGCGATCCGACGTGCGCGCGCGCCATGGCTCGCGCGCGCGCGCGCGTCGACGACGTTCGACGTCGTCGCGGTGTGCGGTCGGGCGCGCGCGCGAGGCGCGCGGACGGCACATCGACGCGCGCGGCGCCGATCGACGACGCCGCGATGCGGCGACGCGCGATGCACGACACGTTCGGGTACGGCGCGCAGCCCGGGCCGGCGCCGGGGGTGTACGCGCCGGGAGAGGGCGCGAACTCCGGGCCGGGGCTGATGCCGTTCGACGGGTCGTCGCAAAAGAAACGGAGAAACGCGGCCGCGGAGCGCATCAAGAAGACGTTCAACCCGTGGCACCTGGTCCTGGTGTTCATGACGCTGTTTCTGTACCTGAGTTATTACAGTCGCAAGGAGGTGGTGAGCAAAAGACGCGTGAGAAAGCACAAGGATGGGCTGGAGGGGGATTTGCGAGAGGTGCGAGCGCGAATGACGACGCTCGAACACGACCTGTTTGTGCGCAGCAAAGAGCACGAAACGCTGACGCGAGAGTTGGATTCGATGCGACGCGAGCACGAGACGACGAAACACGAGCTAGAGGCGAAGAAGATTGAGGTGAAGGAACACGTCGAGCGGGCGGCGAGCAAGCCGGTTCGAGCGGGCGACGTCTCGACGTGCCAAAAGGAGGTGAAGACGCTGAAGACGGAGATGGAGTTGATGAGACACAAGTGCAGAGTGACGGAGCTAGAGTTAGAGCGCGCGAAACACGAAGCGGAGTTCATGAAGGAGCACATCAGAGAGGAAGTCATCAAGGAGGATATCGAGCAACTCGAGAAGCAAATCGAAATCGATGAAAAGGCTGAGGCTGAGGCTGCGGCTACGGCTCGCGAAGAAGTATCGCACTTTTCGTGATCGAACGGTAAATAGTATTCTTTTCATTCGAACAGTACAACTATACCTTTCTGATCTACCTTTCTATCGGCATCGCGCTACGTCAAGTCTACGGTCTCGATGTCGTTCCCCCCGCGCTCGTCGAGCTTTCGAGATTTTCCACGCAGCGTGAGAAGCAACCCGAAATGATCACTCGGCACAACGGGTAGCTCTAGTATTTGCGCCTTGCCGCGGTTGCTAACCGTTTTATGATACGTCACGCCTGGAATCGGATCGGTGCCCACCATCTCAACGCGTTTGACGTCAAAGTGCTTGAGTTTCACGAACGCCCGATCGAGACGCTTTTGCAGATAGCCACGAAGCATGGCGTTCTTGCGAGCGTCGTACGTGAAACCCGGATCGCCAGGCCGCGCCTCTAGCCACGCATCGCGCCAACCGTCGGGTAAAGGCACGGCGCCATCTTTGTCGTCCCAATTCGTATCGCCCATGAAAATCGCGTTCTCGTGCTGGTTCAGCCACGAAAAACACTCAGACATTTGCACGGCGCGTTCGCGCGCGCTCGTTCGACTGGCGCTGATGTACGATTCCAGGTGCGATGTACCGAGCGCGAACGTCGCCCGGCTGCTCGGGCATCGCATATGACTGACGACGTCTAAATATCGTCCCATTTGCGAATTTCTAAACGCGTACTGATCTCGCTTCAAAACCTCACTGCGAACCACGCGCTTGAACAGCATCATGCTAAAATACTCTTGCAACGGGGGCTTGGGCCCGACCACGTAGGCATCCCACCACGGCTGCGCCCGCAACACGAACAACGCTTGCGGCGTCACCTCTTGCAAGCACACCACGTGCGCGTCGCACGTCTCGATCACCTTCCCGAGCGCCTCCAACCGCTCCGCCTGCGCCACGTCTCCGAACCACACGTTATACGTCAACAATCTCAAATCTCCTTTTTCGATCGCGACGCCTTCGCGCGAGTCCTCCGCGTTCGCTTTCGGTTTCGCCGGCGCCGCCGTCGCGCGAAGCGTCTCCGACGTCTTCTCGCCCGCGCTCGGCGCGTTCACCATCGTCATCGCCAGCGCCCGCGCGCGCTCGTTCGCGCGCTCGCGAGTCACGTCTTTCGCGGACGGCCCCGGCGCGATCCCGCGTCGTTCGAGGCGTTCGGCGTGGAGCGCGGCGAGCCATCCGTTGTCGGAAGCCGTTCCAGCTGTCGTCTTTGGATTTGAATCGACGTCGGCGCTCGTTTTCGCGCGTTTCGAGCGCGGCGACGACATCGCCGGCGTTCGTCGCGCGACGAACGCGACGCGGCGCGCGCGGGCGGCGATGCGGGCGCGCGTGGTGCCGTTGCCCGCGCGCTCGCGAGTGCGGCGCGCGCGCCGGCGTCGCGGGAAACAATTCGTGTTTTACAAGAGCGAGCGCGTCGGTCACGCGTCGTCGTCGTCGTCGTCGGACGACGCGTTGCCTAATAAAGGCGCGGTGGTTTGCGCGACGTCCTCGCGCGTCGCGGTTTCGGCGGCGGCGCGACCTTCGTACGCGGCGAGGCACTCCTCGTCGCTCGCGCGCCAATACGCGGGCGCGCACCAACACCACAGCAATTCGCAAAACGCACCGTCGCGCTCCCAGCACGGTTCGGCGATGCCCTCGACCCAGCCGCGTTCGAGCGCCCAGACGTACGCGCCGCCGAGCGCGGCGTACGCGACGACGGCGCTCAACGCGACGACGAGCGCCGCGCGAAGCGCCGCCCGACCGGCGCCGCCCTTCGCGAACGTCGACGGCGGCGGCGGCGGCGGCGGTGGTTTCGGCGGCATCGGCGGCGCGTCGGGCGGCGTCGGCGGGCTCGGCGCGCCCGGCGCGACCGACCCGACGACGCCGAGGAAATCAATCTCCGCCACCGCTCGCGCGCCGCACGGCAAAATCTTATTCCGACACTTCATCGTCACCGTAAACTCCGTCCAAGACCCATCCTTCGGCGCCCCCTCCAGCGCGCACCGCTCGCTCGTCTCCCTCACCTCGCAAAACTTCCCGTCGTACCTCTCCGTCAGCGCCGCGTTTTGCGTCGTCAGTCGCGTCGCGTACGCGTCGCATCCCACCGCGCTGCACGCCGCGTCCCCTCCGTACGTCGTCGGTCCCAGCGCCGATCTCTCCCGCGTCGACGCGTTGAACGTCACCGTCTCTCCCGTCGGCAGCGTCGCCTCGCCCGCGCGTATCGTGAACGTCTCGACGCACGACGCGCTCGGCGAGCAGACGATTCGGCACTGAAACGACGCGTGGCACTTCGACGCGTCGTCCACCGTCGCGCGCGCGCTCGCGCACGAGAATCGAGGCGGCGCGCACGACGACGCGAGCGCCGCGCCGGCGGTCGTCGCGACGCGCGCGACGAGCGCGACGGCGACGAGCGCGGCGGTGGATCGCGCGCGAGGCATCACACGCGCGCGCGGCGCAATGACGACGGCGACGCGCGTCGCGCGCGTCGCGCGCGCGGGACGCGCGGGCGCGGACGCGCGTCGAACGACGGCGACGCGCGTCGCGCGCGTCGCGCGCGCGGGACGCGCGACGCGCGGCGACGACGACGGCGACGGCGCCGACGACGCGCGCGGTGGTCGGTTTTACGCGTACGACGCTCGAACGTGGCGCGCGTTCGAGGACGCGTTCGGCCGGTGGCCCGCCGAGGCGTGGTTCGCGCCGTTGCAGGCGTCGATCGCGATCGCGCTCGCGGGCGTCGTCGACGCGGGGTACAGCGGCGATTGGTCGCGCGTCGGCGCGCTGACGACGGAGCAAGAGGCGTGGACGAGACGATTCGTCGCGTTCGTCGCCGTGGCGCACGGCGTCGTGGGCGCGATCGCGAGGGATGTCGCGCTGAAGCGCGGCGCGGACGCGACGAGCGCGAACGCGGCGTTCGCGAAGACGTTCGTCGTCGGGTTCGTGGGACTCGTCGAGGCGGCGTTCGGCGGCGACGACGAAGACGCGTGACGGAGGATCGACGTTCGCGGCGCGTTCGACGCGAATGACTGTAGCGTAATATTGTTTTAAATCTTTCATCGTGTACACTATCGCAGCGCGGCGGTGCGGTCGAGCGAAATTCGAATCAGGGCGACGCGTCGGCGTCGAGCGCTCGGAGCGAGCGAACCGCGCGTCACAGTTCGTCGCGCGCGCCGCTCGTGATGTCTGGCGAACAAGCCGGTCCTTCATCTGTGACGCCCGGCGACGCCGCCGCGCCGTCCGTGGTGACGACGGAGCTGATACAAAAGTATTTGGATGAGAATCAGCAACTGATTCTCGCGATCCTTGAGAATCAAAACGTCGGCAAGCTCGCGGAGTGCGCCAAGTATCAGACCAAACTGCAGGAAAACTTGATGTACCTAGCCGCCATAGCGGATGCGAAGCCGGCGGAGCCGTCGGAATAGCGCGCACCGCGCTCGCAGCGGTCGTTTTGTAATGATTAGGAAGGAGTTTAGTACCAGTCGCGAGCGGCGTGATATTAAAAGTTTACGTTTGGACAATGGTTTGGATCGATGGATCGATCCCGACGGAAAGACCTCGCGCCTCGATCATTTTCGTCAGTGCGTTGTACAGTGCGACGATGTGCGCGTCGCTCGCGAGCTCTATTTTCGTCAAGAGCGCGCCCAGCGTCAAGGAGCCGCCGACGTGCGTGATAAAGTTGGAGAGGTAGAGCGAGGAGAAGCACGAATTGATGACTTGGCAGTCCATGCGATCGGTGATACCGCCGTGTCCGGGAATGGTTGCCGCGAAGTCTTTAATCTTGAACGCGCGCTTGAACCCAGAGGCGAAAAAGCCGCCAAACGGCGCGACGGCGCTCGCAAAGGTGCCGAGCGCGAGCGAGTGCACCATGAACATCGAGCAACGTACGGTGGCGATGCCGGTCAACTTGGTCGCCAGAGGACCGACGACGGTGCCGAGAAACATGGTGATCGGTTTATCGGACACGATGAACGGCTCGTTGGGAGCACAAATTTTGGCGCTCCGAGAAAAGATACCTCGAAAGTACATGTCGCCGCTCGGCGGACACGTAAAGTAACTAAACTTCTGCAAGTAAGACGCCATAGCCAGCGCAGCGACGAGAGTCGAAACAAACGCGCCCAAAAATCCTTCCCACGTCTTGTTGGGTGAAATCTTAATCAAAGGCGTCTTGCCGAAGATTTTCCCGAACACGTACGCCATGATGTCGTTGACGATGACGAGAAAGAGTGGAAACACGAACCATATCATACCCTCTAAAAGATTGGAAACGTTGAAGTATCCCGTCATCGTCGTCGCCGCGACGATCATGTGCGTCCAAGCGAACTGTGCGAACTGATACGCGTATCGCCCTTTCCTCAGCGTGAGCACGAAATACACCAATCCCACGAGATAGGCGCAATAGCTCAAAAACGTGTGGTGCATCGCCAACCAAGCTCCGGGGCTCACTTCGGCCCCGTTTTGTAACAACTCGTTCCACTCCTTCGCGCTCATGAACCCAAGATATAAGTACTTTGCGAATCTTCCGTACACCGCGAACGACAGCGTCCAAAACCAGTACCACCGCAGCGTCGTCGTCGTCCTTCGCAACGCCGCCGTATCTTCCCCCGGCGCGTTCTCCTCCGCGTGCGCGTTCGACACGAACGCAAACAACTCCTTCGCCATCGCGAACTGCACCGCAAAGCACAGCATCATCGCGTACGCGTGTCCTCCGACGATGATGCTCGACGCCGCCGCGAGCATGAGCAGCGTCGACTGCGTGCGCTGCCGCAGGCTTCGCCATCGCGCCCGCCCCTGCTCGATCACGCGCTTGGCGTGATCGATCGACACCCGCCGCTTCGGCGCGCGCGGCGAGGACGGCGACGGCGGTTGATCATCCTGCGCGCGCGCGTCCGTCCGTCAGTCCTCTCGTCGCGTCCGCGCGCGGTCGCGCATCGCGGCAGCGCGTCCCAACGGCATTCTCCATCGACGCCGCGCCGCGTCGCGCGCGCGCGCCTCGTCGTCGCGCGCGTCGGCGCGCGCACCTCGTGTGCCCTGCTCCGCGACGCCGTCGTCGCGAGCGGCGTCTTCGCGCGCTTGCGCAGCTCGACCATGACGCGCGCGCGCGACTGCCGCGAGCGCCAGTGCGCGACGGGGCGCCGTCGCGGCCCGCCGTCGCGCGAACGCATGCGCGCGCGACGCGACGACGACGACGACGATGACGACGACGCGCTCGAGCGCGTGCGTCGCGCGCGCGACGTCGTGGACGAGACGCTCGATTGTTTAGGCGTGAAGCGACGACCGAACGATGACGCGACGACGACGACGACGACGACGACGACGCGCGCGATGGACGTCGACGCGAACGGGATCGGCGACGACGCGCTCGCGCGGCGAGGGAAACGGTCGCGGAAGGCGAGCGAGGTGATGGACGCGATGTCGAAGTTGAGTCTGGCGTTCGCGGCGGGACGCCGAGGCGAAGGCGAAGGCGCGGCGCCGACGACGCGCTCGAGCGCGGTGCGAAGGGCGACGATAGATTTGGGGTTAGACGATTTTAAGGCGTTGGATGGGGCGAACGCGATGGCCGAGGCGGCGATGGAGGACGCGGCGCGAGGGCGGGATTTGGAGTTGGAGGTGCGACGACCGCGCGACGAGACGGCGTGGTTGCTCGAACGCGCGTTGCGAGGGACGTTTGGAGGCGCGTCGAGCAGCGTCGATCGATTGACGTCGCTCACGCTTCGTGGAGGGAAAGGGCTGAGCGCGGAAGGGTTCGGGCGATTGATCAGCGCGCTGACGGACGCGCGGTCGTTGAAGAAGTTGGATTTATCTGCGTGCGGCTTGAGCGCGAGCGCCGGTGAACGCATCGCCGCCGTGCTGGACGAATACGGTTGTCCGCTGGAGAGATTAGATCTCAGAGGAAATGCTATCGGAGCCGAGGGGACGTTGGCGCTCGCGAGCGCGCTGCGTAAGACGAAGACGGTCAAATCGTTGAATTTGGCGCAAAATTTAATCGGTGGCGACGGCCTTCGCGCTTTGGCGTCTGCACTCGCGGGCGAGACGAGCATGGAAGAACTCGATATTCAACACAACGGATGCGGCGACGAAGGGTGCATGGCGCTCGCAACACACGGTTTCGGTAGCAGGTTGGAGACTTTATTACTCGGTTTCAACGGCATTGGCGCTCAAGGCGCCCGGGCGATCGCCGAAGCCTTGCGCAAGCGACGCCGATCGGATGACGATGACGACATGGACACTCACGAACTAGACGACGAAACCATCAATCGCGCGTCGAAAATCATGCGAAGACTCGATTTGAAGTGTAACGTGGTGGGTTCGGAGGGCGCGCACGCGATGGCCGACGCGTTGAACGACGTCGAAGACTTGGACTTGTCAAACAACTCGGTGCGCGACGGCGCAAAATGGCTCGCGAAGTCGCTCAAGTCCGGCGCGTCGAACTTGAAGCAACTCAATCTTCAAGCGAACGAAATGACGGACGACGACGCGTGGTACATCGCCGACGCACTGGGGGAAAACAAGACTCTGAAGACGCTCAATCTGGGATCGAACGCGTTTGGCGATTCCGCCGCGTCCGACATAGCCAGCGATCTTCGCGAAAACACCGCGCTCGAGACGTTAGATTTGACGCGCAACGGCATCGGACGCGAGGGCGCGTGCGAACTCATGGACGCCATGGATGAAAACACCACGCTCACGAGACTCGGGCTGGAGAGTAATCTCATACCCGCCGAGACGACGATGGAGATGAAACGCCGCGTGGGCATTCGAGCGCAGTGCGATTGGCAGCGCGCCGGTTTCAGCGACGCGTCCGCCGCGCGAGCACCGATGAAATTCAATTGATCCGCACATCGCGCCGACTCGACGCATCCATTCTCTCGGCCATCGCGCGCGACGCGCTCGCGCTCGCGCGCTCGTCTCGATTCGCCTCGCCGACGTCGTCACGCGCCCGACAGCGCCCACACGCACGCCCTCGACGTCGCCGCCAGCGCCGCCCGCCGCGCCCACGAGTGTCTCGCCACCACGCGCGCGACCTCGACCGCGACCTCCAGCGCCGCGCGCGCGCGTTTCGCGATCCTTCTCGCGCGCGTCCTCGTCCCGCGTCGTCTCGCCGCGTCTCGACACATCGCGCGCGCGCGCCGTTCACTCATCGTCGACGCGCCGCGTCCGACCATGAGCTCCGCGACGAACCATCGCGCGGCGTCGTCCGCGTCCTCGGCGCGCACCGCGATCCATCCCTCGTCGTCGTCGTCGTCGTCGTCGTCGTCCATCCGTCGCGAAGTGTCGATCCGTCTCGCGGTCTCGTATACGACGCACAACACGGACGGCGCGGCGCGACCGACGCGCGCGCGCGCGGCGCGACCTCCGTCTTTTCCGAGCGCGCGCGTAACGACGCAGCCTTTGCCGAACGCGCCGACGGAACGCACGCGATGCAAATTTTCGTCAAGACACGTGCGTGATCGAGCGACGCGACGCGACGCGACGCGACCGCGCGCGGACGAGGGATGGCGACGGTCGATAGATTAGGGTTTTCGACGATGCGACGTCGACGGCGCGCGCGCGGACGCGCGCGCGCGCGCGAGGCACGCGCGGTGCGCTCGAAGATTTTCGCTCGCGCGCGACGTTCGGGGAGGGACGACGGGCGCGAGTCGACGGGGGTGGTGCGACGCGATCGATGATGGATCGGACGAGGGACGGGGGACGCGGGACGCGGGACTGACGACGAAGACGCGCGGCGTTCGCGAGCGCAGTGACGGGTAAGACCATCACTTTGGAAGTGGAGTCCTCGGACACCATCGACAATGTGAAGGCCAAGATCCAAGACAAGGAGGGCATCCCGCCGGATCAACAGCGTTTGATCTTCGCCGGGAAGCAGCTCGAAGACGGCCGCACGCTCGCCGACTACAACATCCAAAAGGAGTCCACGCTCCACTTGGTGTTGCGCCTGCGTGGTGGTGGTAAGAAGCGTAAGAAGAAGACGTACACCAAGCCGAAGAAGGTCAAGCACGTGCACAAGAAGGTCAAGCTCGCGACTTTGAAGCTTTACAAGGTTGACGACGCGGGCAAGGTTGAACGCCTCCGCAAGGAGTGCATTTCCCCGACGTGCGGCGCCGGCGTCTTCGTGGCGCAAATGTTCGATCGCGTCTACTGCGGCAAGTGCTACCAATCTTGGGCCTTGTAAACGGAGCGTGTGAGTCGTTCTAGAGTGATTAACGCTTGTAAAGAATGATGGAAATGCTACAAATCTCGTGCTAGACTACCGCAAGGCGCTCTCGTCCTTGACGCCATAAATTTCGTCGTAACGCTTGTGACTGCGCGCTAAATCGACCACACCGCTCGCCCCAAAAAGACGCTCCACCGTTGCCGACGCGCACTGCTGCGTGGCGGTCGCGTCGTCGACACCGTGATACTCTCTGACGACTTTCGCCAACGCGTCGCACGGCACAAAGAGCACGCGCGGCCCTTCGTCCCCCAGAAACTTTTCGCCTCCGGGCTGGGAAAGCCGACAACACGCCATCGCGTGCGGCTCATCCATCGTGCTCACCTCTCGTCCGGTGTCGCTATTCAACACGTTGATCGGTCGCAATCGCTTGCACTCGACGACGCGAGTCGATCCGAGCACGTCGGCTTCGACGGCTTTCGCCGCCGCCTCGTCCGTCGTCTTTAGCAATCTGATCGCCTCCTTCCCACTCGTCGTCGCCTGCGTGGACGACCACAGACGAAACAAAAAGTAGTACAACGGAAAGTTACTGACCGGCGTCAAGAACATGGGCATGCTCAACGGCGCACCGAGCGCGTACATCGTCGTCGCCGCGCGTGCGTTCTTCGTTCCGTCGACGACGGTTCGCTCCACCAGCCTCCGCACCGCCCCCACGTCCACCCCGCTCGGGTACACGATCTCCACGCTCGACAGTATCTTCGGCATCTCCTTCAGCGCGCGCTCTCGAGGATCGATCCTGTCCATCGCGAACATCCCGAGCTCGTGTATCCGCCGCCTCGCCGACCCCGGCGCGCTCGCCGCCATCGCCCGCCACGTCTTCTCCCCGTAATCCACCGCCCTCGCGCCCCACCGTCGCGCCCACGGCATCGCGCGATCGATCGTCCGCATCGCGCGCGTCGCCATCGTCCCGTTCGCGTCGTCGGCGCGTCCCATCGCTTCGCGCGCGCGCGCTTCCGCGGGCTCGACGACCGCCGCGCCGTGCGCCATCCATCGGTGCCCCTCGCGCGTCGTCGTCGACGTCGACGACGTCGCCGCGCCTCCGAACGGCACCACCACCATCCGCGCCCGCGACGCGAGCGCGCGCCGCGTCGCCATCGCGCGCGCGCCGCGGTCTCGCGCGGCGGCCGTCGCGGCGTCGCGCGCGCGCGCCCGTAACCACCCGCGCGACGCCCGCGTCGTCGGTGATGCATCGTCGCGAGCGTTCGCGTCGCGCGATGGGTCTCGAATCCCTCGACTACGACGCCAGCGTGGCCGACTTTTTTATTTTTTATCAGATATTTTCGCGCGCGCCGAGATCTCGTAATGTGCGCTTTCCGAACGGTATGTGCGTGCGCGACCATCGACGTCGCGTCGTCGACGTAACGCGCGATGGCGTCGTCGACGCCGACGCGCCGTCGCGCGCGCCGCACACGACCGCGCGCGCGCCGGAATCTCGCGCGCGTCGCGACGGACGCGCGAACGATGGCCGATTGCACCGTCGCCGTCGCGGAACGCGTCGACGAGGGCGCGCGCGACGCGAAAACGGGCGCGGATTCCACGACGCGCGCGACGCATGACGTCGATGGCGCGCGCGACGCGATCGACGACGACGGCGACGAGAGCGCGCGCGAGGGCGCGATGGCGACGCGAGACGCGACGGGCGACGCGACGTTGGACGACGACGCCGCGCGGGACGCGAAGGGGAGCGATTCGCGGGAACGCACGGTGTTCATCGGCGGGACGAGCCACGAGTGCGACGAGGCGCGCGTGCGCAGATTCTTCGAGGAGGAACACGACGCGAAGGTGGAGAACGTGAAGCTGATATACGATCGACAGACGCTGGTGAGGAAGGGATACGGGTTCGTGAAGTTTTACAGCGTCGAGGACGCGGCGCGGGTGAAGGCGATGGGGAAGGTGACGATCGACGGGAAGGCGGTGGACGCGAAGGAGGCGACGCGGGACGAACCGGCGAGCGCGGGAGAGGGACGAACGCGGGAGGGAAGACACGAGCGCACGCGATCGCACGGGAGCGGGAAAATGTCTCGGGGGAGTTCGCATAACTCGCTGAGCGAACACATGGGGCGGATGTCGGTCGGGAACGGGGCGAGAGTCTCGGGAGGGGCGCCGCAGCGACACCCCGCGGGGGGGGCGCCGCATCTTCGCGGCGCCAAGGCGTCCAAGGCGCAGTTGTCTCGATCGCCGAATTACGTCGGTGGGCTGGACGACGGGGCGAGCGGGAGCGAGAGCGGTGAACGATCGAATAGTGGCGCGCCGGGGACGGAGAACACCGTCTTTTGCGGGGGGCTTCCGCTGGAAGCCACGCCCGAGGCGCTCGGGTGGTTCTTCGCGCACTACGGCACCGTGCTCAGCGTAAAGCTGATTTACGACAAGCTCACCGGTGCGTGCAAGGGGTACGGCTTCGTCGTCTTCGCCGACGTCGCGATCGCCGAAATGGTCAAGGCACAGCGCCAAATTCCGTTCCTCGGGAAGATGATCGACGTGAGCGAGGCGATGCGTCACGTGGGGCGCCACGACGACGGACGAGGCTTCGCGCCGGGCGCGCAGTACGGCACCAAGCGCGCGATGGGTTACGGATCTCAAGGGCCATTTTACCCGCCGCAGATGTCCATGTACCCACCGCACATGGTCATGCCGCCGCACATGGCCATGGGGGGGCAAAATCCTCACATGGCTATGATGGCGATGCACCACATGCAGTTCGCGGGCTACCCGATGTACGCCAACGGAGCGACGGTGTACGGCATGCCTGGCGAGCATGTCGAAGACGTCGAAGAAGACAGCGATGAAGTCGCGGCCGAGGGCGAAACTGTTGCCGCTTCCGAATAGACGAGCGACTCTTTTTACTCGCTACGCTACGCTACGCACTACAACACACTACAAAAAAACGCCGCAGAAAAATAGAACGATAGATCCGCCATGTCATCACACTCTCGCCTCTTGTTCAACGAAGTCGCTCATCGAGGCGCGAATCGTCTAAAAGCACTCTGGAATCGAGCTGCTTGTTATGCTTGCCCTGTCGTCGACTTTCGTACGATTCAAATCCATCCGTTCGCTTCAAAGTGCCGACGTCCACGAGAGTTCGTCTCAGGCTCAGCGTCGTCAACCGATCGCACGCGAGCAAAATTTCTCCCGGCACGCCGTCGCACTTCGTGTCGTCCACATCTATTTCCTTCAGCTTGACCGCGTGCGCCCACGCCACCGGCAACGCGCCACGCATTTCACGATTACGCGCGAAACGAATGACCTCTAAATCAGCGCAATTCCCGAGTCCGGCGATCGCGTCGTCGAACGTCGTCAGCGCGTTCGCGCTCGCGTCCAACCGTCGAAGCCTTTTGCATTTCCCGAGCGTCCGCGGCAGCGCTCGCAGCGCGTTCTCGCGCACGTCCAAATCTTCGAGCGCGAGCAACGAATCGATGTCTTCCGGCAGCGCCGTCAATTTATTCCCTCGCAAGTCCAGCGTCTTCAAGTTGACGAGCGTCGAAAAGGCGCGCGGCAGCGCTCGCACCGCGTTGAAGCTCAGGTTCACCTTTTGCGCGTTTCGCAAGCTTCCGATCGCGTCGTCGACGTCGACGATGGCGTTCGACGCCAAGTCGAGCACGCGCACGCGCGCGCCGACGTCGCGTTCGAAGACGTACGGCGGCACGCGCGCGTGCCGCGCGTCGCGTTCGGTGACGATTCCGGTCGCCAGAGCCGTCTTCTTTCGCGATTCTTCGGCGTTCGCGCGGTTACGCGATCGCCAGGCCGCGTCCCAGGCCGCGTCGACGCTCGACGTGACCTCGTTCCAGGCGTTCGCGACGCGGGCGAAGACTTCGTCGACGGACATGGACGAGACGCCGCCGCGCGGCGTCCGGCGAGTGAGGCGCACGACCGGACGCGCGGCGGGAAGAATGTGCGTAGAATTACAACGATGCCGGAGCGATTAAAGAATGGTGCGCGATCGATCATCGCGCGCTGGCGACGCGCGAGGCGATGTCGGCGTGACATCCCGTTTGCTCTGGCGACAGCACGCGAACGCGTTCGCATCGCTCGGCGCACGAGTTGTCGTATCGACTGTCGCGCACGCCGACGCACGGGCAGTCCTCCGCCTCGCCCACGCCACCGTCTGGAGTGCGTTTGAAGCATTGGACGACCTGGAGAAGCACGCACGATTTCGTGCACCCGAGCGCGACTTTGGACGCGCCGCCGAACGCCTGTTGCGCGTCCGCCAACGAGAGCTCCGATCCCGTCGCCTCCAGCAAAACTTTCGGCGTCCCGAGCGCCTCGGCGAGCGCAAACGTGACGTTATAGAACTCGCGTTGCGTCATCCCGCGCGTCGTTCCCTCGACGTCGATCCACGATGCGCACGTTCCGTGTTTCGCCCACTCGTGCGCGCCCAAACCGTCCCGAGTCCACGCCGGCGCGATCCTCTCCGCCGCCGCCCCGCTCGGTATCTCGCGCGCCGCGTACGTCCACTTCTCACTCGACGGGTACCACGACGGTTTGACGCAATTTTGCGGCCAGTAACACCCATCGCGCCCGTCGCTCTTCGTCGCCGTCGAGTAGCTCGGCCAGAGTCCGTGCAGCGTCAGCGCCGGTTCCGCCGCCGAGCGCGCGCACTCACCCTTCTCGCACGCTCGCGGCGCGCTCGCGCAAAACCCAGGCGTCCACGCGCGCGCGAGCTCCCACATATCGAACGCCCGTCGCGTCGCGCGCACGCCGTCGTCGCAGCCGAAGTGCGTTTTCGTCCCGACAGCGGGACAGCTCGAAGCCGACTCGACCGGCGAGGACGACGCGACGGGACGCGCGAGGACGAGCGCGATCACCAGACGAGCGAGGCGCGACTTCTGAGCGCGCGCGCGCGTCATGGCGGCGCGCGCGACGGCGCGCGCGACGGGTGAAAGGCGAGGTGTGCGGCGCGACGCGCGACGGTTGGATTTCAAACGCGAGCGTCGCGACTACGAGCGAGCGACTAAATGAATGAACACTACTCGCCGGGCGTCGGCGTTCACACCATTGATTTCGACGATTTCCCCATCAGCCGGTGCACCGCGCTGCGACGTTGGCTCTCGCACAGCGCACCGCACACGGTCGTCGCGAAGACGCACAGACAAACCAAGCGCGGCGCGCCGGCGGACGTCGCGTCCGAGCTCTCTAATCTCGCGAGCATGGAAGCGCCCGTGATGCAGTTATACGTCGCGATGACGGTGGTGACGATGCCGATCGCGCGGTGCCACTTGCGAAAGTCCGCTCGCGGTAAAGACTTTCGAACGTACCCGGCGTACGCTTGCGCGATCGCCAACCCGACGACCATGGCGCCGTATCTCCCGTGCGCCCCCCAGGGCTTCGACCACCCGCGCGCGGCGATGATGACGTACGCCGCGACGACGCTCAACGCTACCGCCGCGCACTGCGCCGCGCGATGGAAGCGAAACCACCAAGGATCGAATTTCCGTCCGTATCGCGCGGCGAACGACGCGCCGGGCGAAAGAATCAACCACGCGAATCCCATCAACGACCCGTGCGCTAACCGCGCGACGCCCAATCTTCGCGCGCGCGCCGTTTCCGCGCGCGCGTCCACCCCATCGTCCGTTCTCGGCGCGCGCCAGCCCCCCGCCAGCGCCGCGTCGACGCTCGGCGCGCGCGCGCCGTCGCTCGCGTTCGCCTCGCGCGCCTCGTCCAGTCGCGCGTTCGCGTCCGCGTCGACGTCTCCTCCCTGTCCGCACGCCACGTCGCGCTCGACGGCGTACCACGTGTTATAATCCTCGACGACCGTCGCTTCGAAGCGTACCGCGTCGAACGCGTCGTCCGGCGCCATCCACGGGACCACGACGCTCGTCGTCGCGTCCGTCGAGCCGTCGTGCGTCGCGAACGCGTTCGACCCGCAGTCCGATTTCACCCGCGTCCCGCGCGGCATCGCGCGCGCGTCGAACGCCCCGAGCGCCTCCCCGCTCGCCGCGCGCGTCGCGCGCAACAGAAACCCACGAAACGGCGCGCGCGCGCGAATCTCAACCGCCACCGTCGTCCCGCGCGCGACGCGTCCGACGCGCACGACGACGTCCTCGCGCGCGCGCGGCGTCGCGCGCGTCCCGTGCCCGACGCTCGCGTGCGCGCACGCGCCCGCGCCGCCGGAGAAGGCGCGCGCGCATCGCGCGAGGAGCGCGAGCGCGACGACGCGCGCGACGGACGCGCGCCGCATTCTGGCGCGCGGCGCGCGCATGGGCGCGCGCGCGTCGCGCGAGGGCGCGCCGCGCGACGACGGCGCGCTCGACGACGACGGCTTCGTCACGGTGCGCGCGACGCGACGCGACGCGACGCGCGCGATTTCGCATTCGCATTCGTTCGCGTTCGACGCGTTTCGCGCGCGCGTTTCGCGCGTTTCGCGCGCGCGACTGACGCCGCGCGCGCGTCGCGTCGCAGGTGGCATCGCGCGACGCCGCCGCGCGCGAGCGCGACGCCCTCGACGCCGCGCATCGCGCCGCGGACGCCGCCATCGACGCGCTCGCGGACGCGCAGCCGTACTGCGACGACCCCGAGGTCGCCGCGACGCTCGCGCGCGCCGCCGCGCTCGACGCCGCGGACGCCGCGGACGCCGCGCGCGACGCGAGCGATGCGGCGCGCGACGCGAGCGACCCGCGATAGCGCCGTGTGAACGAACGAACGAACGAACGAACGAACGAAAAAACGAAAAAACGAACGAACGACACGGCGCGGTCCGCACAATGACGCGCGCGCCCGTTCCGTGCGACGCCTGCGCGCACGGCGTCGCGCGCCTGTACTGCGCCGCGGACGACGCGAAATTGTGCCTGCGATGCGATCGAACGGTGCGCGGCGCGCGAACGCGAACGCGATTTTCGACACGCCGCCGGAAAGCGGGCGAGGGCACTTTACGCGGGAACGACGCGCGGCGCGCGCGCGCGCGACGAGGACGCGCGCGGGGGCGGGATTTCGGTGACGCGTATTTTGTGCCACCGTCGCGACGCGTCGAGGAGGTCGACGACGCGCGTCCGCGGGATCGCGCGACGACGTTCGTCGCGGAGGCGTTCGTTACGAATGCGTGAATTGTCGACGACTGACGACGACGACGACGACGCGATGGACGCGCGAGCAGGTGCACAACGCGAATAAATTCGCGGAAAAACACTCGAGGCGTTGGTTGTGCGAGATGTGCGCGCACGCGTGCGCAGAGGTGCGAGAGAGGCGAGGCGAGGCGAATTCGAACGGCGGTTGAGTAGTTAGGGCTCGGACGAGGACGCGGCGAGACGCGAGAAGGCGAGGGCGAAGGCGCGCGCGCGAACGGGGACGCGATGGGGCGTTTCGAACTCGCGAGAGACGATGTGCGAGGATGTGGTGTCGACGAGAGACTGACGAAACGTTCACGTCGCGCGACGACGATCGGCGGAAACGTAGGTTATGCGCGAAAACGAAGACGGCGTCACGGGGACGACGACGTGCGAGGCGTGCGATCGAGCGCACGGTTCGGGACGCGCGGTGGCGCTCAGAGCGTTTCACGAATGTGCGATGTCGGATGAGGCGTATCGCGCGGTCGGGAAAGGGATGAAGCAGACGCGGCGGGGGAGGCCGTCGAATAAGAGCAAGTCGGAGGTTCAAGCGCTCGACGCCGAGGTGTCTGATGAAACGTTTTGGAGCCTGGTGAAAAAGTCGCAAATTCGTCCGAGCGAAGAGCCCTCGTTCGATCGAGTGGACCTTTTTAGCGGCGACGACGGTCGGGGTCAAATGACGAGCGATGATAAGGACGATGAAGCGTTCATCGACGGTTTGATTCGCATGCCGTCGTTTACGATGCTCGACGCGGAGATGAACGTGCGAGTGGACGGTTCGGCGGCGAATTTCGGGACGCCGTCGCCCGCAGAAAGCTCGGGCGCACCGGTGCGACAGGCGTATAACAGTATTTTCGAATCGAGTCAGGCTACGGGGCAAATGTCGCGCGCCCGTGCGACGTCTCAATCGGACAGCGCCGCCGACGGCATCGATTCCATGTTCATGCCGGGGGGCGTGAGATCGAGCAACGAGCACGTAGAAGAGCTTTTGGCGCCGCGAGTGGATGGCGAAAGAAACATGTTCTACGACATCGACGCCGCGGGACAGTGGCGAATGAAGAAACCTAAGAAGAGTGGGCGTCCCAAGAAGATGTCCGCCGCCCGCAACGCGCGCAAACCCGCGGCGACGAATTCGTCGGCGGCGTACGCCGCGAACGCGCCAGATCATTCTGCCAAACTCCCGGGCGGTGCATCTCGTCAACAAGTGCTCGATCGGTACCACGAGAAGCGTAAGGCTCGCACATACGGTAAAACAATCCACTACGAGGCGAGAAAAGTCCGCGCCGAAACGCGCGTTCGAGTCGGTGGTCGATTCGCCAAAGCGGAAGACAGATCTTGCGACGTCTCAATCAAGGGTGCCGTACCCGCGTGAAGACAACAAAACACTCACCCGCACTGACACATTCACAGCACTTATCCGTGCACCGATTCTTTTTTCAACCCATCTTGGATAACTCCAAACTCGGGCCTTTTCCAATATTTTGAGAGCGACGTCGACCGCGGCTCCGCCGCGTCTCGGCGCTACGCTCCTGTGTACATTTTCTCTATTCGATTCTATTCGCTCGCGTCTCCTGTACTTCAGATGATTTTTTAATATAACAAACATTTTTTCATACCCTCAATCGCGCCTTCCGAGCCCTCCTCCGTCGTCGCGCGTCCGCGTCCCGCCTCGCGCTCGAGCTCGCGCGCGCGCTCACGCGACCCCTCCCCCCCCCCCGCACCCCTTCTCGCCCTCGCCGTCCCTCGAGATCGTCACGTCCTGATGCTCCGCGTCCACGGTCATCCGAAACGCCCCCTCATCGCCCTCTCGCACCGCTTGCACGACGTGCGTCCGCACGAACGTCGCCGCCTCCACCGCCGCCGCGATCTTCGCCCGCGCGTCGTTCGCGTCGACGTCGCGCGCGCGCTCGAACTGCGTTCGTATCTCGCGGTGCGCCGCGTCGAGCGCGCGCGCGTCGCCCGCGAACGCCTTGGCGCGCGCGCGCATTAGCGCGCGGTACGCACCGACCGCGCTCGGCGTCGCCATCGTGTGCGGCGCGCGCGCGTCGCGACGAAGCGCGGCGCGACGCGAAGCGACGTTTCTCGGACGCGACGCGATCGATCGACACCGCGACGCGCGCGCGATCGATCGCATTCGACGACGACGACGCGGACCGGGGTCCGACGATTCAGCGGTACGCCCGTCGCGCGCGCGCGCGGCGACGCGACGCGACGCGCGCGCGGCGACGCGACGCGCGCGGCGAGGGCGACGAAGACGAAGACGCGAACGAGGGCGCGAACGACGCGCGCGGCGAGCGACGCGCGCGCGAATGCGCACCGCGTATTCGAGAGCGTCGAGCGCTATTGCGCGCGCGGTCGGAAGACGTCGGACTGACGCGCGAACGCGGCGCTCGCGCGCAGAGCGCGAAAGAGATGGAAGGAATGGGCGACGAGGCGGAACGAGGCGCGAACGCGGCGACGGTCGAGCCGGCGCGCGAGGCGCGGGCGAAGAAACGGATCTTGTTGCTGCTGAGCGGCGCCAAAGAGCAAGACATTAAGATGGTGGAATTCGCGCGAGCGTTCGCGCTTGAACCGAACGATGACGTGTGGTGCGTGCATTACTCGAGAGGCGCGACGCGCTACGCGAGCGCGATGTACGGACCGGGACGCGTCGCGGGGTCGTACAAAGCGGACGAGGATTCGGTGACGGAGCGGTTGGGGGTGCGCGTCGCGCCGCTGCGACGAGACGACGCCGAGGGCGCGGAATCGGAACGCGAGTCTTCGTGGTTGCCAGAGTACGTTCGAGCGGAACTGCTCGATCGGCGGTTGAGCGGGAAATCGTTCGTGCAGGCTGTGGAGATTTCGGGATCGAGCGGCAAGTTTTCGGTCGAAGAGGCCGTGCAGGCCATCGTCGACGGCGAGTTCGCGAGCGCCGAGAACGATAATTGGGTGTGCATTCCGAAGCCCGATCTCATCGTCATGGGATGCCGCGGACACGGTCTCGTCCGGCGTGCGCTGCTCGGAAGCGTGACACAAAATGTTTTGAACCGCATCCCGGTGTCCACGCTCTTTTTTCGATCGTCTCTACCGAAGATTGTCGGAGCGAGCGATTTAGTCAAGCAAAAACTCGGAGGCGTCGATCAACGCGTGGTGTGCATTTGCATGAGCGGCTCCAATTCCAGTCGGCGACTGTGCGAATACTTCGTAAAGGAGCACATACGGTCCACCGACGTCGTTCTCTTGTTACACTGTCTCGCAGAGTCGCAACGCAAGCAAAAGGATCTGAGCGAGGCGGATGTCGAAGAGAATCTCTCTCGATCGTACGACCTCGTCCAAAATTTTCAAAAGGAGCACCCTGGCCACGGACGCGTCGTTCGCATGGTTTTACAGAAGGAGACGGGAAGTGCGTCGGACATACGCGATCGCACGATCGACTTTTTGAACATGACTGATGTGAACCTTGCCGTCGTCGGTCGAGCGATTTCGTCCGGGCACTTGCGATCGCGCTTTATGTCGCCGTACCCTCAGTATTGCGTCACGCACGCGCCGTGCCCAGTTTTGGTGTGGAATCCACCTCCCTCGTACATTCGCTCGCAGTCGCAAACATCCGCCGCGGAAAAATCCACCGTCGCGGCGTGATCGCCGGCGCAAAACACATCGATGCACGACGTTTCAATGTCATTCAACTTTACTACAACCGCTACGCTACATCTTCACGCGCTTCGACGCCGGCTCGTCGTCATCCCTCAGCTTGATGCGCACGCCCGCTTCGTTCGTGATGAAGAATAAATGAACGCGTTCTTCGCCCTCTTCGCCCTTGGCGCTTTCGCGCAACTCGTCAAAGGGAAATTCCGCGCCGACGAGCTCGTATTCCCCTCCGGACGGACCGAACGCGACATCCTTCATCGGCGTCGTCGCAAACTCGCTCGAAGCGATCGTGCGCGTCGTCATCTCCGTCGCCGCCTCGTTCGCGACGCAACTCTCGTCGTCTCCGAGCGTCGCCGCCAGCGACTCGTCCAGGCGCTCGACGCCGACGGGCACGTGATCGAACCAAATATTCGCCAGCAGCGTCACTCGCGCCGCCGACGCGTCGACGTCCCCGCTCGCGAATTCATCGAACACGCCGTGCAAAAACCGTCCGTCGAACTTGAAGTGCGCGCCCGCCTTCGGTATCATCACCGCCGCGCGTTCGCACCGCGCGCCCGCCTCGTCCCTCGTCTCCGCGTCCGGCCTTCCTCGCGCCGTCAGCCCCTCGAACACCACCGTCGGCGCCACGCGCGCGCTCTCCTCGACCTCCACGTACGTCACCGTCGACACGTGCGGCGTCACGCACACGCCCGCGATCTCCCGCGCGCGTTCGTCCTTGTCCCAGTGCGCCGCCGTCGCTCGCGTCCGCGCCCAAAACTCCACCCCCGACCGCGCGTCGTCTCGCGTCACCCCTCGCGCGTGCGCGTCGTACACCGATTTCACGAATCGCTCCAGCGCGCACCGCGGCGCGTCGCGCGCGCCGAGCCACAGCGTTCCGCGCGCGTCGATCTTCCGACACGAATCGGCGAGTCGCGCGCGATGCGCCGCCGTGCGCGCGAACGCGTCGCGCGCGCGCGTCGCGAAGTACGCGCCCTCGTCGCCGTCGATCGCGGCGCCGTGCACGCGCCCGCGCGCGTCGAGGACGACGCAGAAGGCGTCGTCGTCGTCGTCGTCGCGCGGCATCGTGACGCGGCGGCGGCGGCACTGCGCGACGACGCCTCGGACGCCTCGCACGCGCCTCGCACGCGCGCGCGCCTCGGAGGCGCGTCGCACGTTCGCGCGCGTCGCGCGCGTCGCGCCGGCGCCTCGCGCGCGTCGCGCGCGCGACGCGCGCCTCGGTCGACATGGCGGCGGCGGCGCGCGCGATCGGTCTCGCGTCGCGCGCGACGCGATGCGAGCGACGCGGCGACGGCGCGGGCGCGACGGCGTCGACGCGAACGGCGCGGACGCGCGCGCGCGACGCGCGGGCGCGCGCGAGGGCGACGCGCGCGACGAGCGGGAGCGGAGGAGGGAAGGGACGAGGCGGGGACATTCAACGCATGCTGGCGAACGCGGACTCCGCGGAGGCGGCGCTGAGAGTCGTGGAGAGCGACTTGGACGCGTTCGATGCGGTGCACGCGGCGACGGCGCTGCACCGAGTGGCGAAGTTCTCGGCGCCGGAGTCGAGACTGGAGCGGGACTTTTCGCGCGCGGAGGGATTGACGAACGACGGAAGGTTTAGAGCGTTGGCGGCGAGCGTGGCGACGCGCGTGGATGAGTTTGACGCGTTTGGATTGGCGAACGTGGCTTGGAGCTTCGCGAAGATTGGATACACGCCGAGTCAAGAGACGCTGGGGGCGCTCGCGGCGCGGTTGGAACGCGAAGTGTCCAAGCAAGGGGCGAGGCTGAAACCGCAGTCGTTGAGCAACGCGACGTACGCGTTCGGGCGAATGCGGTTCAAACCGCCGAGATCGACGCTCGAAGCGCTGTGTGCGGCGACGACGAGAGAGATGGGCGAGTTCAGGGCGGACGAACTTTCGGGAATGCTGCTCGGATTGGCGCATTTGGATCACGTTCCCGACGCGGCGTTCTTGAAAGCGTCGACGGATTTCATCGCGAAGAATTTGCGTAGATTCGATGATGCGGCATCGTGTAACGTGCTTTGGGCGTTCGCACGAATGGACAAAGCGCTACCGCGCGATGTCATCGACGCTTTGCTCATACAGCTCGCGTCGCAGAACTTGGGAGGCGCGAACAGCCACGTCAACGTGCCCATGTGCATGTACGCGTGCGCTCGACTGAGTCACCAGCCTTCGCCCGCTTTCGTCAAGGCTATCGACGCAGAGATTCCGCGATGCGCTCGAAGAATGAATATTGGGTCGCTCGATTCGATGTTTTGGGCGCTAGGTACCTTGGGTGGTGCCGGCGAAGGTCAGCTCGAGCTCAGCGCCGAATCGTACGAAGCTTTGTGCGCCGCCGTCACCGTCAAACGCGACATCGACGCCGAGCTCGTGTCCAAAGTATTCTGGGCGCTCGCAAAAGTGAATTTTCGCCCCTCCGACTCCACTCTCGTCGCTCTTGGCCGAATGGCGAAGTCGCGTGGGAAGGAGCTTGAGGATGAAAACGTCCTTCTCATCATGCACGCGTGGGGCGTGTTGCGCTGGAATCCTGGCGACGACGTCGTCGAAGAGTACGTCGGGCGCTTCGTAGATGATGAAACACAACGATTGAACGCTGGACAAGCGGCGAAGTTATTGTGCGCGTACGGTCGAGTGCGATGGCTACCGCCCGCCGCACACGCAGACGCGCTCCTGGCGCTACTTATGCAAGAGGCGGCGGGCGGAAACTTGCATCCGGCCACGGCAGTTCTCGGTTTGTGGGGCGCATCCTTACTCGGATTAAAGCTCGAAACATCACAGCTCGATGTTTTGGCGCAAAACACAATCACACAGAAGCTTTCGCCGCGATCGCTCGCCAAGTGCGTGTGGTCGCTCGCCGCCTTGGGATACGATCCCACGCCGGTGGATTTGGCCGACCTCAAGCGCGCGACGGACGAGGCCTGGGGCAAGCTTCCAATAAAAGATCAAACCGCGTTAAAACAAGCGATGACTCGACTGGGAGCCTAAACAATTGTTGTATTTTTTACACTAAACTTTCGCGTCCCGCAGCTCGCGCGTCGCCACTCGCCTCCACGACGCGCACGAGTCGTCCTCCACGTCCGTCTCCCACAGACTGATCGCGCTCACAACTATCCCTCTCGACAGCCCCTCTTCCCTAAAGTACGCGTCCGCCTCCTCTCTGATCCACTCTCTCGCCATCGCATCGTCCACTCCGTACGCCAGGCTCAGGTGCGGCTCGTACGCCTCCGCCGTCGGGACGCGCGTCCCGTGCGCCCGCTTCGCCCCCTCGAGCGTCGCCATCGCGCGCGCGTCCTTTCGGAACCTTCTGTACGCGCATCGATGTCGCGTCGCGCCCAGCGTCGTGGCCTCGTCGCCGACGTCGTCGAGCGCGAACGCGTCGCGCGGCGTCGCGGCGTCGTCGACGAAGCGCTCGAACGCGTCGCGCGCGTCGCCTTCGCGCGCGTCGAACGCGCCGATCACGGTGACGTGCGGCGCGAACGCGGGCGCACCGTCGACGCGCGCGCGGACGCGCTCGATGAAGCGCGCGATGGCGCGCGCGTGCGCGGCGCGAGGCTCGAGCCACACGCTGTACGACGGCATGGGCGCGGTGTGCGGACGCGCGCCGAGCGCTCGGCGAAGAATGGTGGATAAAAACGTCGACTGCGATGATTCTAAGCGCTAAAAAGTCGATTCGGTGCTATGCTAATACGGTCTGCGTTCGTGTTGGTACACGGGCGGCGTGGTCCCGCTGCTCTTCGCGGCGGAAAAGTTCTTCTTGAAGTACACGCCGTCGTCGAGGCGTTGATAGTATTCGTCGGGGACGTAGTCTCGGGGAGAGTAGTGCTGAGCGGCGCGCGCGCTCGGACACGCCTGTAAGGCTTCCCAAATTTTCTCGATGGAGTCCTGCTTCTCAAACGTGCGCGCGCTCGACATGTTCGATGAAGACGGTTGACGCACGTCGTCCTCGAGCCAAGACTCGTGATCGGGTTCGTCCGGCGGGTACTCCTCGCGATACGCGCGGTCGATGGAGTTGGACGCTTGCAACTCGCGCTTGCCAAGGTCGCTATCAGGATCGTCCGATCCCCAAGAGAACTGACGACAATATTTCGGTCTGGGTGGTGGTGGCCGCCGGTCACGCGCGTGGACTTGCGCGGGCGTCGCTACAGATGCGGCACGTCCAAAACGCCGTTCTTGCTCGACTTCGCGACGCGTCTCACTCGAGTGATACGGTCGAAGATCACCGCGCCCTGTGTACCTTCGATCATCTGCGACGACACCTTGGTCGTCTCTCAGCCTTCTTGTGCTCGAGTGCGAACGTTTCGCCTTGCGCTCGGGGCTCGTTGGTTTTCGTACCACAGGAGCGCTCCCCCCGCCTCTAAGTTCGCGGTCGGCGGACCTTCGCCTCGACTTGGAACCCGAAACCGTATTCATGCGAGCCTCTTCTTCGTCCATAAAAGTACCTTTTCTTCTCAACAAGTTGCTCAAAGAGCGCATGTATACATTACGCTCTTGCAGTTTCAACGCCGGCGCGTGAAACTTTACGCCCGGCCAGCCTTGCTCCAGCATCGAGTTATAAAAAAAGCCTTGGTATCCAGCGCGCGCGATCACCTTGCACAGTTCCGCCGCAGGCACCGCATAGCGTCGCAGACTCGTCCAAATGTAGTTGACCGGTGTGAAAAGCTTGGGATACCGCACACATATGTTGGCAAAGTCTTCGTACATGATGCTTTGACCGCGTGCGCTATCCAACTGAGCAAATAAATCCTTGTACGCAGCGTATATATCCCGCGGCGCCTTGTCGCGCCAGTCATTCACATTCGCACGCGCGCGTCCCTCTTTAGTTCGATGTCTAAACATGTTCACGCTCGCTTGAATGCACGCCTTGAACTCATCTTTACTAATCGCTCCGCTATCGTCCAAATCGAGCAACCGAAACGCGAACCGCACCCGCCCAGTCGCATTCGCCAACTGAAACGCCCCGAGCACGATTACGAACTCGCGAAAATCTATGTATCCACTCTCATCCGTGTCGATCAACGAAAACAACCGATCGAAGAACACGTCCTGCTCCAGTTTGAACGCCCTCGCGAATTCAGACTTTTGAATTCTCCCGTCTCCGTTCGAGTCCGTCTTCTTAAACAACCGATACGACCGGATCAGGTCTCGCTCGCTCGCCGGGTCGAGCTTCAGGTTCTCTTGCAGCATGCGCGACACGCGTTGGGCGTCGAGCGAGCGACTGGAGCACAGACCCATGGTGAATCACGCCGGCGGGTCGCGGTTGGGATTGGCGTGCCCGCGGGGCGTTCCCGCGCGAGGTCGCGTCGCGCGCGCGGCGAACGAGACGAGACGGGACGACGCACGACGACGAAGCGTGCGGTCTCGCCCGTGCGCGCGCGCGACGCGAGAAGGCGCGCCGGTGAGTGACGTCGGATGAGCGCGACGGTGCCAACTGTTTGTCGTCCGCTCTTCGCGCGAGGGCGCGGAGCGCGAGTCGGGTGGCTTCGCGCGACGCCGATGGATGGAACTACGCTTAAAGATGAGTGTTAAACGGACGTGAAATCGATGTCAGCTAAGGCATTAGAGACGGTTCGTGTAACGGTTCGAGCGGCGCGTCGCCGTCGTGCGCCGTGCTGTTATCTACTTGGCACATTTCCCATATTTTTACGCCACAACCGCGCCACAGAGAGTCTTCGATGCGGTCCATCTGATCTTCCGCCGGCCAAAGACCGTCAGGAGTCGCCAAAACAGCACCGATATAAGACTGACCGGCAGACTTTGCCGCACCAGCGTAGTAGTACAGCGACCAACTCAAATCATCCGCGGCGTCGACGACGCGCCAGTACTCCTCGCTCGTCACGCCGTTGTCCATGAAGGAAAAAATAAATGTTCCCGGTGTCTCTGCGCGCCTACATCGGTAATCGCTTCGACGGTACACGCTCCGACCGTCGAGAGTGTTCACTTTGAAAACAGGATTATACCAGAAAGCAGTTTTGTTTTTCTTATCCTTGTACCATATCTGGAACTGATTCGGAAAGTAATCGTACGCAGGATTTTGCCCAGCGACGGCGAGCCAACTGTATTGCTTTTCGCCGAGCCATCCTTGCATTATACGCTCCGCGGCGGCGTGCGTCAACATCTCGCCACGCCACGTCGTCATGGGAAGCACAGCCGGTAACTGCGGTCGCTTGGCGTCGTTCCCGAGACAATTGTGCTTGTGAAGCATGCACCTAGCGAGCTTCTCAAACTGTTCGTTCTGATAGCTCCTTATGCACGTGTACGTGCACACTTGATCGTTGAGTCCGCACGCATCCACGCAATCGAGGCTCTTTTTGCATTGCGGATTCTGGTAACACGCGAGTAACTGTTTGTTGCAGTTGCTCGCGATGCACCAAACGTTACCGAGCGTGATGTCCTGGTTTATGTCGACTGCCGGCACGCGAGCGCCCGACGCGTCGACGAGCAACAAGATTGAGAGCAACGTATCGAGATGATTTCCACGCGCGTACAACTCCTTCACTTGATCCATCAGTCGTACATCCTTCGCCGCCTGACTCCAAGGCGTTAATTTTGCGCGTACCGCGCGCAACTGTCGCGTCGGCTGATAACAAATCCGCTCGTCCGCCTCCAACGCCGGTGAATTCAGCGCGCAACCAGTCGCCGCCGACGCCGTAGCGCGTCGCACTCTCCCCGCCGTCTCCTCATCATCGACATCTATCGCGATGAAGACATCCGCATCGCTCGCACCGCTCGCCCGCATCTCTTCATCGCTCGCGTCGACATCGACCACGATCATCCGTAGCGTTCCCTCGTCCGCGTCGCTCCACGCGACTCTTCTCGCCAGGTGTTCGAACACTTCACCAAAGCTCGGCCCCTCGACGTCGAACCGTCCGCGCGCCGCGAGTGATTTCGGATACCGCATGAACGACAACGCATCCTTTCGCACGAAGCACGCCACGGTGCACGCGGCGCTGGACGCCGCGCGCGACGCGTCGACGACGTCGGGACTGGGCTGGATGGGCGACGTCACGGCGGTGGCGACGACGCGCGCGGCGCGCGCGGGACCGCGGCGACGCGCGGACGACGCGGTGTGCTGCGCCACCGGTCGCGCGCGCGATGCGGACGCGAACGCGTCGGCGCGCATGAAGCCGGAAGCGCGGGTGTGTCGAGGCGTGAACTGTGGAACTAAGACTGACTATGGATATGACAAAACGGTGCGGTATGGTATATAAATGTGGTCAAAATTGGCGACCGCTCGGCTTCGTCGACGGCGACGTGGAGCGAAAATTGGTGTGCGTCGCAAATAAGAACCGCGAGCAGACAGTGACATCACCGCTGTTCAGCGCTGACGAGCGGGCGGTACATGTCGTGCAAGGCTTGGAGCTGATGGAGAAGTCCAAGGTATTGCGTCGACGTATAATCAAAGCACGCCGGGAAAACGGAACGGCGGTCCGATTCTTTGGCGACTTTGCTTGCCAAGACGATCTCTGAGAGTTCGAGCAGCCTGGCTGTGTGAAGCGTCCCCATGCAAGCGTCCGCTTCGGCTAGCGCTTGCTTATTTCTCAAAGCAGCTTCGCAGAACTGATAGTCCATCGTGAGCACGGCGAGAAGCGCGGCAGTCTGCATGCACGCCTCTTCTTGTGAGAGATTCAACAGCCTCGCTTCGAGATTGCGCATGGACGTCGGCGCTCGCTTGAGAAATTCCAAGATGTTCAAAGTGACGTGAAGGTCGGAGAAGTCTGCGGCGCGGAACATCAACACGCGGTGATTCGCGTGTAGGCTACCGAGTCTAGACAGCAATGAGCTCGTCTCAGCGGTGAACTTTTGCGCGTTCTCCACCATGATGACGGATTCCCATCGAACCTGCCGCAAGAGCACGATGTCCAGCACCACCGTTGAGTGCGTCGTGATGAGAACATTGAAGCGAGGAGTTGACACGCCGTTGGTCGCACCGGGTAAGGCGCCGACGAAGGACCATTCGTGCTGTTGTACGGTCGCACGGCACGTTGCCGAGCCGCCGTACTCGACGACGTTCACGTCTGGCGCAATACGACTGAATTCGCGGGACCAGTGCTCCAGCTCGCTCTCGGCGACGATGATGAGAGACGGCCCGTGTTCGTCGTACTGGCGCTTTCGATCGGCAATAAAGTTAGCCGCGACCTCGGCGTGTTTACAGAGCGGCGAGTTATCCACGAAACACACGCCCTCCTTTTCAAACCACGTCGCTAAGAGCCAACGTGCGACGCATTGTACGCCTTTGCTCGGTTTGTTACTCTCGTCGACGTTTGCCAAGCTCGGTGGCACGCTGTACGGGCGTCTGAGACTTTCGTGGTCGAACTGGGTGTAGCGTTCGAGCAACATGTCGAAATCGTCGTGCCCATCTATCGTCTCCCATGTGCAGTCGGCGTACGGTAATCCCCACCACTTGACGAGCAAGCGCGTGTTTGGCGGCATGCCCGTCACGTTCACGACGCGTTGCGGGCGCAACCAGGTGCGTTTAACCGCGTATACGGGGTCACCCAACACCGCACGAGGGTATCGCGCCTCGAAAGCCCTGAGAATATCCGGACACGCGCGCTCCAAATCCCTCTCGCGCACCCACGAGTTTCGCGCGTGCGACCGTCCTTCCCAGCGCACGTAGCACTCCGCCACATCGCGAACGCGTCGCCCAAACACCCCAACCACGCGCTCACCCTCACCAAGAACTTTTTCCAAATCTACGACTTCGAAATCATCCGCGCCCACGTCCGCGCCCGCATCCGCGTCCTTCGCGTCCTTCGCGTCCTTCGCGTCCTTCGCGTCCTTCGCGCGCTCGTCGTCTCTTCGCGCCCCGTCCCCATCCTTATCGTCCGCATCGCTTCCAGTATTCGGCGATCGCGCCTCCGGCGGCGTCGCTCGCTTCACGCTCTCCACCGTCCGTCGCGTTCTTCGGCGCGTCTCTCGTCGTCCCAACGCGCCCGCGCGTTCGTCGCCCGCGCGTTCGCTCAAGTCGCTCCCGCTGCTCCCGCTCGACCCCTTGCTCGCGCGTCTTTTCCCGTCCTCGCGCCTCGTCGTCCGCGTCGCCCGCGTCGCCTTGCCCACTAAATCGCTCGCCGACGAGTCGTTCGAGCGTTCATCGCGATCGCTCGACGACGTTCGCGTCGCGCGGCGGTTCGCGAGCGTCGCGCGGCGTCGCGTCGCGGGCATTTCCGCGATATCTTTTCCCGGGACGCGATGACGGCGCGCGCGCGCGCTCGACGCGTCGAGATCGTCGCGCGGCGCGCGCGACGGGCGCGAAAAAATTCGCGCGTACCGCGCTCGCTCGCGGTGTGTGCCGATGGAGTTGGACGCGTCGCCGCGGGCGCGGGGCGCGCGCGCGGGACTGCGACGCGCGAGGGCGCTTTTTCGCCCGAAAAAGGCGGCTTTTTCGGCACGAGATCGAGATCTCTTGAGTCGTGAACGGTCGATGGAGGGGGTCGAACGGATGCTTTTATCCAAAAAGTGCCTTGCGCGCGAATCGCGCTCACGCGCGCGGCTTTGGTCGGCGCGCGCGAGGCGGGTCTCTCTCTCGCGCGGCGCGCGGTCGTTTGGCCGAGGCGGCGCGGTCGCGGAGATCGGCGACGAAGATGACGTCGTCGGTGGTGGTGGTGGTGGCGTCGGCGGCGTCGGGGTCGGCGTCCGCGTCGGCGGCGGCGTCGGCGGCGAGCGCGCGGCGAAGCGCCGAGACGTTGTCGCGCGGGAAGGTGTCGAGGGAAATGCGTCTGAGCTCGCGTGGGAGCGAGCGACAAGACGCTAAATCGATCGTGCGGAGGTTCGGAAAGCGGCCGTGGCGACCGGAGACGAGGTGTTTGATCGTGGAGGTGGTGACGCCGGATCCGGGGACGCGCAAGACTCGAAGCGGAAAGTCTGGGCCTTCGTGGGCGAAGAGTTGCTCGAACGCGGCGTCGGTGACGAACCTCGCGTTCGCACCTACGTCTGCAAGCTCGAGGACTTCGAGCGCGGGACAGAGATGAGCGAGGATGTGCGCCACCGCACCGTCGTCGGAGGAAATCGGGGTACGCGCGCATCGAAGCGTCTTGAGCCGCGTCGGCAGGCGATCCCACACGAGGTTGCGCCAGTCCCCTATGTGCGTGCACCCCGTGAGATCGAGAATTTCGATGCTCTCTATCGATCCGTACAACATGGATATCATCGTCTCGTCGTTCACGTTCGAGTTGCCGTATCGATGCCCGACGCTCGTCGTCTCCATGGACACCGCAATTTCGAGCACGCGCAAGTCTTTCCAGCACGTGTGTTCGAAATCTTCGCCAATATCGCCCACGATGCGCCATCCTGATTCTCCGCCAAAATGATTTAGCTTGAGCTCTTGTAAATGCGGAAGCGCGCGCTGCATGCTGAAGAGCGGAAACCGCACGTCTTCGCCGCAATTCGTGAGGTCGAGCGAGCGAAGCTCGCCGCAGCGCCTTATCGTCTCGAATAATCTGACCGCTCGCGTCGAGAACGCCCGGCGCTCGTGAGGAGAGTACGGCGCTTCTCGTCCGCAACTGACACTTCGCAACGTGTCGCAATTGCGAGCGATAAAGTACTCAAAGACTTCGAGTACGTCCGCGGGCGTCATCTTTGGCGAGCTCAAATCTATCTTAATCGCCGCCAGACCCGGTCGCTGCTCCGCAAAGGCGATCATGGCCGATTTCGTAAATGATCCACCACTAAAAACTACGCTCTCCAGCGACTCGCAACTCTCTCCAAGCAGGCGCAACGTCGCGTCCGTCAACTTCCCGCACCCCGACAAATTCAACCGCCGAACGCCGCCAAACACATTCTTTTTCGCGTACGCCCGCATCCTCGCGTCCGTCGCCGCGCAGAACCCATACGAAATATCGAATTCCTCGTAAAACATCGCCGGTTCCCGCTCGATCGCGTCGCGGAACGTCCTCGACACGCATCGCAGCGCCGCCGCCGTCGTCGTCCCGCGCGCGCCGTCGTCCCGCACCCGTCTCGCCAAAATCTCCTGCACGATCTCCATCGGCAGCGAATCCAGCGTCGTCCTCGCGTACCGCGCGTCCTCGCGCGCCGTCGTCGTCGCCCGCAGCGCCTGCATCGCGCGTTCGTCGTCGTCCGGCGTCATCGACTCGGCCACCACCACGTCGCCCTTCGCGTCGTCTCGTCGCTCGCGCGCGCCGCGTTCGGGTACCCTCGCAGCCCGTTGGCGAAGATCGCGATCGACGCCACCGCGGCGAGGACGGTGAGGTCGTTCCGGCGCCCCGGCGTCATCGTCTGCCGCGCGCGCGGATCAGCAATCGCGCGCGCGGGCGCGCGCGCCACGCCATGCGGTAAACAGTGTCGTACACTTTCCGGATGATGCGCTATATAAAACTCCACAATACACACGTATACCCGTATATCCAATTAGACGCGCGTGCGGATTTCAAAGCCCATCGGAGCTGTCGCGCGGGCACCGCGCGCCGCATTGCACGACGCGGTCGCGTCCGACGCCACGCGCGCGCGCGAAACGCACGCGACGCGCGCCCGCGTAAAGCGCGCACCGTAAATCTCTCGCGCGCGATCGCCGATCGTCGATCGCGCGATCGCGCGGGAAACGCACGACCGCGCGACGCATCGTTCGCAGCGCATCGCGACGCAACGCATCGATTCCGCGCGACGTCGCCATGCCCGGCGCGCGCGCGCCTCGAGCGGTGCACGCGCGACAGGACGCGATGACGCCGTTTGGGGATTTTATCTGCGTCCCCGTGCGCACGATCGAGGACGTGGGCGGGGAGGAGCGCGACGCGAGAGCGCGCGGAGAGGCGCTCGACCACGAAGTGCGGTGCGTGATTTGAATGCGCGCGCGATGCGACGAACGCGCGGCGCGGACGGCGATGCGAGGAGGCGCGACGCGCGACGACGCGCGGATGCGAAGACTGACTTAACGTCGTACCGGTCGATGACGCGCGCGATCGCAGGGCGTACAAGCTCGGGAAGAAGAAGCGGAGTTACAACCAAGTCGAACTCGCGTTTGAACGCCAACGGGAGGGACGGGCGAGCGCGGGCGAGCGCGCGCGAGAGGGACGCGGCGCGAGGATATTTGAAGCCGTGGAGGCGCCGTTCGGGGATGATGTGCCGGAAGAGTTTCGAAATTCGGCGTTGGAGTACGAGCTGCGGATGTATAACGGAGAGACGGCGCGGGCGGTGGTGTACCTGGTGTACGCTGAGCCGACGCGCGGGACGAGCGAGGCGCGAGGCGCGGGCGCGCGGGACGGGAAGACGAAGGGCGTGAGTGATGGACGAGGGTTTTCATGGTTGCCGGTGATGCGGGAAAAGTGCGTGAAAGGTTGCGATGGGCCGATTTTGAGCGCGATTCAGAGGTTTGGGAAGCAAGGGCGGACGCAAAAGAGTGCGGCTTCGCAAAAGGATGCGAAACCCGACGCCAAACCGACGGCGGAGAATGAGTGGAAGGATTCACGAAACTTGTTCATCTCCATCGACGAGGCGAGTAATCACGTGTGTGCGTACGGACCGAATCAGTGCAAGGCATTCCGTTTGCTCTTTGGTTTGTACGCCAAAGAAACGAACGAGTTTGTGGGGAGCGGCGTCTCAGGACCGATTCGCGTGTTGGCGAATAACGACGTGCCGAAGGGCGCGGCGGCTATGCGCGTGAAATGTGGATTGAGCGATTCGTGGAACGGTTGGAAGGAAACGGCAGAGAAGAGCGAGGATGATTTGCGAGAAATTTTCCGAGCAGCAAACTGCCCGCAACCGGCCGGGAAGGCGAACCAGAATCGTCGCCTCGACGACGCGACGCAGCAAAACGCGCGAAAGCCGTTGCAAACCCAGACCAACAACGGTGACAAGGTGGGAGGCAAGCGCGCGGCGGCCAAGGGAGGTGTAGCGCCGGCTCCGTCGAAGCGCCCGAAGCAAACCGTATCGCAAAAGGCGCAGCTTGCACGCGAATCGAAGTCGGTGAAGAGGACAAAGTCGGCTCGAAGCGGTGGCTACTTTGATTTCGACACCACCGTGAACACGGCGCTCCAAGATTTCGCGCTCGGTATTTCTGCGCAAGATTCGCAAGACTTACAGTTTCAGTTGAATGCAATCATGCCATCTCCCCTGGGGACGCCGCCGGATGAGAAAGCTGCCGGTGCTGGCGCGAACCCGTTTGCGGGTATGTTCGGTACGCCCGAATATCTTGCCGCGCAGGAGATCTTGGGCGACGCGCTGAACACGGCTGATCTACCTTCCTTATGCACGCCCGGCGATAAAAAGGCCGAGACTAATTTGTACGACGGTATGCCGCCACCCACGACGGGAATGGGCACGTTCAAGTTTACTCCAGGAGCGTTTCCGAACATCGCGTCCACCGGCAGCATGATGTCCCTCTCTGGGTTGGACTCTCTCGGTGGGCTCATCGGAAGCGCATTTGGAAAGACGCCCGCAGAATTCAAGACGAACAAAACAGAGTCGAAGATTTTCACGCGGTCTGCGAAGAAGGTGGCCGCAACCGGCGAACCGACGCCAGTGACGCAATTTGTGAACTCTCTTTTGATGAGCAGGCAAAAGGCGTCGGCTGAGAGAACCGCTTCAATGCCGCGCACGTCTCGCAGAAGCACTCGCGCTGCGCTCAAGGAAGTGGCTCCGAGTGATGCAGCTCCGAGCACGACCGCGGCGAGCAAGTTGATAACTGCGCCCAAGTCTGCGACTGGACAAGCCGAAACTGGTATTGCGACCGGCGTCGCTTCGGCGCCCGGAGTGGAGGCTGCCGGAGCGGCGTTCGACGTCGCCCCGATTCGCGGTGCTCGTAGTCGTCATGCTTCGCCGACTGGTGTTGCGCCCGTTCGCTTATTTTTCGCGTCTCCTTCAGGTCGCGGTGGAGAGACCTTGGACGGGAGCGATGACGAAGACGACGCTCTGGGATTTGCTTCTCCAAACTTGCGAAAGGATGTGGCTGGCGCCAACGGTCAACTGTTCAGTGCGCGGGGTAGACGTACGCGTAACGCACCGCAGATTCGGTTACCGCGCATGGCATCCGTTCCAGAGATTGCGAACGAAATGACGGCTGGAGAAAAGGCGAGTGATCGTGCGGCTACTAAGGCTGCGAGATTGTCGGGTCACTTTCGTCCTGTGAAGATGCCGCCGCCGCCAAAACACGTCGCGGCGGGTCCGGATTCCATCAAACGGAAGACTAGACACAGTACGGTTCACTTTAGAAATGACGTCAACTTTGAAAACGAGGCTCCGAGCACGTCCAAGCGCAACGCTTCTGGTGAGGAGAACGAGGCTCCTTCACCGACGGATGTCGCCGCCGCCCTGCTTTCTCCCGGTTGGCCGTCGACGAAAAGGCGCAAGGCGCTCAATAAACACGCCGACGCGAGCGGTGAAATCAAAGGCAATTCTCCAGGATTCATCGCAACGATCAAGGAGCGCGTCACGAACGCCGTTGGGTGGGCGTGAATCGACGCACATCCTCTTCGTCGCCGCCTCGAGTGAGCCGAGCCGAGTCGCCCGCAAGCGGCGTCTCGCTCGCCCGTTCGTCGCGCGTCTGTGTAAACCTGAACTCTCAGCAAGTAGCGATCCAGTCTCGCCTTCGCGGGCTTTGTAATCATCACCATCATCACACATCGCACGACGTTCGCTCACGCGTCCGCGGTCCACCGCGCGCCGCTTCTCCTCGCGCTGTAAATATCTGCACATGGCGGTAAACCTAAGCACAATAATCGCCACTCCGCGACTGTCGCCGATGCAACGCGCGCGAACCGTCATTGACGCCTACACGAAGGCGCTCAAGACCAAACAAATACTCCCAGTCTCTCTCGTCCGCACGACGACCGCCGCCCCGACGATGCAAAGCGCCAGCGCGACGATGTACACCGCCGCCGCCGTGCGCGCGCGATTCCCGACGATCACCTCCACGCGCGCGCGCGTGCCCGCGATGACGCGCGTGAACGGACGAAACGGTGAAATGAAAATTTCACGAGGATTTTCCGTCGTCGCCGAGGCGTCCGAGGGCGAGGAAGGCGCGCAAGCGGAGCATAAGCTTTACATTGGCAACTTGAGCTGGAACTCGACCGACGAGGACTTGCAAGAGATCTTTGGTGAATTTAACGTCGTCGAAGCGAGCGTGGTGATGGACAGGAACACTGGACGAAGCCGTGGATTCGCGTTCGTGACGTTAGCGAGCGCGGAAGACATGGAACGCGCGATGGCGGCGACGAACGGCGTCGACGTCGACGGACGAGAGTTGCGCGTGTCCCAGGCGCAAACCGCGGGTGAACGCCGGGACCGACCGATGCGTATGGATGGTGAACGCAGACCTCAGCGCAACCGTGATGCTGATAACCGACGAGTGTACTTTGGTAACTTGTCCTGGGGTATGGATCATCTCGATTTGCAGGACCTTTGCGGCGAGTTTGGCTCCGTCGAGGACAGCCGGTTGATCACCGATCGCGAGACTGGACGCTCGCGTGGGTTCGGTTTCGTCACCATGAGCAGCGAAGCCGAAGCCGATGAGGTTGTGGCGCAGCTCAACGGCCAAGATGTCGACGGGCGCGTGCTCCGAGTTAACATCGCCAACTCTGACTAATCAGTTTGGCGGCGAACTCGTGCGTCAATGTGGATTCTGCTATCTTTTTCTAATACGCGCGTCGAACGCGGGATGATAATTTAGACGTTACTAGTTAATTTTCAGTGACGACAATTGTTTTGTCTTGTAATTTTACAATCGGCTGCCCGAAATGTACTTTGAAGCGCGCGCCTAAATTACCCGTCGCCTGCGACGACGGCGTCGACAGCTTCGTTGAAAATCTCCACCATTTTGTCCAATACCTCGTACTGTGACTTTTGGATTCGTTTTTTGTCTTGAAGTTTGAATTCTTGCTCGGCGTCCCAGGGTGGGAGCGGTTCGATTTTCTTCAGAGAGTCCCACGAGCCGAGGTATTCGCGCTTGTCGAATCTCCAGACCTCGTGGTCCTCTTTGTTCGAAATGATGGCGCCCCATGTGTAGTGCATCACCGAACTCTGGCCAATCGCGATATCGGCAGGTGGTTGTATCATAAGTTTCTGGAACGGTACGGGTGGGAGCTCGAACTCAAGCTTCGGTCGTACTGCCGCCGCGGCGAAGGACCAAGCATACATGTCTCTTACCCATCCAAACACTCTCTTAACGACCTCGTTCGACTCCCCGAACTCGACTTTATCCGCCCACACCGGCGCGACACGCTCTAAATCATCTCGATGTATACACTGAGGTGCATTCCCAGTTTGGTAAACGTCCTTCAACGGGCCATCCTTCGACACATCGTGCAACAACACCGACGCCTCCTTGGCGTCCGGGTACGAAGGTACAATATACCCGAACAAAAATCCGTACGAAATACCCTTGGCGAGCAAGACGCTCGGTGGTGGGCTACGAATAAACAAATAATCGGTTTCCGCCATCAAGATGTGCGAACATCGCCTAGAATCGTCCGACTTCATCCATTCAGCGATGGCTCGCGCGCGATCCTTCACCGCGTAGTCGCAAGAATTATCGCATTCAACGTGCGTTGGATCGGCGCGCCATGTCGGGACGAGATCCATCAAGCTATCATCTGTTGAACGATGCAAAATTCTAGTGAAATGTCGCAAAACGCTATCCTTTTCGCTCGCTGCTTTCTTCCAAGTCTGGTAGAACACACGCGTCTGCCAATTCATATACGGCGAGCCGTTACTCGTAATCATCGTATGCACGCATGTCTTCAATTCTGTGCTCTCTGCGTCATACCTTGACTTCTTCGGATATAATACTCCACTCGTTGTCTTTCTGTTGTGCTCTTCACCGTACATCGGAGGGAGATAATCATTTATCAGAGTCCCGGTGAAGCACTCGTTCGGCTTGGCGGGATCGTGCCTCCAAAACTGACATTTAGCCGTCTTCTTGCACAGCTCGCAGCAATCTCGCGCGACGGTGATCGATACTCCCTCGACCGACTGAGTCAGAGGTTGTGGTCCCCAGTAATCGCTCTGAGGTAACTCGTGACACTCGTCTTCCGGCGTCTCGGCGTCGCGTATCCTTCGCCACTCCTCTGCGTCGTACCCATCCCTACTCGAGATATCATCCATCACGCGCGCCGTTTGCGCGCCTTGTTCCCCTAGGCGTCCCCGCTCGTCGCGTTCGCCTTCCTCGATCACTTTCGCCGGCGTCCGATCGCTCTCGTCGTCGTCGTCGCGCGCTCGACGTTCCGTCCCGGCGACGCCGTCGCCCTTCTCGCCACGTCTCACCGCTTTCGTGCGTTCTGTCGCCGCCGCCCGCGCATCGTACGCGTCGATTCTACTCTGCACGCGCTCTCGAACGTACGCCTCGACCTCACGCTCATCGCTGAAGCGTCCTAAAGTCGAAGCCGCGGTGGGATCTTCATCTTTTGGAAAGTGTGGCGTCACGCGGTCGACGATGAGCGCGTACACGCACGCGGCGATGAAGAGAGTCAGCGCGGAGGACGTTATTTTTGCCCCTCGCGACGCTCGCGGCGGGGAGGAGCCGGGGAAGGGTCGACGCTTCATCTCGCGCGCCGCGGCGAAGAGTGCCGCGACCGATGCGACGTCGAGCGTTTAGAGGGAGCGACGCGCGGCGTGGAATGAACGGTCGATGATTGCAAGGGACTACAGCGCGTTACTCGTTTAATCGTACTTGGTGTAAGAATTCGATGGCATGAGGAAGCACTTGGCGAGCGACAACAATCCACCGAACTGTTGCGCGACGTTCAAGCCGAAGAACATGCGCGACAGCGCCTTGCAAAAGGCAAACGCGTTATCCGCCACGGGGTAGCACAACGGAGGAGGGATATTGGTCTTCATGAGCCATGGAAATCGATCGACGACGACGGATTTCGGGACGCAGCAACCGCGGAGTCCTTCAATACCGGCGAAGCGGTCGAAGCCGGATTCCTTGACGCCGCCAAAGGGAAGGGACTGCGCCATGTACGTCGAGCAAAAGTCATTGATGGAAGTCATACCGGCCTCCAGCTGTGAGCCAAGCTTTTCTGCGCGTCTCGTTGAGCGCGTGAAAACATTTGATCCGAGACCAAAGTCGCAGTCGTTCGCGAGCGAGATGGATTCCTCGTCGCTCTTTGTCTTGACGATGGCGAGCACGGGACCAAAGACCTCTTCGCGAGCGATTCGCATATCGTGCGTGATGCCAGAGATCACTGTCGGAGGGTAGAACTGACCACCCTGGGCGCCCAGTTCGATCTTACCACCGACGTGGACGGTCGCACCACGTGCGACGGCGTCGTCGATGAGAGACTGCACGTACTGCGCTTGCTTTGGCATGCACATCGCCCCACAATCCACGGACGAGCTCAGCGCCCATCCTTGACGTAACTTCCTCGCCGACTCCAGTACTTTGGCTAAAAACTTGTCGTGAATCTTCTCATGCACGTAGAATCGTTCGGCTCCCGCGCAGTTTTGACCGCACGATTGAAACGCGCCGCGCAGCGCCATGGGAACGCACTGCTTGAGATCCGCGTCTGCGCAGACGATGAACGGATCTTTACCACCGAGTTCGAGGACGACCGGAGTCAAAGTCTTCGCCGCTGCCTCCATAACCTTACGTCCGATGCCAGTGGATCCGACGAAGACTACCTTTTGCACACCGCCAGTGACCAACGCGCTGCCCGCTTCGCCGTAACCGGTGATGATTTGCACCAAGTCGCGCGGCGCTCCCACGGCATCAAGCGCGGCATCGATGACGCGACCGTAGTACTGCGAGCTCCAGCTCGCGTACTCACTCACCTTGACGACGAGCGCGTTCCCCGCGAACAAGTTCGCCACCAAAGGATTGAAAACGTTGTGAAACGGATAATTCCACGGCACGATTGCGCCCATGACGCCCACCGGATGATACTCCACCCGCGCCTTCTTATAAAACATCATGGCCCCGGTCGATCGCTTCTCGGGTTTCAACCACCGCTCGCCCTCGTTGCACAGCCATCGAATCTTCTCCAGCGTCACCAGAACCTCCCCGAACGCCGCGTCCACCAACGGCTTACCGCTGTCCCGCGCGCTCACTCGACAAATCGTATCCTGCTCTTCCAATATGAACCGCTGTATCACCCGCAGCAGCTTCCGACGCGTCGCGAACGAGCTTTTCGCCCACTCTCTCTGCGCCTTCGCCGCTTTGGCGATTCTCTCTCGCACTTCCTCCGCCCGCATCGCCGGCAGGTTCGGTCCGAGCGCGCGCATGTTCCCCGGATCGTAGCACGGCACGCTGTCCGTCGGCCACGCCGCGTTCGCGTCCCACCGCGCGCCCTCCGCGCCGCGCGCCTCCTCGTCCGTCAGCGTCACGCGCAGTCTCGGCGCGCGCGTCGCGCGCAGCGCGCGCAGCACCACCGCCGCGACGAGCGCGACGATCCAAAACCGGCGCTCGTCGACGAGCGCGATCTCGAGCGCGAGCGCCGCCCGCGCGAGCTCGCGCGCGCGCGGCGGCATCGGGACCGCGTCGAGGACGCTCGCGAGCGCGCGCGTCGCGTCGCGGGACATGACGGACGACGGCGCGTCGCGATGTCGCGACGCGTCGCGCCACGTCGCGACGCTCGAGGCGCGGTCGTCGATGCCGAGCGACGACGACGCGACGACGGCGGACGCGCGCGAGGCGGAGACGGACGCGCTCGTCGCGCGCGTCGACATGGCGCGCGCGAGGGAACGACGCGAGGCGACGACGACGACGCGCGCGGCGACGGGCGCGGTCGTCGCGTGCGCGCTGCTGGCGCTCGCGCGGACGACGACGACGACGACGACGACGACGACGACGACGACGGCGCTCGGCGCGCGGCGCGGCGCGAGAGACGACGGCGAACCGCGAGTGTTCTCGTACGACGTCGTCGAGGCGCACGCGCACGACGCGAACGCGTTCACGCAGGGATTGACGACGTGCGGAGACGGGATCATGTGCGAGAGCACGGGGGCGGTGGGCGGGACGCCGAGCGAGGTGCGGACGACGACGACGGCGACGGGGGCGAGACGCGCGGGCGCGGACGTGGGCGGCGCGTTCGCGGAGGGCCTGACGCGCGTGGGCGACGACGTGCACGTGATTTCTTGGAAGTCTAATCGCGGGTTCACGTACGCGGTGACGGCGGAGGGTGAGGTGACGAAGAAGTGGACGTTTGAGACGCCGTTGTCGGACGGTTGGGGTTTGACGTCGCTCGACGGCGAGCTGTACGTCACGGACGCGAGCGACAAGTTGCACGTGCTCGACGTCCCCGGACGGGACGGGGCGAAGTTGAAGTTGAAACGATCGATGACCATCACGGATGACGGCAAAGCCATCAGATTCGCGAACGAATTGGAGACCATAGGAGGCGACGTGTACGCCAATATCCTCGAGCGGCCGTGCTTGGCGAGAATCGATCCCGCGAACGGCAAAGTGACCGCGTGGGTGAATTTAGATGGATTGAAGCAAGCGTCCCCGAACGATGGCCGCGGTGATGTGTTGAATGGGATCGCGTACGACGAAAAACTTGATGCCTTGTACGTTACGGGCAAGAATTGGCCGACGATGTTCCGGTTGAAGCTTCGCGAGGAGCAAGGCGCGAGCCTGGACGCGGTTCGCGCGACGTGCACGCCCCCTTCGAGTCTACCGGGATACGGATACTTGTAGCGCGATTACGAAGGATGTAGATTATGACACTCTTATTATTGATAATAACCTATGTGATATCACATAGGTTAAATACACGCTAATTCTCGCGCCGGTTAGTGGGTTCAACTTATTTTACAGCTATCTTTCGTGTGCGTCAGCCACATACATACACACATCGTTTAGCCGAGCATGTTCACAAGCAAAATCCACTTGTGCTTGATTGGATTGTCTTTTTCGTCCCTCTTCTTTGCTTCCAAGTATTGATGCGTCACGATCGACATCACGGCGTGAATACAATCAAATTCTTGCCTTTCGTCCAACATCGGCACGTCTATGACCAAGTTCAAATCGTCGCACACGTTGTTCAACCACTCCTCGAGGTCACCTCGCCGTTCGTGCTCCACGGCGTCGTTAAAAAAGTGACCCGCGCCAGTGCGGCGCAGCTCGCGCTCGATAGCGTCAGCGATGCAGTCGACCGCCTTGACGCAGATGATTTGTTCCGTCATCGGATTCATCATCGGCACGTGAATCAACCGGTTCAAAAACGTCGCGATGACCCATCGCGTCGTCTGGTCGATTTCATGCGGCTGCGCGTGGTGCACCAGCGTATCCGGTTTCGGCGCTTCGTTCGCGACGTGATCTTTCACCATCTGGAGCGCCTTCGTCGACGCCGCGCCGCGCGTCTCTCGATCCGCCAATTCCAACGCCGCGCGTCCCTCTTGCGTCTTGTGCCACTTCTCCAAATCGCGCGCCGCGCGCGACTTGAACCACCCGTGTCCGTGGTCGTGGTGGTGATTATGATGATGGGTGTGTCCACCGCCGATCGCCATGGCGTCGACGCGGACGTTACCGCGCGCGGCGGCGAGAATCGTCACCGGAGGTGTTCGACGTTTGCGGTCGCCGCCGCGCCGCGCGCGCGATGGCGTCGGCGCGCGAGCGCGCGCGGCGTCGACGCTGGCGCGCATTGTTGGTGATTCGCGACGACGCGCGCGGTCGAGCGATGCGAGGCACCGTGTGGCGATCGAGCGAGAGGGCTCGATCGCGTCGTGCCGATCGGCGGTCGGTCGCACTTATTTTGACTGCGAAGGCGAGGATTCAGAGTTGGTTCAAACTGCTGATTGCAATAGTGATTATGTGCTAAGTGTCGCGCGACTGATTCGACAGACGCGTCGGGCGCGAGCGATGATCGAGGCGATGGACGCTCGCGCCGCGGCGGCGCGCGTGAGAAATCGGGCGCAGACAGGCGCTTCTAGTGCGTTCGCGCGCGCGGAAACCGGCGAACGAAACAAACAATCCCTTCTAAGGAAATGAATGGTCGGTGGCTTACGCGGCGGAGGCACCGGCGACGAGCTCGATAATTTCCGAGGTAATCTTCGCTTGGCGAGCGCGGTTGTAAACCAAAGACAAGGTCTTCTTGAGCTCCTTGGCGTTGTCCGAGGCGGTGGACATCGCGTTCATGCGCGCCGCGAGCTCAGAGGCGAGAGACTCTTGGAGCGCACGGAGGATTTGGGAGTTCATGTACAGCGGCATGAGGGCATCAAGAATTTGGTTCGGGTCTTGCTCGAACTGCATGACACCCTCAAACTCAGAAACCTCCGTGTCAGACGCTTCGCGCTTGACGGCGAACTTGCCATCTTCAGTCGTGAGCTTGAAGATTTCATCGTTCGCCGCGTCAATGCAAACACCGTCAACGTTGCACACCTCACCTTCCTTGGAGAGCGGCAAAATGGTTTGCACGGTCGGCTCCGCAGCGATGAGGGAAACGAATCGGGAGTAAATCATCTCGACCTTGTCGACTTCCTCCGAGGTGAACTCGGCGAAGATTTCGTCGGCGATGGTTTGCGCGTCTTGCGTGGACGGCGCTTGACCCATGTCGAAGCGCTTGACCAAGTTGTATTGCTCCTTGCGACGGTTGAAGTACACACCACCCTTCTTACCGACGGTGATGAGCTTGCATTCAACGCCTTGCGCCTTGAGCTCCGCCACGCGCTGCTCCGTCTTGCGAATAATGAAGTTGTTGAACCCCCCGCACAAACCACGATCACCCGTGCAGACGACGAGCATCGCCGTCTTCACCGGGCGCATCTTCGTCAACGGCACGTCCACATCCTCACCAGCCAATCGGCTGTTGATGGCGAACAAAACCTTGACCAAAGACTCAGAGAACGGGCGCGCGCCAATGACGGCGTCTTGCGCCTTGCGCACCTTCGCCGCCGCGACGAGCTTCATCGCATCGGTGATCTTCTTCGTGTTACCGACCGACGCGATGCGGTCGCGCATTTCCTTCGGGCTCGCGTTGCGAATCTACGAATCGTCATAAAGCGTACGAATCACCGTCAGTCTCTCGCGTCTCGCGTCGGTCTCGCGCGCGCGCAAAACCCTCTTTGGATACGATCGTCCGCCCCCGCCCGCGCCCGCGCGCGCGCGCGCGCCGCGCGCCGCGCCCCCCGATCGCGCGCGCGATCACCACACAACCCCCGCGCGCCCCCGCGCGCACGCGCGCCCCCCGACGCGCGTCGCCATCGCCCGCGCCCTCCCGATGACGCCGCGATCCGATCCGCGTTATCCTCACCAGACCCTACGTCCACGACCGGGCCCGGCCGCGCGTCCCTCGCGCGCGCGCGCGTCGCCCCGCGACGCCATCTCTCGCGCACTATTTTCCTCCACCGAATCCCGCGCGCGATCATCCTCGCCCGCGCGCGCGTCCTCGCGCGCGGCGCGATAATCCCGATGCCCGTCCCATCGCGCGCCATCGCGTCGTTCGCGCGTCGCGTCGTTCGTCGTTCACGCACCACGAGGGATCGCTGCGGCGCCGTCGCGCGCTGCGCGGCGGTGGACCGTTTCACGGACGCACCGCGCACGGCGGTGGCCTTGCTCATGGCGAGCGACGTGTGGGCGACGGCGGACATCGAGTCGATCGTTCGGCGCGCGCGTGTATGCGGCCGAGGCGCGCAGATTCGCCCGCCGGATCGCGCGGCTTCGAGGGGTCGCGTGTTCGTGATGGGGATCTCGTGGGCTCGTATACGAGGTTTGGTGCGCGTTTAAATATGGGGAAATGAGGGCGAGTGCGCATTGAAATATGGGGTCGAGGACGACGCGCGCGCGGCGGCGGCTCGGATCACGGCGCGATCGTCAAGGCGTGGGTGACGATGTCCACCGGACCGCCCGCGGCGAGGAGTACGCTCGCAGCTTGGTCGGCGTCGGGAAATTGCGTCGGATCGCACGGGGCGCCGCGCGCGCGCAGGGCGTCCCAGGTTTCCTCGCGGCGCTGCGTCTCGCGAACGACGACGACGGCGCCGGTGCGATCGACCTCGGTGAAATCGCAAAAGAATCGAGTCTCGAACAGGCGAATGAGAACGCCGTCGACGCGGAGCCAAAATCTGAGCAAGACGAACCAACACTTGGGCATGACGCGCACCTTGAGCCCGAGGTGGGCGACGCCGTTGTCGTCGAGCTCGGACTCGTACAGCGTCAGCTCGTCGTACATCAGTATCGGATCTCTCTCGGTGAGCATCGCGCGATCAATGCGTCTGTCGGTGAGCTCCCACGTCGGTGGCTGGCGATTCGAATCGCTCGTCGTCGTCACCGTGCCGCCGTACGGCGTCGTAAACGTCCAGTCGTACTCGGCGCTTCGCTCCGTCGTATTCCACGACGTCATCGACGGTCCGGGCGGTAACGCGGCGCCGTCCGCGCCGTCCGCACTCGTGCCGACACCTTCCCCGCCTCGCGCGTCCCTCGTCGCGGCGATCGACGCATCGCCGAACCGCTCGACGTGCGACCGTCGCCACGTCTTCGCCGCCGCGACCTCGATCGCGGGCAACCCGAGCTTCACCCACTCCCTGAGCGCGTCTTCCGCCTCGAACCTCAGCGCGACGCCGCTCTCGTGTCGCAGTTCGAGCGCGCTGTCGAACAGCATCTCCGGCGTCGTCGGCGCGTCGACGTTCGTCTCGACTTGCTCTATTCGCGCTCTGTTCGCGATCGGCGTCGACGCGCTCTCGACGTCCCATCCACCGCGCGCGACGCGCGCGACCGTCGTCATCGCGCGCGCGCGTCGCGGTCGCGCGTCGCCGACGCCCCGCGACGCCTCGCGCGCGCGCGCCGCGCGTCGCGTTCTCGCGTCGTCATCCAGCGCGAACCGTCACTCGCGCGCGCGCGACGCGACGACGCGATGACGCGCGTGCGCCGCGCCATGGAGGCGTTCCGCGCGATCGCGGACCCGCTCGAGCGCTACGTCTACCTGCGCGAGCTCCAGCGCGCGAGCGCGGAGACGTTTTATCGCGCGCTCGTGCGCGAACCGCTCGAGCTCATGCCGTTCGTGTACACGCCCACCGTGGGCGAGGCGTGCGAGAAGTATCACCGCCTGGGCATCGAGACGAACGGGGTGTACATCACGGCGGACGACGCGGGACGCGTGGGGGCGAAGCTGCGAGGACACTGGGATCGGGCGGCGGCGGCGCGCGCGAGGGCGCGCGAGGGGCTCGACGGCGAAGCGGCGAAGCGACGAGGGGTCGATCGTCGCGCGCGCGCCGACGACGGCGTCGCCGTGGCGGTGGTGACGGATGGAGAACGGATCTTGGGGCTCGGTGACCTCGGCGCGGGCGGAATGGGGATCAGCGAGGGGAAGATTTTGTTGTACACGGTGTGCGCGGGCGTGCGGCCGTCGGCGTGTTTGCCGGTGTGCCTGGACGTCGGGACGAATAATCAGAGATTGCTGGACGACCCGAATTATAAAGGATTGCGACGGACGCGGCTGAAGGGGGAGGCGTACGACGCGCTGGTGGACGAGTTCATGCGAGAGATGCGGGCGTGGCAGCCGAGGTGTTTGGTGCAGTTTGAGGATTTCGGCAACGCGAACGCGTTTCGTATCTTGGAAAAGTATCGCACGACGGGACCGTGCTTCAACGATGACATTCAAGGCACCGCCGCGATCACGCTCGCGGCGCTGCTCAGCTCGTTGCGAGCGACGAAAGGGAAACTGGAGGATCAAAAGGTTTTATTTTACGGCGCCGGCGAGGCGGGCGTCGGCATCGGCGAGCTCATCGCCATGGCGATGGAGAAGACTGGGATGTCGCACAAGGAAGCCATGGAGCGATGTTACTTCATGGATTCCAAGGGTCTGGTTTGCAAAAGTCGTCTGGATGGATTGCAGCCGCACAAGGTGGCGTTCGCGCACGACGTCGAGTATCAGCCCGATTTACTGTCGGCGATTTCCGCCGTCAAGCCCACGGCGTTAATCGGCGTGAGCACGATCGGCGGGGCGTTTACGGAAGACGTCGTCAAGGCAATGTGCGCTCTGAACGAGCGGCCAATCATTTTTCCGCTGAGCAATCCCACGTCGAAGTCAGAGTGCACGTTTGAGCAAGCCATGGCTTGGAGCGACGGCAAAGTCGTCTTCGCCAGCGGGTCGCCGTTTGATCCAGTCGTGCGCCCGCGAGATGGCGTAAAAGTCTTCCCAGCGCAAGCGAACAACGCGTACGTTTTCCCGGCGCTCGGCTTCGCCGCCGCTCTCACGGGGGCGTCGCAAATCACCGACGATTTATTCCTCGCCGCCGCCGAATCGCTCGCGTCCATCACAACCGACGCGGAGATCGACGCCGGCCATTTATTCCCGGACATGAACTCCATCAGACAAGTCTCAGTAACGTTAACCGCGGAGATTTGCGAGATGATTGTGAAATCCGGCCTCGGTCGCGCCCCGAGCGGGGTGTCCACGCACGCGGACTGGTTGGCGTACATCGAGTCGCACCAATACGACCCGGGCGAGGAGCAACCGATATCCAAGCTCTAAGCTTTCGCACGCCGTAGCATCGCCGTCGTAGTAATTCATATTTATTCGTATTGATTATTCGACGACGACCGTCCGTCGCGCGTTTCTCGATTTTCGACCGCCGAGCTCGACGAGACAGTTACGCCGCGGCGTCCCCGCGCCCGCTCGCGCCCGCACACGACCGCGCGGCGTCGCGCGGCGTCGCGCCCCGAACTCGCGCGACTCGACGTCATGGGTGCGCACGAGTCCCGCGTCGCCGCGCACGCCACCGCGTCGACGAGCGCGGCGACGTCGAACGATGTGTCGAGCGGCGGCTTGTCGCGAATCTTCTCGTTCCCTCCTCGCCCGCCGCCGCGCGCCGAGCCTTATCTCCACCTCCCCACGTATCTCGGTGACCGCGTGCTGGCGTTCCAGTACACGGGCGCGCGCGATGAAGGCGACGGGGCGTACAGGACGGCGCTGCGAGAGAATGCGCGCGCGTTGGACGAGGCGTTCTCGCCGGGGACGGTGCTCCTCATCTCTTTGAACAGCGCGCTGTTGATGGATAAGAGCATGTACGACGACTTCAATTGCGTCGTGGAGTTTTGTACGTTTTGGGGCCCGCCGGGCGTGGGCGCGGGTGGGTTAGATTCTATTTTGAGCGCGTGCTCGAGCGCGAAGAATTGGTTGTCGATGAGCGAATCAAACGTGGTGTGTTTTCACGTTCGAGTCGAGCGTGGCGCGGACGCGGCGAGAATACTGCGATATGTTGTCGCGTGCTTCGAGACGTACCGTGCGTCGTCGAGTGAGTTCGACATCGATATGGCGTTTGAAGAGTTGCCGACCGTGCCTCCGCGCGCGTTTTCCGCGCATCGAGCCGCGGCGCCGTCGCGAGCGCAGATCCGGTACGGAGGATACTTTGGTGACGCCATTCGAACGAGTCGAGAAAGCGGTAAAGAGTGCATCCCCAAGAATAGGCTTAGGTTGAAACGGTTGGTGATCGCCGGCGGTTTGTCGATTCATAATGGTGGTTGGCGGCCCTACGCGAAAGTGATTTGCCAATCGACTGGCGTGGTCGGCAAAAGCGCTACGCAAGGATTAGCTCCGGATTGGCACGATTCGAAACACGGATTATCGCCGATAGGCATGGAGCTTGTTCGGACGGGGCATGAATCCAACACGTTGTCCGTGGAAACCGCCATAGGACTGTCGCTCGATGGCGATTGCGTGATATCGATCTTCCACTGGACGGGCGACGAAACCCGCGACGAACTTTCTCCGGTGATGACATTTGCGTTTCACACGGGTTTCATTCATCTCAAGACCTCAATGGGTGATTCTAAAGCAGGTGTAATGCGGATCACACGAGATCAGATGGACTGCACGGATGAAACTCTGATTCCAGACGATTACTTCTTCGATTTGATGTTTCTCGCAGAAAATGCCGAAGCCAAACCAAAAAGGCAAGCTGATATCGCCGTGCAAACCACTCCGGCGCTGAATGAGACGCACGCGGGATCAAAGATAGCTGAACCACCCGCGCTGCCTACATCACCCTCCCAAGCACCACTTGAGTGTGCTCCACCACCACCGCCGAATGCGCCGAATGCGCCCACACCACCACCGCCACCGCCACCGCCACCGCCGCCGCCGCCGCCAGGATTCAAGCTCTCATCGGCATCTATGCCGAAAGTAGCAACGCCACCAGCCCCAGGCGCACCGCCACCACCGCCGCCACCAGTAGTGCAGTTTCGTTCCGTATCGCTCACGCCTCGAGCGCCGCCGCTAGCCCAAGGCCCGAATTTGCGGAAGGTTTACTGGGACAAACTCACGGTGACGCAAAATACGTGGTGGAGCGATATAAACAGCGACGTCGGTGCTTTAAGAGAGGAGGAAAAACAAGCGATCGTTAAATCTTTCGAGATTCGAGTGAATGCGAGCAAGAAGGCGCTGACTGAAAAGCCGAAACACGTCACGGGTATGCCGACGCTAATTCCGATTCCGCGTTCGAATAACATAGCCATCATGCTCTCGCGGTTTCCCATGAGCGCGGAAGGCATCGTTGAGGCCATCGCGACCGGTGATCCGGAAGGTACACTCACGCTCGAAAGGCTTGCGGTTTTGCTTCAATGTGAACCGACGGAAGAGGAGCTCCAAATAATGCAGAATTTTAAGGGCGATGCGACGGTTTTGAATGCTCCGGAACGCTTTCTCATGGACCTCGCGACGAAAGTCGAGCGCTTGCCCGATAAAATCGCGGCGTTGGTGTACGCGAGACAATTTCCTGAGATGATGAGTGAGGCCTACTCTGGCTTGCGGGCAATCGAGCAAGCGTGCTCGCAAGTTAGAGAGGCGGAAGGATTTCGCAAGGTACTCGCCGTGGCGTTACGTGTGGGAAACTTTATGAACGCGGGTGGGCCGCGATCGAGCACAAATGGTATCACACTCGACTCGTTACACAAGCTAAGCGACGTTCGAACGACCGCGCCGACGGCCAAAGGTGGGTGCACGCTGTTGGATTTCGTCGTAGAACTCGTCGACGCCCGAGAAGACGGTGAAATTTCGCTGACGAACGAGCTCGGCGCCTGCCAAGCCGCCAGCCGCATCGCGCGCGCCGAGCTCGAGGGACTGATTCGCAAGATTACGAGCGGTGCGCAACGAATTAAACGCGAAATCGACAAGTCGAGCGTTCAAAGCTTCGATGGCTTGCTCGTCGACTTGGACTCCGATGTCGAGGCGCTCTCGAAGGAAGCCGAGCGCGTCGACGCCGAGTTCACGCGATTCGCAGAGCTCTGCGGCGAGACGCGCAAATCGCCCGAAGATGTTTTTGCGAGTATTTGGACATTCGCGTGCGCGTGTGATGCGTCGAGAGCCGCCCGCGCGCATCGCGCGTCGAAGAAAAAGTAGCCTCGACGAAGAAAAAGAAAATGTAGTCAACCACCGACCGCACTTCACGCGTCATGCACCGCCCCATCGCGCGTGGTTTCGCGCGAGCGTACGCCACGCACTGGCTTCCGCAGAGCGCCCGCACGTGGCTGGACGGCGTCGAGCACGCCGCCTTCGCGCGGGCGCTCACAGACGCCATGAAGAAGATTCCTCAACTCAGTGGACGCGAAGAGTCCATCGCGCAGTCGATCAGTGCGCGCGCGAGCGAAATTTTAGAGGCCGAGACGGCGGATGGGTCGTTCACGCGCGATGCGGTCGAGACGACGCACGCGAAGACCGCCGCACGAGCGTGCGCGGTGTACGAGTGTACGCGACCGTACCTCGGCAACGACGACGCGACGATGGATTTGATCCGCACGCACGCCGGCGCGGAGCGGACGGCGCAAACCATGAACGGTGGACTCGTTCGAGGGGCGCTCATGCTTTCGAGGGACCCGATCGCGACGATCGCGTCGATGGTCGGCAACGTCACGAATGACTTGGCGCCGGGCGCTTGGAGACGAGAAGACGGCGAGTTCGTGACGAGCACGTGCACGTATCGCGAATTTTTCAAAAAGCGCGACATGGAATTTTTAACGGCGACGACGTGTTGCTCCCTGGACGTGGACGTGTGGTTTTCGGGCTTGGACGCCAAGTCGGCGACGGTGACGCTCGAGTCCTCTATGGCGCGCGGCGACCCAGAGTGTCGCATCTCCGTGCGCGCCGGCGAAAAGTAGCGCCCATCGAAGAAGCGCCGATAGCGAAGAAATAGCGACCGTAGCATCTAGCGCGCCGTCCACGGCGCATTTTTATTAGCCAACCAACATTCACGCCAGGCGCTCGACGTCGCCCGAGTCGAGCCGCAGTTCGCGACGCGCGCGGGCGCGTCATGCGCCCGCGAAACCCACCCGACGTCGACGACGCGACGTCATCGTCCCCGTTCGACTCGTCCGCGCTCCACGGTCGTCTCGTGCACGGCACGTGCGGTTGGGCGTCGAAGAGCCAAAATTTAAGCTTTTACGCGCCCAACGAGCTGTCGAGCGGAGAAAGGCGTTTGCCGAGCTACGCCGAGCGTTTCGGGTGCGTCGAAGTGGACAGCACCACGTATGCCATTCCCACGAGGGACGTCGTCCAGCGCTGGGTCGACGCGACGCCGGACGGTTTCGTGTTCCTCGTGAAGGCGTTCGGCGGGCTGTGCGCGTCGACCGTCGACGCGCGCTCGCTGCCGCGTGACGTACGCGAGATGCTCCCGCCGACGCCTTCGGGGCGCGTCGCGTACTCGTCGATGCCAACACGGGCGAAGGATGCGCTGTGGGCGCGTTGGAACGATGCCATCGCGCCGATCGTCGAGGCTGGGAAGCTCGGCTGCGTGGTGTTTCAATTTCATCTGTCGCAAGGCGTCGGCGACGCGCTTCGAGCGCACGCGTTGGAGTGTCAGTCGCGATTGAACGGCGCACGCACGGCGGTGGAGTTTAGGAACAGAGATTGGATCACGGGCGATGTCGGCACGCAGACGGTGCGCTGGTGCCGCGAACATGATTTATTGCTCGTCGCCGCAGATGAGTTGGAGCACGAAACGTTTCAGCGTGATAGACAACAAACTGGTTTACCCGTCGGTGCGGTGCGACGAAAAATGCCCACGCGATTGGAACGCACTGTCGACTGGGGATGTTTGATTCGCGTTCACAGACGGCACGGGACGACGGAGCGCGTGCTCGACGAAGAAGAAATTTCGTTTTGGAGCGAGCGCGTGCGCGCGCTCGATCCCAAACCGACGCGAGGACCTATTTGGGTTACTTGGGGCACCGAGTGGCGCGACGCTCCGCTGACGAACGCGCTCGCGCTCGACGACGCCGTCGGCGAGTTTGCGTATGATTGGTACGGCACGCGTCGTTCGCGTCCATCAAAATCGAAGCCGTCCGCCAAGTCAATCGCGGCGTTATTCGCCGCAGCGCCCCAGCCGAAAGCGAAGTCCCCGACGTCGACGCCTCCCGCGCGCAAATCCGAAGCGAGAAAACATCTCAACCCTCTCGCCGCGCTCTGGTCGCGCGCGAATCCCATAGAAGACGCGCGTCGTACAGATTAATTAGTCAGCAGAAAACCGTTACAGCTCGAAAACCGCAGACACCGCCGCGCGGCGCGCGACGCGGTCGTCCGGCGATGTCGTCCGCTAAAAAGAAACCACCGAAAACGACCAATCCCGCGTCGCTCGTCGACGCGCGCGTCGACGCCGTCCTCGCGCGCGTGGCCGCTGTGAAGGCGCGCGCCGTCGCTCTCGACCACGCGCGCGTCAACGTCGACGATGTCGACGCGCTCGTGTCGGGCCTCGGCGCGCTCGGCCTGCGAGCGAGCGAGGACAAACAGCATCCGATCACGCGCGTGCAAACACCGCCGCCGTTGCGGAAGCACGCGCACGCGCGCACGGTGAGCGTCTCGGATGTGGATGTGTCCGCGGTGAAGCTCGAGCGCGACGAAGCGCCGGCGAAGCGCAAGCGCCGCGTGGGGTTGTTGTACGACGACGCGATGGAAATGCACGAAAAGGAGGGACACTTCGAACAGCCGGCGAGACATCGGGTCGTCGTGAATGAGATCAAGGCGGAGAAACTGGATTTGAGATGCGAACGGCTGGAGGCGCGAGAGGCGACGGAGGCGGAGCTGACGCGCGCGCACACGAAGGAACACGTGGCGTTCGTCGATTCGGCGTTCGACGTCGATGGAGAGAAGGTACAAGTTATGACTGGCGAGGACGTGTTCGGCGATGACATCTTCTTCACGAAGCATACGGCGAAGGGGGCGCGCATGGCGGCGGGGACGGTCGCGGAGGCGTGTTTGGCGGTGGGGCGAGGAGACGTAGACCGAGCGTTCGCGGTGGTGCGACCACCGGGACATCACGCGGTGTGCGGACAAGCGATGGGATTTTGTTTCTTCAATAACGCCGTCGTGGGAGCACGAGCGGTGATCGAGACAAAACTGTGCGAGCGAGTCCTGATAATCGATTGGGACGTGCACCACGGTAACGGCATCCAGGACATCGTGTACGAAGACGAGAGCGTGATGTACGTATCGTTGCATCGATACGGCGATGGATTTTACCCGGGCACGGGTGCTGTAGCGGAGGTTGGTAAAGGCGGTACGAATGTGAACGTTGCGTGGTCGGAGAAGGGCTTGGGAGACGCCGATTACTTGGCCGCGTTTGACGTCGTCATCGAGCCCGTGGTGAAATCTTTCGCTCCAGATTTGATCATCATCGCCGCTGGATTCGACGCCGCGGACGGCGATCCACTCGGAGGTATGATGGTATCGCCCACGGGCTACATGCACATGACGAAGCGTTTGATTGAAATCGGTACCGGGCGCGTCGTCGTCGCTCTTGAAGGTGGTTACGCCCTTCGCCCGCTCGCCACGTGCGCGACGGCGACGCTTCGAGCGTTACTCGGCGATGAACCGAAGCCTATATCATCGCGGTCTCGACCGAGGAAATCAAGCATCAAGCTCTGTCGCGAGCTCGCGTCGCTGCTCGCAGAGCACTGGCCCGTGCTAGAGAGCGACGAGTACAAGAATTCGACGGCGTTGATCGCGAAACGCGCCACCGTCGTCGGCGCCGCGCGAGAGTACCCCACCGGTCGCCGCTCGAAATCGCCCGCAAATTCTTCCTCGTCCGCCTCCACTGCCGTGGGCGCCGTCTGTACGACTTAATCGATGTAAAAATGTAAAGTAAATCACTGAGACGTGAAAGTAAATCACTGAGACGTGTCGCGTCAGAAAAAACGGCGATTTTAATCGGCGTTTTTCGCCACAACTCGGCTCGACTCTCGACTGTCGACTCCCGATGACCATCCGCGGCCGCGCGCGATCGATATGCGTCCTTCTCGCCGCGCTCGCACTGACGACGAGCGCGTACGCCGCGCCGACCTCAGCGCCGCGCGCGCGCAGCCGCGCGACGCCCGCGCCCGCGACGTCTCGTCCCCGCGATTCCCCGGACATCGAAACATCGAACATCGACATGAACGACGTCGAGGCGTTTCTCACGCAAGCGCGCGATGAATTCATCGCGACCCGCGCGTCGCGCGGGTCTTCACACGGCCGCTCGACGACGACGTCTCCGAACGAAGCCGGTTTGGACTGGATCGCGTCGTTCTTCTCGCCTCGGGAACGTCGCCGCGGCTCTGCGGGTCGCGCGGCGCGTAATCGACGCGACTCGAACTTGCCTCCGGTTGAAGTGGATCAGACCGGCGTTGACTTCTACCTCACCGCGCGCGCGTACGCGCAAGAACACGCGGTGAGCGATCCTCGGGGCGGTCGGATGCGCATCGCTCGCGCAGAGGAACCGAATCAGTTTCAGTGGTGGTACGATTTCATTTGGCAAACGCAACAACAAATCATCGCTTGCGAAGGACGAGAATCGTGCGAAGGTCTTTGGCATCAGTTCGGCGCGCAAGGCAGCATTTGTTGTGACGCCGGTGCCGAATTTTACGGTCACGCTCACTTTTCGTGCGTCGAAAGTGTCGAACAATGCGAGGCGCTCACCACGTGCGCCTCGTCCGCCGATTGCGGCGTGAATCAAGTGTGTTGCGCGACGAAGCCGCATTCTGACGATTTGATGTGCGTGACGAGCTTTCAAGACTGCGCGGCGTACTGTCACTCCGATGCGCAGTGTAAAGCGGAGAAAGGCGAACAGTGTTGCTACGACGAAGTACTCGGATACACGATTTGTATCCCGGAAGGGCTATCGTGTCCACCGCCCCCGCCAGAGTGCCCGACCACGGGACAGCCGGCGTGCCGCTCGGACTCCGAGCGCACGTGTTGCGGTGGCGTCTGTTGTCCGCCGGATGAAAACGGTGTTGAATGGTTGTGTTGCAGAATCTGTGACGAAAATGTTTGCTACCGTGCTACCCCCTCTCTGGGGGACGGAAGCTACGAGTGTCCGGACCCATTTTGCCCGCGGCCTCCAGAGTGTTCGTCGCAAGCAGAGTTGAGTCAGTGCACGGATCCGGTGAACCCGATCGTCGCCGCGCAATCTGCGCGCAATGGCGATCCTCCGACCGGTAGCATTTGCTGCGGTGGTGTGTGCTGTGAGATCGGGGACACAGAGCCCATCGGCATTTTCGGCCCGAACTTTTGCTGCTACGATTTCCCGGACGGTCCTTCTGGTTGGAGTTGCCAACCAGGCATCCCTGGTGACTCGCTTCCGACACCCCCGCCCGGTTGCGCGCGAGAACCTCCCAGCTCTCAGTGTCCGGCCGGTTCTGAGTATTTGGACACGTGCGTTGCTGAAGATCAGTCTATTGGCGTGTGCTGTGGACCGGAAGTTGACGGCGGCGGGCTGACATGCTGCCCTGATGAATCCGTGTGTTGCGCCAACGTCGTGGACGGAGCGACCGTCGGTTACGAATGCAAAGCCCAGAATGAGTGCCAAGAGGGTGAGTTATGCAGGATACTCGGTGACTGCCCGAACTCTCAGCAATACTCGGTCTGTGGTTCGTGCGGACAGGGCAATAATGACTGCGCGCTGTCCTGCCAAGCGGGCGCAGGTGAGCCTCCGAACGACCCTTCGTGGACTTGTTCCACCGTCGATGGTTGCGACCCAGTCGCCGACTACAACAACGGCCCGAGCGATGCCACGTGCGTGTGTAATAACGGAGGGTGCGGCGGCGCGACTCAATGTAAGACAGGAGGGAATTGCTGCGCGTGCCAAGCTCGTGGCCCGCGCGGTGGCGTGCAATGCGACAACCCACCAACCGTATTGGTTTGATCGACAGCGCAGACGTTTTGAGGCGAGGGTGGGAGGACAAATATTAAGGATGGATGACTATGTGTGCCAACGTCTCGCGGTCTTACAACATCATTACAACATACTGGTACATTGATTGTGAATTTATTTACTCGATCCATCAAACGGCTTTCGCGCAATGATGGCCGAGGCGGCGCCGAACGGGAACAACGCCGAGATTTCCACCGCTTCGGCGCCGAGCGCCTCGAGTTCGTCTGCGACTTCTCTGGGCGTCCTCGCGCGCTCGATCGAAGTGCCCAGGTACGCGTACGCCTTCTTTTCGCCCGTCATCAACGCGCCGACGAGCGGCAGTACGAAGCGCAACCACAACCGCAACACCGCGCCGAAAATTCCCGTCGGCGGAAACGCATCTAAAATCAACAGCGTGCCGTTCGGCTTGCACACGCGGAACATCTCCCTCAACGTCTCCGGCACGTCGGAGAAATTTCTGAGCGTGTAGCACGTCGTCACGCAGTCAAACGACGCGTCCGCGAACCTCAACTTCCCCGCGTTCCCGACCTCGTACTTCGCCTCGCCCGGCGTCAACCGACGCGCTTCCTCGATCATATTTTTCGAGCAATCCACGCCGACGACGTCGAGCGCTAAATAATTCATCGCCTCGTACTCCAAAAACCGCGTGACGTTTCCTGTGCCGCACCCGACGTCGAGCACCGAGTCTCCTCTTCGAAACACCCTTCTCCCTCTCGCGAACGCCGGCGCGAACGTCGCGACGAGCCCCGCGGACAGCGCTTTCCTTCGCCATCGATCGACGAAGCCCAGCGCGAGGACCGCGTTCACCGCGTCGTAGCGATGCGCGACGACGTCGAAGAGCTGCGAGACGAATTCGAGCTTCGCGTCGCCCGTGAGCGTCGTCCCGCGCTCCGCGGACGTCGCTCGAAACGTCGACATTGACTTCCGCGCGCGCGTCGTCGCGACGCGCGGTCGAGCGCGCGCGCGACGCGACGCGACGCGACGCGCGACGCTGTGCCTCGAGGGTTTGTCGCGCGCGCTTTATCCGTCGGCACACGCGCGCGCGCCGATCGCCCGCGCGCGCGGGCCGAGCGCTCGAGTCGCGACGCCGTCGAGCGCGCGAGCGATGTCGACCGCGATGCGCGCGACGGCCGCGCCGACGCGCGGCGGCGCCGGAAGTCGGATTCGAGGACCGTCCCGAAGACGACGCATCGAAACGCGAAGAACGCCGTCGCACCGCGCGCACGCGACGGTGTGCGCGTCGGCGTCCGCGACGGTGGCGCGAGAGACGCAACGCGCGGCGTTTGATCGCGCGCTGTCGCTCGGGAACAACGTCGTGCCGCTGTATCGAAGGATTTTTGACGATCAGCTGACGCCCATCCTGGCGTATCGACTGCTCGTCAAGGAGGACGAGCGCGAGGCGCCGAGCTTTTTGCTCGAGTCCGTCGTCGGTGGGACGCAGATTGGACGCTATTCGTTCCTCGGACGACGACCGGTGATGGAGGTGACGGCGAAGGATTACGAGGTGACGGTGACGCGACACGAGGGCGGGGGGGCGGCGAGCGAGACGACGACGGAGCGGGATCCGATGGAGGTGATGAAGCGAATCGGGGAGAGCTGGCGAGCGTGTAAGACGCCCGGGTTACCGGATTGCTTCGCGGGTGGATGGGTCGGGTTCACGGGGTACGACACGGTGAGATATCAGTATCAAAGCAAGCTCGGTTTCGAAGGCGCGCCGAAGGACGATAGGTCGCTGCCGGATATTCATCTCGGATTGTATAAGGATGTTGTGGTGTTCGATAACGCCACAAAACAGCTCTATGCGGTACACTGGGTGATGGTTGACGAATACTCGAGCGCCGACGAGGCGTACACAACGGGTATGGACGCTTTGGACGCGATGATAGACGACTTGCAGCCGTCCAAGTCCCCGCCGATGAAGCAAGGATACGTCAACTTGGAGCTAAATCAGCGACCGAGCGAACCAAAAGATAGCACGATGACCAAGGATGAGTTTTTGGGGGCGGTAGCGGCGACGAAGGAGCATATCAAAGCGGGTGACATCTTCCAACTCGTTCTCAGCCATAGATTTCAACGGAAGACGTCCGTGGACCCGTTCGAAGTGTACCGAGCTTTGCGAGTCGTCAACCCGTCGCCGTACATGATTTATTACCAGGGTCGAGACTGCATCCTAGTCGCATCGAGCCCTGAAATCTTGTGCCGCGTCGACAAGGCGCGCACGGTGGTGAACCGTCCGCTAGCGGGAACGCGCATGCGAGGGAAGACGCCTGAAGAAGACGAGGCGCTCGAGGTGGATCTCCTAGCGGATGAAAAGGAGCGCGCCGAGCACGTTATGCTCGTCGATCTTGGGCGAAATGACGTCGGTCGCGTATCCAAGGCTGGTACGGTCAAAGTCGAGAAGCTCATGGAAATTGAACGCTATTCTCACGTGATGCACATTTCCTCTACTGTGACGGGTAACTTAGTAGACGACCTCGGCCCGTGGGACGTGCTCCGTGCAGCGTTGCCCGCGGGCACAGTCAGCGGCGCGCCGAAGGTCCGCGCGATGCAGATTATCGACAACTTAGAGGTGACGCGTCGCGGTCCGTACGGTGGTGGCATCGGCTACGTAGGCTTCACCGGCGAGATGGACATGGCGCTCGCGTTGCGCACCATGGTCGTTCCGACTCGCCAGGCCAAAGAAACTAACGGTTCGCGCGAGTGGATGATTCACCTTCAAGCTGGCGCTGGGATCGTCGCGGATTCCAATCCAGAGAGTGAGTATCAAGAGACTGTCAACAAGGCGGCGGCGCTCGGTAGAGCCATCGACCTCGCGGAGAGCGCGTTTACGGATTGAGATTAATTATCACGCGTCGAGATTTTAATAAGCATGGATTGTTGATTCGTCTAACGATGTATTCAAAACTGGTGTCACATACGACGTTCCCGACTGTATCCAGTGTCACATTACGTCTTTTGTTTTTTGTTCCCCATGGGTCGGCCTTTTGCAAAGTACCCGCTCGCATTTTTCGCCGGCTTTTTCTTACCCCGCTTTCCTTTGCGTTTCTTTTTCGCAGAAGCCGCTTCGCCTTCTTCTTCCGACGAGTCTTCGTCATCTTCGACATCATCAAGTACGTCGACGGAAACGTCGTTATAATCGTCGAGGTTGATCGCGTCGTCCGCATCCGCACGCGCTCGTTTCTTGCCGCGCGCTTCGATTATTTGCTTCTGGTCGCGCGCCGCGCGCTTGCGACCGCTCACGACGTGTTTGGGAAAGTCCAACGCAACGCCCCGGATCGCGCCCGGCTCTTTCGGAGGTTCGCGCGTCTTGCACCAAGAAGGATCCATTTGGACGATGCGGCGAAGTAAAAATCCGTTCCTGCTATCAACGGGCGCCGTGATGACGGTGAACGCGTGCTCAAACGCGCTCTTCACCTGCCTGCACGCGTACGAGTTCCTACCGAGATCATTCGTTTCGTCTTGTGGGTCTTCGATCGCCCACAAGAACGGCCGAGAGTCTTCGTACATGCCCTTGTCGCGTTTCTTAAAAAAGCCTGGACCTTTGCCTCCGCATGAGATCCCAACCTCTTCCGCGACGAGCCTGCGACCGAAGAGCTCAAAAAAGTCGATGAGGAGCGTTCCTAGGCAGCCTTCGCTAGCATCGCTCGCGCCGTGCGACCCCGCCCACGTCGATTTACACGTCGTGTTGTGCAACTGCAAATGAGCCATCACCATGCAAAGCAGCGCGTAAGAGCCGATGCCACCGGAATACACCTCGTTGAGCCCGCGTTGATGAAGAAACGCCTTCAACACCGTGGTGAGCGGACGCAACGCGGGAAACCTTCGCATGTTTTCTCGAACGATCTCCGCGCTCGCCGGCCCGTTCGCGACGTCGAAACTAATGTCAAACTGATGTCCGCTTTCCACTTCTTCGAATTTCACGATGGGCACGCGCGCCTTGGCTATGAGTTGTATCTTCATCGCCATGCCGCGTCGCGCCAAGGCGACGGCGAGCGCCTTCAAACACAGACCCGCATTTTTTGCACCACTGTCCAAGATCACGGCATCGATGTCCGAGCTCGGCAAGTACATGCCGGTCGCAAACGAACCGTGAACTTCGAATCGAGCGTCGGGCCAGATCCCGTTCACCACCGCTCGCACGCGTTCGACGGCGGCGGCGCGCGACGTCGCTTCCTCCTCGGTGGGCTCTAAATACCTACTGAAATCCACGATTTCGGTGTGCAGCCTGATCAGAGGCGACTGTAAATTCCTCAAACGTTTCACCGTTCCCGGCGGGCACCATCGCGGATTCTCGTTCGGATCGAAGTACTCCTCCTCGGCTTCCTCCTCCTCCACCGCGAGCGCCTTGACCGCCGTCGCGCTCGCGCTTCCCGGTTCGTTCCGTATCGGCGCCGCGTCCAGGTACGAAAAGTCGATGACATCCTCACCCAGTCCACCTCGCGTCACCGGCAACGCGCGCACCGCGGCTTTATCGCCACCGATCCGCGACTGAACGTTCGCGTCTTCGTCCGTCGTCGTCGTCGTCGTCGTCGTCGCCGCGACCACCGCCGTCCCGAGCCCGAGTCCTCCGAGCGCGCGCTCGTACCTCGGCGCCTCGATCTCTCCCGCCTCCGTCATCGCGCGCTACCCCTCGCGCGCGTCGTTCGTCTCGTCGTTCGTCTCGTCGTTCGCGTCGCCCTCGCGCGCGCGTTCGTCCTCGTCCTCGTCCCTCGTCGCCGTCCCCTCGCGCGCCTCTCGTCGTCGTCGCCACGCCTCCCACGCGCGTCGCGCCGCGCTCCACGCCAGCGACGCCGCGAGCAGCGCGTTCCCGACGTTGCGCGCGCGCGCGTCGTTCTCCGCGCGTTTCCTCTCCTCGACGAATTCCTCCACGTCGTCCAGCGTCACGCGCTGTTCGCGCGGCGCCGTCGCGAGCGACGCCGTCTCCGTCGACGCCGTCGCCGCGGCGCGCTTCGACAGCGTGAACGCGCCGTCGCTCGTCGATCGCCGCGCGAACATTCGCGTCCAACGCGTCGCGATGTGCCGACGCATTCGGCGGCGCATTCGTCGACGCGCGTCGTCGCGCGCGTCGTCGCTGCGCGCGTCCGCGACGGCGACGCGTCTTCGCGCGGCTCGCGCGCCGCGCGCATGGCGTCGACGCGCGACGAACGCGACGCGCGCGCGACGAATGCGACGCCGACGATTCGCGCGCTCGACGGACGCGCGTTCGTGCACGACGCCGCGGACGTCGTCGAGCTGCGCGAGCGACGGCGGGTGATCGGCGCCATGGTGGGCGCGCTCCCGGGGTTTCGCTCGCAGGACGTCGCGCGCGGGCTGCCGCTGGAGCTCACGGCGGAGGAGACGGCGCTGTGCGTCGAGCGCGGGTGGGCGCGGTTGACCGAAGAGCGGGACGGCGACGACGCGGGGGCGACGGGAAGGGAGAGAGCGACGGAGGGAGACGACGCGACGCGGGATGACGCGCTGAAGCGGGCGAAAGCGAGGGCGAAGGCGAAGAGGGACGGTCGAGGATGGGGCGGGGGGGGCGCGAAGCGGGCGAAGAGCGCGCCGGCGACGAACGTCTCGGGATGGGAAAAAGTCGTCGCGGGGGAGTCGTCGTTCGTGTCGGTGCCGCTGACGAACGATGGGGACGGCGAGGAGGAGGACGCGCGGTGGAGCTTTCCGTCGACGCGCGAAGAGCGCGAGCGATACGCGGTGTTTAAAGATTTGCACGATAAATCGTTTTACATGACATCCGGCGCCAAGTTTGGGAGCGACTTTCTGGCGTATCCGGGGGATCCGATCCTGTTTCACGCGCACTACACCGTGCGAATAGTTTCGTGGGACGCGGTGATACACCCGTTGGTCATCGCCGCGACGACGCGGATGTCGAACGCGGCGAGGAAGAACTTCGTCGTCGCCGCGGTTCGCGCGACGGATGCAAACGGCGAAAACTTTGAGGTTCGCTACTTCACCATGGAGGCCGACGTGGACTTGTCTTCGAATCGGGGATACTAGATAATTACAGAGTTGTAGAACACTACTTAGTCGCTAATTCGGCCTCGAGATCCGCGATCGCGCCTTCGATCGCCGCGCATTTCCGCGTCGTCGCGTACCACTCGCGCTCGAGCGCGGAAATTTCCTTCGCCGCGCTCTCTTGCTGCAACTTCCGCATCACGTTCAGCTCGTTCACCTCCGTGCGCACGCGCGCCAGCTCCTCCTCGTACGCCTTCACCGCCGCGTCTCCCCACGCGTTCCTCGCCCGCCACGCCGCCGGCGCGTACTTCAGCGCCAGCTCCAAATTCGCGCGTCTCGTCGCCTGATGTTCCAACTGCGCGCGCGCGTTTTCGATCGCCTTCTCCCACGCCTCCGCGCTCTCGCGCTCGCTCCGCGGCGGCGGATCGAGCCTGTACCGCATCGTGTCCGGAATCACCATCGATCTCCCGCTCGCGACGCGCGCGAGTTCATCCGCGACCATCCTTCCCGCGCGTCGCTCCAGCCCGTCGTCGCCGCTCGGCGCCAGCGCGTCGAGGCGATCCCTCCCCTTGCTCTTCATCCGTCGCATCTGCGCCCGCGTTCGCGCCGTCAGTCCCTCGATCGCGCGGCGTTCGCATCGCGTCGCCGCGCACCTCCTCGGCGACGGCTTGGTCGACGCGCGCGCGCCAGTCTCCTCCCGGCGTCGCGTCGACGTACGGCAGCGCGTCCGCGGCCGCGCCCGATGCCGTCCACTCGCGCCGCGCGACGCCCTCGGACGCCGACGCCGGGAGCGCCGGGACGTCGCGCGCGTCGTCGCGCGGCATCGTCGCGGCGCGGCGCGTCGAGCGCGCGCGCGCGCGTCGAGCGGCGCCACTCGGCGGCGCGGAATGGCGACCGCGGTCGGCGGCGCGCGCGACGCCCTCGCGCGCGCGCTGCGCGAGCTCGCGAGCGTCGCGCTGGACGAGGACGAGATCGAGTACGTCCTCGACGGCGCGATCGACGTCGACGGGACGTGCGCGCCGAGGGAGGAGTTCGTCGAGTTCGTCTGGCCCGTCATCGCGCCGTGGGTCGACGACGACGAAGCGCGCGCGCGGACGCTCGCGGGAGACGCGCGCGACGGCGTCGACGCGGCGGGGACGACGACGGTGGAAGAAACGCGGCGCGTCGACCGCGCGCCGGTGTGCCTGGGCGAGGGCTGGCGCGAGGGCGTCGAGCGGGAGGACGCGGCGCGAAGGGCGACGGCGGCGGCGGCGGGCGTCGCGAAAATGTTCGTCGGGAAGGATGGACGCGGCGACGCGGTCGAGTCGAGGGTGGGGATGCGGGACCGGGAGAAAGCGAGGCGGGCGGGCGAGCGCTTGGCGGCGAGCGCGGCGGATGAACGGCGCGAGATGGTGGCGAATTTGACGGCGGCGCGGGAACGCGCGGCGCGGGCGCGCGTCGAGGGACGCGCCAGGGCGTTGTCGAACGTCGAGCTCGGGCCTTTCGCGGTGCCGAATCCGGGAGGGGGGGCGGATTTGATCGAAGACGCGAGCGTGACGCTGGTGCCGGGAAGACGATACGGCCTGATCGGGCGAAACGGTAAGGGAAAGTCGACGCTGTTGAAATTCCTCGCCGCGCGAAGAGTCGAAGGCATCGACGAGTCGTACAGCGTGCACTACGTCACGCAAGAGGTCGAGCTGACCGCGGAAGAAGAAGATATGCTCCCCGGAGACGTGGTTTTGCGCGCAGACCTGCAGCGGTGGTTGCTTCTGGAGGAGCAGATGAAATTAGAATCGAGCGAAGACGCGCTCGCGGTGGCGCGTTTGCAAGAGGTCAACGGCATGCTCGACGCCATCGGGTCGGCGAGCGCTCCCGCGCGCGTCAGTGTGCTGCTGAAAAATCTCGGGTTTTCCGACGCTCTCATCGCGAGGCCGATGAAAGCGCTCAGCGGGGGATGGCGAGTGCGCACGGCGCTCGCGGCGGCTTTGTTCGCGCAGCCTGACATTCTGTTTCTCGACGAACCGACAAACCATTTGTCGATTTCGGCGGTGATGTTTTTGAGTCGCGAGTTGTCGACAAATTCCGTGTGGTCGTCCCGAATCATCGTCACCGTTTCGCACGACCGTCACTTTCTTGATGAGGTCACGACGGACTCCATGCACATTTCTGGCGCCGCGAAACGGCTTTCATCGCATCGCATGCCGTACAGCGCGTGGGCCAAGAAAAGACGCGAACAGCAGCTCGCGTTGAAGCGACGCGTAGAACAGAGGCAAGAAAAAATAGATAAGCTGAAAGAGTTCGCCGGACACGGGTTCAGATACGGCGGAAGCTCGTCGGCGATTAACATGATGAAGAAGAAAGAGCTCGAGGCGAAGAAGCTCGAGCTCGAGGCGGGAGACGAGGCGAGCCTGATGGCGGATCTCGAGGAAGACGCCGAGCTCGCGCTCAATCTTCAAGCGGGTGGAGAGCTTCGTCAAAATATCGTTCGCTTCGACGGCGTATCTTTCGCGTACCCGGGTGGCGACGAGCTCTTCGCCGACGTCGACTTGAGCGTGGATTCAAAGTCACGCGTCGTCTTACTTGGGGAAAACGGCCAAGGGAAGACGACGATGGTAAAAATCATCACGGGCGAGTTGGAGCCCACGAGCGGGTTGGTGACGCGCGATCGCGGCGCGCGCGTGTGCTTGGTGAACCAGCACCACGCTGAGCAGCTCGCGTACGATAAAACGCCGCTGGCTTTCATGCTCGACGCTTTTCCGGGAGATGGCAGTTACAACCACGAACAAAAGCTTCGAAGTCATCTCAGTGGATGCGGCGTTCTCACCGAGTTGCAAAACGTCCCGGCGCTCGCGCTCTCCGGCGGGCAAAAGTCGCGAGTCGCCATGGCGGCTGTGTCGTTTCAGGCGCCACACTTGATCATCCTCGACGAGCCGACGAACAATTTAGATCTCGAGTCGTGCGAAGCTTTGGCGGAAGCTATCGAAAATTTCAAAGGAGGCGTCGTGTTGGTGAGTCATGATCAATACTTTGTCGAGCGCGTCGCGAAAGAAGTCGTCGTCATCGAAAACGGCGCCGTCAAGCGTCTCGAGTCGTTCGCGAGTTACAAAAAGTCAATCGCGAAGAAACTCGCGAACGCGTAGCGGTCGATAGCGAATAGGTTGTTAGAAGCAGTATAGATGTCGTGGGGTGGTATTGAATTGCGTTTAGATTAGAAACAGGCGGCGTGCACGCGGCGGCGTCTCCTAAAACTACGTATCCTGTCGTCGAGATTTCGTCGGCGTTTACCACTCGAAATCCGCCGCGGGGTTGTCGCCAGAGTCGGAGTCGGAGTCATCCAAGAACAAGCCCTTGTCGCGCAAGTAGTTGATGGCCGCCGTCAAAGCGTTGTCCTTGAACTTCAAGTAGTACTTGCCGTTGTCGGTGTCTTCGGAGATGCTCGCCGTCGCCCACGTCGCCGTGGAACTTTCCGCCGGCGCGCCACCGACGCCACCACCGAGATCGGTATCGCACACCGCCTTCATCCATTCAGTGGCGTTCAACTTGTCCTTCAACGGTTCCGCGACGTACGCGACCATGGCGATCTTATTCGTCTGGTCGTTGTGTCCGATGATGAGCTTCGAGATGTGCCCCGAGCAGCCCTTACGCTCTTCCTCGTTCGCCGGATCCGGAATCGCGTTCATCCCCTCCATGGAGACTTCAAGCAATTCGACCGAATCACCGGCTTCGGTCATTCGCGTGCAAAAGCACGTGAGCCCGGACATGTCCGCCGCGCCCTCGATCTCCACGCCCTTCTTCCCGCCCTCCTTCAAGCACTTCGCGATCTTCTTCTCCGCGATTCCCGCCGCCTTCGCGGCGTCGCACTTCGGCCATTCCTGCGTCCGCGATCGATCCATCACCAATCGTCAGTCCTCCGTCGTCGCTCGTCGCGCCTCCCGTCGCGCCGATCCGCGATCGCGCCGATCGCCGCGGCATCCTTCCGCTAGGTCGTCCGTCATCATTAATCATCTCGCGTTCGCTCGCGTCTCCCGTCGCGTCGTCGTCCCTCGCGCGTCGCCGACGATCGTCGATTTGTTTTCGCGCGTCGTCGCGTCGCGTCGTCGCGCACCGTGGTGAAAGACATCGTCGTCGTCGTCGAGTTCTGGCGCGATCGGTCGAGCCGCCGCCGCCGCGCGCGCGCGCGAAACCCTAACGTCGCGATCCGATTTATGCGATGCGCGCCATTTAGTGCTAAATGGACGTTGTATACGGAGACGCCAGAACGCGACGCGCGATGGGCGCGCGCGACGCCGACGCGGCGTGCGCGCTGCGCGACGACGAGGGTGCGCGCGCGCGTCGAGCGCGCGTCGCGCGCGGCGCGATGATTCCACGCGTGGGACCGCGCGCCGGTGCATCGAAGACGACGATGACGACCACGACGACGATGAACGACTTTTTGCTGGACGACGACGCGACGACGACGCGACGACGACGCGAGGACTGACGACTCGACGACGATCGCGACGCGCAGTGTCGAACGCGCTGTTCGAGCTCACCGCCCTGGCCGGGCTGGACGTGCGACGGGAGGTGCACGACGCGGTGCTGGAGCTGTCGCGCGCGCGCGTGGTGCCGACGGCGACGGCGCAGGTGCTTCGCTCGCTCGCGAGCAAGGCGGCGGACGCGCGCGCGGCTGGACTCGAGGACGCGTTGCGCGCGCCCGCGCGCGAGTAGTCGCGACGCCGTGGTGGCGTGAGTTTGTTTGTATTCGTAACGCGCGCGTCACAACGCGCCTCGAGCTCGACATGATCGGTCTGAAGACGTCGCCCCTCGCCGCGCCGGTCGTCGTTCGTCGACGACGCGCGCGCGCGATCGCGCGCGCGGGGCCGTTTGACTTTCTTCGAAACAACAAAGACGTCGGCGGTCGCGACACGACGTGGGAGGCGCAACAAGAGATTCTGAAGAAGCGTCGGTCGGGCGCCAATCTCGGAAAGGAAGTCGCCGCGAGACGCGCCAAGGTGTCGAGATTCGTCAATAAAAAGCTTCCGGCGGCGGAACAGAAGGCGATCGAGGCGAAGAATCGAGCGAAGGCGAACGCGCTGTCGAAGGAGGCCGTCACGGGTGGGATTCCGTTGCCGATGATATCTTTGGGAATGCCAGAGTTCGACGGCGGCGAGCGATTCGATTTGAGAGGAAAGTACGTGGACGAGGGATGGGTGGACCCGGAAGACGCGAAGGCCGCGGCGGGCGATTGGTTGTTCGGTGGAGCGTTCAAGAAGAAGGCGTCTCCGGCCCAGAAGAAGCCGGCGGCGACGCCGAAGAAGAAGGGATGGTTTGGCAAGTAACTCGTCGCTCAATCGCTGTAAACTGTTTGATATCGCTAATCGCTAAAAGTAGGCGCTAATCGCTTTACGTTCGTTTGCTAACGGCGCTCGTCGACGTTCGGATCCGGAACCCACAACGCCGTGCCGCCCTCGGTACAACCGCTCGCGACGAGCATCATGCTCGGCGCCCACTTCACGCACGTGGGTAAACCGGCGTGACGCGAGCGCCAGTGGCCGGTTTGGTACCCGGTGCTGCAGCTCCACACGTGAACGCGCGAGTCCGCGCCACCGCTCACGACGTACTCGCCGCAGGGCGAAAAACTCGCCTCCATCGGCGTCACAGCGTGCTGTTGCTGCCCCGACCCCGGCACGCGAATACGCATCGTGTGCTCTCCGTTGAACGCATCGAAAATCGTGATCCAGCTCCCGTTCACGGCGAGTAAACGCTTGCCGTCCGGAGAGAACTTCAGGCACGAAATCGCGGGCGGCCGCATTTGCGGGTTGTTGTCTGGGTTCGGGAACAACTCTTTGCCCGCGTTATCGATGTACGTCTCAAACTGCGCGAACGCGCCTTGGCTGTAACTATTCGTCCCGTACAGCTTAATCCCGCCGTCACCTTCCGTCACCGCGAACACGTCTCCCTGCGCGTCCGTCGCCACGTACGGAATCGCCGGACACTCTGGAATCACCGCGCAGCACTTCGGCGTCCGCAAGTCCCACATTCGCACCGTGAGATCCGCGCTTCCGGTCAAAAAGCAATCGTTCGTCGAGTTCATCGCGATCGACGTCACCGCATCGGTGTGTCCCTTGAAATATCGCAGGTACGTGTTATCGTGCAGCGAGTGATACCTCACCGCGTGGTCGTCGATCGCCGCCCCGCCCGCGCCCTTGTTCCTCGACCCGTAAATCACCGCCGCCGCGCTGTGCGTGAAGCACACGTTCGTGCACCCGTACTTTTTACTGTACAGCGTGCGCGTCTTCGCGCCGGTGTTGGTGTTGTAGAGATGGATCGCGTCGTCGTCGCCCGTGGTGACGAGGGCATCTTCGGTGTGATGGAAATCGAGCGCGTTCACCGCGCTCGTGTGGTCGCGGAAGAACCTCCCGGGGGCCATGTGGGACACGGTGGTGACGTCGAGGGCGACCATGACGACCGCGCGGGGCGCTTCGGTCGACGCGCGCGAGTGCGGCGACGCGCGCGACAGAATGGCGTCTCGAGCGAATCTCGAGAATCCTCAGCGCTCGAGCGAGGCGGCGAGGGCGAACGACGGCGAGGGCGACGAGGAACGCGCGGTGGGTAGATTTATCAGTGGGCATATACAATGAGCTACCTCAACTAATTATTCGTCGTTTCGAACCTCTCCGCCGGTCGTCCAAACAAAATTTGTGGAAAAAGTCGTACACTGGAATGGAAGCGCGGCCCGAGCCGCCGCCGTCGCCGAATTCTTTTGGGACCCAAAAGAATCACGAGGACTTCTTTTTAGACACTCTATAAGCACCCACGACCATGGCATGGTCGCGTTCGTACGGCTCCAAAGTGAGCTGCTCGGCAGGCTTGAAGCCTTCAGTTTGTAGCTTCTTCACCTCTCGCGCGAACACCGCCTCCGGCGCGGCGGTGGAGTCGATGCACGACGCCTTGATGGAGATCATAAAGTTACCACCTTGCTTCAAAAAGTATTGCGCGTTCAAACCAACGATGCGAGCTTGATCCGGCTGCGCCACGTCGGCGAAGA
>Ga0315330_10000018_pt1 | contig 81440 bp, 71 predicted proteins | sample M140m34915metaG_FD_203453 | JGI IMG/M metagenome (GOLD analysis project Ga0315330, IMG submission 203453) | Ammonia-oxidizing marine archaeal communities from Monterey Bay, California, United States - M1 40m 34915 | ecosystem: Environmental > Aquatic > Marine > Intertidal zone | place: USA...
CTTGACTTCTACATCAAGAGTTGCTATTGTGTATATGTGGTTGGGAGAGAGCCACTTAACAAAAAGGAAAGAATCATGAAGCGAACAACATTTCTTAAAAAAGCAAAGAAGCTAGGACTTGAAGTTGAAGAGAATGAGCGTCGGTGTTATATCCGCCACAACGGAACAATAGCTTCTTGGTTCTGGCAAGAGAACTGGCAGACTAAAGAACTAGAAGGCACTAACTGGCATACAAAGGGTGAGCATCAAGAAAGCGATCCTTACACTGACTATTACCCAGGAACATTCTGGAGCAATGCTAGTCAAATGCTTAATCGTCTAGTTCCTCCTGGTTCTAAGCACAAGGTTGGCGCTCTTCTGAGATGTAAAGAGAATAAGCGCAATGGACGCTATAATCGTGTTGCTCGAATGGGCTTGATGATTGATGCCGGACAGAAGCAAGCAAAGATTCAGTGGTTGACACCTACTGCTGGTGAGCTTCGAATGCAAGAACTTTACCCCAATACTTACGGCAGAGGCGGCGTTTACACTGAGTGGGTTCAGGATAATGACTTGGAAGTTGTTAGTGCTGCATAAAAAAGTAAATTAATTGCGTTTTTTACTTGCTATTTAGATTAGAGTATGAGATAGTGATCATGTGGTTGGGAGTTGTGGTGATTCCCGAGAGAAAGAAAGAAAAAAAGGAAAAGTAGAAAATGTCAGTTGATTTTGAAACATTTATTAAAGTTGCTCCTCACGTCACTGCTGTTAAGAAGCCTGTGCTTCTCAGAGGACGTCACGGCATAGGCAAGTCCTGTGTTGTTTATCAAACTGCTGCTGGGCTTAATCTTCCAGTTGTCGAGCGTCGTGCAAGTCAGATGACTGAAGGTGACTTGGTTGGTTTGCCTGTCATAGACGGCGAATGCACTCGCTTTAACCCACCAGACTGGTTCCACCAAGCTTGCAATGAGCCTGTTGTTCTCTTCCTAGACGAAGTTGATCGTGCTACCATCGAGGTTCGTCAAGGTATTTTCGAGTTAACAGACTCTAGAAAGCTTAATGGGCATGTTCTTCATCCTAATACTCTTATCTTTGCTGCTGTAAATGGTGGTGAGCACGGTGAGCAGTACCAAGTAGGGGAAATGGATCCTGCTGAGTTGGATCGTTGGACAGTGTTCGATGTTGAACCTACTGTTGAAGACTGGTTAACTTGGGCTAAAGAAAACGTTGACAGCGTTATTTGGAATTTCATTAATCAGAATCGCAATCACTTGGAACATACAAGTGAGTTCGAGCCTAACAAGGTTTATCCAAGTCGACGTTCTTGGGATCGTTTGAATGAATGTCTTGTCAATGCTTCTTTCATCTCTGATGAGAATCGCAAAGAGTCACTTGGCATGATTTATGAGTTGACAACTGCTTTCGTTGGTTTCGAAGCTGCTGTTGCTTTCCGTGACTTCTGTGACAAGTACGAGAGTCAAGTACTTATCGAAGACATTCTTGATAACGGTGAGTTAGAAAAGGTTAAAGACTTCTCCATCAATGATCACTCGGCGATGGTAGAGAAAATGGAATCAGCAGGTACCTTCGAAGAAGAGCTGACTGAAGCCCAGGTTCAAAACCTTGTTGACTACTTTGTAATGTTGCCAAGTGAAGTTGCAATGAAGCTCTTCACAGTTATCGGTAACGCTGGTGAGGCTGGACAACAGAACGTTATCAAGCTTCACAAATCACATGCTTCGGTTGATGGACGCCAGTTCTCTCGAATCATCGTTGAATTAATCACTGGTTCCGACCCGGAAGCCTAAAGTATCCTTCCCTTCCTGCGTAGTTCTCTCACCACCTACTTTCCTTTTTCTACGCAGGAAGGGTTTTTTCTCTTGACATTCGGTGAGAAATTTGGGATACTCTAAGAGTGGTTAGGAGATTAGGAAAGATTATGACTTTTGATTTAAACAAACATACTGCTCGACTCCTCAGAGATGAGCCGTTCTTCGCCGCTCTGTCCAGAAAGATAGACAAGCGAGCTTCCACTGCTATTCCTACAGCAGGCGTTAGAGTCAACCCTGACTCTGGCTATTTCGAGATGCTTTACAATCCAGAGTTCTTCGAAGGGTTAACCGACTCTCACAAGCAAGGTGTTCTCATGCATGAGTTCTACCACCTTGTCTTTGAACATGTTACTGGGCGTTTGCCTGAAGGTGGCATGTCCATGATTTGGAACCAAGCTACTGACTTGGCTATCAACTCTCATTTGATGGGTAAACTTCCTAAGGGCGCTCTGATTCCTGGTGAAGGTTACTTCGAAGGCTTTCCTGTCGGCGCTACTGCTGATCAATACTTGGAGCTTTTAAAACAAAAAAAGCAAGAACAAGAAGAGAACGGCGAAGGTAAAGGTGGAGAAGGAGAGGGCGAAGGAGAAGAAGGTAACGGTTCAGGCTCTGGTTCCGGCTCTGGCAATGGACATTCTGATCCTGGTGCCTGGGATGATCACTCTGGTTGGGGCGAGACTGATAACACTACTAATGAGATTGCTAAAGAACGTTTAAAAGAAGCTGTAAAGAAAGCAGCTGAAGAAGCTAGTAAAGGTTCTGGTTGGGGTTCAGTCTCTTCAAAGTGTCGACAAGACATCATTGATTCAGTAACTACTAAGGTTTGCTGGCGTAAAGTCTTGCGATACTTCATTAAGACGTCTCAGAAGGCGAACAAGCGCTCTACAATCAAGCGAGTTAACAAACGTTACGCCTATATCCACCCAGGCAAGAAAGTCCAGCGACAAGCCAAGATTGCCATCGCAATTGATCAATCTGGTTCTGTCGACAATACAATGCTTACAAAGTTCTTCTCTGAGTTGAACAACTTAGCAAAATTAGCAGAGTTCACAATCATTCCTTTCGATCACGAAGTTGATGAGAATAAAATCTACGTCTGGAAGAAAGGTGAACGACGGAAAACAGAGCGTGTATTGACTGGCGGTACTTGCTTCGATGCTCCTACTGATTATGTTAATCGTCATAACTTTGACGGTGTCATTATCTTGACAGATATGTATGCTCCCAAGCCAAAGAACTGCAAGGCACAGCGAATGTGGATGACTGATGCATCCTGCGCTGCGCATCCTTATTTCACCACACGAGAACGTGTAATTGTTATCGATTAATCCGAGAACAAAAGAAATAAAATAACTAATTAATTGACTGAGAATATAAGGTGTGGTATAGCCATTGTCTCAGTCAGAGTAGGGTAAGCACTATATACTGGAATGACTTCAGCCGGATACAAGGCATGCACGATGAAGTAAACATAGTTAACCAATTGGGTTGTTGGTGTGAAGAAGGGAAGGCTTGGCTCAAGTACTTCCCTTTTTTATTATAAAAGACTTGACAATAGCTAATAAGGTATGGTATATATAGGGGTAGGTAGGGGAGCCCCCTCCCCCTCCGGGATCTAAGTCCCTAGGGGATCTACCCCCTCCCCAGGTGAAGCTAGGTACATTCACGATCACACGGCAAAATTTGGAGACTTAGGGTATTCCCCCTAAAGACAAGCTTAAAATACCCCCGTATAAAAATTTGAGATTCTATTGGACTACTTAGAGTAGAACATAGGAGGGTATTGGAGGATGGGTTCACCAGAAGAGGTTATAAAGGCAACAGAAGGGATTATATCGGGCTTGCTTGGGCACTATGGGTGGATGTTTATCGCAGCCTTCGCAATCCTCCTATTCAAGAACATTGTATCGAACGCACTTGATGGCATACTCTTTATGTTTGGGCACGACTTCGATGTGGATGACATCGTTTATATAGGGGGCACGAAGAAGGCGAGAATCATCCGCCAAACCCCCACCAAAACGGTATTCCACCTTATAGAGTCGGATAGAAAACTTATTGTGCCTAATGGGGCGCTTTACTCTCTAAGAATAGAAAAGGTTCTTCCTGGCTCTAAGGGCGGAAAAGAGATTTAGAAACTACTTATAGAGGACTGGAAACGACAATTCACCTGGAGCACCATAATGAAAATCAAAAAAGAAGAATTATTAAAGATTATTAAAGAAGAAACCAAAAGGGTTTTGAGCGAAGGGCGCTATCATTTTGCGAACTCTTTCGGCGAACTTAACGTTTCGGAAGATCCAAGAGCGCAAGCATTTGAGCAGTGCATAAAGATTCTTAACGAATTAACCTACGACTCCCTAGAAGACGAGGTTGCTTCTATGGCTGATGAAGCTGCTCGTGCGTTATGGAAAGCAGCAGAAGAATTAGATTATAAAAGAAATCAAGTTGGAAATCTTGAAGAAGGAGAAAAGTAATGTCTAAGGTAACAAAAACGGAAAAGATTTTGCGTAAGGCAACAGGTAAATGGGAAAAATTTCTCGCAGAAGGTGCTTTCAATCAAGCGCAAACACAAGAGCCCATCGACGAAGCAAGAATGGGTGAATACGGCAAGATTGATGCTCAGGACGGAAACCCTCCTACAAAGATTGGTCGAGGCAACGAAGAATACATGGCAGCTTATAACGCTGTGCTTCAAGCTAGAGGCGAAGAACCTCTTGACATTCAGAAGCCAGACCAAGCCTACCTTGACGCACTTCAGCAAGGCAGAATGAAACCTTCCGACCATAGCTATAACTTGGAAGAACAGGAAAAAAAAAGTTTTAAAGTAGGCGAGTTCGTCTATGTTGTTAATGGTTCACTTAAAGGTGCCAGCGGCAAGATTCTAGAACCAATTACTACTTCAACTGGTGAAGAAGGTTTTGTTATTGAACTCTATTCCGACGCCAAGATGAAAGTCTTCGGCAAAAGAGGCGACGAAGTTATTGTTCTTCCAGGAGACTTAGAGTCAGGTGGTACAAGCGACGACATGGAACTCTACGACATCGACGAGCGTTCAGAAGACGACGAGCGTGATTTGGAAGAACCTGTAAAGTATGGCTCTGGTGCAGAGCTAGAGTGGGATGCTAAAGCGCAAAAGCACTACGATAGAAAGCGTGATATGTATATCGACGATAAGGAAGAAGAAGACAATCTTACAAAGGAAGGTGCTGGACACGATGAATCTATCGCTCAAGCACAAAACCAAGGCGTTGCTTTTATTCGTGGCAGAGATGATAGAGCAGCAGGTAAGGAAAGAGATCCTAGTTTCTCTGAAGAAAGTGGACGTAATCCTTTAGAGGTTCTTTTTTATAATGCAGGATATGGCGATGAAAAAACTATTTGAAAACTGGCGTAAGTGGAATAAGACTCTTAATGAAGATTGGTATTCCGATGAGCACGAAACACGTGCAGACAAGGAATTCGCTGATTCTATGGATACTGGTGCTACACATAGTTCTTACTCAGAAGATCCGGAATTTGATCAGATTCATGACATCTCTCTGGATTCTCTTGAGTCTGGTCCTATGGGAAGAAACTCCAACTTAGATATTTCAGATATCGCACGACGGCTTGAAGCTCAGTCTTTTGATGTTGAGATTAATGCCGCCGGATTGGACATCGACGGCAAGTATCAAATCGGGCTTATGCGGGACTTACCTCCCCATAGCCGTAGACAGATTTCTAATACCCCTTTCGGCTTGTCATACATCCAAGATGGCGCTCCTGATGCGCTTCCTAAGCAGTCTGGTATGGGTAGAGCTGTTAACGAAGGTGCCATGGCTCCTTATAGAATTACGTTTAACGACAAAGTCGACTTAAATACAGTTCAAGAACTGTCGCTTGAAGTCATCGGTGTCGATGAAAAAATCTCTGACAACTCTAAAGAGGGTTTCGCTGAGATCGCAGCCACTCCAAAAGGAATCAAGCGAGTCGTTGACATTTTTAAGAAAAATGGTTTGCCAACAGACGTCATTACCAACGCCAAGGGCGAAAATATCCTATAACCCCCTACATAAACCTACCTTTGACATGCGGAAAAGTGTTCAAAGGTGGCACCCTCACCTACTCTTACCTACAAAAGATAAAAGTGTCAAGTTTCTGATACCTCTCATTTGCTGTCAAAATACTGACACATTATAATTGTTATGACATAAACTACTTATAATATACGAAAAATATATTTTCGCACCCCGAGGAGAACACTTTAATGAATATTTCAATGGAAGAAATCCAAATATACGGATCTTTTATAGCCCTAATCGCCGCCATCGTATTTGCGGCAAGAGTTATGAGCAAGGGCACTCAAGAAGAAAAACTATCAAATTATAAAAATATTGCTTTGATGGCAAGCAATCTCGTGAACTGCAAAGTAGGAACGAGAAAGAAAGTCCTAACTGATTTATATTTAGATCCAGACTGGACTGAGAATGAAGTTGATGAACTTAAAGGTGTCCTTGAGGGCATGCTTAAAACACGACTCACAATCGATAAACCTGGCTTTGAAACAAAAGGGATTAAAACTATACAAGAATGAGTAATAGAGAAGAGCCATGGTGGGCAGGACTAAATGACTGTTGGTCCCAGGATAGGACAGTCTTCTTAACTTCTGGAGAAGGACTAGATCCAATGGATAATGAACACTGGCTAGGAGATTTAGTCTTTCATAGGTTCTTCTCATCCGACGATTATGATCCAAGAAATGTAAAAGTAGTATTAGTCGAGGCTAATAAATGGAACAAGTGGCAAAGATGGCTCGAAAAGCATAAAACTAAAAATACAATGACTCCCGTATACGTTCACCCTGTAGAGCAAGTCCTTATTTCCAGGAAATCCTTCAGGATAATTAAATGGGTAGATGAGTATCGTCCGTTTGACTTTTTCGTAGATCCTATTATATAATTCCTTAGTCTTGCCATAGTTACCCATATGGAAGACGAGCCAAAGAAGATTCCCCTAGCAGTCCCTCCTAGCCCAATGCAGTCCAACGGGCTCCCCAACGTAGGGGATATAGTAGAATGGGTTAACCTTTTAGAAGTATGGAGTAATGATAAGTGGGTAGACGACGGTGGTCCTTACTTCGACATAAAGAATTGGGAAGACGATTTGGTTAGAACAGGATTGGTTATAGAAGAATCCTTAATAGATGAAGTATGGTATTGGACTGTTTGGCAATGGGGCACCGGCAGGTGTTATTGCATTACAAATGAAACGGAACAAATACGGATATTGTCCCGATGTGAAGATATAATATAAAAAAAATAATTTTTTATCTCCTTTTTCTTCTACCTCCTTCTACTTTATTATGTGAAATAAAGGAAATCAATATGAATGACACTATAGATGAGATTAGCGAAGAACTCTGGCAACTGATTGTTGAACTTCTAGAGAACAAGCTTCTCGAATTCGGTGTTACCGAAGAGAGAGAAGAGTGGACAAAGGCTGAAGTTTCCTCTAAGCTCCTTACTAAGTTAGAGAATGATTTACTTATTGAAAGTTGACTGTTGCTTTCTTGTCCTAAAAGGCAAGAAAAATTTTACGGCAGTCGTTTCAAGGAATTTTTATTATGAAAAATATTACATGCCCTATTAGAATTGCTGACGACGTGGAGTTTGCACTCGAAGAGTCTATACAAGATCAAATGTCCTGGACTGCAATGATGCCTCAAGGTGATTTGACAAAGCTAAAAAAGGTTTGCAAGCCAATCACCACCGTCAATGGTATGACGTTCTGGGTTCTTGATATTGACAAAGTTGATTTCATTCAAGAATAAACAGTAATTATCTCTCGCCGTTTAACGCTCTAAACGGCAGAAATTTTCTTTCGGAGTTCGTGGCAATGCCGACAAGCGTTAATTTTAAGTTAGGAGTTATTTCTCTATTCCTCGCCGTCGGACTCAAAATATATCACTCTAATCCCCACCTCTTTTAAAACCTTTACTTGTGCCGTTTCTTGTGCTATTATATCTTTTAGATCCTACTTATTATTAAGGGTATGAGGAAACATAAATTACTTGGTTCAAAGTTGTCAACGAACCTTCGTCAAGAATAAGGAGTATTACTTCTAGGACACATTAAAGGACAACTAGCACGACGGAGCAAAAGAAGTCAGCCCTTAACAAACTGCTTGACTTTCAAGTAAAAGTGTAGTACATTACACTAGTGATATAAAGAGGAGAATTGATTATGAACAGCAGAGCGCAACATTTTATCGAAGCAATTAAAACTGCATCATCCTCAACGGAAGTTGTTCGACTTTGGACAGAAGCTGCCAAGGGGAAAGATCTCACTATGAAGGACATTATCAATATTCACCAAGCCTGCGGCAGGATCCTGCTAGAGGCAGTCTACGAATCCCACGGTGAAGATTCTGATGCAGTCACCTCCAATCCAGAGTTTAAGACTCAAGCCAAAAAATAAAATAAAAAAGGCTAAAAGTCATGCAGACACATTCCGATGCATTCAGCATAGGTAAATTAATAACGGACATAGCAAAACACTTTAATATCAAGAAGAGCGACATCTGGAAGAGGCAATTCGAACTCTTATCTATGTGGCTTGGCGAACGGGGATTCAAGGTTACCCTATCCAAGGATTGTGAAGATATAATTAAATGGGATGAGATGTTAGTTATGATAGACTCAGCCCCTCAATGGGAAAATAGGTACTACGCTCTTCTTCACGAATGTGGGCATATCATCATATCTGAGAATCCAGAGAACTTTGAATATAACTATCCATATTATATACGAGAGTCTGATGAACGGCGGAGACGTTCTGATGCTTATAAGATTTCTCTCTTGGGAGAGGAAATAGAGGCATGGAAACTTGGGAGAAATCTTGGAGACAACATATTGAATCACTTTATAGATCATAAAAAGTTTGATAAAATGATGACGGAGTGCATGATGAGTTATGTGTTTTGGATTACAGAGGAAGAATAAATGATACTAACAGTTTTAGATACAGAGACGACGGGGCTTGATCCCGACATTCACGAGATTATTCAGATAGCAGCGATAACTTATGTTCTCGACGCAGAAGGTAATCGTTATGTAATGAAGAAGTGGGAAAAGAAAATAAATCCACAACAACTTCACACTGCTTCGGAAAAAGCACTTCAAGTAAATGGTTTTACTATTGAAGAGTGGATTGGCTCACCGAACGCACTAGAGGTTATGCCAGAAGTCAAAGAGATTATCGAAGGTTCAGATGTCCTGCTCGGACAGAACCTTATTTTTGATTTAAATTTTATTCACGAGATTTGTTCTCGCAATGATCTAGAGGTTCCAAGCTTTCCTCCTTATATTGACACAAAGTCCATAGCTGACAGGCTCGTAAGGGCATCCTGGCTGCAACGTTCGGGCATGGATTATCTCGTGGAGCATTATAAGGTAAACGTCCAAGGGAGGGCTCACACGGCGCTCGTAGACTGCGAAAGAACAATGCTCGTATTTGATGAACTCATGCGAGACGTCAACGAAGAATATGAAATGTTTACTTTTGAAGAACCTTATCAACGACGACGAAGGAAATAAAATTGATAAAGCAAGGATCTTTAGTTAAAAATAAAGTATTCCATCATCAAGATGAAAAACCTGTCACTCGTGTTGGGATCGCAATTCATGAGATTTTTAACAACCCTTATTTAAAAGGTTGTTGGAGAGTTGCATGGGTGCCGACAAAAGAACACCCAGTCTCTAATAATAAGGATTCTCTATATTTTGATCACGTAAAAAAACAAAACTTAATTTTATTATCTTCTTGACTCTTAATGGTGCTTATGCTATAGTATTGTTGTGAGTTGGTGGTGAAGGAGTTCTTATGAAAGTCGGTGCGTTAGTTCGTTGTCGTGAGTTCAGTCAGTTCCCGAAAGAAAGAGAAGAAAACCCATTCAACATTCAGGGTGTTCTTGTCGAATACAATAAATTAATGAAAACAGCAACAGTGTTGATCAATGGACAGACTCGTAAGTTTCGTGCTCACGACGTTCAGTTGGTAAAAAATCCATAATGAATGTCGTTTATGCTTGACTTTCACTGCTCTATCTATTATATTATATATGTAGCGTGGTTGTTAAGGAGAAACCAATGAGAAATGTTTTTTGTGATATGGATGGAGTCCTTGTTGACTTCATCGGTGGGGCTGTCCCACGAGTTAATGAGGTTTTAAATAACCCACCTCCCGAGCTTGCCCAGTTAGCTCAAGAGGTTAAAGAAGAAGTCGGACGTGACTACGTTGTTGAGGGTGACTTAGAAAAGTATACTCCAACTGGTAGCAAGAAAGCTTCTGAGTTTATGTATCTTGTTGTTCATAACGACAAAGAGTTCTGGGCTAACTTAGAATGGAATCCTGCTGGACGTGAACTTTGGGAAGGCATCAAAGGTTACAATGTTACTATCCTCACCAGCCCTATGGATAAAAGAGGAGCCCAAGAAAGTCTAGAAGGCAAGCGAATTTGGTTAGAAAATAATCTTGGACTATGTAATATTAGAGAGGTAATCTTTGAGCACGAAAAGTTTCTTCACGCTACAACAGAGGGTGAGGGTAATGTTCTCTTTGATGACTTTATGAGCAAGATTTGCCCTTGGCGTGAAAATGGAGGCTTGGGTTTTCATTTCCAAAACAACGCTCAAGAGGCTCTTGCTTTCTTGGAGGAAGTTAATGGATGATATAGACGTTCTTATTTCAGCCGAAGAGTCACTCCTAGAGCAGTGGGAACCAGAACCGCTTTATATTTCTGTTCCCCAACCTCTCTACGAAGAGCGTGAGGAGGAAGATGAGGAAGGCGGCTGCGTCATCATTATCGACATAGCAGGTGAAGAAGAATAAAGATATATTTCAAAAACTCATACTTGGCACGTTCATTCTCAATATTGCCGATGCTCTATTTTCCTACCATTATATCTCAAAGTTAAGACTCCTTCAGGAGGCAAACCCACTTTGGATACCCCTAATATACACACACCCAATGAGCTTTGTCGTTTTAAAGATTTTATTAGGTGGCTCTTGTTGTTTCTTTTTATACAAAACATCAAATTCTAAGACTTCTCAATGGGGCTCTGTTGTCTGTTTTATTGTATACAGCCTCATAATCGGATCATTTCTAAGTTTCGCTTTTTGTGAAAACTAGGATATTTACTCTAAATAATACTATTTATAGACGAAAGGAGACTTAACCATGATTATAGAAAAATTCGAACAAATCATAAAAGACTTGACTCTGGCACAAGAGGACGCTGAAAAGTGTAATAAGGGAAATGCTTCTGCCGGACGGAGACTAAGGAAGGTATCTCTTGATGCCATGAAGTCTCTTAAAGAGTTAAGGGCAATAATTATGGAGGAGATTAAGAAATGAACATTTCTGGACAACTGTTAAAAAAGATCATTTTAGAAGAAGTCAAAAAAGCACTCTCTGAGAAGCCTGAAACTGCTCCTCCTGCTGGAGCGGGTTCTGACGCTGCTGGTACTGGCGTGGGCGTGGGAAGAGGCGTTGCTAAAGCCGCAGGCGTCAAGACAGATGTCGAGAACGCTTTTGAAATTATGTTAAATGATAAGAAGCTTGCACCCCTAATGTCAAAGATAAATGATACTAGAGAGAAGGCTCAATTAATTGCCCTCTTAGTTAATCAATTCGATGATAAAAAAGACGCCAGACAAGCTCTTACCTTGGCGCTCAAACTTATAAGTAAAAAATAAAATGGAAAGTGAATTTCAAAAACTCCTAGCACATTTTTATAATTTTGCAAAACAGAGGATTGGATTTTCCACGGACGCTACGATTCAGTTCATCAGCGATCCTGAAAATGCAATTAGCGTATTAGGTAAGACTGCTTATTATGATCCCTCAAGTATGAACGTTGCCGTTTACACAGATGGAAGGCATCCTAAGGATATTTTAAGATCTATTGCACACGAATTAGTTCATCACCGTCAAAATTGTGACGGCAAGATGGATAACCTAGCGCCCACCAAACCGGGATATGCCCAATCCGATGAAGTCCTTCGAGGCTTGGAAGCGGAGGCTTACCTACAAGGCAACATGTGCTTTAGGGATTGGGAAGACAACTATAAGTCAAATCCAAAAGTTCAAACTATTTATGAGAGTGTTAGAAAAAGCTTTATTAAGGAGAAATTACAAATGAGCACTAAAGGCGATTTAAGAAATATTGTAAAGGAGGCGGTTACTAAGGTTCTTAAAGAGAATCGTCTTGAGGAGATGGGATACGATGATCATGATGATTATGATGATGATCCTTATATGAATGATTTGGAGAAGGAATTTCCTTTTTTGAAGGATAACCCACGAGGCAGGGCTTCAGACGCTCCCGCAGACATTCAACGTGATATGGATGATGAGTTCGGTGCCGACGAAGACGAAGACGAAATGATGGAAGGCATGTGTGCCTCCTGTGGAGAGTCTCCTTGTGGTTGTCCTATGGAAGAAGAGGTTGTCGCAGAAGGCGACGAGATGTCCAGAACAATTACACAGATTGAAAAAATCGGTGCTGAAATTTCTCAAATCGCAAAAATGTCCATTGATCCTGCTGTAGTTGAACGAATCGAAATGATTGATGACATGGTTACCGACGTTCTCGCACAAATGCAAGGTGTGGAACCTGGGTTTGACGCTGATGGATATAGTAAGATGCCAGGGCAGCGCCCGATGGAAGAAAAAACCACAGACAAGCACAACGACAATCCAGCACTTACAGGCGATCAGAAAGACGAACTTCCAGATCACCTTCAGAAAGCAATTATTGATTCCGAAGAAGAAGTAGACGAGGAAAAGTTATCTGCTTTTCAAAGAGATCTTCGCAGACGACAAGCAATGAAAGATGCTTACGACGAGCGAATGAGAAAAGAGAAAGAAGAACAAGAAGCAAACGAAGCTATTGAAGACGACATTACTTCTTCAGAAGACAGATATGGCGACATGAAGCACATCATCCCTGGTGTTCGTTTTACTGGCGACATCGAAACTGACGTTCGAGCAATGGAAGAAAACGAGGAACTTGCTGACTGGCTTTACGGCGAGTTAGGTTCTGGCGACGTTGTTACTGATTCAGAAGGCAGAGTAGAATATACTGGTGCTGATGTTCAGGATTATCTTGACACAAGCGACGTAGAACTTCCAGACATTGCCGAGACACAAGAAGACTTCTATGCTCAAATGAGAACAGACGCAAGAACTCTTTCAGAAGATTGGAATAAAAGCATTCGCAATAAACGTTCTTCCCTTTTGAACGAAAGACTTATGAAGGCTTGGAACTTCAATAAATAAAAGATAAATAATTTATCTCAATAAGCCTCCACCTTGTGTGGAGGCTTTTTTGTTTGTTTTCTATTTATAGTGTAATAGAATACGGAGATAAAAAATGTCAATTGGGTTTGATGCATCATATGTCGGTGTCGGAATAACTGGTAGAGATTTTTCTACTGGTGGATTTAATGCTCCTTTTTCTTGGTTTCCAGCTACAGATCACCACGAATTATATGCAGTCATATCTTCAGATGCTTCTTCAAGCACCTCTACACATAGTTACGGCGTAGTTGATTCCAATACCGCTAGTTTATCGCCTTTTCCTAGTAATTCTTGGAGTGTTACTGGTTTAGACTTTTCGGCTCATGATCCAGGTAATCCAGAAACGCCTGTCGTTTTTACAATAACACTTTACAGTATTTTAAATGACGGTGATTCACCAGTTCAGCTTTTTCAGGATACGGGAACGGTTCTAGGATTAAAAAAAATCCCTCCCGTATATAATGCCTCTGTTTCGGTTTCTGAAATCTCGGGTAATCAAAGATATAGTTTTAATTTTGACTATTATGGATATTACCAAATAAGTGAAAACAGCAACTGGACTCAGGCAGAAGAGGATAATTTATCAGTTCCTCAAACTATAAAATATAAAATTATTAAAGAAGTTGGCTCAACAACTTCTACAGCAGTTGATGAGACTTATGATCTTATGGGTGGTGTTAATGGTGCCACTACTACAAAATATTATACAGAATCATTACCGTCGGCACCTGAAGATGTTATCTTTAAGATAAGAACTTATTATGTTTCTAGTGGTGCAGAAGTTTTTGATTCTTCAGAAGATGTGTCCCTCTCTATAACAAGCCTCAGTGCTTTGCCTGATATCTCTATTACTTCTATTAACTATGACGCAAGTAGCCAGAATATAAATATAACAACTGATAATAGAGTACAAGAAGTTGGAGATATTTCTTGTTTATTTAAAATATATGAATATAATTTAACACATCCTGACGCCTCTCAAGTTGAGGCTGATTTTTCTAGTTCTTATTCAAGAATAAAGAGTCTCTCTCAAACTACAGAAACAGATAATGGCGACGGGACTTTTCAGTATGCCATACCTTATTCAAATCTGGCTTCGCCAAATGTTAGTGCGCCTGAATATTGTGGCTATGATAAAAAAGTCAAAGTTATGATCGACAGGAATAGCCCTACTAAATCAGTCACTGATTCTAATTTTTCTAATATAATTGATGTTAGGCTTTTGTGCCCAGTGAGTCTCTCCACCCTTCCGAGCATTCCTCTTTCTGGATATAGTGAAATGGAGGTTTCCAAAACTAATGTGTTTGGACAGTATGTTGTTAAATTTGCATATCATCGCAGTGTTAACGGTTCTGGCTATCTTTCAGGACTCTCCAATTCAGCAGAGTCTTATAGAATATATAGGGAAATAAAGCAGGGCTCCTCTGTAATTTATGCCAAATCAGTGGTAGCTAGTGGATCAATCTATTCTCTTTCCGAAACAGATCACATCGCAGATAAATCTTGGTTTTCTCATACAGATACTGTCGATGTCTCTTCCCTTAGCTTTGATGTGACATCAAGTGTGGATGTCATTTATTATGTTGAAGTGGGTGTTGTGGTAGGGGAGGACTCTGGTAACAAGGAATATTGGCAAGATTCTTCGGAGGCTAAAAGTAGGACGACTCCAGACAGTCTCTCTCAATTGACATTGATAAGCGATCTCTCTTGCTCTCGAACCTCCGAAACTGATATATCCCTTAATTGGACTTGCTCTACAGATACTTTTGACGAAGTAATTTCTTCTGGTGGTACAGTCAGGTTTGATCTATATGAAATGGTAACTTCGACTGCTCTTGAATTTGACGAAAACGATGATTATCTTTTTGAGACTACAAAAGATCTTGAGTGGAAACACATCAGATCTATTCCTGTCTCTGATTCAGACACCAATCCTTTTTCCTACAACTATACATTCCCGCATCACAAGCAGCATTATTATACCAACTTTGCAATATTGGTTGTGGTGACTGGTGGCTTGAGCTATCTATCTCAAGTTGAATCTGATTTGTCTCTGAAAAATTCTCCAAGAATTTTTATAAAATCAAACGATGCAAGGAATTTTAAATCAATCAAAGAGAAGATGGGAACGATAGATATGTATTCGAGAAGATCTCTTGAATATGATAAATCAGTCGAGCAAACCCCTTTTTCTGTCTTGAGAAAATCCGCACGCCTTCGAAACTCTGGTGTTCCTTACAAAGTTACCAGATAATTTATCATCTCTTTATCCCTCAAAAGACTAATTATAAATGTTATTTTATAAATAAAGTACTATTATACTTGACTTTGGAGGACTGTTATGTTAGATTTAAGAACAATGACGAAGAGGTTCATTATGAACGAGGGTGCTAAAAAACTCGTTGACTGGAAGTCTCTAGTTCAGTCTATCGACGAAGCCCTATCTTTGCTCAATCCAAAATCGCTCCGAGACTCACGCAGAATTGAGTTGGCGAGACACAATTTAAAAGAAGTAAAAAGTCACCTACGAAGAGCGAACGAGAGAGTCGCAACGCTAGAAGAGCAGCTTCGTGTTTTAGAAGAGAACGTAAAAGGAAAGAAGGATAAGTAAATGGGTGGATTAGGCGGACACGTAGATCATCTTTATGACAATCCAGATTTATCATTCACGGATATGATAAAGATAATGCAAGCTGCTTCCAACGGTGAGATCACTGGTGGTGAAAAGCTCGATGGACAAAACCTCTTTGTTTCTTATTCTGTAAAGGACGGCAAAGCAAAAGCTGCACGAAATGTAGGTAATGTAAAGAAGGGTGGGATGGATGCAGAAGCACTCGCTGCTAAATTTGCTGGACGTGGGACATTAGAGAAAGCATTCAATGGTGCCTTTGAAGCATTCGTTGATGCAGTCCAGCAATTATCAGACGACGTGAAAATAAAGGTTTTTGGTGCTGATGCTAACATATTTTATAATGCAGAAGTTATGGATCCCGATAATCCTAATATTATTAACTACAATTCTAAAAATCTTATTATCCATAGAGATGGGCACGGCGAATATGATCGTGAATCAGGTAAAGTAACCGATAGAGATGTTTCTGCTGAAGCTAACTTACTCGGCAAAGCTCTGAAGAAAATCCAAAAGTCAGACAAAGAGGATTCTTTTGGCGTTGAAATGAAAGCAGTAGAACGTCTTCGTGCTCTTTCGGATGATAAAGCTCTCACAACAGCAGTTAGTAGGCTTAAAAAATTACTCGCTGCCTCACAAGTGGGTGAGGGCGCTACTGTTGGGGAGTATATTATCTCCAAATTGGATGCCCTTGTTGAAAGAATGTTTCCAGACTTAGAAGAAACTACTAAAAAGATGCTTCTTCAAAGAATGTTTGGCGTAAAAGGCGTTACTGCAACACAAATATATAAAACTATCAAGGATCCAGAGGTTAAAATTGCTGTTAAGTCCTTTATTAAAGATGATAAGAGAGTCCGAAAGGAAATTATTTATCCTCTCGAAGATATTGTTCATGACTTTGCAGTCGAAATGCTCGATGGTTTGAAGTCAAGATTTGTTCTTTCTCACAAGGATGAGATAAATCGGATGGCAGACAGACTTGAACAAGCCATTTCAGATATTGAGTCCGCCGGTGATGATACAAAGATACAAAAATTGAAAGCGGGGCTTGGCAAGTTAAAGAGTTTGGACAAAATCTCCTCTTCTATGGAAGGTTTTGTGTTCGCTTTCAATGGACACACTTATAAATTAACGGGATCATTCGCCCCTGTTAATCAAATTATGGGATTGTTGCCGTGGGAAGATAAAAAAGGCTCCGACTTAAACGAAGAATCTTCTGGTGGCAAGCGAATTGGGCTTTTTCCTGGCAAATTCAAGCCACCACACGCAGGACACTTCCTCGGTGCGAAAGAAATGATTGATTCTTACGATGCAGATGTAGTCTTTATTATTATCTCCAAGAAATCTGTCAAAAGAGAGACTGAGGGCGGGCTATTTATTGTTTCGCCTGAAGTTTCCGAGAAGATGTGGAATACATATATCGATGAGAATGGGTATAATGGTAAGATCGTCCCGATCACGTCTAAATATCCCTCTCCCATTGTGGATACCTACGAAATGTTGAAAGAATTTAGCCCAGGGACATCAGTTTTGGTTTCAAAGGGAGAAAAAGATGGCGCAGACGCTCGATTTGATAGAATGGAGAAGTTTATTGCAAAAAACAACCTACCTGTGAAGGCTGTCCAAGTAGATGGCTCGATGTCGGACACTGGTGCGACTGGTACTTTACTTGGAAACGCTATTGCCAACCGTGATATCGAATCTTTTAAGAAAATGGTGCCTCTTTCAGGATCTTCAGCTATGAAGCTTTGGGAAGAAATCGTCAGCCAGGTTATAGACGAAGATTTTGACTTATATTCTCAGCCCGAGACTGCCGTTTTGAGTGAAGTTTGGAGAATGATTGATGAAGCACTCGAAATAGATGCAAAAGACACTCCGAGTGGACAACTCGGCGGTCCAGCGTCTGTTGATATTGATGATGCCAGTGGTGACGATGAACAGGACGCAAATATTATTAAGAAAGGGGGTGATAATTCATCGACTGAAGTCGAGATTGTTACTAAAACTGTTGTTTCTGTCGACGTCACCACTGGTAAAGCTACCGTTGTCAACAAAGTAGAGGAATCTGAGGATTCTTCTAAAGAGATTATGCGTGAAGTCGATGCTAACGCAGACAGAGGCATCATCAACCTAGAAGATGGGCTAGGTATTTCTAGAAATGAGCTTCCTCAAATTAAGTCCGCCGATGTTTCAGAATTTATTGAGTGGTTGGACGGACAAGGGATGGATAGTTTCAGTACTTCATTCCCAGTGGGTGGATTGAAGCCTGTTCAAAAAGAAATTAATTTAGAAAAAGTCTTTTCCATGGCTGAAAAACACCAGGCTGGTGAAATAGATCTTTCTAAAGGTAAGCCCTTAATGACTTCTAGTGACGAATATATTATAGATGGACATCATAGATGGTATGCTCTCCGTGAATTAGATCCAAAGAACGAAATTGATATTATTATGATTGATGCTTCTGCAAGAAAGCTTATTGAGTTTATGAAAGAGTTTCCAAAGACTTCCTATAAGCAAACTACTGATGAAAACCTTTATGAATCATCTTATGGTAAAGTAGGTGGTGAAAAAGAAGTTGTTAACGTCGGAAAGATGAAAATAGTTATTGATATAGAAAACATGGATCTCGAACCTTCCAAGCATGGAGAAGAAAGAAGGTTTCGTCACGGAAAAGGTAAAACTATTTCAAAAGATGCTATCTTGCAAGCAGCCGAACGTGGCTTGGGCTTGATTATTCAAGATTATGCGAACGGTGAAATATCAAATGGGGAAGCTTTCGTTATTAGGCACAAAGCAAATGCTAAAACACCTGCATTGAATTTGGTTGGTGCTTTAGAAATGAGGAAGGGTCCTGATACAATGAAAATTATTACTGTAATGAGAAAAGATGATTTCAAAACCGATAACTTCGGTGGCGGACAACAAAAAACTTATAATATTTGAGGGATAAATATGTTTGATAGAGAACAAATGATTGAAGAGATTAGAATCAGGGATATGGTGGCAAGAGCCGTCCGTGTTCGTGCGAAGAAATTAAGAGAAAGTATCGCCAAGGAAGAAAATGAACTTAGGAACATTATCAGAGGATTGATTCAAGAAGCATCTAGCGACAAGGTTCAACATCGTTCTACTGGTATCAACGTTCTAGAAGATCTTCTTAAAAAGATTATTCCTGTTTTAGAACAAGATTATAAAATGCTCACCACTGATGCCAAACAGAGAAGATCCTTCTCTGCCCACATCGTGACTGCTGTGCAAAATTCTCTCTCTCCCCTGGATATTACAAAAGCTGCTAATTCAAAAGGCATGATCAGCGTCGACGAAATCTCAGACATCGATGAAATTGAAGTTGTTGTTGGAGATGACGAAGGCGCATTCATTGATATTGATGCCGACGGTGAAGAAACACCTTTTCAAGATCTAGAGGGCGAGGACAGGACAGGTAACAATTTTGCTCAAGCAACCTTTGATAAAATAGAGACTCAAATAAAGGATGCTTTCAGTCTTCTTGGAAATGAAGAGGATCAAGAATTATTTAGCACCTATTTGATTACAAACATTAAATTATATTTTGATATGTTCGAGGATGAGTTAAAGGATAGCATCGTCGAGCCATCTAATGACGAATACGAAGAAGAAAAGGCTTCTGATGAAGATACTAATGATGAATCTGACACAGAAGAGCTAGAACTATAACTTTTTCGTTTCTTATGACTATTTACAGATAACTATTTATGAACATGGAGGACATTTAAATGTCAAAACAGAGAAGAATCAAAAAACTCGTTAAGGGGCACCTTAATTCTAAGGGTCCCGACGGCGTACAGATTTATACAACTGCTCAACAAAAGATTGATCGTTTGGCAGTATTGGACGACATCGCTCAAACAAACGCAACGCAATTATTAGAAGCACTAACTGGTACTACTGGTGGAGATAACGATGGCATAGCATTCGCTGCTGACGCATTCCCATTCGACGCTCGTGAATCGGCTGACGCTGATAATGACGGCATCGGTGACAACCAAGAAATTGTGACAATGTATAAGGCTATTCAAGCCCTCGCAGCAGACGTTCTAGCCCTGGGCGCTCCAACTACCGCTGCCGCTGCCGCTGCGCTTACACAGCTAGGTATCATGGAAACTCAAGACAAAAACAATGGTGATAATGACGAACTATATGATGGCGCAGAAGCCGCATACTTCGCTCAGAAATTAATTGTCGACACCAATAAAGCTACTTCTGATGCTAAGATAGTCGAGGCTGAAGCTTTACAAGCGGCGATAGAAGCACTTCCGCTTCCCGGTGCCAACGTTACAATCGAGGCACTCGGGGTGCGCTCGATTCATACTGCCGTCGGGGCGGCACCCGACAGTCTTGCTAAGACTGAAGTTGATCTACTAAAAACCAACGCAGCCGCCGTCGATACACAAGAAGCTCTATTTTCAGATCCCGGTGTCGCCGGTTACGAGACTCGCCGAGGTGTAACTGTGGATCCTAATGATGATACCCCTGCATAACAGAGGTTTAGTTGCATAACCCCATCCCACGAAAACCCTACTCGGTTTCAAAGAAATTAAAATCTGAAAACAAGATTAATGACAACTTTGAGATTCAGCTTTCTAGCCTGAGTCTCGAAGAAGTCATTGCTTTGAAATTAGAAATCGCCACAAGAGAAACAAAAGGTAAGTTTTTTGGACTCCCTATCTGGCGCAGATTACCCCTGATCATCAAAGACGCCTGTTTAAAAGCTGCTGTTTCTGCAACCTACACCCGTAGAGAAGCGGCTAGATTCCTCGGAATCTCATATTCACAGATGAAGCTAAACCTTCGTAATTATGGCGTTTATAATTATTTTAAAAATAAACCTTAACAACAGAACTTTTCGCATATATATTAGTTAAGTCAGTTACTCACTTCGTTCATAACTTCTCTAAGATTACTTAATATAAAAAGCTCAAGTCTGAGTCTAAGTAAATAAAAAAGAATCCTACCTTAATGGAGTAGTCTATTTAGACTTCTTCTTCTATTTACCTTTAGTAACGTGAGGGTAATAAATTGGAAATAAGTAAAAATGTAAAGATTGGTATAACTGCTCAATCTGATGAAAATCTATTTGGTAATGGACTGAAACAAAATGTTTGGTTTCTTTACCGTCTTCTTAAAAATGTCGGATATGACATTCACTTAGTCTCAGAGTCTGATAAACATTATGGAAAGCATTTATTAGGTGTCCCAGTTGAAAGACTAGACACCGTCTCTATATTAGAGTATAAAGTAATTCTTCAGTGTGCCAATTCTTTGACGGAAACTTGCAGAAAGATACTCAGAGGGCATGGAGGCAAAGTTGGCTCTTGTGAATATGGAAATAAAGTTCTTATTGATATGGGCACAATGATATATGGTGGTCCAGGTGAGGACGGCTTCACTTTACCAGATGTTGATTTCTATTGGACATCACCTCATTTTGCCAGAACTGCTAGTGCCTTATCAGCAATGTCAAAAGCACCAGTAAGTATTTGTCCTTATATATGGTCGCCAGAAGTTATAGTCCAGTCTTATATGAGAGCAGGCTACAATCCTTACTTCGGTGATCATGTTAATCTTAAAAATGTAGCCATCCTAGAATCTAATCTATACATCGTAAAGACATGTGTTATCCCAATGCTAATTTCAGAGAAATTATATAATGAGGATAACGAGATGATCGATAATGTCTTTAATGTAGGTGCAGCAAGATTGAAAGAAAAAAATAACTTTGTTAGATTCTGTCAAAAGTTTGAGCTTGTAAAGGACAGTAAAATGTCTTTCGAGGGAAGGTGGGCTTTAAATTTCTTGTTACACAAAGGTTATGCTGGAACAATCGTTTCACATCAGTGGTGTAATGAATTAAATTACCTTCAGCTTGAAGCAATGTTTCTTAATCTTCCTTTTGTACATAATAGTCCTACATTCGAGGAGCATGGTTATTATTATCCAGACTTTGACGTAGACAAAGGAGCAGAGGCTCTTAAAGAAGCTATTAATGAACATCCAAAGCGTTACTTGGAAGAACGTCCAAAGAACGAAGAGATGATGTGGAGATACAACCCAAACAATAAAAAGAATGTAGACGGTTACATTGAATTATTAGAAGAGGTAATTCAGACAGACTATTCTTAGGAGCTATTTTGAATAACTGGAGAGTATTAAAATTAGATAGCTCATACCGCCCGATACAGGTTATCTCATGGCAGGAAGCTTTTACTATGGTATTCCTTGGTAGGGCTACACTCGTGGAGGTAAGAAAAGATGCCTTCGTCCGTTCTGTGGGACAGAAGTTTGAAGTACCGTCAGTTATAGCAATAAACAGATATGTCAATAAAGCTAGAATTAGTCTAAGGGTTTCCCGTAAAAATGTTTTTTGGAGAGATGGGTACATTTGCCAATATTGCGCAAAGAGATTCCCAAAACTTGAGTTGACTATAGATCATGTCACACCTAAATGTGCAGGCGGACCGAAGACATGGGAGAATATTGTAGCTGCTTGTAAAAAGTGCAATCAGAAGAAGGGTTCTAAGCTTCCAAGGGAGGCTGGTATGATACCCCTGAGAGCGCCACAGTCCCCCTCTCCTGCCATGTTCTGTGATTTACCCGATAAGGTTGTGGATGAAACTTGGAAAAAATATTTAGAGCCATATTCTAACTAATTATTTCTTACCAAATGTGATTCCTTCACCTCTCTTGATGGCTGCAATGGCAGCGGATATTGCATCGCTTACTTGTTCTCTCGTAGCGCCATAACTTACAGCACTCATACACCCTGGATTAAATACCGGGCAGAATCTGGCATCTATGGAATGTATCATTCCTATTAACTCCCCATTCATATTTAAAACAGGAGAACCACTTGAACCTGGAGCAGCAATAATTGTATACATAGAAAATGCCCTACCTTTTACTAACTCAACCTGTCCAGTATAAAATCCTTCTGTATAATATACTCCACCTCCACTTACGTTTCCTTGAAACACTCCTTTTGGAGCAGCAACATTTAATGTCTTCTGTCCATATTCTGGCTTTGAACCAAGGGTAAGGGCTTTCCCATTCATAGAGGTTTCTATTACGCAAGTATCAGCAGATATATTTTGTATCCAAGGTGGGTTTTTAACAGGGAATGTCTCACCATAGGAATTCACAACTTCCATGCTACCTGTTGCCTTTAAAGTTACTTTATCTTTAAATTTGAGAGTCTCTCTAATATGAATCATCATCCTCGGATCAAAATCTGAAAATTTATATTCACCATCATCACAAACATGTTGAGCCGTCAGAACAAGAGTTCTAGGGTTTTTAATAAGCGCTTTTTTATTTAGTACAATCGCTCCTGATCCAATAGAGTTCATGTCCATCAATTTTTTACACTGTTCAACGCCATCAATTTTCCCACAGACGTCTAGTTTAATGCTCTTTTTTACCATTACAAAAGAATCTCTAATTGATGTCGGATGTTGTATATGTTTGGTACAGCCTCCAATTGTTATTAAAAATAAAAATAAAAATAATCTTTGAAACATATTTCAATCCTCCACGAGCACTTTTTGCTTACATATGTAAGTAGCCAAGGGCGAATAAAAAGAGTTTAAGCCTATTTACCACTAGAAAGGAACATATAATGACTAAGAAAATTTATGTTATCGACACTAGCGTTTATCTAACCGACTTCTCATCCCTCAAGGCATTTGAGGATAACGATGTTATCATACCATTCAAAGTCCTGGAAGAGATAGATAAGCATAAGAAACGCCAGGATTCCGTCGGCTCAAATGCAAGAAGTATTATTAGAACTCTCGACGAACTGAGACAACTAGGTTCTCTCCATGAAGGAGTTTCTATGGGTGAAGAATACGGAGTTGTCACAGCAAGAGGACATGATCCAGAACTACTCCCAGCAGATTGGGACAGGGAAGATCCAGACAATCAAATCATCGCAACCGCACTCACTGTAAAGAAAGAAAATCCTGATTGCAAGGTAACTCTTGTTTCTCGGGATATTAATCTGAGAGTAAAATGTGATTCAATAGGATTATTAACGGACGATTATCAAGCATCTCAAGTAATAGAATCTTTAGACGAGATATATTCAGGATATCGAGATATAATTGTTTCCGATAGAATGGTTGATGATTTTTATTTAGGAGTGGATACAATTCTGCCTGAGAGTGAGAATTCAGAAGAGCCCCCTATCAACGGTAATGAATGTGTTACTTTAATATCAGAGATAAGTGATAAAAAAACAGCCTTAGCTAGATTCAAAAATCATTCGACACCGCTCATAAAAATACCTACCAAGCGCAGAGTGTGGGGAATTAAACCAAGAAACAAAGAGCAATCATATGCGATAGATTTATTGATGGATCCTCAAGTATCGCTTGTAACTCTCGTTGGAAAAGCAGGCTCAGGAAAGACTCTCTGCGCCATCGCCGCAGGACTTGAGCAATCCGTAGATGATCACCACTTGAGTACACAGAGATCTATCTACACGAGGCTTATCGTCTCACGTCCCGTAGAACCGCTTGGTAAAGACATTGGATTCCTACCTGGAACAATGGAAGAGAAAATGGCACCCTGGCTTAAACCAATTCAAGATAATTTGAAATTTTTGATGATGGACGACGCTGTAACGCTACAGGAATATATGGAAATAGGCAAAATAGAGGTTGAAGCACTCACTTATATTAGAGGGCGCTCTATTGCTAATGCCTTTATTATTATTGACGAAGCGCAGAACCTTACAAAGCACGAACTCAAAACTATTGTAACTCGTGTTGGCGAAGGAACAAAACTTGTCTTAACCGGCGACGTCGAACAAATTGATAATATCTATATCGACGAAAGAACGAATGGGTTGACGTATGCTGTTGAAAAAATGAAATCACATGGAATTACAGGACATGTGACTCTAAAGAAGGGCGAGAGATCTGCCATCGCAACACTAGCGTCCAAGATATTATAATTTTACATATTAGTAATAGTATGTTATTATACAAGAATCATATAGAAGGGAAAAAATATGAAAGATAAAACATTACCAACGGCAGATACAAAAATTATTGAAAATGAGACTTTAGAAAAAGAAGTCGAACTGGATAATCCATTGAAGTCCTGGTTAGTTAATTATGTGGGAGAGAAAGTCTCACCTGAAGATGATGTCGTTAGAGTCGAGCACGTTGTGGAAGTGTTAGCTAAAGAGTTCCCAGAATTCTTAATGGTTGTAGCAGAAGAAAATTGGCTACGAGGATACCGACAGGGTATTGATGATGTGGAAAAGGGGATGTCACTCGCAAAGTCCCAAGGGCACGAGGTATAATGTCTTCTAGTTATATTAAGACTGCACATACAAAGAATTTAACTGAAAGAAAAGAGTTCTTACTGTACGGCAACATAAATATCTTCATAAAGGATCCACTACCAGAGGACGTGGGTATGACAAGTGTTATACAGGATATAGAAGATACAATACCCAGGCGTCTTCTCCATGAAGTCGAAACCATAATTATAGGACAATTCTCTGAATTGAATGACAGAGGCGTCCGAGCCGTATATATGGACGGCGGTATTTATGTTACAAATGAGCAGCCCTCAGAAGAACAACTGTTTGAAGATATTGTCCACGAGATCGCACACGCAGTTGAGAAGATGTATGAATACGAATTATATGCGGATAAAAAGATTGAATCAGAATACCTTTCAAAAAAGAAAAGATTCTTAGACACTTTGACTGCAAATGGGATTAAGGTTCCAAATAGAATCCGAGTCGGTACTGAATATTCTAAAATGTTTGATGAATTTCTATATTACGAACTTGGCTATGAAAAAGCTACGAATCACACAATAGGATTATTTTTATCACCTTACTCAGCAGTATCTATTTCAGAATATTTCGCAACAGCTTTCGAACACTATTTTGTACAAGAAGGGCAATCTTTTCTAAAACAATTATGCCCAGTATTATATTCAAAACTTGAATATATTTCTGATGAAGCAGAAGGAGAATAATATGAACACCGTTAGAGAAAAAATAGAAAATATTAATTTCATTCCTAATAAAAAAAGAATATTTGTAAGTGTGAAGAAAGGCGAGAGCCTTTCGGAATCGATGATTCGAGGATACTTGTTATCTGAGGGAGTCGACTTAGGTGATACGGTAGCAGTTTCAACCAACACATCGTCTGTATTTATTTTTAAAATAGGAGATGGAATTCCAGTAAAAGGTACACAACCAAAAACAAAAACAACGCCTGCTCCACGCAGAAAGGCTTCAGCCAAGGCTCCAAGAACTAGAAAACCAAGAGCCAAGAAAACCCCCACCAATAGTGATTCAAATAAATAAAGTACTTGACTAAACCTACTTTTTATGTCATAATAAGGTGTAACAAAGGATAGAGGTTTATATGCAACACGTTTCATTTTCTGCTTTAAAGAATTGGAATCAATGCCCTTATTATTATAAGATAACTTATGTTGATAAGATAAAGAAGTTCGTGGGAAACCACTACACAGCTTTTGGAACAGCCCTTCACGAGGTTTGTGAAAAGCGCATTGAAGATGATTCAATAACAAACGAACCAGAAATGTTTGAGCTTGCATTCTTAAAAGAGTTGCAATCCCTTCCAGAAGAAGTTCGCTCAACTTTTAAAGCCAAAGACATTTCGGATATGAGAGAACAAGGTAAACGCCTATCAACAGTTGCTATCCCTGCTCTTCGTGAACACTTCGGTGAGTTCGAACTTGTCTCAACAGAAGAAGACATCTATGAGTCCATCGAGGGGTTCGAAGATTATAATTTTAAAGGCTTCATTGATTTAGTAATAAAAACTCCCGACGGAAAAATCCATATCATTGACTGGAAGACTTGTTCGTGGGGCTGGAATATGCAACGAAAATCAGATCCAATGACAACTTATCAGCTTACATATTATAAACATTATTATGCCCGAAAACACGGAGTCGAAATGAAAGACATCGAGACTCATTTTGGACTTCTTAAAAGAACAGCTAAAAACGATGCCGTGGAAATTTTTAGAGTCACATCGGGAGCAAAAAAAGTAGATAATGCTATGAAGCTATTAAACAGAGCCCTCTACAATATTCAGAGTGGTAAATTCATAAAAAATAAATTATCTTGCAGTAAATGCGAATTCAAGAATACAGCAGAGTGTCCATAGGAGAACACATGACAAAGAAAATAAAAATATTAACTCTCAGCGATCACCCACTCTTTCATACTGGCGTAGCTATTCAGACAAAACTCTTTATAGAGGCAATGCTTAAAACTGACAAGTTTGAGTTTGTTTCACTAGCTGGAGCAGCAAGACATTCAGATATGTCACCAGTTAAGACTGAGCAGTACGGAGACAGTTGGAAAATATTCCCAGTAAATGGGTACGGAGATCCCGAAACGATGAGATCTGTGATGCGTACTGAGCGCCCAGACATCGTCTGGCTGATGACAGATCCAAGATACTGGGATTGGTTGTGGGAAATAGAGGATGAGATAAGAGCCCAGGCACCTATGGTATATTATCACGTATGGGATAATCACCCTGCACCACATTACAATAAAAAATATTATGACTCTAATGATTTAGTTGTATCTATCTCTAAATTAACTGAAGATGTGGTAAATGAGGTGGGAACTAAGGCTACTCATATCAGAATACCACATACCATTGATGCAAGTATTTATAAAATATTTCCAGAGAACGAGGTTCAGGAATTTAAAAATGAGCACTTCGGAGCGGACTCTAAATTTTTATTCTTTTGGAATAATAGAAACGCACCTCGAAAAAATGTTACATCTCTATTATGGTGGTTTAAAGAATTTTTAGATGAAGTCGGTAACGAATCTGCTGCCCTTCTGATTCATACAGATCCTGAAGATCCAGCAGGCACAGACTTGGAAGCAAACTTGAATCAACTGGGCTTGAATGATGGACAAGTAATGTTATCCCCTTTGAAATACCCAGCAGACAGAATGGCAATGCTTTATAATATTGCTGACTGCACAATTAATATTTCTGATGCAGAAGGATTTGGACTCTCAACATTGGAATCACTCGCCTGCGGAACTCCAATAATTGTTAATAATACAGGTGGATTGCAAGAACAAGTGTCTGACGGCACAAATAAATTCGGAGTTGCTATTGAACCAGCCACTAGGACAATAATTGGCTCACACAAGGTTCCATATATTTATCAAGATCGTGTCGCTAAGAAAGATTTTGTTGCTGCTTTAAAAGAAATGTATAATTTGTCCGAAGAGGATAGAGTCCGCATGGGGCAACTCGGATATAACCACGTTGTCAAAAATTATAATAGTGCTACTTTTTCAAAGAAATGGGAAGAAGCTTTAATAAAACTTAATAAAGAATTAGGCTCGTGGAAGAGTCGTAAGCACCAGAACTGGGAGATTGTTGAACTATGAGTAGGAAAATTTTAGTAAGAGGACCAGCGTTATCCCGTTCAGGCTACGGAGAGCATTGCCGATCGGTGTTGAGATCTTTACGCTCAAATGATATGAACGATATTTATTTATTGAATGTCGGCTGGGGCGCATCTGGGTGGCTATGTGAAGATAGTGAAGAGAGAGCCTGGATAGATGAGATTATAATGAAAACTGCAAAGAAAGTTCACTCCGGCGATTTGGATTTTGATGTATCAATGCAGGTGCAACTCCCAACGGAGTGGCAAGAGTTGTGTAAGAAGAATATTGGAGTCACGGCAGGCGTTGAAACTACGAGAGCACCGCAATCCTGGACATTGGCATGCAAAGGCATGGACGCAGTGATTGTCCCGTCAGAGCATTCTAGGAAGTGTTTTGAGTTGGAAGAAGGTATAGAGGTAATAAACTTTCCAGCAAGGAACCTCCGCTCAAAAAAGATAAACGTTGAGTTAGATACAGATTTTAATTTTCTTACAGTGGCTCAATGGAACCCAAGAAAAAATTTAGAACAATTGGTTACATCTTTTGTAGAGGAATTTCAAAATGAAGAGGTGGGCATGTTAATGAAGCTCTCTATCAAGGGTGGTTCTCATATTGACAGAGATCATGTTACTAATCAGATGAAGCGACTACTACAAACACTTCCTCAAGATAGAAAATGTAAAATTCACCTTCTTCACGGAACTTTATCTGACGAGGAAATGGTTTCTCTTTATAAAAATAAAAACATCTCTGCCTATATTACAACTTCTCACGGAGAAGGTTATGGTTTGCCTGTATTTGAGGCAGCGCAACACGGAGTTCCTGTTATTGCTCCAAACTGGGGAGGAATTAGAGATTTTTCAAATAACTCTATTGTAGAGATTAATTATGAAGAGAAAAATCTTGAAAAACATCATTCTTGGGAAGGAGTCTTGGAGGAAACTTCAAGTTGGTGTTTCCCAGACACTAATTCCGTCCGATCTCAAATGCGTGAAGTTTATAACAATTTATCAAAGTATAAAAAGCAAGCAAAAATTCTTCAAGCTCACATAAAAGAAAACTTTACTGAACAACAAATAAATTTGTGCTATAATAGTATTGTAGATAAAGTTCTACAGACAACAAAAGAAGGAGAAGCAAATGAAATTAAGTGATCAGGCATTAGGAGCTATTATGATGGCTCTACAGAAGAGCCTACTTGAACAAACAGATATTGTTCCTGTTTTAAAGTCTATGGACTTTACCAAGGATGAGGAAACCAAGCGTTGGGGAACCAAAGCAGGCGAACTCATTGTAACTAACCCACCTACATTCCAACTAAACCAAGCTGATGGCGATACCTAGTGCCCCGCTACCGCTATAGATGCCTTGAGTGTGAGGAATTATCCAACATCACTCATGGAATGTTCGAAGAGCCTGTTGAGTGCCCCCATTGTCATGCTCCCGTAACTGCACTTGTAAAAGTTATTGGAAAAATAAATGTTAAAAAAACCACACCAACAAGTTCTTCCGCCGCCTCAAGAGTAAAAGAGTTTATAGAAGATTCAAGAGAGGTGCTTGAACAACAAAAGGCTGAATCGAAGGTTAATCATGATTGAATTAATTATAATTTATTTTTTATTTCCTGCTGCGGTTATATCTAGTGCAATTTTGTCCTGGTATATCAAGAAGCTCCTCATGGTTATTGAAGAGAATTCCGTAGAAATGAAAGAAAGGTTCAGCGCCTTTCATAATTTTTTAGATGAAACATATAAGATGGATCTATTCTACGGAGAGCCCCGCCTTAATGAGCTTTTGGAGGTTATAAGAGATTTCGACAATTGGGCATCGGACTTTGAGGGAAGGGTAATTACGGAAGAAGAAAATGACAGAACAACAGAAGATTAAAAGAAAAAGACGCAAAAGAACAAAACGACTCTATTTTACGCATGTCCACGAGGAGGCAATAGTTCAATATTGTTCCACGGCAGATCGTGAAGAGAGAGAGAAGCTCTATCGTGGATTAATTCAACCCGCTATGGATGAAATGGTTGATAAAATTGTTTACACTTACAAATTTACAACATTGCCAAATATTGACGAACTGAGGGCTGAGTGTAAAATATGGCTAACGACAATCTTAGAAAAATTTGATCCATCGAAAGGCTCAAAAGCGTTTTCTTATTTTTCAGTTATTACCAAGAATTGGTTTATACACAAGGTAAAAAAGCACTCAACTCAGCGCCAACGGGAAATACAGTATGACTATATCCCTAGAAGTATTGAAGAAAAATATCTATCTACCGAAAATCCATTTGAAAAAGCTCTAGAACAAAAACAATTCTGGACTGCACTCTGGGCGGAAATTAGCAAGTGGGGTGAAATGCCCATGAAGCCCACCGAAGAAAGGGTATATAAGGCAGTGAAGATACTCTTAGAGCAACCCGATGATATTGAAATTTTTAACAAGAAGGCTATTTATCTATACCTGAGGGAGTTGACTGGTTTAAACACGAAACAGGTTGTAAACAACTTAAATAAGCTAAGAGTCAAATATCGCTCCTTTAAGAAAGATTGGAATGAGGGTAAAATAACCCACATCGAGGAGCCTTCTAATGTCGAAAAAGAAAAACCAGACTCTTGAGGACTTCCTCGGAGAAGCTATAGAAAATATTCGCTCAGACAGAGCAATAACATCCCACCTATTAACAGAGCTTGTTCAGGAGATGAACAAGCAAAGCTCTATATCCACTATTCAGCAGTGCGGCATGATTGCCTCAAAATATGTGGAAACACTTCAGAGATCAAACGAACAACTTGTAAAAATATCTTCTCTTATTCAAAAGAAGGAGGGCAAACAAGATGGGCTCACTTCTGACGAAAAGGAAGAAATATACGATATTTTAAATAGTTCGAACGAGGAAGAGGAATGAAAGTTACCGTAAATGGAGAGGAGCGAAAAGTTTCAAATTCTTACGGTGACTTGAATACTTTAACAAGCCCAGACACTTCAGATTATTATGAATCTGAGAATATGTCAGGCATCGACGCAATAAAGAAAACAGTAATAAGTCATTACTCGAATAGAAAGATACATTCAGGACCATATAAGGGCATAGTACTTAGGGTTATGGAGGTATCACAAAAGAGGGGATGGTGGGATCTCTTTGCTGGAGATCCATTGGTTTCGTACAAAATAAGAGTTCCTGAGTTGGATGCCCACCTGCCGGAACCGCAACAACTTGAACCGGAAGAAAACTCTGTTGATTTTAAAATCATAGATTCACACTCTACTTTTATATCGAGATCTAAAAACGTATCAGAAATGGAGTCAGCCACTCCAGGTGATTTAGTGTGGGTGGATTATGAAAATGGCGAAGCTATTTATTTGGGTTTAATCGATAACAAATCTGGCGAAGGCTCCGGCGGTTCCGGTGGTTCCGGCGGCGGCGACTATTCCGGCGGCGGAGATGCAGTAAATTTGCCACCAAGCTCTTATAGCTCAAAGGGTGCTTTTAATCAAGGCGGCGGCTCATCAAGAGTTCTTAATGAGCAATTAAAGATAGTGAGATACGATAAAAAAGATCCTCCCAAAGTTAACAATTGGACTTCTAGAAAATACAAGACTCCAAAATACTTAAAAGTAAGAGAAGACATGGCAGCAAAAATGACTCATATATATAATATTTGTCACAAACTCGGAGGACATGCAGTGTTTTACTCTTCATATCGATGGCCAAATGCAGCAAGAAAATCAGGACCAGCAGCATCTTTTCACTTCACTGCTACTGCAAACGATCTACATACATCCACGGTGACAATGAGACAGCCACATAAGGAGGATTTTATCCTTGAAGCAGATAATAGATATAAATATAAGAGATTTATTCTGTGGCTAAAAGTTCCAACCCCAATGTCAATACAGTACGAGGGGAAAACGTGGACAGCGGAGAGGAGAACTTTGAATGCACTAGTTACAAAGCACCGCACTCCAGTGAAGACAAGAAAAATGACAGCAGTGGTGGTAAACTTCACAGAGCTTTTTGAGTATTACGGTGCCCAGGGTGTGCCCCCACAAAAGCGAAAGCAATTTTGGGCAACATCAAAATGTTATGAGGACGGCGTTTATAGCGAAGCGTGGCATTACGACTTGAGACATGGATTAGGACTAGTCCCGGGCCAGACAACTTGGGAAGATCATCTTGCGACAGTGGATTGGAAAGGAAGCTTGGGACATAAAGGTGACATCAGAAAAACAAAAATATGGAAAGCTAGAAAAAGACGATGGCGAGGCGGATACTTCGGATTGTGACAGGAATTAAAAATGAAAAAGAAATCAATAGATAAAAATAATTTATCCGTTAGTAAGGCAACAGATCAAGAAGATCGTTTGGCAACACTTCGTGACGGCGCATTTTGCTCTGAACTGACAGAACCTACTCCTACTTTTGTAAAGGCTGCTTGCGAAGCCATATATTCGGGAAAGAACAATAATTATATTGTAATGGGTAGAGATCGCCCAGGTAAAAGATCTTCAGGTTATGGAGGTTCTGGGGATACCCAGGCTTCAATGATAGACGTAGTTGTGGGAAGAATGTCTTATATTCCAATGGACGACGTATATGTGGATCCAGATTTTATTAATGATTCTGCAAGAATATATATCTCTCAAAAAACAGATATTGATGCCAACTTTAATATAACAGAAGGAAATGTCGGTAATTCAACGGCAAGATCTGCCATTGGCATGAAGGCAGATTCAGTTCGCATTCTTGCAAGGGAAGGGATAAAACTAGTTACAAGAATGGATGAGACTAATTCTCAAGGAGCTAATATTTCAGACACGGCATATGGGATCGATTTGATAGCAGGTAACGACGGAGATTCCCTCCAGCCGATTCCGAAGGGTACGAATCTGGTGGCAGCTTTAAAGAAGTTGACATTACACGTCCACAAGCTGAACGGAATTGTCCAAGGACTTATGACATCCCAAGATAAATTAAATAAGGCTTTAAAAGATCACTGGCATATGTCTCCTTTCAATGGTAAGAGAACCTCATCATCTCCCTCTGTTAAATTGGTAGCAGCGCAAACTATATTGAGGACACTTAATAAATCAACAGTATCTCTTAGGCTACATCGCACCAACCTAGAAAACTTCGAAAAACACTATTTAAGTAGTAGTGGGGCACAGTATATAAACAGCACTTATAACAAGGTTAATTAATTTAATGTCTTTCAAATTTACCCAAGAGCATGCAGCGCTTTCGGATCAGATAGCAATGCAGCAACATTCAGAGAGAACAGGGTACGATTATGGAAGCTCTAATTATACATTTCTCAGGAACTATGCTGAATCACAGGCTCAGTTTGAGGACTTTGCTCAAACTGGACGCCCGCTAGGGAAATTAATCCCTAGAGTGGGCACAATAACTCTAAATGGACTCCAAGCAGAAATAAGCCAGGCAGACATTGATGCCTATTCCGCTGCCCACCCGCAAAACGTCGTCACTGGGCAAACAAGAATAAAATATGTAGAAATGCTTCAGGCAGGAAACTCGCCAACAACTTCAAACTCTAGTCCATCAACCGAGCAAGATGAAACTAAAGGTGCCGCAATCCGCATCAGGGTTATAGAAATTAATACAGGTAAATTTATAAAAAAGGAAGGTTTCAAAACAAACGAAGAGTATCAGAAGTGGGTTGAAGAATCTCCAGTTCAAGCAATATCAGCATCCCAGACTGAAGGTTTTGACTATGACGTAACTTTTCCAATACAGCTCGATCAGGAAGAAGCCACGGCAGAAGGCGCAGCATCACCACCGGCAACTGTTACTCCCTCTTATCCACCAGAACCGTCAGCGCTAACACATAAGGTTAGCGAGATAAGCACTCATGTTCGAACAGAGCCAAGTTCAACAGCTTCAATTATAGACTCTCTTCTTCTTGAAACGGAAGTTACGGTATATGACGAAAGTGTCGGAAAAAACGGTGATTGGGCAAAAGTATCAAGAGTATACAGGGGTTCTAGCGAGATCGGCGTCGGATATATATTATCATCGGAACTTGAAAGAAAAGAAGGAATTATACCAGCCCCGATAAATTCAGAAGACGATAAATCATTTAGAAAGTCTGAAATAAGTCAAATTTGGACAAGCAAGTCTGATGGCATCCCCTATTATGACTCTTCCGACGCAAAATACAAAGTGTCTATCACTACTGATAAAAAAGATGTAAATGTAGGCATTCAAAAAATATACGAAGAGTTCCTACCAAAGGGTGTAGGCTTGATTCTTGATCAAGAGGGAAAGGAGAATACTGAAGAAATAATAAATTCTTTAATAAATACAGAGTCTTATGATAATATTGCTAGAGCAGAAGAATTCTTTTTAGAGCCACGCTCATCTTCCTTTGTTAAGATACTTGTCACTGTCCCACATAAGCATCTAAGCTTGCTTGAGGATAAGGATTTAGATAAAGACAACTTTTATACATATCATGAATATGATCTTGAAAAGTTCAGAGAAAATATATCAAAAATAATAAAGAAAATAGACAAGGTAGGCACATCCGTAAAAAGATTTAAAGGGGAGGTAAAAGAGTTCGACTCGAAAGAGGAATCGTTAAGAATGTCGATGTTGTACGACAATTTCCGAAATCTTTTAAAATCAAACGATGTAAAATTTGCTCCTGAGCATAAAGGGGAGATCCTTGCCATCGGATGGGATAGAACAGATAAGGTTATTTTCGTCTCTCACACAGATCCGGAATCAAACGAAATCATCGCAACAAAGGAATATCTTTCATTAAATGCAAAAACCGAGATGAGCAGCAGAAGAACCCAGTTTTTACTACAGAATATGAAAGAACTGGTTTCAGAGGGCATAGGCTTACCTTGGAAAGAGTTCTTAGAGACTCACGTTGGGTTTGATAAAGTAACAATAGTTCCTAAAGCGGATCCTCCAAAGAATTCCAAATCTTCCGAAGCTGAGGGTCCAACGGCGATGACAAGGGCACAGTTTTTAGCAGAGGAAAAATTCTATCTCAACAAAGAGAGAAGAATTGAGAAGATAAAAGAAAGAATTAAGCAAAGAGATTTCGTTGGAAGTGTATCTAAGCAGGACAACTATAAAAAGCTTAAAAAAGAATTGAACTCGCCCCTAGAAGACATCTATGAAAATGTTTTATCTAGAATAGACTTAAAGAGCCTACTGGTATCAGCATTACAGTGCGCCCCAATGCATGGACAGTTAGATATTTTAAATCTTCCAGATTTGATAAAAGACATAGACAAAATAATTGACGAGGCAAAGAAACTATTTCACGAGCTTCCGACAATGTTTTTTGATGTGGATTTCCCAACAGACGACATTTCCGCCTCGTTTGTCAAGGATCTTAAAAACTTTATAACGGATATGATCACTGCATTAATAGCATCCCTTGTACAATCAGTATTTTCATCATTGATAGATTTCTGTCCAGACGTCTCTGGTAATGAAGATTCGCCGATGGATCCTGAAAGGTTGGACTTGTCAGCCCTCCAGGCTGCACTCGATGACATGCTCGGCGATGGCATCAGAGAAAATATAGATGTAGACTCTATGATGAATTTCATAGAGGATTTGGCATCGATGTTATCGTTGCAAGAGTATTGTGATTTAGTATCTGGAAATCCGAGTGATAAGGCGCTCGACATCGTAATGAATTTAATAAGGGTTGAATATTGCCACCTGGGATTAGACACCAAGGCTAAAGTAATAGAATTCTTTAAACTATTGGCAGGAACAGGTAAATTTGATATTTGTGATGAATTGAATGAAATCCTTCCACCGCCTAGTAGTTTATCTCCAAACGAAGATCCATGTGAACCCGATAATTTACGAAGAAGAATTTTAATAAACAAAGGTATGTCAGACGAACAGGTTCAGGAGCAAATTAGGCGAGAACGAGAAAGAACTGCAAAGCTCGCACGCCAGTTAATGGACGCCATGGCAGGACAGCCATTTCAAGCTCCAAACCTATTTTGTCAAAAAGATGCAGAAGGAAATATTATACCAGGCGCAACCCCCTTCATGGACGAGACATTTTCAGTTATGATGAGGGAGACAGTAGAATCACTCTTCGGTCCAGTGTATACCACCTTTCAGTCAGACGGACAATCCTATTCGGATAGTCTTATGGAAGAGGTGGATGCCACGAGAATAGTGATTACAGGGTATGAGAAGGATGATGATGATAATCCTGTTCTCACGAAACCTATTAAAACAACCGTTGATATAAAGGAGAAAGTACCTGTAAGTTCTCTAAAAAGTTCTCATGATTCATATCAAATAAATGAGAGTTCGGAAATTAAGATTCCTTTATCATCTCCATCCGCCGAGGCAAGTGAAATATCGGCAATTTTACAAAAGAATAAGGATGATAAAGAAGGAATTCTCACAGAAGCCGAGACAATCGTCGAGTCAGCACAACACATGTACGATTCCGTTTCAGAATCCGCCCTCAATAATGCGAGAGAGTTAGTGAGATGGAACAATTCACAAGTCAAGTTTGCCAAAGAAGCTGTGGAGCAGGCTATAAAAGATGTCAAAGCAGAAAATATCACCAACGAGGGACTCAACAAAGTTCGAGAAGACACAGGGCAAGAAGGCGGCTTCATCGTGTACAAGACACCACAAGACAGCCCCCAAGTCAAAGCCGCCGAAGCCAAGCTATCGGATGCTGAACAAAAGGAACAAGAAGCCATCGGCGCATTGGAAAGAGCTGAACGGGCATTGATAGAAGACAGAGAGAGGCTTTTAAGGGAACTCTCGGAAGCAAAGTCGTCAAGGGATGAGGCACAATCAGATTATGACACCGCCGCAGAGAGTACTGAGCGAATAAAGCAACTGGAGTCTAATCTTGCAGAATTAAATAAATTTGCGATTTACAAGGAACTCACTCCGAGAGAGGTTGCGGAAAGAGAAGAGGCAGAACGACAACTCCACAGGGATCGACAGTTATTAGCTGAACAGCTTCTTTCTCCTCCTCCATCTATAGGACTTCCCAAGGAAGCGGAGTATGTTCCACTTGAAGAAGAGGGTTGTGTCCCAGAGTTTTCACCTATGCCCTCCCCAACCCAGGGACTTAAAGGTATTTTTCAAGATCGCCCACCAGCACCAGAAGAAACTACGGCTGAACCATCGCAGCCGCTCTACAGTACTGCCCCTCCGCCTCCTTTTTTGGATGACACTCCATCGGTATATGATGTTGACGTGAGACCAGTCACAGGACAATCAATGCTTATTGGAGGTAAAGAATATTTTACAAAAAGGAGAGTACCCGAAGATATTATGCAATTCATGTCAACTTCAACAATGGAGGAGAGATATTCTGGAGTGTCTTTCTTTACTCAGCTTCTAAAAGATTCATATCCACAGGGTTTTAATGATGAGCAGAAAAAAATTATTCCTATCATATATAAGGATTTGAAACATGAAATAATTGAAAATCTTTTTCGAATAGTTGCAAAAGGAAAGTATTTTGAGACATATGAGGGCACCGATGCTCTTGGGTATTTTGTAGAACTTATTAACTTAGGTCCAGCCGTTACAGACACTTGCGATCCACATTTGCTGAAATTAAAAAAACTTGTTGATGAAGTTTTAGAAGAATTTCAAGATGATTTTTGTTTAGACATGGAGGCTGAAAAATCAAACGGAGAAATAAGGAAGACTCCGCTTGAGGCATCGATGATGAAGGCTTGCGTGAAGGCGACACTCCGAGCATACTTGATAGACAATCTCTCAAGGGGGATATTCACCACAGCCGCCTTTGCCGAGACAGACTCTTTATTGAACTACAAGATGCTCTATATTATAGATAGAATTTCTGATGAACTCCGCCAGTATGGAGAGGATTATTATATGCTCTTTATGAAAGAAGTATCAGAATTAGATAAAGATAGGGCACCAGGAGAAACAGTTACGAATTCATTTGCAAGGCTTTTGAAAGGGGAATACAATGAGGTGTCAAGAGGTTTTCTGGAGGCTATATTTATAGATAGCTCTCAGCAAGCAAGTATAAAAGAAAAATTATTCCTTTCATTACCTTCTCTCACGATGTCGGAAAATAAACTCCATATAGATATTGGAGAAACTGAAAAAGATTTAATAATACCCAGCCGAGACTATAATGACAGGAAAACCCTTCAAAACAACCTGGTATGGACACATCAGTATAAAATTGAGGACAAGTATTATTCAAGAGAAGATGCCGAAGAGCTTCAGAACACTTCACAGAAGAAGATTGAAGGGATAAAAACTAGCCTTTGTTGTCTAATCGAACCCGCCGCCGCCGACATGTTTTTGCTGCCCAATCATAACACTCCTCTGTCTACAGGCGTCAACGGCATGTGGAGAAATGTAGCACCCGTGTTTGATCAAATTGGAACCCAAGATTTATCAAGGAATGTATATATTCTCCCAATAACATCTTATGGCTGGAACGTTGAAAATAAATCAGGTGAAGATTTAGAGATACGTTCAATAAGAAAAATGATGAACACAATTAAAATGAGAACTCTTTTTGACTGGGCTTTTCCACTGGAAGATTATCAATCTTTAATTTCATTACACGAAATGGCTCAATTATCAACAATACAAAAGGTAAACACCGTGTTCGGAGAGTCTAGAGATGAACTCCACAGTCTATTTTTCTCTGTGTTACCCGAGTCTGATGATTGGAAGAAAAACCCGAATGCACTGAACAATGTCGGCGGCATGGATAATTTGACAGCAATTTTTGATTATAATTTTGGACTCAAGGGTGTTCCATGTACAAATTTGAAGTGGAATATGGGATTGGGTGTAGAATGGGGCAACCCCTTTAAAGGACTCAGTCTCACTTTCGCACTCAAGGCGATACTTAACACGTCCCTAATGCTATTCAAGGGGCATGTGGAAAGAATGGATCCAAATGTAATCTTGGCTAACCGGCTGTCCTTCTTATCTTCACTAGTGTGTCTAAATATTCCACCTACGGCATATTCTACACTCTTAATGATCCCATGGCCAGGCAATCCTTATATGCCCAACCAACTGAATGTCCTTTATAATGCTCTTGGGCTCGGACTTTTCGATGCTAGTAAACAAGCAGAATCGACAGATAAGAAAAAGGTTAAAAAAGCATTGGAGAATAACGGTTTCGCTATGCCTGAGTATTGCGATGTAAGGGAAGAGCAGGAAGAACAAGCTACCACAGCATATTCAGAAGACACACTTCCGAGCTACGAATAATTAAATACATAAAAAGAACGAGTTAAATCTAATTATGTGAGAGAAGGAGATTAATTTATGGCATTCGGGCTATCACCAAAGTTACCACTACTGAGAGATCCACAAGACGGGTATACTCTGAATAAGAGTTATTCTGAAATGATCATTCAAAATTTAAAAATGTTGATATTAACAATCCAGGGCGAGAGAATAATGGATCCTGAATTTGGAGTAGGTCTTCGTAAGTACCTTTTTAGAAATAACACACCTTCGGTTCATTCAGAAATAAAATCACAAATAAGAAGTCAAATAGGAAAATATATGCCATTTATAGAAGTGGTGGAAATACAAGTTTCAGACACCAGTGAGGGTTATTCTGATGTCAACGGCTCTAATTCAATTTCTGTAAAAATGGAATTTATTATCACACCCCTTGAGTCTTATGGCACGTTGGAAATAAATGAATCAGTCAACTAATTATATTGCCACTGAGGAAGCATAATGAGTAAAAAGAGAACAGTATCTATTAAATATACGAGCAGAGAATTCGATACTATCAAGGCAGACTTGGTTGAATATATAAAAAGGTATTACCCAAATTCATATAAAGACTTTAACGAAGCGTCTTTTGGCTCCTTGATGATTGATACTGTGTCTTATGTCGGAGATATTCTTTCGTTCTACATAGACTATCAAGCGAACGAAACCTACCTCAGTACTGCTACAGAATTCGATAACCTCCTCAAGATAGGAAAACAGGCAGGATACAAATTTTCAGGAACACCGTCTTCCGTTGGACTTGCTTCTTTTTATGTAATGGTTCCTGCGACAACATCAGGCATCGGTCCTGACACAAAATATATCCCTGTCTTAAAGAAAGGCGCATCAGTGTCGACTAAGTCTGGAAATTCGTTCATACTCAGTCACGATGTTCACTTTGGATCTAATAACAATGAAATTAGAGTTGCTAGAGTTGATCCAAATTCAGGTGATCCGACTTATTATGTAATAAAGGCGTTCGGAGAAGTTGTTTCAGGAGTTATAGATACTGAGTTTGTCACTGTAGGTTCATTCGAGAAGTTTAAAAAAGTAAGGTTGGAATCATTGGATATATCTGAGGTAATTTCTGTCAAAGACGCCGAGGGAAATGAATATTATGAAGTAGACTTCCTATCGCAAAATATTATATACAAGGGTGTTACAAACAGAAGCAAAACTCTAGGAAATCAGTCACTTGATTATAATACAGGAGATCAGTCTTCAGAAATACTGAAGCCCGTAGTTGTTCCACGAAGATTTGTTACCGATCGCTCAAGAAGAAGGACTGAATTAACTTTTGGAGCGTCATCTGATTATATTATGCCAAACGATATGATATCAGAACCCCAGTCTACAGTTTTGGAAGTTCACGGAAGAAATTATATACAAGACACCTCGTTTGATCCTACGAATTTGATAAAAAGTGATAAGTTTGGAATTAGTCCTTCTGATACCATACTTACGGTAGAGTACAGGAGAAACTCTGCACAAAATGTAAATTGCAGCACTAATCAGTTGACACAGACTGGAGACTATGAGATGGAATTTACAGATATTACGACACTCAACAGTGCTCAGATGACATTTATATCTACATCTCTGGAAGTAGACAATGAAGAGCCTATCATTGGCGATGTGACAATCCCAAATTCTGAAGAACTACGCCACAGGATAATGGGAACATTTCCTACTCAAAACAGAGCGGTAACACAACAAGATTATGAATCTTTGATTTACCAAATGCCACCACGTTTCGGAGCAGTTAAGAGATGTCGAGTAATAAGAGACAATGATTCATTAAAGAGAAATATAAACATATATATGATTTCGGAAAACGCCTCAGGTACACTTACAGAAGCAAATTCTGTATTAAAAAGGAACGTAAGGACTTGGATCCAAAAGAATAAGATGATAAATGATACAGTCGATATTCTTAACGCAAAGGTGGTTAATTTAACTATCGATTTTGTTGCAGTCGCCTCAATCGAGTCCTCCAAGTATGATGTCCTCGCCGCCGCAAAAACAGCTTTAGCAAGAAGATTCACAAGGCATCCTGACATCGGCGAACCATTCTTCATAACGGACGTTTATAAAGAATTGAGGAAAGTAGACGGCATTATTGATGTGTCGGACGTTAAGATAAATCAAAAAAATGGCATGACATCTGAAGGAAATTATTCTACAATAAGATTTGACATTAATAGAGCAATGTCAGCCGACGGCAGATATATTGAACTGCCCAAGAATTTGATATACGAATTAAAATATCCAATTTTGGATATTAATGGGGTGATAGTATAATGTCTATAAAAAAGTTTCAAATAACCGCCGACACAACGATATACAATGCCTTCAAAGAAAACCTAAAGGATAGAGGTACAGAGGCGAACACAGGACTTTCGGACTCACTAGAGACTTTCTTCATATATGGGCAAACTCCAGATCCCAACGCCGCTGCCTCAGACAAGGTGGAAGAAGCCAGAATACTTTTGAAGCCTGATTTCCAAGGAATATTGGACACATATACTAATTTCCCATCTGACACTAAATTTATCCTGAGGTTGTTCAATGCCGAACACCCATTCACCCTGCCTAAAAATTTTACATTAAACCTTTTTTCAATCGTTGATAGTTGGCTTGAAGGTTCGGGGTTAGACATGGAGTCATACAGAGATGTGGGCACTCCAAATTGGTTGAAAAAGGACGCAACCACCACCTGGGCGACATCTGGTGCAATAGATACATCAACTGCGCCTGTAATCACGTCTCAGACATTTAGTGAAGGTACCGAGGACATGTCACTAGACATAACCTCGTTCATGCAGGCAAACTGGGCAAACCTATCAGATCACTCTTTCGTGGTTTCCTTTCCGTCTTCAATAACAGACGGTGTAACGCAGACTTTAAATTTTTACACAAAGAAATTCTTTTCTCGCTCATCAGAATTCTTCTTTAAGCGCCCCGTTGTTGAAGCTAGAAAAGCAAGTTTTACTGGAGACGACAGAGGCAGATTATATAAGTCTTCACCACTGACTACCAATAACGAACAAAACTTATATTTATATAACACCGTTTCTGGAGTTAGAGAAAATATAACAGGTGACGTTAAATTGGAGCTATTTTCAGATTCAACACTGGAGACATCAATCGTTGCAGCAGTTGACGCCACCCGCCCCGATACAGGCGTCTATAAGGCTGTGATCACTGTACCTGACACTGTTACGGTGGAAACCATATACGAAAAATGGACAGCAGGAGCCACGACTATAAAGACGGGTTCAATAAAGCTTCTAACAAGAGAGCCCGCCACTAATAACTCTGAAATTAATTATGTAACAGACATCACAAATATCAAGCCCTCCTATGCACCCACGGAGCAGGCAAGATTCAGGATTTACACGAGACAAAAAGATTGGAATCCAACTATTTATACAGTAGCGAGCGAAGAATTAGAGAACTTGATTGTTGACAAAATGTATTATAAGATTATTCGTTTAATCGACGGCGAAACTGTCATGGACTATGGCATCGGCACACTTAATAATAACAAAGAACACACACTCATCTCTTATGACGCTCAAGGTAGTTATTTTGATTTTGATATATCGTCCCTCGAAAGTGGATATATGTATGGAATCAAATTGATGTTCTCCGTAGCTGGAGAACTAAAGGAACAACCAAATACTTTTAAGTTTAGGGTGGATTGATGAGTACCAAGGATTTATTCAATAAAAACAATAAAATACTAACAAAATCTGAAGCAAATAAGGTTAAGAAGGATATAGAGTCTTTTGAACTAGTAAACGATATATCAGAAGCTCGCACATCCCTACGTCCACGTGTTGATTATTCCAAGCCCGAGAATTTTGCAAAATACGGATCTGCGAAGAAATATTACGAAGATTCATTTCAAAGGATACATAGGACATTTCCATACGATGGTTCTAATTCAGAAATCCAGAAATGGTTAAATACATCGACTGGGCTAGACTTATGGATATATGAAAATATCTATCCTCGCTCCACAGGACATATTAAGTTACTTAATAACCAGTCCGTCACAGCCCAGGGCGGTCCCAATAAACAGCCCGGCATCACCGAAGGCGAGCAGCACGAACTGTCAAAACAGTTTCCCTCGAAGCAAGGCAATTCGAATATATGGGATACTTCTGTTTATAGAAATTCAAACTTATATATGGCACCAGCCATTGGCAATACGATCGAATTCTGGGCAAAAGTAGATGCCTCAGTTAATTCACCATTTACTGTCTTTAACTTAATAAGTGAAAATCAAGTATCGTCATTAATCTCGATGACATATGATCCATCTACAGGGAATGTAACCTATAAATATAAAGATGATGCGGACAACGGCTTTTCATCCAATTCTGTATCCATCCCTGGCTTAATCTCAACTTCTTGGAATCATATAGCTATATCTTTTCAAAGTGTGAGCGATAAAGTTAATGTTGAAATATATAAAAACGGGCTAAGAATCCACGATGTTTCGGTAGGGGATGCAATGACTACTGTATCCCAGTCAGAACTTTTCTTAAATATAAACGGCACATCCAATTCGAACAATTCTGCAAATGGACTTTATATCGACGAATTCAGATTTTGGAAGCTCCGAAGAACAGAAGAACAGATCGCCAGACATTGGTTTACTAATGTCTACGGTGGCACAAACACTGACGACAATAAATATAGTACGGAAACTAGAAACGTTGATATAGGTGTATATTATAAGTTTAACGAAGGAATAGTTTCTGACGCTACCATCGATGCAACTGTACTAGATTATTCTGGAAGAATTTCTAACGGCACAATCGTTAACTACACAGAAACAGTAAGATCAACTTTATCCGCCATTGATGAGTCTTCGCATACAACGGAATCGGAGGAAAAAGATCCGATAATATATCCATCCCATCCGTCCTATATTTCTTCTCTTGACAGATATTCAAACGCCGGAAACAATTACGATATATCAAACAACGCATCTGTATTTCACACGATGCCTGCTTGGATAATTGAGGAAGATGATGAACGGGGCAGTCTGAAAGAGTTGACACAAGTAATAAGTAGTTATTTTGACAACACTCATTTACAAATTCAGGAATTAACAGAGTTAAAAAAACCAGAATACTATAGTGCCACGTCCCCAGAAGATAGAGCATCTTATCTGGTAAAGACAGGAATCGAATCTTCTGGATTAACCATACCAGATCTGTTTACAGAAGCCACAGCTCTAGAGGACATCCTTAGTCGCAACGAGAAAAGTCTCTTTGAAGAGAAGCTTCACGATATAAAGAACACGATATATCAAAACATTTACAACAACTTGTCCTATATTTATAAATCTAAGGGAACAGAGAAAGCGTTCAGGAACCTGATAAGATGTTTTGGCATCGATGACGAACTTGTTCGTGTTAATTTGTATTCTGACAACACAGATTATCTACTAGAAGATACAAGAAGAGTCGGCTCTACAAAGAAAAATTTTCTTGACTTTAATTCGTCTACACGAGATCAGGCATTCGTAGAAACAACACAGGATTCTTTGAATCAATCGTCCACCGTATCATATATCAAGGGCGCAAGAACAAACTGGAAAAACCTTTCAGCAACATTTGAAACAGAGCTGATGTTCCCAGGTTATATGGGAACTACACATCCTGAATATGCACCACCAACAAACACAGTTGAAAATATAGCATCCATAGGCGTATATTCCTCAGGATATACTTCCACGGAACTGTGGAACCTGACAGCCATTAAGGAAGATAATAACCCTTATTCAAAAAATCTTAAATTCAGATTAGAGATGGAGGGGCAGACGCTAGATACACCTTATTTCAAAGATGTGTATGGTAATTCAAAGTGGAATGTTGCAGTTAGAGTAAAACCTAAGTCAAGTCTACCACTCGGCACCCAAGCATCTTCACTGGAATATGGTATTGAGTTGTATTGCCTAAGAACTACAGCCGACACGATAGAAGAGGAGATCTTGGTATCCGCCACCGTCACCACCTCTGGCTCATATTTAAGTTCTGATAAATATTTGAGGCTAGGAAAGGTTGTCGCTGATACCTCAAAATCTCTGAAGGTATCTTCAACATTATTCTGGTATGATTATCTGTCAAACGATGAAATAAAAGCCCACGCATCTGACAGTTCAAATTACGGTAGATTGAATCCTACAGAAAGGGTATATTCCCACTTAACGACTTTAGAGGGAATTCCACTAACAAGAATGGACACCTTGGCGCTACACTGGGATTTCAACAATATCACAACTAGTGACGGATCCGGACAAGCTCTCGTTCAAGATCTATCGGAGGGAATTCCATCAACGTCATTGCCGCTAAATAGTAAAGCAATTCAATTCGACGGCGATATCACAGCCGGACAGACAGATCATGTCTTAGTATCAGACAGTGACGACTTCAGTTTCACATCTGGAGCAGGCACAGATACTCAGTTTTCCATCTCTGCATGGGTATATGTAGACGATATCGCCACAGATAACGGACCTTTCGTATCAAAGGCACTTGTGCAGGGAGCAGGAGTTGATATTACAGAATACATCTTTAAACATGTTAACGGTAAGCTAAGAACATTCCTGTATAATCCAGACGGCACTGGCAAAAGAATAACGCTGGATTGCAACTCTGCTGTCCTATCGAGCCAAACCTGGCATCATGTTGCCCTGACATATGATGCATCAAAGAATTCATCAGGATTATCTTTTTATGTGGACGGAGTAGAAATAGTTGCAACGAATACAAACCTAAATTCAGGCGTATACACAGGAATGTCAAGCACTTCGCATCCTCTTATCATCGGCAAGACAGTAAATGATCCTCCCACCGCAGGGCAAGCGTTCGAAGATAAGATGGCAGATGTGTGCATTTTTAGCAAAGAGCTTTCTTCGGAAGAGGTAGTTGAATTATATAATTCTGGCTCGGTTAAAAACATGGAAGATCACTCTGCTTATGCAGATATAATCTCCTGGTGGAAGATGGGAGATGATCAGGACACTACTGGTGCCGACGGAATAAAGGATTACGTCGGAACTCACCATGGCACGCTCACAAATGGGGCAACTATCGTAGATGAGGTTAATCTTCCTACGGATAATTTAGTATCTGGCAGATTTGGATGGTTCACGGGACTCATTTCAAAGCAAGTGTCCGGGCTCGCTCAATCTTTTAACTCTAACGATAATCAAATAATAAATAAGGAATACATATATTCTGCAAAACACAGGACACCTGAGGTAATAAATTCAGAGGATCTTGTACATATAAAGAGAGACGATGAGGAGCCTTTTACTAGAGATACACGCCCTGTGAGGCACTTCTTTTCAGCTGAAAAGGGAATGTATCAGATTATCAACGACGACATCATTAATTTATTTGCGACAGTGAAGGAGTTCAATAACCTTATAGGGCAACCTGTGAATAGGTACAGAATGTCCTATAAATCACTCAGAAATTTCAATCAAAAGTATTTTGAAAAGGTAAAGAATGTTCCAAGTTTGGAGAAGTATGTAGAATACTATAAATGGATTGACTCGTCTATTGGATTGATGCTTCGAGATTTAATTCCCATATCCAGTAACTTCTCATCATCTCTGAGAACAATGGTTGAGTCACACGTACTGGAGAGAAATAAATATTGGACTAAATTTCCAACATTGGAAATGTCTGGAACGCCACCCGAGGGGCAAATAAGAGGCATTAATGAATTAACATACAATTGGAACCTTGGGCACGCACCATTGCCAGGACAACCAGAATCCGAGTCGTGTGTTTGGATAGATCAGAGAGTTGAGAGAACGGACGCAATTGTAGCTCATTCTGGTGTCAACGGACTGACTAGCGTCATTGACACAACGAGAGAAATGATCAGGGGCGTTCAAGCTAGGGTTACGAAGGGATTAGCGAGAGTCGTCGAGCGAAACGGAATTAATGTTGAAGAAACATTGCCAATTCTTCGGGACAACGCAGGTGCGGTATATGAGGGCAACACCCATACCACACAGGCACTCTCAAAGCCTTATAAGTTTGTAGTTGAAAGCGTAGCAACTATTCACGCAGGCGCAAATTCCACGACTACTGGTGATCCAATCGCATTCATTCGATCGGCAACTAAAATAACAACTGGGACTTCTGGAATTATCCTAACCTCCAATGCCGCAACGCCAACATGTCCATCAGATAGCATTTTGCAAAAAGATAAAAGAAGTCAGGTTATTACAATAACTGATTCCGAGGCAGGCACGTCCTCATCGATGACTGGACTCCGTGGAATTTATCCTCATTACAGTTCATCCGCAGGTTCTGAGCTTACCAATATTCACGGCGATACATACGGCGATGACGCAGAGATACCGATGCAGGGTATGTTTACAGAGACGCACGTCGGCGGAAACCAGCACAGACACACACATTTTACAGAGCAAACTCCATCGGACAGACCAGAATTTTATTTGAATGATGCAGGCACACTCAGACACCCACAAGAGGTTAATTCTGATTACCCAGCAGCCCGATATACAAGAGACGAGGTAGCCAAGCGCCCTGTAAATATTAGAAACATCAAGAGCACTACCATTAATAATACCCCTCTGGGCAATTACCAAAGAAATTACGAAGTAGTACAAACATCAGGCAGAACCCAGAATAACAGATTCTTTGTAAAGAACGAAGGAGTCTCCCAAAATTCAGTAAATTCTGCTTTTATTTCTGGCACCGCCGATTTTACTCTCCCTGATAGAACACAGACATCTAGCGGAGCCTCTATCGGAAGGACAGAACATGTCTTTGTAGAAAGGTTTTCAGCACCAGGAGATCCGCTCACGTTGTCTCGTGGTTATCTTGATCCATTCGCAGAAGAATACAGTGTGTATAATTCAATGAACTTTCGAAATTTAGATGAGAGGTTGGAACATCACAAGAGACTTTACACCCACAGCGGGCTTTATAACGGATCTCAGGGATATGAAGATACTACAAACGGAGTCCCTTCAATTCACAAGATAAATAGAAACAGTTATTATCACCCAAGACTTACGCATAATAGTGAATCTGGAAGCTACTTTTGCGAATTTGATCACGATAATGCATATATATCACATCAGATTCCAAGATCTGATATGCAGTACGCATTCGCCCACGGATCCGTCGATAAGACGGCTTATGAGGGCACTGAGGTTTTAAATTGTGATGGTGTAACGACACCGGCAAGATTTAGCGGTTATTACGACGATGTGGTTGTTATGAAGGGTGATGAGTTGCACGATGCGCCATACTCAGACTATCAAGCAGCAGGCTGGAGATTCATAAGAAATGGAGAAAAGGCAGAAGTAGCTAGAACCAGAAGACAAAACACAATATCGGTATTGGACAGAGCCCCTGCCACTGTATTCAGGGCGCACACCACATCAAGTCATATTGAGCCAGCCGTTGTGTGGCATAAGCCACTGAGACATGACGTAACTACTTCTGGAGAAGTTATAGCTCAAATAGATGAAGATAATTTTAGAAATACAGATTCTAGGTTGAATGATCGTCAACTTCGTTTTGCTTTTGCCCTGGGCAACAAGAGAATAACGCACACATATTCTAACAACCTAGAGATATTCTCAAATCCGAATCTTATGAGCAAATTAGACTTGAAGAAGAGTCAAGTACAGTATCTAGACGAGATACTTGAAGAGATCCGTCGTGGGGACACCTTATATCAAAAAATCACAATGACTGAGTTAATATATCCAAAAAGACGCAACGTCGGACTTGCTAAAACACGGGATCGAAAAATGTTCGACTCCTATAAAGTGTTTTGGAGAGACAAATTTTTTGATAGAGTAAAAAAGAAGAATATTGATACCACCAAGCTTGGATTTAAAATATCAGACGATTTTAGAAAAATGTTCCAGCAACAATACTCTGTTGATTCGATGGACAACTTCTTTTATAAACAGGAACAAGGTGGCACAGAGACAACATTTCAAACGATAGGAGATTTACAGTCTGTCGGAGAGCAGCGTCACCGATATATGATAACCCGCTCAGACGTAGCACCATTAAATTCCTATGCTGGAAGTAGGACAGGATTGGAGGGCTTTAGCACTGTATCTGGTGCAGCCAACCCTCCTTTATACCCGTCTGAAGTAGTACAGAATAAAGCCCCTATACCATCGATACAATTATATTATAGTTCACACTCTTTTGCTAAAAAACAGAGCCAAGGGTGGTTAAATAGAAAGCCAAAATTGTCTCAAGCTCCGACGTATGACAATTATTATGATTTTTCAGAAGACAACAAGCTCGCCGGACAAAACTATGGAATTGTTTCGGAGTTTCGAGCAAGCGAGCACATGGATAAGTATATCTTCGAGAACGGCGGCGACTTCACTGTAAAGAATTATAATTTTCTCACTCTTGACGGCGCATCTCACGACGGAACTACTCATACTAGGACAAGTGGGTTGTCGGACACCGAAACAGCCGTTTTTTATTCGATCTCACCGAATAATAAGTCCCTTGAAGTTACGTCATATCCGACGAGCACCTCTGATAATTCAATAAGTGCAAATAGGGTTGTGAATAACTCTCCAGCTTTTTCAGAGTTTAATAAAATATTTACGCCATCTACAGTCCAGGTGCCGAGCACTTTTGATATATCTAATAGTATAAACACGGAAATAGAAATAATTCAAGATCCTTCGGCAATAATACCAGTATCTCCGATGATCACGGGTAAATCTGCCGCAGGCATTTTCAACAGAGTCAATACTGACAACGACTTCTTGGTGATTGAAGTTGATAATTTCTCTTCATCTGCTGAAGCACCCATAGCAGATGACACAGAGATAAAACTAATCTCCTCTGCCGATACCGATTCTGACGGACTACCGAATGGATATGTCTCTGATCCCTTTACAATGTCGATATGGGCACAACCAGAGGCATCAAACCAAGTAGGAGACTTCGATGGAATATTCTCAATGGGACGAAAGCTTGGCAACGGCTCGGTAAGCGAGAGCATAAACCTTCTTTCAAGATATACTCTTGCAAACGCCCAAAGTGGCTATGGTAATCTCGGACTTACTTTTGTTGCTTCCACTTCGAATACGGATGGATTTACTACATTCGAATCTGCCCCAGGCGAAGCAGATGAAGTGGGAAATACATGTGCATATACATTTTTTAAGGCAGATGGATCACCAGCAACCTTAATAGATGAGCAATTTAATCATGTCGTCCTACAGATTATACCACCAGCACTCCGTGTTGCAACAACTCAGCATCTTATAAGAATTTGGCTTAATGGGGAACAATTATATGGGGTGCCCGTGTTGGAGCTATTAAGCTCAAGATGGGCGACTCGCCAGGGTCCCGCAATTCAAAAGGAACTTAATGCTTATAATCCTTGCCCTATTGGCAGGAATACAGCCAGTAGCGGCGATGAGCATCCATGGCTGTTGGACTATGATCACCATACTAATGGCGATTCGGGCATTTATGGCATCACTTTCATCAATCGTGTAATCCTTGGTAATGCAAACTTTCATGACTCGATCGATGCTGTAGACAACTTCCCCACCCCAGGAACTTTTGATAAGAAGTTTCACGGACTTTTGGACGAGTTTAATATTTTCAGAGGTATTTTAAATAGAGAATCGATTAAGCAGTTATATGGAGAAGGGAAACCGTCTAATACAGCAGAACAAGTATCTGAGTTTTCAGGAAACACTCTCGTTAATTCAGTAGATACTGGCGAATTTTCGTTTCTTCCTCCGTTGGTGAAGCACGACTATACAAATACGCCCCACCATGATCCTAATGATAATCTTGCGGCTACGATTCAGAATAGATTTCTTGATTATTATAATACAAATACAGACGATCAAAACGGTCCAAAAATAGTAAAGTATACCTCTGGCTTCGGTTTAATCATATCCCAAATCGGGCTCGTGGGAACCAAGACGCCTCATAATAGTGTGGTAGATCCCCCTGGTTCAGCGGGAAATTATTATCGATGGGTTGAGTTGGAAGAATCATTTGAAGAAGACATTAGCGTTGCATATAGTATATATGCAGGCGATGCCGCATCGCCCTGGGCAGATCTCAGTGACACACCAGCCAACAGTGAAGTTTTAAGGCTTCAATATAAGTTGGACGACGGTAATTGGACGACATCGTCGACTTATTCTGTACAAGACATTTCCAACCCGATAAACACACAAGTCGCAAAAATATCTGATATTTCAGTAGGACAGACACCGGACAACAAGGTGAAGTTGAGATGGATTTCAGAGTCATCTAATGTCGTAGGCGATTCACACTGGGGGATAGATAACGTAAGAATTCAATCTATCTCTGAAGGAGTTATTGTCTTGGACAGTACCCCAACTTTCGCCCCTATAATAGAGGGAACTTTATTTAAAGAGAATTGGACAGTAGCAATGCAACAGTCCCATTCAGACGAAGCCTCGCTACCAGTCTGGCATCGAATTGGCATTCCAAGCTATGATAATATAGAAGGCAAATGTGAATCATGGGACGACGAATTTTTTAATTCCTATGTTCACACAAATCATATTCCTTTTATTGAAGAGGTTACTCATAAACAATCTTCATTAGGAGTTTGTAATACAACTCAGCGTGTGAGACTCCGTGTGAATGCTAAAAAGAAACTGCTTCCATACGAGGGGTTTTACCCGCAAGACAGAACAGTTCAAATAGCAGAACTTTTTGTTAAAAAGATAAAAGATGAAACACCAGGCGAGGAAAAGGCAAATAAAAATCAGTCAATTCAGGCGATAATGCAGCACTTTTTCGCACCAGGGATCCTTTATAATTCATTAAAGGCGGGCATTGCTTGCGACTGGGCATCTTTTACTAACGAATCGGGACTGGAGCCGTCCTATTATGGAGACACTATTCAGGCAACTAGCAGTAGTGCAGAGGTAGAGTTATATTTAGACTCTCCAGCACCATATTGGTATCAGGCTAATATGAGCGAGACTACTATGAACCCTCTCTCTTCGATTCAGATTCCGGCTCAAACAGCTCCATCTAGAGTATCAACAAGCCCGATACACAACAACAATACTAGCAGTTTGAATAATCTTCTAGGTGCCTCCGCAGTGGATCCTTTGTTTGCTAGTCCACTTGCTAAACACAAATATGTGTATAATTTCATGATAGCTCAGAATCCCACAAAAAGGTTACCATTTGAGGCAATACTAGATCCAGTAAATTATCTAAAGTCTACGACTTCTGAAGAAACTCATTCCATCGGAGCTTATAGCGTAGCGAAAAAGCCAGATCAATATTTTCTCATGACACCTGAGTATTACTCGTTGTCCGGCTCTTTCAGTATTGATATAGTGAATAATCCTGGTACGGCAGCTTGGCAACAAAATGGTTTAACCAACTATGATAAGTACGTTTACCCTTCTTTTGACGCAAGCCAAATGACAACTGCTGATTCGAGATATGAAATGGCAATACATAATTTTATGGCAGAGATACCGAGATTTTTCCTAAAGAATAAAACTTTAAATACTTTTACTTCTGATGAAGAAAAAAACTTTAAGAATATGTCATCTGGAACCACATACTATATGGATGTCGTTGTGGGGAAGACAAAGCAGGGATTCTCACCAGTCTATAGTCCGTCAGACTCAGGTGCATCTTATTTCGGACCGGCAACCAAGTGGAAGGAAGACTTAGATGGTATATCCGATCTTACTGCGGATCCCGCTTATGCGCCATATGTCCCTCCTTATTTCTACGGCTCATCGGTAGCGAGAATAAAATTTGTACCACCATTATCAGGAAGCAATAAGTACACTTTGCAGGATATACTTGATAATTCGACAGTGGAGACGGCTTCTGAAGCTAAGACAACTTTTCAGAGAGAGGCGGGAAATACAGCATTCGAAAATTCACCTTCGTGGGAATCTATGATGCCGGTTTCATCTAGCATTAATTTATTCTCTACTACAAACAAGAGGCAAGTGGCATTCGCAGCTAACTCAGGCGTCCCACTCACAGTTACGGATTCAACAACCTCCGATAGTTCAGTCTGGGCAATATACCCAAGGTTCGAGTGTCCAATTTTGAACTTCTTGTCAGAGGAGAATACCTCAACGAATTCGAACCTTGAAATATTAAATTTCGACAATACTTTACAGGAAACTACAACCGCCTCAGGTTTTAGCTATTCGGCGTCTTATTTGGATACGACAAATGATGCTCGCTGGACTAGCGATTACCGTACAGGAGCAGGCTTATGGGCAGGCATCGGAGAGCAACGCCAGGGCGTAGGAGCATTTCTGACAATAAAGGAAAGTTTTGCAGAAGGTACGGAGAATATAGGTTCTCTAATAGATGTCTGCGGCTTCCAGCCTGAAACAAGACAATTGGGCGTGATTGCTGATGAACGAGAAATAAAAGAAGCGGTAGTTATGATTCCGTTCTTAGATAAGGCTTTAATTGAAAATAGATCATCAACCTCTGAGAGTGTACCAACAACACCAGCCTCAGAAGTTCCTGTTACTATAAAAGTTGACGATAGACATTTTATTAGGGTAGATAGAGCGGAGTATGATGAACAAAAGAGAAGACTTGATGCAGGAATTGATATTGAAAATCCAGCATACGAACTAAAAGATATTCCAGGCAAGTTAGATCAGAAGTTCATGTCTTCTTCAATTACAAAGATGATAACAGGTATGAGGGAATATAATCTACCCCCTCGATATGATTTTGAGATGTATGAGCAGGCTCCATTCGCAATGTATTTCTTTGAGTTTACTCACACTCTGGATAAGGAAGATTTACAGAATATTTGGCAGGGCATGCCTCCCAAGATAGCTAAGAGGATGACACATGATTTCGTCGAGGTTGAGCATGACATTAACGAGCACGAATTATTCGGACACTTGAACGAGGTTCCAAAAGATATTAGATGGATGGTTTTTAAGGTGAAGAAGAAGGCGGCACAAAATTATTATGAGTTGACTGCCGACTCTACCGACGATACAAAATTTAAATTCAACTTCGACGTGGGAGAAAAGCCCCCTGAGTATAGTTATAACTATCCATACGATTTTTTCACAATGTTAGAGAGAATACAAGTTGAAGCAAAGCCTGAAGTAGTTGGAGATCCTGTCCAACAATTCAAGAAAAAGTACAGGGACGATAGATAATTATGTCATTTAAAGATAAGAAAGAAGAAGTATTAGAGATAGAGATGACATCCTTTGGAAAGAGTCTACTCTCAAAGGGCAAGTTCAAGCCTGCGTTTTATGCATTCTTCGATGACGATATTATGTATGATATAGAATATTCGGCAGATACCGAGAGTCAAAACGAAACACAGGGCAGAATATTAGAGAAAACTCCGTCACTTGCAGTTCAAACATCTTTTCACAGTATTGAAGACGAGGTAGCAGAGCAGGTTGAGTTAGCTCGAAAAAACGGAACGAAAACTATGTCTCAAAACACGGCAGAACGAGAATATGCTCTCCCTATGCCATTGGGAAAATCTCAAGTTTCCTCAAATAGTGTGCCATCGTGGGACATAACGTCATATGGGGTGAATTTTTCAAGTAAAGAGAGGGTTCTTCAAGGTGCTCATCCAAATTTGAAGATACCACAATTGGATATAGAAGATATAAAATATTATACATCAATTATACAAGAAGACGAAATAAGAGTGGAGTCTGAAACTGGATATAAACCAGGCGACGCCCACGCTGGACACGCATTCCCTGCTAGTGGATTTAATGAAATATTTGACGACGGCAGGGCAATTCAAATCGACGAGAACTATCTTATTTTGGAGATAGACGAGTTAAATACCGAACCCTTGAGAGAAAATTACGACATAGAAGTGTTCATCGTGGAAGAAGACGATTCTGTGGAAAAATTAATTCCCCTCTCCTTCAAGAAAGAGCATAGCAATATTGTTAACGGAATATACACAGAAGATCAAAGCCCTCAAGATTCTGAATATAAAGAGTTGGACGAAACCTGCGCCGAATATTACTTTAATGTGTATGTGGACGAAGAAATAAATAAAGACTTGCTGTGTAAGCTTGGATATAGAACAGATTTTAGCAAGAGAGGTGCAATCCGTGTCACCTGCTCGGACGAGAAAGATGCATCTCAAATGGATAGAGTTTACGATCCATTTGGAGAGCCCACAGGACCGTATGGAGATGAATGCTAATGGCGCTTACTGAAAAAGAAATTTTAGACTCAATCGTTCCCAATATCGAGATAGACAAGATAACATTGGAGTCACCAAAGGATGAAGATTCAGATGGGCTCTTGGTTACTGCAAGTTTTGTAGTATACGATGTTGTTGATAAAGACGATATAAGCATGTTCTTTGCAGCAGAAGAGTTCGAGAAATACACCAATATTAATATCGAGCGATCATTTGGGCACCACATGCTCAGTCGGAAGCGAAACCACACATCGAGCCTAAGTGAAGTTTTTACAGAAGAGAACCATTATGAGACAACTCCCTTATCAGATGGGAGAACGTTGAAGAAGTTCAAGTTCACAAGAATATTTAACTTCGATAAAGCCCCACTAGAACTAGTCATAACGGCACGCTCATATATAAATACGGCACAGATAGAGGAAGATATGGGCTTGACACCCGATACATTCAAGCTCCCACTGTCGGCATCTATAAAAGAAGAAAAACAAGTTGTGTTGAAAAAAGGGCAGGTAATTTCAACTACCACTTCCTATATTTACTATGACGCAAATGGCAGAGAAATAAAGTGGAATGGCACTCGCCACGAGATGCTCGACACCCAGGGCAATGTAATAGGTTATATGACAGGGGCAAATCACACAGAAGAATCATTTGACTTGCAAGAAAAGGTGGAAAGAAACGACAAAATTCAAGACTTTAGGGCGAGAGGCTCTTTGTCAAGGTTTGAATTTGATAGCTCTAGCCTGATGACTGAATTATCAAATATCGAACACCAAGCTTTACGCCGTGTATCTGAATTAGAAGCTGAATCAAATAATGTCACGACAGAGTTGTGGACAACAAGAGGTATATCAGGAGATGCCAGGTTTATGATGGCTCTAGACATAAAAGAATTGATAAGAAAGAAAAGCGAATACCGCCGCTACCACGATTCTTTTAGTCCCGAAGTCTTTGATCAGCTCGCTTCCAGCGCCGAAGTTAGATATGTGAAGGTGCGAAGAAAGAGGGTAAAGACAACGAGGACTCCGTCAGGGATTCTAGTTTCAGATTTTTCAGATAGATCCGAAGATAAAATAATTGTGGAAACTTTTAAAAAACCCAATCAACCTTTCCAGGAAATAAGAAATGAATCCGCAGGAATAAAACAGGTGGACATAGAACAAGATGATTTAGTTTTTCTAACAGGCACAGACTTTGAAATGTCAGAGATCACTGACGGGTTATATTCCTATGGCTACGAGATTAGCGTAATTGATCCAACAAAGAGTTATATTGAGAACGAAATAATTGAGCTTCAAAGTTATCTAAGTGTGCTGGAATCTTTTTATGAAAAATCCATCTCTCCAAGAAACTACGACAGAATGACAAACAGGTATACAAATAAGTATTCGAGAGAAATGCAAGGTATGATGCATGTACAGTTCGATGGTGATGAACTAAGAACAGAAGAGTTCATGAAGGCTTCAGCTATCAAGTATTTAACAGTATTCCGCATGTTCGCAAGTGAATATTTTAAAAACCCTTCAGCAGCTTGGTCGCTTTCCTCAGGACTATTGGGTATAGCAAGATCAACAACGACATCTCCAGAACCAGTTCAATTCCTCATAGATATTTATAATTCTCTCATTAATCGCTTGTCATCGATTGTAGGACTAAAAAGGAGCACTATCGCAGGCACAGAGAGAGATTCATCGACATATAGTTTTAAATCATCTATGGAGCTTGAGTTGACGTCTTCAAGATTTTACGAAGAGCTAGACTCACTATTTGACTCGAACGTTCCAAAGAGAAGCGGAGTAGATTATCTTCACGATCCAAGTATTGAATTTGAAGAAGCGAGAGAATTGTCCCAAGAATCACAAACGATCGGACTTAGAGATATATCAGGAGCCCAGTGGGAGCCACGGCAGAGAGCCGAGATAAGTAGATTCTTTTCGTCAGCCACCCCGGAGATAAGAATTCCATATATTGCAACTGAGAATAACCCCTTGCCCTTTTCTATGTCAGCAGCAGGCACTGAAGTATTGACACCAACAGTTTTTTTACAAAACTCAAACGTCCTTCAGAACAATGTAGAGTCACCAGTAATGACTGAGAGAATAACCGAGGTATATGCCCAAGCAATGGATCATGTTTCAGGCATGAGATTGCCAGGAGAACAGGTACCACCGCTACGGGCATCATCTTCTCCATCAACACCATCATTTGCAAATTTGTTCTCCACATTCAATGTGACGTTTGACAACACGCACCAACTCACATCAATATTGGAGCAAAATCCGATATCAGCATCCCTTGAGAAAGTATTCGAATCTTGCCTGACAAAGCAACTCCTCGATGAGATAGATCCTTTGCATGGGTGGGAGAAAGATTCAGAAACGGGAGAGAGATTAACTACGCCAGAGCCTGATAGAGAAGTTGCCATAGATTTCGATATATCCCGCCATGCCTTCAGGAGAATTAGAACTAGCCTATTTAATCAATCAAACGCCCGAAGAGCCGGTATGCCATTGCCCCCCATGCCCCACATCCGTCCTGATCTTGAAGATCCAGGTTATATGAGAAGCCCCTTCGAAAGATTTAATCTTGCCCCCGAGTCCGCACAAAACTCTTATATTTCAGACGTCCCTGCCGCTCAACAGCAAGAGTACTTTCAATCATTGCCTACTCAAATAAAAGCTATATTTGCAGCAACATTGCCAAATCAACAGGAATCAGTCGTTAAGAGTTTTAGATTCCTTGAGAACAACAACACCTCGGGGCACTATGAAGTTAATCTTGGGTTTATGGCAAGTATTGAATATCTATCCTCTTTCGATCGCATTAGTTCGAAAAAATCAAACCTCTTTTCTGGACAAGCTAATACCAGTCCAAGAAAGCCGAATCTCAAAAAGCCAAGATGGAGTCCGCTGACTATAGACGCCTATGCTGAAAATAGGGAAAAGAAGCTTATATGTAGAATAAAGAGGGCACATTACGAAGATCTAGGAATAAGAACCAGCGACTTCGGCATACCTATTTATAATGAATATTTTTTGATAACCCCTCCAAGAAATTATAGATTACCTGAATCAGCATACCGCAGCGTCGCAACGTCACGAAGACAGCAGCAGACGGAGGATAGAATACTTGCAGAATCACTATCGAGGATAGATACAGAGCAAGAGGTGACACAAGAGAGAGCTAGGATTCATAGAGAACTGGCACGCCTACGCTCGTTACTGCTTGAGCTTAAATCAGACAGAGAAAGATTTATCATACAGAGGGATCAAGCATCAAATTATTTATCCATTCTTCGCCAGAATGTAACGAGCTTTGAAAACAGAAGGGAGATAAGCAGGACAGAGACGGAGCTTGAAAATTTTAAAACATTGATTGCAAATATTGAACCAGACATTGAAGAGACGGAAGATATGATTAATGCAATTGAAAGCTCCTTATCAGAAGCTACACTGACATCTATTGAAACCTTAGAGGAGTTGTCAGAGCCAGTTCGGGAGCTACAGTCAGAGCGCCAGCGATTGAGAGAAGAGATTGACAGCGAATCGAGAAGCATAGCTCGTCTTGAGGATTTAAGACGTGAAATATTTAATGATCCAGGTAGTCATGTGCGGAGAGACACCACTTTAAGACTGACAGACGATGCTCAATTTCAATATGATTATCACTATTCTGAGATCCGCCGCATCACCGACGAAGAGATTGTTCCCCGTCAACGCCGGGTTTTGGAGATAAGCAGGATACTTGATGATGGAATGGCATGAGTCTATAATTTTCTTGAACCTATTTATACTTAAAGAATCATCACGGATAAAGGTAATATGAAGAAGAAAGCCGACAAATCAGCAGACAAATTGTTCGTCGTAGAGCGAGAAAATTCATCAGCAGAAATAGACGATGGACAGCCACGTGATATGGTTCGACACCTTAACAATTCATATTGGACAAACCTTGATCCAAGAGCACAGTCAGCCGGTAGGAATGATTTGTATAAGAATTCCTATGGCTCACTCTTTAGAAGCAATTTTTCACCCGAAAACCCGGACGGCATAACTGAGATCGTGATGACGAAGCATCGTTTTTCTGATAAAACTGCATTCAACAAATCCAAAGCGAAGCTTAATCAATTTCTATCACTACACAACGGCGCAACATTTATGGATCATGCTGCTGAGTTTAATGTTTATGAATCGAGTAGTAATGAGCGGGAGAGTGCCATCGGCGTTCTAAATCTCTACGCCACCATCGAGCCAAGTTATAATTTTCTATCGGAGAGGTACGAAGACTTGTTGGCAGAACAGGAAGGAATACCAGATCACACCCTTCCGAGTATTTATAACTTTTTATTAAATCAGGATACTCCCACCGCAGAAATACAGACGATATTAAGCCAAAACGGAAAAATAAAAGTACCATCTCAACCTTCTAGCCCTGAAGGGCAACAATTTGCACCGATAGATTCATACTATCAACAGTGGGCATTGAATTGGAGAGATTGGCGCAACAGCGGCGCATATAATCAGACTAAGCAAAAGATGAGATCTATATTCTTTACAAAAGATGATATGTCAAGATTAAATGATATTGCAAAATATAAGGAATTATTCCCAATGTTTGTGGAGATAGAGTTTAATACTGAGTTTGAGTCAGGGCTCGGAACGACACTCTCCGAAACAAAATACACGGAGTCTATAAAGAGTTATATGGAGTTTGAGCCACATGCGAGCACTATAAACACATACGAGGTATCCAAGCTGATAAACGATGATGAATTAATAGAAGGCAACGACGTCGCCGCACGTGACAACTCCAGCATTGCACTTGAGACAAGAAAATTTTACGATATTTCAGATCTGTTCGAAAACTCTTCGAATTTAAACGCTCAAATCGGTAGTAGCCACTATTTCTCAGATAATGTTAGGCAACCATTTTCAGATTATAAAGCTTATTATACTATGATGGCTATCATAACAAAAGCGAAAACTGAAGCGATTATAAGAAATAACCAAAGAACTTTTGAGGAAATCTTCAACGGAAAGTTGTGCCACTCAGAGACAGTAATGTACATCGTTAGGAAATATAACTCATCGGAGGAGTTGATTCAAACGTATCACTTTGCAAATATCGAAGGTATGGATAAGATAAAGTTTATTGATACCCAGGTGAAATACGAGAAAGAGTATCGATATGACATATCGGCAGTCAAGATAGTACTCGGCGCAGAATATACTTATGAGAGGATCCCTGAAACCGGACTCCAACGGGGTACAACCCACCGCCCCCAGCAGCCATCCGATGAGGATATTCGCATAAGGGTTAGGAACAAGCCCTCAACAAAATTAATAGAGATCCCATTGATGAGTAAAGAAGTTAAGATAATGGACAGCCCACCACTGCCCCCTGCCTTTCTTCCAATACCATTAAAGGGTATCAACAACCGAATGCGCTTTTTCTTAAATTCCGCCCCCGGCAGAGCGTTTCTTAAACCCCTGCCCCTGACAGAATTAGAGTCGGCTAGAATCGACTTCATAAAGAATGCAAAGGACAATTCAAGTGAAGAGGTGTATTTTGAAACTGATGATACAGTGGATACATTCTTTATCTATAGGCTAGAGTCACCGCCTTCGTCCTACAAAGACTTCATTACTGGTGGGAAAGAAATGAAGATTAAGACGTCACTAGGCGGAACATCTTCAAGCTCGGGAGCTATTGAGGACAAGCTCATTCCTAATAAACGATACTATTATATGGCACGATGCAGAGACATTCACGAGAATTATTCAAACCCGACAGAAGTATACGAAATCGAATTGGTAGATGACGCAGGTTCAACATACCCTGTAATCCGACAATTCGAGTTTAAAACTGTCGAAAATAGAACACCAGTTAAACCGGCAAAGAGATTCATACACATATCTCCTACGACATTCCAGTCCACGGTAAACATGGAGAAGTCCAATATAGCGTCTGATGATTCTCCAAAGATTAACCAAAACCTCGTTCTCGGCAATGAAGAAGAGTCTCTATGGGGTAAAAAGTTCAAAATAAGACTGACAAGTAAATCTACAGGGAAGAAGGTGGATTTTAACTTTACTTTTAGTCACGAGCCAAAGATACAAACAGAAATATAATTTTTTTAGGTTTAAGGTTTTATTTCAATAATAAAACTAATTATAATGCGGAGGATAGAACAAAATGGCATTTTTAGACAATTCAGGCGACATCATTCTTGACGCAGTTTTAACTGACACGGGCAGAATGAGATTAGCAAAAGGCGACGGTTCTTTTAGAGTGGTAAAGTTTGCACTCAGTGATGACGAGATCGACTACGAACTTTTTAACAAATCACATCCTAGTGGTTCGGCTTATTACGACTTGGAGATCATGCAGACTCCTGTCTTGGAGGCATTTACTAATAATACCTCCACAATGAAGCATAAACTGATGTCAATGCCACAGACTAACTTGATATATCTTCCTTCTATGAAACTAAACAATCAGGTAGAAGGTACTAAGTCCGCACAGATTACGTTCCAGGCTGGATCTTCATCAGTCGTCCAAAACATCGACAACGCCACCGCCGCCGAAGGTGGAATTTTTATGGTTGCAGTCGATAAGAGCACCTATGACGCCACCGGCCCCCAACCTGGGCTGATTGCTGGATCATTTGAACAAAATCAGCAGGGCAAGTCGATTAGAGTGGATCAGGGCTTGAACACCACGGCTATCTCATCCCAATCACCACTGTCATCCGAATTGAGAGAGACACAATATATTGTCAGGCTAGACAGCAGATTCCTGTCACTTGCACCAGTTGGCTCTAATGAGCCAGCAAAGGTTTCATTTATTGATGATGATTCAGTTGCAACATATTACCTCTCTCTCAACACTGATACTGAATATGTGGCGAACATGAGCAGTGACGAGACAGAGAGTGTAATTTCCGGACCAAAGGGAAGTAATATTAAGTTTTCTCTCCTGTCATCTTTAGACTTGGAGACGAGTTCACACATGTTTACCACGCTCGGCGGAAGCTCAAGTATGCAGATCACCACTGACGGCACCGCAAAGAATTACTACTATATCGATACAAATGTGAGAGTTACGGGCGCTACCACAGGAAGCACCGTTGACATTCCTGTTAGATTGATGAAGCACTATACATAATATAAAGAGGATAATATAAAATGGCATCAACATATAAAACGTTTTTAAGTGACGACGTCGCATCAACAAGGACGCTACTGCACGAAGCAATTCCAATTACGGGATCTATCATCTATGGAACGTATGGCACCCTCGCTGCCAACAATGAGACTCACGTAAAGAAATTTGGACACGGAATGTTTCAGTCAGTATATGATTATGCATATCAATCCTCTTCGGCAAATCACATCTTTGATTTAACACACGGACACAATACTGAATATGCTACTCAGGGAGTGACTAGCACTCAATCTGACGGAGCCAACTATGACGGTAACGCAAGCCTTGCAAATATAACCTCACACGATTATTTTTCTAAAAGAAAGAATGTGTATAATCAGATGGCACAGATCTTATCGGGACATAAAGTGGACGGCTCAATTCGTGACTTTGATAGAGACGGAGATCTCGTGGGCACTGCGGGTAATTATAACGCCCTAATTTTCATGAACTTCGCCAGGTTGCTAGGAAAAGACGAAATTAAGAAAGGCTCCTTTTCAATAGAGTTGGGCGCAACTACCACATACGATGCAACCCATGCAAACATGCATGCTGATGTACTCACCATAACAGACGCACACGCCACTAGTGATTATAAAATAAATTCCCCAGCAGGTGAATATGGAATCTTAAAGGCATCATCCGGCGGCGCTCTTCATGCCAGTGCAAACGTGAACTGCGGATTGATATATTACCAAGCAGGCATTGTAGCATTAACCCCAGATGTCTTCATGGCATATGCAAACGGAACATATAATGAAGGTAAGCTTGATACAGGAGATGCTGGCATCTCAGGGAATGCTGAAATGACAGCTACCCAGGACATCTTAGCCCTCATAAATAATAACACTAATGAGACTATGGATGAGGTATCTGACGCATTGAGACAAAGAATTAAGAACGTTTCTTTTAGCAACACAACAGAGCTTAATTCAACTATTTATTTCTGTAGAGTCGGACACAATGACTTTAATTATAGTACAAACCCAACCTATCTTGAGGACAGCAAGATTCGAGTAAAGAACAACTCAACTGATGCTCCTGTGTCTTACATCACAACTGTGGGAATGTATTCTTCAGATAACGAGCTTCTCGCTGTAGCAAAGCTCTCGGAACCCCTTCGTAAGGATCCTACAAACGACATCACTCTTCGTGTCCGCTTAGACTACTAAGAGTCTAGGAGGTGGGCAATAATGTCTTTATATAGATTCGAGAAAGACGATATTTTTCAGAATAGAATAAAGGCACACCCTCGTGTACACTTTTTTATAAACAATAGTACAATATATTATAATGATGAAAAGGATGCAATACGTTCTGGTACGGAGACTATAAAGCAAGTCCCTCATGGACACTTGAGTCTATATGAGATTAACATCAATAGAACAGAGGGTAATAACGACGAAGGCTTGATCAAACCCTATATAACAAAGCAGGGAACATTAAATAGTTTTTCTACAGTGTCGACAGAAGACTTCCAGGGGTTTTCATATGGAACTGAAATATCAGGATCATATCCCCTATCTTCCACGATTTCAATAGACTATTATTCCTCAAGTAATGCTATTCGGCGAAGAATAAACTCCCTAAAGAATACTTTTAATTTTTATAAAACACTCAGTCCTCATTATGCGTTCGAGTCAAGCACTTGGAATAAGGGAACTCAAGATATCAAGCTTATATCAATACCTTCAATCTTTTATGGCTCATCTATCAAAAAGGGAAGTGTTAAGTTAAACTTTTATATAACTGGATCACTTGCGGCAACACTTGAGGACTCTAACCGAGATGGAGAACTTATTCAGACATTCGGACCGGCAGGCGCTCCATCAACTTCCGAAATAGACTTTAACAGTTCGTTTTTAGGATTCTATAATGACAGTAGAATAATGCTAGAAGATGCATCAGGGGTAATAAAGACGTTTCTATTTGATTCTAGTAATACCGAGGGCGCTACAGGATCCATCGATGGCAGTGGAAATGTTATAGTTCAGATAAACGGCTTCGAAGGTAGCCGTGAAAACATTGCAACAGCATTTTCATCAGCGGTTAATTTGACAACAAGTCTTCAAATCTCGGCTGCTGATGATAGTAATGGGAACATAACCTTGACTCAAGACATAGCAGGTACCAATGGTGATACAACAATACAAAACCCAGACTTTATATCGGGCATAACTATAACTCAGTTTGCCAACGGCGCATCAGGAAATAATGGCGAAGTGGCAGGAGTGGTTCTCTATAATGAAGGCTTTGTGTCTCTCACGGGCTCGTGGAACCTCGATAATTCCTTCACAGACTATTATTTAGGAAAGTCAGATTCCGGGGTACCAGCCTCATCCCCATCTTGGTTAATGTGGGGACAGATGTCTGAAAACATCTTTTCCACGGATAATGAAACAAAAGTAAAAAGTTCAATATATGAATCCACCTCTGGTGCTTTTGAGCCACCACCACCAAACGGAAGTTTTTCAGTCTCTTCTTCTTGGGACTTCGAATGTCAGGGAACAAATTTCATCCCCGTAACTACCATGCTCGCTCACGCAAAAAAGGGAGACTTGAATCATTCGAATAATCCGACTTATGTAGAATTTTCAGACAGAGAGGTGAGCTTATCAGAAGAACATGATGCAGAGAATAAATATTATGAAAAACCTGATCGTGAAATAGCAAGCATCGCAAATTCAATACACCCTAACACACAGGCACCCTTTGAAAAGACGACATACATTTCAAAAATAGGCATCTACGACGAAAACAAGAATCTAATCGCCATCGCCAAACTAGCTACACCAGTTAAAAAAACCGAAACGAGAGAATACACCTTCAAAATGAAAATAGACTTCTAGAAAGGAAGAACATTGATTTTAGGACTAGACATTTCCACCAGTATTACAGGCATCACTTTACTCGACGATAACGGAGAGGTAAAAGTTATGAATGCTATCGACACAAGAAAGTATAAAAACTTTTTCCAAAAAGCAGAAGCTGTCAAAAAAGTCTTGACAGATTTATCCAATTCTTATAAAGTAGAAGAGGTGTTTATAGAACAGTCTCTGCAATCTTTCCGTTCAGGCTTCTCTTCAGCAAAAACGCTTTCAACCCTTTCTCGTTTTAATGGGATAGTAAGTTGGATGTGTTACTCTCTGTGGAACCTTGAGCCTCAATACCTTGCAGCCACATCTGCGAGAAAGCTTTGCGGAATAAAGATTCCAAAAGGCGAGAAAGCAAAACCAGTTGTTTTACAATATGTGCTTGACAACGAGCCTACTTTCGTGGTAGAATATACAAAACACGGAAACCCCAAGCCTGACTCCTTCGACAGAGCAGATAGTTGGGTTATAGCAAAAGCAGGTTTTTTTCAAAAAACCGCTTGACTTATCATTTCTATTCTGTTATTGTGTGAGAGAATAAAAGAAGGTTTATAAAACTTGTCGGACAAGATTGCTATTATAAAAAATGTTTTGGGCAACGGCTATCACTCTGGTGGTGAAACACTATTCTTTTGTCCAAAGTGCAAACACCACAAGAAGAAGTTGTCCGTCAACCTGGAAAAGAACAAGTTTAAGTGCTGGGTTTGCGATTATCGAGGAAATAACATCCGCCGCCTCGTAAGACGCTTCGGCTCTTTTATGGATCAACAAGCCTGGGCTAAAATTGACAACACCATAGAGATAGCCTCGTTTGAAGATGTCTTTTCAACAGAGCAGGAAATAGAAGAAAATGTAGAGCAGTCAATAGCTCTTCCAGAAGAGTTTAAGTCTCTTTGTTCTAACAACCTTTCACTTGCAACAAAGCCTATTCTTCGCTTCCTTTATGAACGAGGTTTGTCCAAAGCAGACATTATAAAGTGGAAGATAGGTTATTGCCCATCAGGTGAGTATAAAAACAGAATCATCATCCCTTCATTCAACGAGGATGGCGATGTAAGTTATTTTATTGCGAGAACCTACGGCAACGACTGGATGAAATACAAGAACCCACCTGCTCACCGAAACATTGTTTTCAACGAGCTTTATGTTGACTATGAAGACGACTTGGTTATTGTAGAGGGAGCCTTTGATGCTATTGTAGCAGGCAATGCAGTTCCTATTCTAGGTTCCTCTTTAAGGGACGATGCAAAGCTATTCCAGAAGATAGTAGAGCACGACACACCAGTTTATATAGCCCTCGATCCAGACGTTGAGACAAAGGCGATGAAACTAATAAAAAAAATGTTGACTTTTGATATAGAAGTGTATAAGATAGATATTATGCCCTATGGTGACGTAGGCGAAATGACTAAAAGAGAATTCCAAAAGAGAAAGTCGGAAGCACAGCTAATGACGCCCGATACTTTTTTGGAGAGAGCAATTTTTAGCATCTAAGGAGAGAAGATGAATAAGAAGAAGAAAGCTTTACGGCTTGCCCACATTAGCGACACCCACATCAGAAACCTAAAATTCCACGAAGACTATCGTGCAGTGTTCGAGCATCTCTACGAAATCCTTCGTGAAGAAAAGCCAGACTATATTGTCCATTGTGGAGATGTAGCTCACACAAAGACTCAACTATCGCCAGAGTTTTTTGAGATGGCTGCAAATTTCTTTGATAAGTTATCGGACATTGCTCCGCTTATTCTTATCGCAGGCAACCACGACGGAAACTTGAAGAACAGTAGCCGACAAGACGCCCTAACGCCTATTATCAACGCTCTTGACAAGGATACCATTCACTATCTCAAGAATTCAGGAGAGTTCTCACCTTGTAAAGGCTTGACGTTCAACGTCCTTTCAGTCTTCGACAGGGACAACTGGGTGGAACCTTCTGACGATAAGTCTATCAACATTGCTCTTTACCACGGAGCTATTGCTGGCGTTACAACCGACATCGGCTGGGTAATGGATCATGGAGAAGACACAGTAGATATCTTTGAGGGACATGACTATGCTTTCCTTGGAGACATTCACAAGACAAACCAAATCCTAGACACTGAGGGTAGAGTTCGCTATTGCGGCTCAACGGTTCAACAGAATCACGGCGAGACTAATGATAAAGGTTTTCTTATCTGGGACATAAAGGACAAGGACACTTTTGACGTAAGACACCACGTTCTCAAAAACCCACGCCCATTTATGACTATTGAGCTTACAAAGACAGGTAGGCTTCCAAAGAGTGCCAACCCACCTGCTGGAGCAAGACTTCGCATTGTAACGAACCACTCTATTCCAGTGGAAAAGGTGCGTAAAGCAATAGATGTCGCAAGAACAAAATTTAAGCCAGAGTCAGTAACTTTTCTTAATAAATCTACAGGCTCCAGGGCAAAGGTGGACATCGGCTCGGATTTTGAAAAACACAACCTCCGTGATGTAGCTGTTCAAGAAAAACTCATAGGGGAATATCTCAAGGATTATTTATCCACCTCAGACGAGGACAAGAAAGTCTTGAAAGAGGTTATGGAAATTAACAGGAGAGTTAATTCACAGGCGGAATCAGCAGAGAAAGCTACCCACCGGAATGTAAACTGGTCTCTCAAGACTCTTGAATGGAACAACCTCTTCAACTATGGCGAGGGAAACAAAGTTGATTTCGCCACCTTGGGAGGAATCATCGGCATCTTCGGAAAGAACTTTTCAGGAAAGTCCTCCATTATTGACAGCCTTCTTTGGGTAATGTATAATTCTACTTCCAAGAGAAATAGAAAGTCCGTAGATATTGTAAACCAGAACAAGCAGAACGCTTGGGGCAAGGTAACGATTGAAGTTAACGATAAGCTTTACACCATTGAGAGGACAGCGGATAAATATGTTAAACGACTCAAGGGAGAGGAAACGGAAGAAGTTAAGACGAATGTAGAGTTTACTGTCTATGATCTCGCAACAGAAGAGTCCGCACCACTCAATGGTGAGACAAGAAGTCAAACAGATGAAAACATTAGAAAGTTTTTTGGAACACTCGACGATTTTCTCATGACTTCGTTATCCTCACAATTAGAGTCCCTTGCATTCATTGCCGAAGGCTCGACTCGAAGAAAGGAAATTCTCGCTAAGTTTCTCGACTTGGAAATCTTTGATGCGAAATACAAAATTGCCAAAGAAGAATCAAGCGATCTCGATGGAAAGATTAGATACCTTCTTGACTCTGTAGGACCTCTTGGGCATGATGTGAGGAAGTTGGAAACAGAGAAGGAAATAGAAGAGACTACGATACAACTCCGAGAGCAGGAGAATACGTGTAAGGTGTTGACAAAGGAGTTGGAAGAACTCAACCTCAACATAATGAGAATTGAAACAAAGTTGGAGTCCACACCTACTCAAAAGGTTGTTGATACTGACAAAGAGAGGGCTAAAGTGAGAAAGCTCTCAAATGACTTGCAGCTAATTCGTGAAAATAACAAGACTCTGGAAGAAGTCCTAGTAAAGAATGAAGACGTTGTACAGAAGATAAATAATTTCTTGCTTGAATTTAACTATTATGATTGGAAAAAGAAAGAGGCAGAGATCGGACAGCTGAACTACCACATTTCCGAAAACGATTCAGAAATAGAGGAGCTTGAAAAGAAGTTGAGAAAAGTCTCGGAAGATAAGATCTTGCTCCAGCAAGTCCCCTGCGGAGATAAATTCCCAAGCTGCAAATTTATCAAACATGCTTATGATAATGTGGCGAAGGAGCAGTCCTTACACTCTGAGAGAAGAGATATAGAACGACTCCGTCAAAAATCGATAGATAAGATCGCCAATCTTGACGAAGGCAATGTCGTAAAATATCTAGAGCAACATGGGCAGCTTGTTGAAAAGCAGAAGATAAAGCAAGATGAGATCAACAAGTATGAGTTACAGATTGCAAAAAACAGAACAACGATCGTCAGCCTGAGAGACTCGAAGAATAAGGCAGAGGAAGATATTCGATTGTTCGAAGAGAATGAGAAGACAATTCTAGAATTTGCCAAGCTCACGACAGAAAGGGTTTGCCTTTTGGAGGCGAAGAAGAAAAAGAAGAAAGAATTGGCAGAATGCAGCGACTCTTCGATTCGACTGAGCAGGAAGCAAGGGCTTCATGAAAATGCATTGAAAGAAATTCAAATACAAGAATTAGATTTGGAGAGATTCCAGAGAGACTTCTCTGCCTATGATCTGTATAAAAAGGCTATGGGCTCCAACGGAGTTTCCTTGGACATTATCAAGAAAGAGCTTCCTGTTATCAACGACGAAGTAGCAAAGATTCTTGCTAACGTCGTGAACTTTGAAGTGTTTTTAGAAAATGAAGAAAAACGACTCAATGTTCTTATCAAGCATCCAAAGTTTGAACCACGTCCCTTAGAGATGGGTTCTGGGGCTGAGAAGGCTATTGCTGCAATGGCTATCCGACTTGCGTTTATGAACGTTTCTTCCCTTCCTATCGGAGATGTTTTTATTCTTGACGAACCAGGCACAGCTTTGGACGAAGAGAACATGGAAGGCTTCATTCGAATTTTGGATTTGGTAAAGTCTCATTTTAAAAACGTCATTCTTATTTCACACTTGGATAGTTTGAAAGATTCGGTAGACTTGCAAATAGCCATTGAGAAGAAGGACAAGTTTGCTTTTGTTAATCAGTAACTATTTACTCTAACTGGCGAAAGCCACTGGAGGATAAAATGATGACACAATTAAAAGCATTTATGGACACCCACGTTGAAAGGTTTATTTCACGCAAGTTTCTTGCTTGGTTAACAGCCTCGGGCTTGGCTCTTTACGGAGTTCTATCATCAGGTGACTGGACACAGCTTACAATGGTTTACATTGGTTCACAAGCAGCAGTTGATCTTGTGAAGCAATTAAAGGGATGATAAAATTCTGGACATGGCTCAAAGCCAACTGGTGGGTTCCCTTCGCCTCTGTTGTCGTTATTATCAGCTACTTCGCTGGTAACAGCGGCAAGCAGGGTTTGAAGGACATGCTCCAAGCTCAACGTGACGACTACGAGACTCAACTCAAAGTCCTACGAGAACAACGAGAGAAAGAAAAAAAGATTTTAGAAAACTATAAAAAAAGCTTGCAACTTCTCCAAGAAAGATATAAAGTAAAAGAAAAAGAAATAAAGAAAGCTAACCGAGCAGAACTCAAGAAAACTATTGAGGAAAACGAAGATAAGCCAGTAGAAGAGATTGCTGACGACTTCGCAAAACGTTTCGGTTTAGAAAAGGTGTAACTTGAAACTATTATCTATTTTGCTAACTATTTCCTTGACTTTCCTACCAACCTATGCTATAAGTCAGGAACTAAACATAACAGGGCTGAATAAGGGCGAGGAAGCCCCCTTCACGGGCATTTTGCTAACAAAAGCAGCACTCGCCAAGATTGAGGCTGACTTGCGCTTAAACGTCCAATTATGCGAGAATAATTGTAAACTGAAATTAGACGAAAAGGAACTTCTCTACAACAAAGATGTTTCTATTTTAAAAGCAGAGATAGACGGAATAAACCAGTTCGTCCAAGTCAAGAATAAAAGAATCAATAGGCTGGAAGAAATCATTGACGAGAGTAACAACTCTTGGTTTGTTCCAGTTGTTGCTATTGCTTCTTTTGCACTCGGCGTTGCTACAACTGTTGGAATAACTTATGCGGTGAATAAATGAGTAAAGATAAAGATTGGAATCTTGTAGCCAAGATTGAACAAAAGATAAAAGAGAAATATGGCGAAGAAGCCATCAAGTCACCAGCCCAAGGTTGGACAGATGAGCAGGAAGAAGAACATTTAGAAAAGCTCAAAATTGCTGCTACAAAGTCTAGAGAAGCATCTGATAAGAAAGAGAAAGTAGAAATAGCCGAAGGCGTTTTTGTCACAAAGAAACTACTTATGAAGGGTAGCAATAGAACTTGTCCCGTTTGCGGCGTTTACTCGTTCAACAAACAGGACGATGTTTACATGAGCAAGTTCCAATGTTGCTTTAAATGTTATATAGATTATGTCGAAAACCGTGAAGACAGATGGAAGTCTGGCTGGCGTCCAAACAAGGAGAAATAAGATGGCTGATGTATTAGAAATCGTTCAGGGAATCTCGCAAGTAATGGCGAACACCTACGATGGCGCTGTTGATGAAAACGGCGAACCAATCAAAATTGGTTTGAAGCGAGAAGAAGATGTAGCGATTACTGATAAAAGAGTCATGGATGGCTTTAAGATCGCAATGGCTGGTGATACACTCTTTATTAAGTATCACGGTGAAGTTACAATGAAGGAAGCAAAGGCAAGTGGCTTCGAATCAGAAATGGAGCAAATGATTGCAGACATTTCTTCTTTCCTCAAGAAAGAATATAAAAAGGTTACAGGCTCTGCCCTCACCTTAAAGAAGTCAGGCGAGATGGACGCTATCGTTCAGACAGTCGGCGCTCACAGATGCTGGGTTCAGGCAACTTGCCCTTACACAATTACTTCATTCGGTGAATCAGTTGTTGCAGTTGGTGAACCTTCCGTTGATAATGTCGACGACGCAATCAAGAAATGGCTTGAACTTGGAAGAAAAGGCAAAGCCCCTAACGATAAAAGGAAGGACGGATAATGAAGATTTCAAAGGGAAGATTAAAAGAAATCATTCAAGAAGAAGTTCGACTTCACCAGAATGAAAACATTCAGGAATCCGCCGAAGAACAAATCGAGATGATTCTCAACGATCTTTTCGATAATGGCGTTTCCAACGAGGGACTCAAATCATTATTGCTCAAAGTCATCGAAAACATCGATGCAGGTTTCGTAGGCGAACCATCATAAAGAAAGCACAGGCTTGAATGTCTTATCAACTCACCAAGAAAAAAATCCTATCTGAAATCGTCCAATGCGGCAAAGATCCCGTTTACTTTCTAAACAACTATGCAAAGATTTCACACCCAATGCACGGGTCTATCCCGTTTAGGACTTACGACTTCCAAGATGAGCTTTTAAGAGACTTCAACGATCATCGCTTCAATGTTATCTTAAAAGCACGTCAGTTGGGCATCTCAACCGTAACAGCAGGTTATGTTGTTTGGATGATGCTTTTCCACAAAGATAAAAATGTTCTTGTTATGGCTACAAAGTTCGGCACAGCAGCCAACTTGGTAAAGAAGGTAAAAGCGATAATGAGAAACGTTCCAGAGTGGATGCGAATAGCGAACATCTCTGTGGACAATAGAACTTCTTTCGAGTTATCTAATGGTTCACAAATCAAAGCAACATCTACCTCATCTGACGCTGGTCGTTCAGAAGCATTATCTCTTCTTGTAATAGACGAAGCGGCACACGTTGAAGGCTTGTCTGAATTGTGGACTGGTTTATATCCCACATTGTCTACTGGTGGTAGGTGTATCGCCCTGTCCACGCCTAATGGTGTCGGAAACTGGTTTCACCAAACCTATATAGATGCCGAAGAATCCAATAACGATTTTCACCCTACCTGTCTTCCATGGGATGTCCACCCAGACAGAGATCAAGACTGGTTCGATAAAGAGACGAGAAATATGTCTCGTAGGCAAATCGCACAAGAGTTAGAGTGTAACTTCAATATGTCTGGTGAAACGGTTATTAACACCGAGGACATAGAAAGAATAATGAACGCCGTATCGTCACCCTCCCACAAAGCAGGGTTTGATAGAAATTATTATATTTGGGAAGACTTCAACCCAGAGCACTCTTACCTTCTTGTAGCCGACGTCGCCCGTGGAGACGGTAAGGACTTTTCAGCATTTCAAGTCATAAATGTTACAGAGATGTCCCAAGCAGCAGAATACCAGGGTAAGGTGGATCTAGACACCTATGCTATGTTTCTGTCTGACATCGGCAAGTCTTATGGAAATTGTTTACTTGTTGTGGAGAATAATAACGTCGGCTACGCAGTGTTGACTAAGTTGGAAGAGATGGCATATCCAAATCTTTATTATTCTATAAAAGCCACACATGAGTACATTGATTCGTCTTCTGCTAGATCTAACAGCAGAGCCGTCCTTGGCTTTACGACATCAATGAAAACAAGACCACTAATAATCGCTAAGTTAGAAGAATTTATAAGAAATGATCTAGTTAGCATTGTATCGAATCGTCTTTACAATGAATTAAAGACTTTTGTTTGGAATAACGGAAAGCCCGAGGCAATGAGAGGTTACAATGATGATCTTGTGATGTCTATGGCGATCGCCTGTTGGGTAAGAGACACTGCTTTGGTTTTAAATCAGCGAGACGCTGAATATAACAAAGCTCTTCTTGGAGCCATGACTACTTCCAAAACAAAACTTAACACAGCGATATCAGGTATGGTAAACTATGGGGAACCTAATGGGGTTCAACAAATGAAAGAAATAATGACCAACTTCCCTGGTCTTTTTAAGGGGTAAAATAGATGGCAGACGGCAATATCAAAAACGAAGAATCAGTACTTTTCAAAAGGCTCACGAGATTGTTCTCAGGACCGATTGTAAATAGGCGACAGCAAAACAGAAGAAAGTTCAAGAGACAGGCATTAGACAACTACGCCACTCGTTTCACTTCTGCTTCTGGCAAACAATTCCAAAAGAATCAATACAACCCATTCGAGCAAATAAACTCAGATGCGATGAACAACAGGGTTCGCAACGAGCGATATGTTGATTTTGATCAGATGGAGTTCGAGCCTATTATCGCATCTTCATTAGACATTTATGCGGACGAGATGACTTATCACAACGAACTCAACAACATGATAAACATCGAGTGTCCAAACCAAGAGATTAAGTCTACACTAGAATCTCTTTATAACAACGTTCTAAACGTCGACTTCAACCTTTATGGCTGGTGCCGCACAATGTGTAAATATGGAGACTACTTTCTTTATGTTGACATTGACGATAAGATCGGCGTCAAATCATTCATACCGCTTCCTCCTCAAGAAGTCGAGAGAATGGAGGGCGAAGATCCAACCAACCCTAATTATGTTCAATATCAATGGAATTCTGCTGGGCTTACTTTTGAGAACTGGCAGGTAGCACACTTCCGAATTTTAGGCAATGATAAGTATGCCCCTTATGGAACTTCTATTTTAGAACCAGCACGACGCATCTGGCGACAGCTTCATCTTATCGAAGATGCGATGATGTCTTATAGAATCACACGCTCACCAGAACGAAGAGTTTTCTATGTTGACGTTGGTAATATCTCTCCTCAAGACGTAGAGCAGTATATGCAAAAAGTCGTAACAACTATGAAGAAGAATCAAGTTGTTGACGCAAACACTGGACGTGTTGATCTTCGCTACAACCCGCTTTCTATTGACGAAGATTATTTTATTCCTGTCCGTGGCGGCGAGAGCACAAAGATTGAGTCTCTTCCAGGTGGAACCTACACAGGCGACATCGACGACGTAAAATATTTGAGAGATAAACTCTTTGCAGCCCTCAAGATCCCTCAGTCTTATCTCTCTCGTTCAGAGGGAGCAGACGAAGACAAAGCAACACTCGCACAAAAAGACATCCGCTTTGCAAGAACTATTCAAAGGCTTCAACGCTCCGTTATCGCCGAGCTAGAAAAGGTTGGAATTATTCACCTTTACACTCTCGGTTATCGTGGCGAGGACTTGACTAAATTTGGCTTGAGGCTAAATAATCCTTCACAGATTGCGGCAATGCAGGAATTAGAGCATCTACGTGCCAAGTTTGAAATAGCTTCGGCTGCAACTGAGGGCTACTTTTCAAAAGCCTGGATTTATAGAAACATTTTTAGAATCACAGAAGAAGAGATCGTTAGAGTGGAAAGGGAGATGTTCCACGATTCCAAGTTCGCAGCAGCAATTGAAGCAGCAGGCGAAGCGCCAGCCGACGCTGAAGGCGGCGGCGGAGGGTTAGATATGGGTGACGATGAAGGCGGAGACGATTTAGATCTTGATACCGGCGCAGATGACGCAGGAGGCGATGAGCCAGAATCAGCACTCTTGGCAGCACCAGGTAAGAGAGACGGATACCTCACTCCCGGCGCTAAAGGAAAAGTGTATCATCCCGAAAAGGTTGACTCCCGTCCACAAGGCGCTAGGAAAAGATCAACAAAATCTAAGTGGTCAGATGAAACAGCTTCATTCACCCCAAGAAACACCATGCCCGGCATGTCGGACTTGAAAACACTTTCCCGAGGCATTTATGAGGGTAATGAAACTACTTACACTGACGAAGAAGAAAAATTGCTTCTTGAAGTGAATCAGGAGCTAACAGATTGGCAAGTTCAGTCGTTAGTAAAAGATCTCGAAAAGAAGAAGAATAAGCAATTAAAAGGATAACAGTATAAATGAAGTTTAAGCATAATAAAAAGAGAAACACAGCCTTCCTTTTCGAGGCACTCATAAAGGAGATGGCAAAGTCTGTAGTAGCTAGTGATTCTAATCGACAAACAAAGATAGCTAGAATCATCAAAAGGCACTTCACGAAACGTGGAGTTCTTTATAAGGACTTACAATCTTATAAGGTTCTTATGGAGTTGAAAGAAGCTGAGTCGGACTTTGCAAAGAGAATCATCTCAGAAGTTCGCAGGGATAGGGATAGACTAAATACACAGGTTGTCTTCTCGGAGCAGTCCAAGTTGATTAAAAAAATTAACGTTGAATTGGGACAAGAAGTTTACTCCAACTTTGTTCCAAACTACAAGACTATGGCTACTATCGGACAGTTGTTCGCCGACAACGTTTCTCCTAACGAGAAAGTTATTCTTGAGGACAAGCTTCTTACAGAGATGACGAAGGCAGAAGAAAAGACTGAAAAAGAGATTTTAGAGCACCTTGACTCCATCGCTTATAAGACTTTTACAAACAAGTTCAATAAAGCTTATGCTGGCAAGCTTCATGAAGAGCAACAACAGATAGTTTCACGATACATCTATTCCGTGTCAGACAATGGAATGTCCCTAAAATCCTACTTGAATGAAGAAGTTAAGAGACTGAAAGAGAAGGTTCAAGAGTCGCTCGAATTGAAAGAGATAACTGAAGATCCTAACATGACAGAGAAGACGGAAGAAGTTTTAAGATTCTTGGAAGAATTAAAGGAGACTAAACTCGACGAGACTGTCATAAAGAAGATTATGCAAATACAGGCGCTAATACGGGAGATTGAATCAAATGGCTGAAGAAATAAAGGTTCAGATTGGAAGCACCCCACCACCAGAAAACTCTGTAGAAAATAGTGCCAAAGTCAATATGATACTGCGGAAGACACTAGCAGGAGAATATGCAATATATGATCACTTTGACATTGATATTCTCGTGAGTCCTGAAAAGAAGCAGATTCTCTCATTTCCAAAAGAGGACATGTCCGATGATGTCTACGCAGCGCAAGACAGAATGTTTGAGTTCCTCGGCAAGAAGGGTGTCATTACTAGGGAGTCAGTCCAGTCTGGCAATATTTACGGTTCAATGCAGGCAGGCTTTCCAGATTCTTCTAATGGCGCTGATCCAGTTCAGGTTGTATTGTACACTCTCGGCAGATTCATTGAGGAAGAAAAGCCATACTACTCTCACCAATCAGCACTTGAAGATGAGATAACAAAGCATGAAACTTCCCCAGAAACATCTGACTCCACAGAGCTAGGCGAAGTTCCTCACGAAAAATCGAAAGGAACGGTAGAAAAGTTCCCAGCGATAAAATCTTATTACAGGGTTTATTAAAGGAACGAGAGTTGACAAATTTAATCTACTTCATCCTCGCCACCTCCGGCATTACTCAGATATTAGTTTACGGCAAGATCTTCGATAATATTCGCCCCATCAACGGATGGTTTGGGAAACTCTTCTCTTGCACTATGTGCATGGGCTTCTGGGCAGGTGTATTTTTATGGAGCGTAAACACATACACCACACTATTTAGTTTTGATTATAGTCCTCTGACTGGCTTCCTTCTTGGTTGCCTAAGTTCTGGTACTTGTTATATTTTTGATATGATAGTCGGAGACAAGGGGCTAAGAATAGAAAGATAGAGAGGTTTAAGATGACAAATAAGAGATGGATGTTACAGCCAGTTCGCAACTGTTGCAAAGGTAGCATATTCACGCAGGGCGAGCCTGCGTTTTATTATTTATGGAGTTAAAAGATGAGCAATAAAGTTCTGCTAAGAGAATATTATGAGCTTTGCGAAGGAGGAGTCTGTCAGGATTTCTTAACCGAAAGTGAAAAGAGGGAAGTCGCCGAAGGAAAGGTGATGTATCTCACAGGCATTATCCAGAGAGCAAAAGCAAAAAACCAAAATGGTAGAGTCTACCCAAGAGAAGTCTTGGAGAGAGAAGTAGAGAACTATCAAAAAGTGGTAAGAGAGAAAAGAGCCCTTGGTGAATTAGATCACCCAGAAGACTCTGTTGTAAACTTGAAGAACGTTTCACACCTTATGACTCAAATTTGGTGGGAAGGCGACAACGTAATGGGGAAGTGTAAAATCCTCAACACACCTTCAGGGCAGATTCTCCAATCTCTTGTTCAGTCAAACGTTACACTCGGCATTTCCTCAAGAGGAATGGGTTCGGTTCACGAGGATAGACAGGGCAACACTATTGTTGAAGATGACTTCAACCTTATCTGCTTTGACTTTGTTTCAGATCCTTCTACTATCGGAGCTTTTATGTCTTTAGCCGAGGGCAAGATTAAAACAACAAACGTCTACACTAAGGCAGACAAGATTAACAGATTACTAAACGACATCGTAAGGGACTAAAATTGAAGAAATCAGAACTAAAGAATATTATCAAGCCTATCGTAGAGGAATGTGTGAAAGACGCACTCTTATCAAGTGGCTTATTGTCTAAAGTTATTTCAGAAGTTATTGCTGGCGTCCAAGGCGGACTTATGACTGAGACTCGCCAAGTAGCACCTGTCCAACATCAGGAGAAGCCAGCCCCACAACAAACGAATCAAATGAGTCAAGCCGAAAAAGAAAAGATTTTAGAAAATAAAAAGAAACTTCTTGATGCTATTGGCTCTTCATCTTATAACGGCGTTGACGTATTCGAGGGAACCAAGCCATTAAGAAAAGGTGGTTCAGCCTCTAAAAGCTCTGGCGGTTACAAGGCATTTGACGGAGTAGATCCTAGTGATCCAGGCGTAAACATCGATGGGCTCACAAGCAGTCTTGGCAATGTCTGGAAGAAACTAGCAGAAGGCAAAAAGTAAAAACCAAAACACTTTACACGAAAGGAATAAAATGAGAGATAAAGGAAAAGGTTTATTTGAAGAAAGAATTAGAAGCGGAGAGTCAACGGAAGCATTCGTAAGACGAGCCCTTCGTAAGTTGAAGAAGGAGGGTATCATGAACGACATCAGAGATCCTTCTCGTGGCACGCCTCTTTGTAGAAACGTGCCAAAGAAATCACTTCGCAAGAAGCATAAGAAAATCGAGGCAGAACGCCGTAGATTTGCTGATGAGGCTCGCAAGCGAAAACGACAACGACAAAACCAAAATAGATAACTATTTATTATAGCTTTATAACAGAGGACTTTTACAATGGCAAGAAATTACATCCTTGGTGGAATGGGAGCAACCCAACTCCAAGCAGGCAAACCCTACTTCAAGAGAATTGTTAGATTCGGCGGTACCGCCAATCTTGACAGAAGCTTTCTCGCAAACACGCCCTCACGGGACGGTCTTACTTGTAAGGTTGTCACAGCAGCCGTCGCCAACAAAGGCTCAATTAGCTTTACTACTGCTGGCGGCAATGCTGGCGAAGGCACCGCAAACACTGATGGTAAGTCAGTAGACTGGGCGGCAGGTGCTGCGCCTTTTGAAGGTGGAGAACTTCTTATGGTAGAATTTCCAACAACTCTAAGAAGTGTTGAAATCAACCTAGAAGAAGCATGGACTGGCACAGGCAACGATGATGGCGTGCTTGAGCAAGCCACCAATGGTAAGATCCGAGTCAAAGCCATGCTAACAGCCCCAGGGCAAAATGTAGCTTTTGATAAGGGAACCCCTGTTCTCGCAAACCCAATTGGTGAAGGAAACTTTATTGAAATCAAGACAGGTGAAACAGCAACTATCAGTTCTAGAACAAAAGTTGTCTTTCTTCTTATTCAAAAGTTCGCTGGCGACACTATTATTACAAATGCTGCCGCAATGCAAGCGCAAGGCGCAGGCGGAGATAACGATGCAGTATCAATTTTGATTACTGGCGTACTCGACCATGAACCTACCTCTGGTGGTTCACAAGCTGCAAACGAGCCAAACTCACAAGTCATCGCTGCCGATGGTACCACCAAAACAGAGTTAAGAAAGATTTGGGGTAAAGGCGACGGCGTAGGTTGAGGTAGAATTTATGTCTGGTAAAGGCGGTTCGGGTGCTAGATCTGGAAAATCCGCAGGTGCAGTCGGAGTCGTTACAAAAGAACGTATCGAAGCCATAGCAGCAGAATCAGCCCTCTTACCAGAGATAAAGATATTCACCGTCACAGCACTTGCTGGTAGCAACGTATCAACCACTCTCACCCACGATCTCGGTATCGCAGATTATTTAGTTCAAATTATCACATCAGCAGGCGATAACATTGTCTTGCCTTTTACCCGAACAGAAAACACAGTCGTTTTCTACTTCGGCGACGTCGCCGCTGACACAGATTACACCGTAGTAATTGTGCAGTAAAATTATTTTTACCCTCTCAAATCCTTAAACAACAATCCTAAAAAAAACCTATTCTTTATCTTTATTTCGAGCCTAGATAGAGGCAGGTGGGAGAGGTTTATCCTCTTGTCCATCTTAACTCAAATTTTATAGTGCAGAGTCACGAATACTTGCACATTTAACAATATTTTAGGAGGATAAAATTTTGAGTAGAATTAATATTTTAAACGCAACGGCGGAAGACTTTGCAGTCGAAATCGTTGCTTCACAACCCGCATCAGGATCTTCAGGAGATCACGCAGACGGACGTATTGTCAAGTATTTGACACACTTTTATATCTGGCACGATGCATCAGGCGCTTGGAAGAAGTTCGGCAACTCAACAGATGTTGCTTCGCTTGAGACTCGCTTGTCGACTCAAGAAGCCGATCAGGCAGCAGCAGAGTCTTCACTCGCTACTATTGACGCTACACTTCAGACAAGAATTTCAACTGAAGAATCTGCTTCAACTTCAGCAGTTGATTCAGCACAGGTAAGAGCAGAGGCAGCAGAAGGTGTTATCTCAGGCAACCTTTCATCGGAACTTGTCAACAGAGCAGCAGACGTTTCAGCAGAAGCTTCAAGAGCAGCTTCAGCAGAGGTAGTTCTTTCAACTAACCTTTCTTCGGGCATCGTTGCTCGTGAAGCAGACGTTTCAACTGAAAAGGCAAGAGCAGAGCTTGCTGAAGGTTCACTTCAGACTCGCCTTGCAGCAGAAGAATCAAATGAGCTTTCAGCAGAAACTTCATTGAACCTTCGTGCTTCAACAGAAGAGTCCACAAGACTTGCCGCTGATAATTCAGTAGCAGTCACAATTTCATCGGAGGCTTCTACTGCACGTTCAGCAGAGACTTCATTGGAATCTCGTCTTTCAT
>Ga0315330_10000019_pt1 | contig 80506 bp, 87 predicted proteins | sample M140m34915metaG_FD_203453 | JGI IMG/M metagenome (GOLD analysis project Ga0315330, IMG submission 203453) | Ammonia-oxidizing marine archaeal communities from Monterey Bay, California, United States - M1 40m 34915 | ecosystem: Environmental > Aquatic > Marine > Intertidal zone | place: USA...
TTCCTCGGGATTTGGAGTTGGAGTAGGAGTTTCCTCGGGAGTTGGAGTGGGAGTAGGAGTTTCCTCGGGAGTTGGAGTGGGAGTAGGAGTTTCCTCGGGAGTTGGAGTGGGAGTAGGAGTTTCCTCGGGAGTAGGAGTCGGAGTAGGAGTTTCCTCGGGAGTAGGAGTCGGAGTAGGAGTTTCCTCGGGAGTTGGAGTGGGAGTAGGAGTTTCCTCGGGAGTAGGAGTTGGTGTAGGTGTTTCCTCGGGAGTAGGAGTTGGTGTAGGTGTTTCTAATAAAACAACAACTTCGTTTTCTTCAAAGTCACCCTCGTTTTGCAGCTTGTCGGCAAATGGTAAATTATCTATCCAATTTTTTTTTTCGGTAACTCTTCTCCAAGAGTCATTCTTCCACCCACCATAATATTGTAAGCAAGCACAAGTGCGACTGCAACAGGATCAAAAACTAAAACAATAACGATAATAAACCACTTGACAACTTGATCAACTGGCATATTAAATGATTCTGCAATAAAACGAAAACTTCCTATGTCAGTTGCACGAATTCCCTCTTTTTCTTTTAATATCTCTGCTTGGTTAGACTTGATCTTGGTATATTTGTCTTCAATAACAGATACACTATCTAAATCATTTGTTGTATCACGAAGACCATTTACCTTTTCCACAAATTTATCGTATTCTGTTGTAATCTCTTCATCTATTTTTGCAAGTGAATCGTTATATCGTTTCGTTGCGGAACTTTCTTCTTCTGAAATGTTTGATAGTGAAGATGCAATAGAATCTCGTTCGGGTTGTTGAGCAACTCTTAACTCTTCAAGTTTCTTTTTGTTGCTTGAAAATAGTCCACTACCTTTTGCTTCTATTGCAGTTTTTGCGGAATCTAATACAGATAAACGATCAAGTAATTGTTGTCTGCGTGTGGTTCTTGCTTCTGTGTCTGTTTTGTTGCGTGAAGATAATGCATCTTGTCTTGCTCTTCTATCTTCTACATAATCATCGTATATTTTTTGAAATCCTGCTATTGTTTCTGTTTTCTTTCCTTCAACAGTAACATCTGTGTTTTGTAATGTTGCTATCTCTGTTTCAATGACAACTATTTCTTTGTTTAGTGTTTCAATGTTACTTTCGTGCATTTCCACCCGAGAACGAGTGTCATCATAAGCATCACTTAAAAATCCATAAATACCAAGAGAAGTTATTCCTATCAAAACAACAACTGCGATTGTGCAATACCACTTCAACATTCTTGGAATTCTCTCCCAATAACGATATAAAAAAGAAGTCATAGCAAGTTTACCTGCTTCTAAAACTCCAGCCATTACCATAGCTGCGATGGCTGCTCCTGCGAATAAAAGACCGATACCTCTAACAGAAAAGAAAGCAGCCGTTCCGGCTACTGCGAGTGCCAATCCCCCAATGATAGCAGTGAAAATCTTCATACTAATACATATCCCCTTGTTCTATTTTCTCAATCACAACTTTATACATATAAATATAATATAGTTATAAAAAAAGAGGGTAAATTTTTTACCCTCTTAAAATATTAAAGTATTTTGGTTAAATGTTAAAGAATTTTTACCTTCTTTGCTTTTGTTTCAATTACTTCTTTTTTTGGAATAGTTACATTAAGAATTCCATTGTCAAACTTTGCGGAAATCTTGTTTACTTGTAAACTTGTTTCGTCAACCTTAAATGATCTCTTGAACGAAGACCTCTTGAGTTCCTTATACACATATCGTACATCTGGATCTTCAATTTCAGTTTTTTTATCTCCAGCGATTGTAAGAAGGCCTTCTTCGTATTCAACCGAAACATCGTCTCTGTCAAGTCCTGCGATTTCTGCTTCAATTCTTATTTCATTTTTGTGGTCAGCCACATTTACACGTGGGTACGAACTATTTCCGAAGAAGTTTACTCCAAATTCTTGTCCGAAGTTCGGGAATGCTTGATTGACCATTTTGTCAAATATTGAATCAAATGGAGTTAAAAACTCATCTCGCATTGTTGGAACGTGTTTATTAAGTCCTGTTCCGTTGGACTTATTTAATCCGTAGTTTTTCATTGTATTATTTCTTTTTAGTTACAAATCCCGTTTTGGGCATTTGCCGAACAACCTCAGTTGAGCATTGCTCTATAATGTAAATATACTACAATAGTATAAAAATGTCAAGTATTACGGTTCAAACTTCATAATATCATCCATATTTGACTTTTCTGCCAAACAAGTCATATGATCTGCCCAGTGAATAACTCTTGGTAGTTCTGTCATGAGACCTACCTCTTTTGAAAATGCTTTTAGGTATTGTTCGTTTGCTTCATCGTACATACCATCTGATAACTTAATTCCAAGTTGTTCTTTTTCGGTTGTTTTAATTTCAAAGTGTTGCAATAACCATATGGTTCTATCGGTTACAGTCATCCAGTGGATGTCGGGATTAATGTTGTACAACTTTCCTTGGTTTTTCCGATGCCACTCACTTTCATTATAAATGTATTGTTCACCGTCAATCGATCCAAGTTTACCGAGGTCGTGATTAAGTGCAGCGAACATCATTTCGTCATCGGTGAAGTCAATATTAGCACCGATACTTTGTAGTAGCACCTTTACGCCACGAACCGTTTTACAAACACCAAGTACGTGATCAATGTAACCACCGTCATACGCATTGTGAAATCTGTCAATACTACTTGCAGGTGATGTTAATGCACGAAGACCGAGGCATCCATCATCTGTTCCGTACATATACAATAGTTTTTTTTGCCTCTCACCTTCAAATGTGTCTTCTATGAATTTTAAAAATGATGTGTAGTTTTCTTCTAATTGAGCTTCTGTATATTTATTCATACATATATATTATATTTTTACTTGATGTTTGTCAAGAATATTTTCTGTAAGTTGATTAAGAACCACTCGTATTCTCTGGATGACCACAACTCTGTGTTATCAAGTATCTTTTTGTAATACGATATGGGATTCTTTTTTATTAAATCAGAATTTATTTTAAAAATCCCAAGTTTTGAATATACACCCAACCCCTCACCCGATATTGATTTTGAAATAAATTCAATCTTGTGTGTGGGTTTGGCCGATTTTGAGTTTTCTCTGGTAGTTTTGGTCACCCACTCAAAGTTCTGTGTTATCTTATTGTCAGATTTGAACGAGTTGTCTATCAACAACTGATTATTTAGGTTAAATATAGTTTCATTGTTACAAAAATAATCGTTAGAGAAACATATAGTTCCAGTTAACTTTTGATAGTTGTCTACTATGAACTTCAGATAGTAATATATAAAGTTTTTCTTGAGTCTTTTGACGTCTAGTGTTCCTGTGAGTGTTCTTGTCTGCTTTTTCGTTACATGTGCCTTTATAATAGTACTAAGGTGTGGTTTGTGTTTATCAAAAAAAGTAGAATTTTCATATGTAACATGAATGTGATTTATATGTTCATGTTTATGTGTATCTTGTTTAATGTTTGTTATATTCCGAACTGCGTTGGTATCGTCCACAGAACAGGATTGCTGAATAACTGGTTTTTTTATCGGAACTGGATCCGTGGTGATGTGTTTAGGTTCTATGAAATTTCCATATATAAGTTTATTTTCATTTACATACTTCCGTGAGGCGGGAGTATGCCACAAATGAAATGCAGGTGTATCTATGTTAGATATTTTACAACTTACCAACCTATTTTCAACAAAGTCTAGATCCTGAAACCCCCATCCCTTAAAGTTTTCATTCATCATACCAGACTCAATAAAAACCGATGTTCTAATTATAAATGAGTATTTTCCGTTGGCCAACGAACTTTCATATTCATCTCTATTAATTTGTACGTAATCTGAATCAATTAGTTGAGAAGACTCGGTTTCGTTTAATAATATAACTTCACCGAAAGGTCGTGTAAAATCAGAAAAATTATTAATTTCCGATACCACCAGTTCAAAATTTGTATAAAAATCCGCATCAATTATCCAAATAAATTCTGACTTTATGTCTGTGCAAACTCTGTTAATCAATATTGACTTATTGAATACACCATCCGATATTGACACGGGTATATAAGTTATATCTGGATACATCCGTACTATTGTTTGAATATAAGTTTTTTCCGAAACTTGGTCAACAACCTTTACATCACATACACTAACCACCGATTGTATTTTTTTTAATAAAAATAAAAAATTAGCCAATCGGTTCGATGATAATCTAAATATTGGAATTACTATCGTAATTCTTTTCATTAGTCTGTACAACAATCCTTGGGTTCTATTGTTCTGACTTGTACCAATTTATGGTATGTTAGTCCAGGCCGTTCATCGGTGAAGTCTTCATCTTGGTACATACACTCACAACTCGAACCATATGCCGTACATAGTGTTATTGAACCATCACCATCAGTTCCCATGTCAAGGCATCCGGTTTCCTGTGGACAATAGCAATCGTCTACCGGAGTTGGAGTCGGTGTTAAGGTTGGAGTTGGTGTTTCGGTTGCAGTTGAAGTTGGAGTTGCAGTTGGGGTTGCAGTTGGGGTTTCGGTTACAGTTGAAGTTGCAGTTGCAGATTGAGTTTCAGTTGCAGTTGTTGATTCAGTTGCAGATTGAGTTTCAGTTGCAGTTGTTGATTCAGTTGGTGTATTGCTGGATGACGAAGTTGGGGTTGATGATTCTGTTGTAGATGAGCTCGGAGTTTCAGTTGCAGATGTGGTCGGGTCTAAAGTCGGAGTTGATGTTAAAGTTGAAGTCGGTGTAGGGGGTGGTGTTAATGTAATTGTCGGTGATTCGGTTGAAGTGTTGCTGGATGAAGAAGTTGGGGTTGGTGATTCTGTTTGCGTGTTTGTATCCGAACCACTTGATTCGGAGTCACCGGATGATCCCTCAAATGGATTATCCGATTCACATGAATAAGCGGAGCAGGAACTGGTACCTGAACTGCTTCCACTACCCCCACTACTACCCCCACTACTACCCCCACTACTACCCCCACTGTCGTCACTTGACGATTCTGTTGGAGTGTTACTGGATGAAGAAGTTGGGGTTGGTGATTCTGTTGCAGATGTGGTCGGAGTTTCAGTTGAAGTTGGCGTTAATGTTGACGATTCTGTTGGAGTGTTACTGGATGAAGAAGTTGGGGTTGGTGATTCTGTTGCAGATGTGGTCGGAGTTTCAGTTGAAGTTGGCGTTAAAGTTAAAGTTGAAGTTGGTGTTGACGTTGGGGTTTCGGTTGAAGTTGGAGTTAAAGTTGGGGTTTCAGTTACAGTTGAAGTTTCAGTTGAAGTTACAGTTGAAGTTGGGGTTGATGTGGGGGTTGGGGTTGGGGTTGGGGTACATCCACAACCTGCATACGACACCGTTAACACACCTCCAGCTCTTAACCAGAGCTTTCCTTCACAATCTGTCCAGATTGCGTTTGATGGAGTTTTTGTTGCCCACCCAACCTCATTTAACTGCTCTTTTTTGGTTTCCTTACATTGCAACCGTATTGCCCATTTATAGTAGTCCAATCTCACTTTTGCATTGGAGTTGTTGGTTACCTCAATTTTTAAGGAGTTGTCTTCACAATAATTGTAGATACTAAGTGCTGTGTTACAAACAGGTTTGCAGGTTTTTAATGGAATGTGTTTTAAGTTGAAGTTTCCGTATGAGGAATATCCCAAGATTGGGTCATCGAGTTCGTTAATGTGATCACTCAAGGTTTGTTCATCTGGTTCTGGACGTTCTCCATCAGCTCCCCAATCAGAATACGCATAATATATTGCCAAATCTTTTGAAGTTACGCAGGTGTTTTTTTCTTCATAATCAGCATTAGTCATTTTTGGAATTTTGACAGGTACGAACAAATGTGGTGAACTTCCAACAACTAGTTCGTTTTCTGGATTTTCTACAAAATCCTCCATGATTAATTTAAGTTTTTTAATACCAGGTTTCCCATGTACAATCCACTGCGAGAAGATTATCCAATCAACGAAATCTATCTTTCCGTCACCATTGAAATCATCATCTGCACATTCACAATTGTTGTCATGTGGGTAATCTGTGGATTGTTGGGTGGTTGATTTTTTATTCATGACTGATAATCTCCCGATTCAAACTCTATATAATCTATGCGATTTGCACCTATAATTTGTATAAGTCTTCTAGCTACAATGTTCGCACCCACGGCCTGGCCCATATAACCGGCCATGTATGGTCTAAACTCAGCCTCACCTTCAAGCAACGCAGGGTCTCTGGTTTTTATTGCAAGTTTATCGTTTATCAAGAATGGATTTATAGAAGCATACTCCTCTGTAATTATTTGGTGGTTTCGTACTCCATTACCGTCTACTGCACACGCAGATCTAGGGCCTATATCAGGACCTTCACGTTGAAACTCTGTTCGTCTGAGACGGAATGCACACGAACACTCACTACACAACATGGATTCTGATTTATCGTCGCTGTCTGGTTTTATATAAAATATTTTGGAGTTGTCTCCGTTTATGCGATGGATCGTCCATGTTTTTCCGTTTGTTCGTCCATCGAAAACCAACGTAGTTCCACCCTGGCCGTTTTGATCGGTTTCTTCCCACATGGGTTGAACTCTGGTTCTTGATTCGATTCTAATCATACACGGTGTGGTTTTATTTTCAATTTCCGGCATTGTGTCAAATACATATTGTTCTTGTTGGACTACATGAGTCCTCGTTCTACCAGACTCATCAAATGTCCACCACTGAATGTGACTTGTTAGCTCACCATCGATGTCAATCGTTCCCTTCACTTCGTTAAGTTCGGTTATGTTGTGCGTCCACCCTCGTTGTGTGGTTGCTCTGTTTCTAATTGTTATCTGGTCACCCACTTTAAACTTATATATTTCATTCTCACCTGGCAATAATTTATCTCCACGATCACATCCGTTCGCATCCCCACCTCCTGATTCAGGAACCGCAACTCTATTTAATACATATAACACGGATACATTTGGTATTTGGGGGAATTGATTTGCCACCCTAAAGGGTCTGGGTGAGTTCGTAACTATGCCCCAATTACCCGCACCAAGGTCACTGACCGTACCTCTTACATATGTTGCTCCTAGTGGTGATGTGCCGTTTCTACTTCTGATATACACACTATCACCGTCACGGATATCAATATTGTCCGCCAATCTAAATTCATGTCTGTATTGCATTCTCCACCTAGTTACAGAGTCACTTATAATACCAGACTGAATTGTTATCAATCTTGTTTTATTTCGTATCAACACCGAGTCTTTGTCAATGTATCGCAGATGAATTGAGTCTTTTCCTCTACCTCCAAGTGAATCACATTGGTCGTTTAAATCTTTATTACTATAAGCAATTGTCAACTTACCCTTGTTGGGTGACCCGCCTTCAAGTTCGAATCTAAATAGGTCCAGTACTGCCGATGCAACAGGTCCTGATTCTTTTTTCAAATCACCATAGATGCGATATGTGTTGTTCCCAAGGTCATATACAGGTGCGGAATGTCCCTTTAGTTTTACCTTAGCTAATTCCAGTGGTGTACCTTTCCACCCCATACCGTGCCTAAACCAGTGTCCTTGACCAGGTGCTTCCTCGCAGTTTGTACAACAATCTTCTATATTCTGTGCATTTCCACCACAAGTACCACAGATGTCTCTGCGTGTATTTCCTCTACAAATTCCAGCGCAATCCCTTCGTGCGTTTCCGTTGCACCTACCCGAACAGTCTCTTATTGCATTTCCACCACATACTCCCGCACAATCTACTACAGCAGTTCCTCCACACACCCCTTTGCAATCCACCTTTGCATTCCCATCACATACCCCTTTGCAGTCTAATTTTGCCTTTCCGTTACACACCCCTTTGCAGTCTTTTTTAGCATCTCCGTCACACTTTCCGGCACAATCTAATTTAGCATTTCCGTCACACTTCCCCCTGCAGTCTAATTTAGCATCTCCATTACACTTCCCTTTGCAGTCTAATTTAGCATCTCCGTTGCACTTGTTCGCACAATCTAGTGTTGCGTTACCACCACACACACCAAGGCAGTCGAAAAAGTCAGTCCCTCCACATATCCCGTTGCAGTCAAATACGGCAGTTCCACCACATATACCAAGGCAATCCAATTGCGTGTTTCCATCGCAAATTCCTGCACAATCTTTGTTGCAATCACAATTGTCTGGGTTGGTTTCTCCTCCATTACACTCACCACACGCATCGACAACCGCATCTCCGCCACATACTCCGAGACAATCAAACTTAGTGTCACCGTCACAAATACCGGCACAATCTAATATGCCATCACCATCACATATTCCGTTGCAATCAACTAGGGTGTTTCCGTTGCAAATTCCCGCACAATCTTCGGTGGCATCACCATCACACACACCCTCGCAGTCTATTTTTGTATCACCATTACAAATACCTGCACAGTCCTCACGTGCAGAACCCCCACACTCCCCGACACAATCTACAGGGGTGTTTCCATTACAAATACCTGCACAATCTAAAGTTGCGGCTCCATCACACTCTCCCGTGCAGTCTAGAACTGCATCCCCTCCACACACTCCTGCACAATCTGTGGATGTGTTTCCATTACAAATACCTGCACAATCTAAAGTTGCGTCTCCGTCACACTCCCCTTTGCAGTCTAGTGTTGTATCTCCGTTGCAAATACCTGCACAATCTAAAGGGGTGTTTCCATTACAAATACCTGCACAATCTAAAGTTGCGTCTCCATCACATACACCTAGACAGTCTCTGCTACAATCACAATTGTCTGGGTTGGTTTCTCCTCCATTACACTCACCACACGCATCGACAACCGCATCTCCGCCACATACTCCGAGACAATCAAACTTAGTGTCACCGTCACAAATACCGGCACAATCCAACGTTGCGTCTCCGTCACATACACCTAGACAATCTAAGACTGTGTTGCCGTTACAATCACCTGCACAATCTTCAGTTGCCACCCCATTACATACACCCAAACAATCAAGTCTGGCGTCTCCGTTACAATCTCCGGCACAATCCGTTTCAGATGGACCTTCACATACACCCTCGCAATCAAACCACGGACATGGGTGGGTGGTTGTCGGTGTAATTGGTTCAGATTCTGTATGAGTTGGTGGTGGGGGTGGAGATTCTGTATGGGTTGGTGGTGGGGGTGGAGATTCTGTGTGAGTTGGTGGGATTGGTTCGGACTCTGTGTGAGTTGGTGGTGGTGGTGGTTGGTGGAATGTTTCGGTTGGTGGTGGGGGTTGGTGGAATGTTTCGGTTGGTGGTGGGCATCCTATAACCTGATCAAAGTCTGCAAACCCACATTTTGTACAATCAACGTCTACAATTGTGTGGTGATGTGGTGGGTCAATTGTGAAGCTAGTGGACGAAGACCATGTTATATTGGGGATATCAGTTCGTCCAGCATCTACCCCAAGTTGCGTTGGTGTTGGTGTCCCTTCGGTTGTGGTGGGGGTCGGTTGATTGACAATCCTGGTCTGTATTAGTTCACTTTCGTCAGGTGGACACACGTCTGGATGGGGTGGGTCTTTTGGAATTTTATAGACTGGGGGTGATTGTGGTTTATAGACTGGGGGTGATTGTGGTTTATTGGCTGGTGGGGTTGGTTCAGATTCTGTATAAGTTGGTGGGGTTGGTTCAGATTCTGTATAAGTTGGTGGGGTTGGTTCAGGTTCTATGTGAATTGGTGTATTGCAAACAGTATAATACGATATATAGTCCCAGTAGTTTGCATTTTTCCAATCCGCCCCTTCACCGACAGGAGATGATTTCATTAAAATAGCAACCTGTCTGCATCCATTTTTTGGAGTGGTTGGTGGAAATATAACTTCAGTTGGGTCACCACATACATCACCACCATTTAGTTTTAAACCAACAGGAGCAGCCGAAGTACAATTTGATATTCTTGCAAAGGTATTATTAACCGTAAAGTTTGGTATCGTCATACCAAATTCCAATAAATCTATCTCAGGTGTGCAGATAAATGTATATGACTCACCACACTTAAACTCTTTCATCGGGGGTGTTGTTCGGTCATCTAAATACCCATCAAAAGGAATTTTATATGCGTTTTTTAAAGTTTCATAGTTTTCTTTTGATTGAACATTATACCTAGCAGGAGCACCACCTTCCGAATCCCACTTCCATATTGCTATGATGGTTTCACGATACATCGGGTTTGAGTTTAATACATCTTCTATTCTAGAGTTGGAGCAGTCTGAGCAAATTCCGTACCAAGCAAATTGATACCTATCAGTTAACGGTGTGGCTAGTTGAGTTTCGGTAATACAACACTCGGTTGTTACTAACCCGGTTTTATCAAGTGGTATCCCAGCTGTGGAGGTGTTAGCAAATCCAGGTAAGTCAAGACCACCTTCGATTGTATCCACCTCAGGTGTACATATAAATGTATAAACACCACCACACTTAAACTCTTTCATCGGGGGTGTTGTTCGGTCATCTAAATACCCATCAAAAGGAATTTTATATGCGTTTTTTAAAGTTTCATAGTTTTCTTTTGATTGAACATTATACCTAGCAGGAGCACCACCTTCCGAATCCCACTTCCATATTGCTATGATGGTTTCACGATACATCGGGTTTGAGTTTAATACATCTTCTATACGAATGTTTTCACATATATCCTCAGAACCTAAACATACACCGTAATGAACAAACTGATATCTATTTTTTAAGAGTGCCATTGATTTTGATCCATGTATTGCACTCTCTATGTTACAATTTCATCAATATAGTAATCTTGACTACTTCCATCAAGTCTAAAATCAAAACAATGTTCATATTCACCCGTATCCGAGTTATAGTTTAAAAAGAAAGTTCCAACTGCGTCCTCTTCGTTCTTTGGAACGTCTGCTAAACTTATCTGAAATGAAGCCGGATTTTGAATCTCGTGTGTTTGTTTATTTTTCCAAACTGAAATTACATATGGTGTTGATGCCCTAACCTTGTCAAATGTTAATTTGGGTACACATATGGCACCAGAGTCTGGTACATAAAATGTAAAACTTGGAAAGTATGGAGTATCCTCCACAAGTGACCCACACAAACGGCCGTTGGTGCCGTCTTCATTAAGTCGGTCTGTTTTCCCCTGCCACATATCTATCGTCTCACCTGTAGTTACATCATATAACATATCCTTTATTAAGCCGGGATATTTAGTTCTGTTTGAGTCTTCGTCACCTACCAAGGTTATTCCGTCTAACTCATACGCACCCATCAATGGGCCATAAGTTTTTCGTTTTTCTTCATATCGTGGTTCGATTAGACACTGAGTGGTTTCGCAGGTGCATTTTATGTCAGTTATACAACTCATCTCAAGTCCATCTCCTAATGCTGAATATGCCCAGTGGCCAGGTACTACATCTGGGAATATTATTCTATAATCACCCGAGTGCGATGGATTAAATTTATCATATATATTGATATACCAAGATGCATCGTCAGTTGACGATGGAAGCTGAAACGAGTCAAAGTCTTGGGTGTCAACGTCACTAAATTGACCGGTGTTATCCTTCTCCTGTATTGTATATGTTATCGGAGTTGTCATCCCACGTGACGAGGTATCCCATGATAATAAGAATCTGGGCAGGTTTGAGTCGTTGTTGGGTATGTCGGCACACTCTGAGTGTATGCTGAGTTCAGGTATACATATTCTTGACTCGGATGTTCTCACCTGGTTGTTTGATTTTAATAAAACTGTAAGTTTTCCTATCTTCGGGTCCTCAACCGATCCTATTTTATAGGTTACTCTTTCTCCAGGTACAAGTAACAATGTTGATGTTTGTATGGTTGGGTCTTCTGTGGTCACCCACTCATTAAATTCATTATACCCACCCCATGTTTTTTGTACTTGACCAACAGTAGACGATCCATCAAGTGGGTCAAGTTCCGATGAAATTGAATCAATGGGTGTTTTCCATGTTTCACTTCCGTTATTTTTAATTGTCACTAAAAATCCAGTGTTTTCACAATCTATTGTTAATAATATCTCATCCATTACATAATCCGATTGACCACCCATCAAGCCTCGGAAATTGGTGACAATAGCGGTCGTTAGACCGGTTGCTATATACACCGGTTTGCTTACTTGTTGTGGTTCACGGGATGTTGCGTTTCTAAATATATGACCGTGAAGTGAGTTATGCTCTACCTCTGTACTATCATTTAGGTAATAAACTTTACCAGGAGTCAATTTTTTATTTCCCATGTGGTTGCTAAAGTCTATTTTTCCAAAAAATACAATACGAGCGGTTACTTCACCACGATTGGAGTCAGGACCACACGCATTTATTACTTCTTCTATAACCCCAACTACTTCAGATGATGCCTCGGGATCGACACCAGTAGTGGTTATAGCACTATACTCAGCGTCTGCAAGTGTGAGTGCGGTATTAACCGAACTCCACCTTACGACATCACCCACAACTGGACATTGATTACTTTCGTATTTTAGTGTCATTATGTCACTTATTTTAGTGACATTGTCGTGGTTGCTTTGATTTATAGTGAGGGTGGACCCACTACACTCACCATACGAAGATTCGTATCGTTTTCCTTCTGATATCCTAAATGCTGAATTTGCCATTATTGCTCAGTTCCTACTTCTTCTGTCCAGGTATATTCTGTATCTACTCCAAAATTTCTTTTATATATTTTCTTTTTTGGATCACCCTCTGTGTAAACAACTACTATACAAGCAACATCTCCTATACGGCCGTCATATTGTCCAGTGTTTTGTATATCAGACGTACTTATCTCACCCATTGGCCATGCCTTATCTAAAAATATTCGGGCCTTTTCAATCTGGTGATGTGTTGACGGTGAATTTGGATCTTCACTAGACGATATTGTAAATGATCGTGTGAAGGTTCGGCCAGAAACTACATATAATGAACCCATTAGTTTATTCTCTCCCAGTTGTTTGTAGAATATCTCCACCGAGTCGTTGCGTCACCTGCGTCATATAGTGTTGCGACATGACCCGACCCTGCGTTTGGCCAAATTCTTTTTAGAAAAGAGTTAGCCTGCTCGGAAAAGGCACCAGGTTCGATATCTCCCATAGGGTATGTCGGCCAGTATATACTTTTAACCGTCTCCGAATTCTTAAGGCAGTCGAAGCACTCTAAGTTTGGGTTTGGTAATGTTCTGTGGTTTGTTAATAAAATTCGGTTCGGAGCTACTGCATAAAACACAGGTCGGGAAAATGTTTCATAATATCCGGAGGTTGCGTCTTTTAATGTGAGTGGTGATGCAGGGTCTTTTGGTTGGGAGTTTCTAAACGGAGTTCCTTCCGTTGGGATCCTGCGAGCACTGCTTTCAAGGTTGGGTGGAAATGAGGTTTCGAGGGAAGTTCGTGTACCGTCATCTAATTTATACGCCCACTCATAAATTGAGTATCTCGGTGCATTCTTTTCGTTTTCAGAGAACATGATGTCCATATCTGTCAAATAATATTGAGTTCCTGGTTTTAGGTGTAAACTAGAATCAACACCATCTGGAAATTCGAAATTAACCATCCCGTTTGTCTGAACTATATAGTGATTGGTGGATGCGTTTACCACGACACCCAGGACATCCGTTGTGTCATAGTCCTCCGCACTAGATAATACAAACTCACCTGTTATGTTTGATATTCTAACTATATCACCCACCTCGAAATCTGAACAGGTCTCTTCTCGTTCTATTATGAACTTATTGGCCTCTTCATCTTCTGGATTATACAACCCTCGGTAGTTTACAAAAAAACCATTAAGACCACCTGCACCAATTAACACAGGTTTTGAGACATTTGAGTTTCCGTCTGCGCCTGTGGATGCGGGGTCGTTTGGAAATAATAAACCATGCGTTCCTAGAAAATAGACTAAACCACTCTGTATGTCGGTTGTTTTCTGAGTATTAATTGGGTCATATGTGGATAATATGCTCACTCCGGAATCATCTTCCGGTTGAAATTCTACATAACCATTGAAAACAATGGTTATAAAAGTAATTACACCCAACGAGTCTCTTTTTATTTTTTTAATTATACCAACACATTCTGCTTTGTCGGCAGATGATGCAGATGCAAGTGAGAATTTTCCTGACACAGATCTGCGTACTAATGCACCTACAAAAAAGTGACCCTCGTCAATATATTGTGTGCTTAAATCGTCCACCTCAAAGTTTCCTTCGTATGGAAATGTTTGTTCTGATGCTCCAGGTGACTCAACAAAGTCCAATTCCCCACTCACCTCTCCACTATCTGAGAGTGTGGTTTTTATCTTAATAAAATTTCCATTATTATCAGATGAGTATTCATCTGGTGTGTCACGCAGGTTGGTGAAACTTACACCCAACTTACCACTGCTTAATCTAGTTAGTGCAAGAGCAAGTGTTTCCGCGGTTATCTTTTTAGTTTCTCCCGAAGGTGATGTTTTTTCATCAGAATCGACAATAACCAAAAGATCTTCCGGTGATAACTCGGAGTCTAATTTTATACTGTTTAGATCACTTATTTTTTGATTGGCCATAGTCTCGACTTTTTAAATGTATAAATATACATATATTTTATATTAAGAATAAATATACATTACTTTAAACTTTTAAGTCGTTGAATTATAAATTTTACCAATTCACTCCTAACAATATCGTCTTCTGTGAACTGAAAACTGAAAATTCCTTTTGTTTTTGATTGCTCATCTGAGAATAATTCCATAATAGGGAGGAATCCTGTTTTGTTTCCTATATCACTTTGCATAGCATCCCCACATATAAACATTTTTGAATTTTCACCCACACGTGTCATTAAGGTTATGAGTTCCTTTTGTGATAAGTTCTGAGCCTCATCTACAATTATTATTTTATCTTCCCAGGATGCACCTCTACAAAACCCAACAGGAATTCCATATATGCGTTCCTCGTCCTGTAAATACCTAATATCCACCGGAGACAACAATTCTTCAAGTTTGTCTTTAAATGGTTCCAGATACGGGGCCATTTTATCATCCTGAGCTCCGGGGAGAAATCCCAACTTAGAGTCTGCACTTTCAACTGCACTTCTGATGTATACTATTTCAGATGCGTCTTGACTTGATAGCATAGTTAATGAACAATATATACTCATGTAGGTTTTAGCACTACCAGCTGGACCGTCTACGAACATCAAATTAGTTTCTTTTGATAGTGCAGTTTTTATAAACTCCTCTTGACGATTTGTGAATTTTTTGTGAATGACTTTCAGCGGCCTACATAGTTGGTTATTAGTTAGTTGTTCCTGTAATATGTTAGCCGACATCATATTTTTCGTGGCTGATTTTGATTTTTTAGTTGACATCAATGTTTCTCCTTTTATAGTAAAGCTAACGCTTAACCTATATTATTAACTATTTTATATAACTTACTACACTTTTCATATGACTCTATGTCTATGTAATATTGAAGTAAATTCTCACACATCAATTTATATTGATGTTCACTAACGATAACCATTAAATTTGTATTTTTAAACTTAAACAACGATATTCGTTTTCTAATAAACTTGTGATCTTTTACATTTTTAAGAATTACTTCATATATATGATCCATGTATGTATTCTTATTTTTTTTAATGTCTGATTCAAGATTATGAAATTCAGTTTCCAGTTCTATAATATTTGACTCCATAACGATAAATATTTATAAATTTTCTTTTTATACAATGAATGATAAGTGTGACACAAAAATTAACGAAGATTATTCACGTGTGGTGGTAGATAAAGTATCATATGAAAAACTTATATATAGGCTTACTATGTGTCGTGGGTGTGAACATTGGCAAGAAACTGGTAAAACATACCGATGCTTCGGATGTAGATGTCACTCCAATTTTATTTTTTTAGATAAGTCTAGGTGTCCGATTAAATCACCACATTGGTAGTTTTTATAAAAAAACTGAATAAAATAAACTTAAAAGTTATTTAAGACATATTTATTGACAATGAATGATGAAAATTACAAATTAACAACCGTTAAGGTTTTATCAGAAAATTATACCAAATTTAAAGTTGACTCGTTATCTTCAGGTATGACATTACAAAAATTAGTTAATCGGGCAATTCATAATTATTTAAATGACGATGAATTTAAAAAACAACTTAATGCAGTTGAGCCGATTAAAGATAATAAAAAATATTAATACTTGACATTGCATTAATATGTTTTATATTAATGTATATGAAAAATAAAGTTCTTTTCATTAGTGATGATATACGAGGGACCTCTGGAGTTTCACATATAAGCAAAACTATCGTCACACAAACCTCGGATGTGTTTGACTGGGTTCAACTTTCAGCCATGAAAGAACATCCTGAAAAAAATTCAGTCGTTGATGTAAGTAATTCGGTAACCGAACTAACTGGGTATTTAGATTGCTATGTTAGGTTATACCCAATGAGTGGATACGGTGATGAAATTACGTTGAGAAACTTAATAGCACTGGAATCTCCCGACGCAATATTACATATGTCCGACCCCAGAAACTTCAACTGGTTATACGAAATGGATATGGAGCTTAGAGATAATATTCCTCTGTGCTATTATCACGTATGGGACAACGACCCAATTCCGACATACAATACTCCACTGTATGAAAGTTGTGATTGGATTGGGTGTATTAACAAAAAAACACATGAGTATGTTAAACAACTTGCACCAACCACCACAACTGAGTATATACCACACGGAGTATCCTCTGATATATTTTATAATATAACCAACGCAGACGAAACCAGTCAATTGCGTGACATGATACTCGGTACAGATTGTGTTTATGATTTTGTTGTGTTCTGTAATAATGTAAATACACCAAGAAAAAGACTAGCTGACTTGCTACTTTCAATGGAAACCTTTGCTTCGTGTCACTCTGATAAAAAAATATGTCTGTTGTGTCATATAAACCCAAACAGTGTTCCGATATATAATTTAAGAAAACTTGCCGTGGAAATGTGTCCATCCGTTGAAATATTATTCACAAACAACTCAGTTTCACTTAATGATATTAACAAACTTTACAACATAGCAGATATTACTGTAAATATTGCCAGCAACGAGGGGTTTGGATTAAGTACACTTGAATCTTTAATGGCAGAGACTCCCATATTAGCAACCGATACTGGTGGTTTATCAGATCAGATGTATGGAGATGATTTAGTAGTTGGAGATTGGGCATATGCAATACAACCTGATGTTAGACGTATGAATGGTAACGATTCTGTTTTGTATATATACGAAGATCTGTGTAACGCAGATTCTATCGTCTCTGGATTAAATTATTGGTTCGGTAAATCAAAAGAAGAACGGTTAACTGCAGGAAGTCTTGGTAGAAAACACGCAATCAAACATTTTAACTCAGTTGATATGATCGATTCTATTAAACATGGAATCACAACCGCAATAGAATCACATACCCAACATTCCATGAGTAAAATTGTAAAGTTATGAGCAGGGTAGTCTACATATCCCCCATCTCATCACGATCTGGATACGGTGATTGTTCACGTGATTTTGCTAGTTATTTGTTACATAAATACAAGAATGAAGTTTCTTTTTTAAGCACACGATGGGGAAAATGTCAGTTATCTGAACTGGACACCAAATGTCCAATTGTAGAGAAAATTAAATCACAGACCATCAATACACTCGATTCTCGTCCTGACATATGCTACCAAACATTGTTACCACACGAAATACAATCAATTGGAAACACAAATATTTGCATAACTGCGGGGTATGAGTATACCAACTGGCCAGAGGAATCGTTGATCAAGTGTGATGGTATCAATAAAACGATAGTCCATTCGGAGTTTACACGTAGGTGTATGTTAGACACGGAGCATAGTACATATGAACTAAAAACAAATCCTCGTGTTGTACACCAAAGTGCTCCTTCTATATTTTATGATAAAACTTTTAAACGAGATAACAATATTGATACTACACTAGATACGATTGATGAAGATTTCTGCTTTTTGAATGTGGGAGTTTTTAATCAACGGTTGGATAGAAAAAACATCAGACAGACCATACAAAGTTTTCAGCAAACTTTTAAAAGAACAAATTCCAACGGAATGAGAAAGGTGGCCCTTGTTTTAAAAATAAACGGTCCAAAATATAATACAACCGACTTTATTGATATAAAACAATATATTAGTGAAACTAACAAAGAATTTAAAAATCCATGTTCAGTTTATTTACTATATGGAAACTATACTTCTAAACAACTTAAGTCTCTGTACACACATCCAAAGATAAAGTGTTATATATCCCTTTCACACGGAGAGGGTTACGGCCGTCCTGTACTTGAGTCAACATTGTCTGAACTACCTGTTATACTAACAAATTGGTCAGGTCACACGGAATTTATACCCAATAACTCCGATCTTCTAGTATCAGGTACATTAACAGAAGTTAACGACAACTTTCCGAATAAGACCGATAAATCCATGTGGTTTTCAGCTGATATGAATAGTGCCATGACGTGTATAGATCGTGTATACGAAAACTACGATGAATATAAAACACTTGCTATTAACCTATCAACTAAGAACATAAGAAAATACAATAAAGATAATATGTTCGAAAAATATACACAAATATTGAAAGACTATTGATAAACATACTTATGTGTGTGAGTTATCTTGGGACATATACAAAAAACTTAGTGGGGGGGAGTACCCCAATACAAAAAATTAAATTAACTCCTGGTCAGGTTGTTTCGTTTGAATATATCAACCTACGCAAACGACGCATACCTCGTCTTGTTTTTATATTAAATATAGATGACACCCGTGGTACAAATCGGTTGGTTCATGGGATTAACTTAGAGAAGTTGAGTTGGGTAGTTTTCATTGCGTTCTTAAAAAAAATAACAATTTCTGATGTGATGACACTTATAAAACGGAAATATGAATTGCGAGGTCCGTTTAATGAAATAATAGATAGACCAAAAACATTTTACACTAAGTTAATAAAACCACACTTAACAACCAAGTACACCAGTGTATATAGAACATATAAGATGTCATCTATAAAAAGACCCAGAATATGGGCACTGAACTATAAAAAATTGTTTTCTGGATCCGATGAAACTCGTGATTTATTAATTTCTGAAAAAAGTTCTCTGAGATCTATACTAAAAGAACGAAGTGTACTACATGAGTTGTTTAATATAGATACACTTAAATTAAGAGATACAAAATATAAACAGCTTGTGATTGATAAGTTCGGAGATGAAAGCACCTTCGCAAAAAGTATCATTGAAATAAACGAGATGGTTGATGCAAACAAAGATTCACCGTGAATTCAGTTAGTTATGCAATTACAACTCACAATGAGGGTAAGTCAATTGAGTCATTATTATCAGTTCTCAATCACCATAAACGTGAATGTGATGAGATAATCATATTAGACGATTGTTCAACTGATGCCCTCACAAAAAACATATTATCAAGACACTCAAATGTATACACCCACAAATTTAATAAAAACTTTGCCGAACACAAGAATCATTTGAGTTCGTTGTGCAGATGTGATTACATATTTCAACTAGATGGGGATGAACTGCCCTCTTTGTCACTATGCAACTTCATACGAACAATAACCGAACACGGAACTGACATTGATTTATTTTGGATACCAAGAGACAATCAACTCTATGATATAAACATGGACTATATTAAAAAAATGAAATGGACAGTTGACCAACAGAATCGCATAAACTATCCGGACTACCAGGGACGGTTTTTTAAAAACACACCACACATAACCTGGATTAGACCTGTACACGAAATAATATCAGGTCACACTAGTCAAGTTATATTACCAAAAAACTCAAATATTGACATACTCCACCACCGACACATGGATCATCAAATCAGAAGTAACACCTTTTATGATGAAAACTTCTAAGAAAAAGTGTTGGTTTGTATGTAGTTACTTTAACCCATGTAACTATTATTCACGATTTTTAAACTTTTTAGAGTTCATTGACTCTATAAAAGAACAAAATATTAATCTATTGGTGGTTGAAGCTTATTGTGTGAATTCAAAATATAGGATAGATAAATTGTGGCCAGACATTATGTCTATACACACATCAGACACATATTGGATGAAAGAAAATTTACTAAACATGGGAGTAACTCAATTATTGAAAAATCGTGAAATACAATACATAGGATGGTTAGATTGCGACATCGTAGTTAGAGACAAGTTTGAAACTAACGTGCTTACATCACTCGAAACTAATAAAATCGTACAGGTATTTTCTGATTGCAAGAAGATGGATACTCGGAACTCACATCGGTGGAAGTCATCCACCTGTATGCTGGGTTTAAAAAACAATAACATCCTGCAGTTCTTATTAAATCGTGTGGGTGAGGTGGGGTACGGATATGCATACCATGCAGATGTATTACACAAGTCTCTCTTGTATGATCTGGCAATAGTAGGGACTGGAGACTGGCTAAACCTACTTGGGTGCATTCCCCTAAAAAACCCACACAGTCTATGTGGTGATCGATTTTTCAAAGGCACAACTAAAGCATTTTTTACTTCATACATAAACTGGCACATTAAAATGTGTAGATGCGTAAACTCTAGCATTGGATATGCAGATAACAAAATTACTATATTAAATCACGGTAAGGATGTAAATCGTAAATACGTACACAGAGAGGGGATATTAAAAAAACACAAGTTTGATATTACAGATGATATAGACACAACAACTCGGCCGTATAAAATATTAAATAAAAAACTTGAATCTAGTATACTAAACTATTTTACGTCACGTGACGAAGATTTTGGTATAACAACGAAGACCAAACTTAACGATAACAAGTATATAAGGACATGTAAATTTAAGGATTCGGTCGGGAAGTTACTCAGTATAAAAACCCCAACCGACTATCTTAATAATAGAAAACACATATACCACATCTCTGTTAAAAAATCAAAAACAAACAATGAAACCCCACCCCACATAACAACAACCAATACAGATGTGTCTTCTACTGATTTAGTTATTTCACGGCACACCAACAACTTTACTTTAGAAATAAATTTAGATAACATAAACACTGTTTCGGTTAGAAAAGAAGGCTCTTTAAATAAACATGAAGTTGTAGTTTTGCAACACCCCCGTTCGTCCGCTCACACTTATATTTGGTATATAATTAAAAACTACAATAATCTAGCTGACATAACTATTTTTACCAACGATATAAAATACGATCCAGTTGAACGATCCAAGTGGATCAATAAAACTGCAAACAAACAAAAAATAAACGGAGGTTTTGCTTACAACCAACATGAACTAGAATCTGCCAATTACGATATAGAAAAAACCACAAACATATATGATTTGGGTGTGGAGATGTCCCCATCAACAATTAATACACATACATTTGCAGTCGGTGAGTCGGCAATCAAGAAACATTCGGTGGATTTTTATAAAAAAATAAATAATATGTTTTCCTTACACAACGACGTGGAACTGGACACATTTTTAAGAACAATGTGGGAAGTCGTCTTTAGGTGAGGTTGGTAATATCAATTCATATATTTCCCCACGAACTGAGTGGGTATGAAAGAACAATGTCTGCATTAAATAATGCCGTTAGATTGGCAAATCACAAAATAACACTAACTACTGTATTGAACGTGTCGGACATTTGTTTGGATTGGAAGAACTCAGAGTTTGATAAATCAACTTATGAACGTAGATTTTTAGAGATAAACAAAAAAGTAGATCGATTAATAACACTTAACCAGAGAGTTATGAACGACTCGGGATTCCTCGGTTGCAACCACCATCGCATAGAAACATACCACCGATATATAGATTGTGATTATATAATATTTTTGGACGTAGATGTAGTATTCTCTAAGAGTATTTTGAAAAATTATCTGGATTTATTTTATACACATAATATACCAACATTCAGCGTAGTGTCACCTCAGATACTTAGATTGTGGGACACAACTTGGGATTGTATAGTTAATGAGAACTATATTAATACACCACTCAATTCATACAAAACAACAGACATACAAAAAGTACACGCAAAATTCAGTTCATATAAAGTTTCACTTGAATTATGCAAGACATATAAATTTGCAGGTGGGTGGTTTACCGCATACAAACCAGCACTATTAAATCACATAACCATACCCGAGGCATTTGGTGGTTATGGGCCCGATGATACATTCATAATGGCGTGTATGCACATCATGCACAAAAACACCTCAGATACATTTCAATTTTTCATAAAAAATGAAATTATAACTGAACGACCTATCACCAATCCAGGTCCTAGTTTTATCAACACCACACGAGATCAACGCCACCTTGCCATGAAAAGCTTTTATCCGGAACTTCGTAAATTTTTAAAAAAACTATAAAAACTACATATATATGAGTATGAGAACTTCTAAAATCACTGCACCAGGTTTGATCGTTATGATAACACTCTTCACAACAAGTTGCATCACAATGCCATCGTGGGGACTAAAACAAGACAGACAAGAAATTGCAGGAGAAATAACCCGCAGAGAAGGAGAACTTGAAAGACACACAAGAGCATTTGTTTCGGGGGCCGTAGATGCACTATCAATATCAGAGGATAAATCAAAAGAAGATTTGGTGGCACTTAATTTAGCACAAAAAGCACAAGAGATAGTCGGATTACCACAACCTGGTGATAAAATTCATGTAGAAGATGTAATAAGAAACAACGAAGTTGCGGTTGAAAATATAGCAGATAGAGACAAAGATGTAATTGAATTAAGCAGACGCAAGGAAATTCTTGGTCACGACTTAAAAGACACAGAAGAAAAACTAATTAGTTTAGGGGAATTAAAAGCACAAGAAAATAAAGACGGATTCTTTTCTTCGTTATGGACTTGGTTAACTGGTACATTTGGTTTGATAGGAGCAATTGCAGTTTTGGTTATAGGTGGTCCTGTATTGTTACCGATAATAACTCAAATGTTTGGTTGGTTAGTTGGGAAAATACCAGGACTAATAACTTGGTTTGGGATCACAAGTAGTCAAATGACCAGCAATATCATTAAAGGTGTACACGATGCAAAAGAAAGAGTAAGAGCATTTGATGATGAAAAGAAACTCAGCAAAAACGAAGTTCTTAATATTTTTGGTTCGTCTCTTGGTAATTCAACTAATGTTTCCGACAAAAATGCAATAGACAGAATAAAAAGAAAATTCAAGTAATAATTCCTTTTGTTATATTTATTATAAAAGGTTATATCGCACTTAAATTTATGGAGATTGCGTTATATGAAGATTGGAGTAGTTGGTAATGGTTTCGTGGGTCATGCAATGACATTGCTTAGACCACACGTAGAAGTATTAGTATGGGATGTAGTTCCTGAAAAGAGAGATCCTAAAACACTGGATATTGAAACATTTGTAGAGGAGTCCGAAATTATTTTCGTTGCAGTTCCCACACCTATGAATAAAGATGGAAGTGCAAATCTTGATATTGTTCGTGCAGTGTGTGAAGAAATACAAGAAATAGATGACACCAAGTACATTGTCCTCCGATCAACCGTGCCACCTGGAACAAGTGAAGAACTTGATGTTAACTTTATGCCGGAATTTCTCACCGAGAAAAATTGGGAAACTGACTTTAAGAATTGTGATCAATGGATATTAGGTTCTACTGATCCTTTTTTATACGAGAAAATGAAACGTATGTTTGAACTAGCATATAACAACGGAAGTGGGTCGGTTGTTAACAAAGAAGTAATTCAGTGCAAACCAAGTGAAGCAGAAATGATCAAGTATTTGAAGAATGTGTTTTTAAGTGTTAAGGTTGGATTTTTCAACGAACTTGAAAGTATTTGTTCAGAACTTGATATTGATTATGAAAATGTTCGTTGTATTGCAACACAGGACGAAAGAATTGGAACAGGACACACTAAAGTACCTGGACATGACGGTAAAAGAGGATTTGGTGGAACTTGTTTTCCGAAAGACACAAATGCATTAGCAAAATTTGCAAAAGAAAATGGTATTGAATCACCGATTTTAGATGCAGTAATTAAAAGAAACGAAGAAATAGATCGTCCTGAGCAAGATTGGAAAGCAGATAAAGGTCGTGCAGTTGCCGAGGAATAAAATGAAGTACTACGATTTTTTCAACGGAGATGCAGATGGTATAATCAGTTTGCATCAATATCGTTTGCAATTTCCACAACAAAGTGAAGTTTTCACAGGAGTCAAACGAGATGTAAAACTTCTACGACACGCAGTTGATATTAAAAACTCAACTCTTACTGTTTTTGATATTTCATTGTTGTCTAATAAAGACTACATGGGTGAGGTACTAAATAACAACAATCGTGTAACTTGGTTTGATCACCACGAACCGGGTGAAATTGATCTCGGAGAAAACTTTTCAATAAAAGTAGACGCAGACCCAAATTGTTGCACAAACATTTTAGTTGATAAATATGTAGACGGATTACACAGACCGTGGACTATATGTGGAGCATACGGAGATAATTTACACGAACAAGCAGAAAAACTTAATCCTAAGTTCAATGAAACGATAATGTCGGAACTTAAAGAAATTGGTGAAACATTAAACTATAATGGATATGGAAACGAATTATCAGATTTGACCGTTGATCCAAAAGAAGTGTATCTTGATTTGCATCAATATGTATCTCCATTTCAATACAGAAAAAAATCGGAAATCTACAACAAGATTCATACACAGATGATTTCGGATAAATCAGAATTAAGTTCTTCTGAAATTTTACACGATACCAACACTGGTAAAGTGATATTACTTCCTGACACCAAAGCATCAGTTCGTTACTCGGGTATATATAGTAATCAACAAACAACCGATGATCCAGATAAAGCATTTGTGATATTAACATCAATAGACGAAGAAAACTATCGTGTAAGTATACGTTCACCAAAAACAAATCCATACGGAGCAAGCAAACTTGCATTGCAGTTTCCAACCGGAGGAGGAAGAGAAAAAGCAGCTGGTGTTAATGAATTACCAAAGTCGGAGTTGAATAACTTTATTAAAAAGTTTGAAGAAATTTACGGAACATGATTGTATCTCATAAACATAAGTTTATATTTTTCAAACCCTGGAAGGTTGGTGGCAATAGTGTTGAACACAATTTAATCGAACAGTGTGGAGACGGTGATATAATAGATACCACCCACAGAAATCCAACAGACACACTTGATATAGTCGGTGAAAAAATATACAAACAATACTTTAAGTTCACAATATCAAGAAATCCGTGGGATAGAATGGTTTCATACTTCTGGTGGCAAGATGGGGGTTTGGTTGGAAAAAACCATAGAAAAAATACAGATGAACTATTAAAAATGAAATTTAATGGATATCAGTTTAAGGAGCAATTTGCTCAATGGATTGGAAACTACACGCACTTTAATCAACCTTTTTATTTTAATGACGAGGGAATGCCTTCGATGGATCATTATATGAAATTTGAAAATCTCAATGATGACTATAAGAAAATTTGCAAGAAGTTAAAATTGACATACAAAAGTCTCAAACAAATCGGAAAATTTCCATTCAAAAAAAAGAACGAAGAATATTGGAAATACTACAACTATCACTCAGGTGCAATTGTTGCTCAGCGACACAAAAGAACAATAAAAATGTTCAACTATACTTGTGGACCTAAAACTAAAAACAAAATATAATTTCAAAAAACATTTAGAGGCAATGAAAATTAACTTTACTAAAATCATAAAAAATAGTACAATAATTTTACCGAATAAATTAAAAATTATTAAACAAAATAAAAACAACAATCAAATATCTGCACAAGATTTAGCAGATAGGTGGGGATAAAAAATATGAGTGAAACAGACGAAAGCATTAGACCTTGGGGAAACTACGAAATTCTCTTAGACGCAAATTACTGCAAAGTTAAACGTATCTTTGTGAAACCAGGACAAAGACTTAGTTATCAGTATCATCACAAACGACAAGAAGCATGGACAGTTGTTAGTGGTGTTGCACGAATAACTTTAGATGATGTTACGGAAGATTACAAAGCAGGTGAAACTGTATTGATTCCACTTGGAGCAAAACATCGTATGGCAAATCCAAGTGACTCAGAAGATATGATTCTAGTTGAAGTTCAAACAGGAACTTATTTTGGTGAAGACGATATTGTTCGTGTCCAAGACGACTATGATCGTCCAGAAAAACACAAATCGGAGTAACAGTATGAAAACAGTAGCAGTTAGTGGATACTTTGACCCAATTCACGTAGGACATTTAGAATATTTAGAAATGGCAAAGAAACTTGGTGATCGTCTTGTTGTTATCGTAAACAACAATCATCAGTGTGTTCTTAAAAAAGGAAAACCCTTTATGGACGAAGCAGATAGAGTAAAAATTGTAGAAGCATTCAAAATCGTTGATGAAGTTTTTCTCAGCATTGATCAAGACAAAAGTGTGTGTGCTTCTCTTGATGCAATTAAACCCAACATCTTTGCAAACGGTGGAGATAGAAGTACGGGTGAAGTTCCAGAAAGTGTTGTTTGTAAGAAGTATAAAATAGAAATGGTTGATGGTCTCGGCGATAAAATACGCAGTTCAAGTGAATTAACAGGATTAAAAGAGAATAAGTGATTTATTTTAATATTTATAGTAATGAATAAAGTATTGATAACCGGTGGTGCAGGGTTCGTAGGATCTGCTCTTATACGCAAACTAATACGCAAGTATAAGAACATAGAAATTGTTTCTATTGACAATTATAGTAGCGGATACAAACACAATCACGTCAAAAGCAAAAAAGTCAAGTATTTTAATAAAGACACTCAGACTTTGATTCCGAAAAAACTTGATTTAAATAACACAAAAATGGATTACGCAGATGGATTTGAACCAGATGTTGTTTTTCATTTTGGAGAATTTTCAAGAATTGTAACAAGTTTTGATGCTTTTGATAATTGCTGGGATTATAATATGCAAGGAACAAAAATGGTTCTTGATTATTGTGTCGCAAAAAAAGCAAAGTTAATTTATAGTGCAAGTTCAAGTAAGTTTGGTAATGATGGAAAAGACGAGAACCTTTCTCCGTATGCTTGGATGAAAGCAAAAATGGTTGAACTTATTAACAATTATGCAGAGTGGTTCGGTCTTCGTTTTGAAATAACTTATTTCTATAATGCGTATGGACCTGGACAAGTAAGAACAGGCGATTATGCAACCGTCATTGGAATATTTGAAGAACAATATTCAAAAGGAGAACCACTTACGGTAGTAGAACCAGGAGAACAATCAAGAGATTTCACTCACGTTAACGACATTGTAAGTGGGGTTGTGTTGGCAGCCGAAAAAGGACAACAAGGAGAATATCCTCTTGGTACGGGAGTTCCACACAAAATTATTGATGTAGCAAAAATGTTTGATCATGAATATGTTATGATCCCAGAACGTCGTGGTGAACGATTTTATGGAAAAGCAATTCCATCGTTGACATATCAGCATTTAGGTTGGTCTGCAAAAATAAAACTTGAAGATTATATTGCTGGTATTATATCTAAAAAATAAAACTTTGCGTATCGCCTATTTTTTTAAAGTATAGCCTAAAGCCTTTGACTTATAGCCTAAATTTGCTATAATATAGCCTAACAATTAAGGTTTATTATGTGTGGAATACTAGGAGGAAATAATTTTAACGACATACAAGAAGTCAAGAATGGTCTTGCTTCAATTATGCACCGTGGAACAGATGGCAATGTTATATTTCATTTTGAAAAGAATGATTTTTATATGAGTCATAATCGTTTGTCTATACAAGATTTATCGGAGTCAGCAAATCAACCACTTATTTCAGAGAATGAAAAATTTGTGCTGGCATTCAACGGAGAAATGTGGAAACCATTTTTCAGAAAGTTTAACAACAAACTAAGAAAGAAATACAATTTCAAGACTGAACGAAGTGATTCGGAGTTGTTGCTTTATTATTTGATTGATAATCGTGATAATATCTTAGAAGCAATGAAAAAACTTGATGGAATGTTTTGTTTTGCTTTTTATGATGTAGAAAGAAATCAGTTAACATTAGGAAGAGACTTTATCGGAAGACTTCCATTGTATTATGCATTTGAAAATGAAAAGATTGTTTTTTCAAGTGAAGTTAAAGGACTACAATCAGCAAACAAAGAATTAAAGTTCTTTAATGTAGATAGAAATCGCAAAGCACCAAAAGGTGAAGAAGAAAAAATAAAAGTAGTAGAACCTGGAACAATTGTAACGGTTTCCGAAAATTTAATCGGAGTAACAAATTGTGAAATTAAAAGATGGAACGATTTCAAACCAGAGTTTAATCCAGAGAATCCAACTTTATATACACGATCAGAAACAGACTTAAAATTATTTGAGAAAGAAGATAAAGGAATTGATTACTACGCATCCGAATTTAGAAAACGGTTGGAACAAGCAGTTGATGATGAACTAATAAGTGATACTCCGATTTGTACAATTTTGAGTGGTGGTATAGATAGCACTATTATTACTTATTTACTTAAAAAGAAAAATCCAAACATTGAAGCATTTGTTGTAAATGTAACATCTAATCGTAAGCAAACTTTGAAAGATGATTTGTATTATGCTAAAATTGCATCAAAGGAATTGGGTGTTAGGTTGCACGAAGTTAATGTAAGTAAGGAAGATATTCAGAATAATCTAAAAGAAAGTATATGGGCATCAGAAACTCACAAATGGACACAGGTATCACCCGCAGTTGCTCAATTATTTTTATCTTGGGAAATTCGTGACAAAGGATATAAAGTCGTATTTGGTGGAGAAGGAGCAGATGAAATATTTGCTAGTTATGGAGATGTCAAAAGATTTTGTTGGCCCGATCCACTTGCTTGGCATCAAAAACGAGTTAACCTCATAAACAATCTTCACAAAAATAATCTTATTAGAACCAACAAAGCAATGATGTATGGTGGTAAGGTAGAACTAAGAACTCCGTTTCTTAATAAAGAAGTTATTGATTTTGGTTTAAGAATTCCAACCAGATACAGAGATGAAGCAGATGGCAAAGGAAACATAATGAAATATGTTTTGCGAAAAGCATTTGAAGGAGAAATTTCAGATGAGTTGCTCTGGAGACCCAAAAAAACATTTCAACAAGGATGCCATACAGATTATCTTAAAAAAGAACAAGATACTATTGATCAATACTTTAACGAGTTGTTCATTGAAAACAAAGTTCCAACAGAATATCTAAATAGAAATCTTGGTCATGTATCTGCGAGAATCAAAGTAGAAACACTTATGTAGTCAAATATCTGTGATAATATTATAATATAATGCTTGACTTATTATAATATATGTGGTATATTCTTTATATTAACTGATGACAATGCAACGTAAGATATGAAAAATAAAAAAGAACAAAACGAAGATACTTTTAACTCTATATTAGAAACACTCAATAAAGAAAGATGCAAGTCTACTAATTTACAAGTATTACTTGATGCTGAGATAGGTAAAATCAAAAAGAATTCAAGTACTGATGATTTTGAAAAATCAGTAAATGAAGGAAAAGAACTTGGTAAGTGGTTGTATTCTCCTGATATGCAACGCATCAAGCACCGTGGACAATATCCAAATGTAGCAAAACTCGATAGACATCAATGCAATTCTTCAGAAAGAACTCCGGCTATTTTATTTTCCCACGCATCTGGATCAACAATTGTTGTTTCAGTAAACGAATTTAAAAAACACGGTATTTTGGGAATGATTGACGGAGAGGGCAAATACACCGATCTAAAAGGATTCCAAAATAACGAAAAAATACAATTCTATAAGAAAGTTGGAGACAAAATAATTTCATTTATCGATCTACACAAAGAATTTAGCAAATACAATGACAGAAGAAAGTTTGATTCATCAAAGATAGATGAGTTTCTACGGGCTCAAATTGAAAAAAATGATCCTGATACATTTTTCTTTAGAAAAGAACAACTGCATGATTTGGCAGATACCGGAACATCAGATGGAGCACGACATTTGAAAGAGTTCCTCAGTCAGTTTGATGTAATTACAAAGTTTGGTGGCAACATTGTCATGCTTACCCACATTGATTATCCAATGAACGAAATGTTATCGGTTGCTGATTATGTTATGCGTACTGAAACCACACCTCAATCACCTGCAAATAAGGTACGACCACTTTTTTATTCATTTGATGAAATAGATAAGTCTACTCAAACTCAAATAATTGGAGAGTTGATTAATCTATCAGATCAAATAAAGGAAAACCCCAAGAGTTTTCCAAAGGTATTAAAGAGATTACGTGATCAGGTTGATTACAACGAACAAGAGTTTGCCGATTGGTTCAAAATTTATGCACCTATATACATTGCAAACGCAACTGGATGCGAATTCAAACCTCATTGGATGAACTATATTATTAAACCAAACGATATGTCTAGGGACAATTTAGTGTCTCTATTCAGAGAGTGGAATGAAGCACGTGAAGAAATTCTAAACACCAAAGGACGAACCGCCTGTAACGAACTGCATGAATCTGTTAACAAGAAAGTTTCTATTCTATTTTTTAAATCGAACATATTAAAAAAAACAAGACCTTATGCAAGTCAATACAAAGTAATTCGTGATAAATATGGAGATTCCAAAACTACTTTTCCAAATGGAAAGAAAAACTTTGGACCACTTTCGTCTATGCAAACAAGTGAAGACCTTGGTGTTTCTCTTGAAATGATTACTACAGGAATCAACTCTAGTGATAATAATGTTCTTCAGTTTGCAAATAAACTTGTAGACGACGTCCACCAAAAAGGTTTTGTTACAAGTCTCAAGAATGGAGATGTTGCAAAGTTAATCAAAGACCACCCCAAGTTCGTAAAGTTAAACGAAATATTAAAGAACCACCCCTCTCTTAAAAATGACATTATCAAGGCTGGGTGTGTTCATGGAACATCAGCATCGGATGGATGTGATATTGGAAATGAACGCATGGGTGAAATGTATAGAATCTGGCTTGAGTCAAACATTACCAGCATCAAAGATATTGTTGGGGATGGTAACTACACAAAAGAAAAGCAAACTCAATATGGGAAATACACCCAAACAGGTTCGGGTTCGGTGTTACTACCAAGTGTTGATTCGGATTCCATAACAGAATTTTCATCGACCCAGTATAGTAAAGACCGAGATGTGGCACACACATATTCAAAGCAAAGTGGTCAACCACGTAATGATATCGAAAAAAACCCAAGGTGGCACGAACCCGCGACTACAAACCAAAGACTACATAAAAATAATATTCATGATGGATTGAAATATCTGTTCGATGAAAAGCAAAAGTGTGATCGCATACTTGAAAAAGATAGAAGTCAGAAAAAAGATGTGAAATCTGCACTTATCAATTTAGAACATGATTTTGATTCGTTTTTTGGACAACTTGAACTTCCGTTTGAAGATTTTGACGATTTTACAGAAAACTACACCCTTAACGAAGATGTGAAGAAATATTATTTTAGTGAAAAGGGTGCTACCCACATTATGACCATAGTATCTCCCGAAAAAATGGGTGCAAGTGACTATGAAGAACAGGTTAAAATGACATGGGTGAAACACTCTTAAAAGATAAATCCGATCTTGCTGATATAGAGAAGTTTATTCCCAGTGCCCATATTCTAGGTGCAATGCAAAAAGCAGACGGAATTCCTTCAAATGAAATTAAGGTTATCTCAACTAAGTTCAGTAAAGTAGGAAAAACTACACTTGATCGGTATCCAAACCTTGAGTGGGTGGTTCACCGTGGTCATGGAGTAGATTCAGTAAACTTAAAGTTGTGCAAAAAGCATAATATAGGTGTAGTTGCAACTAGTCCGAATACAAACGGGTGTGCTTATTGGATCAAAGATAAACTTGTAGATGGTGATTGTGTTATATTTGGTAATGGTGTCATTTCTAAAAAAGTTCAAGGTATCGTCGAACATTTTATTTCGGTTGTTGATTCAAAAACAGATGAAGAAACAATTCAACAGATTATGTCATCATCTAATATAAAGAATGTTATTGCAACGGTATCATTAAATGATTCCACGAAAAATATGTTCAATGAAAAATTATTTGAAAATTGCAGAAACATAAACTTTGTATCAATATCTAGATCAGATTGCCATGATAATTCGGCCTTGCTATCTTTAATAAACAGTGGTAATATAACAACTGCACATATAGATACACTGGGAACAGATTTACGTGAAGAATTACTACAAACAAACAAAGCATTTTATTACAACCACACATCGTGGGATTTCCTTGGGGAAAAAAACGATCACGAAAACTTAAAAAAAATTATAGAGAATTGTTTAAAAAATAAAGTTAATAATGCAATTTTAGAAAGGCAAGAAAACAAATGGTTTCAGTAAAAGAAAAGAAAACAAAAAAAGTAAAAGTTAAAGACGAAATTTCAGATGAAATAAAAGACAAGTATAAAGAGTACGCAAAATTCTTCCAAGAGTATGATGTTCCACCACAATGGAAAAATCAACCCATTGCCTGCAAAGAACCAAACCTTGATCCATTCAAAAAAATAAACTGGAAGAATTTATATGAAGCAGATCAAAAAGGTAGATTCTTTCATAAAACATTTTATGGCAAACTTTTGTGGGCATATATTTGTTCAGAATGTAAATCTAATCGTGGAATAAAAGATGTAGCAGAAGATGTAGTAGGAACAATCAAGACCGGTGATTTACAGATAACAAGATTTGCTTATGTTGATGGACACCTAGAAGACTTAATGGCAGATATTGAAAGTAAACGAACATTAGAAAATGATTTGTTTGATACCAAGTGCGATTTGTTTTTAACAGATGTTAATATGGAACTGAAACAAGATAAAGATTTTTGCAAAGCAATAAAAGCAACTTGGTTAAGCAGTAAAGTAACTGCGGTTGGTTCTGAGGTTCGTGGTATTTGGTATAGTGGTGAGTTGAAACAACCCGGCGTTTCAAAGTATGAAGACATCAAAATCCAGAAAATGAAGATAAATTCTATCAACAAAAAAGAATGTGCAGAACTTGTTCAGGAAATTAAAGATTACAAAGAAGCAGTTAATCCTTGGAGTTACGATGGAATCAATGGAAACTATGGAGGACCCGAAAAAACTTGGTACACAGTTGAAGTTGTTCCGATTAATCCAAATAGTAAAATTGATTATACCATTCTTGAAAAAATTCCTAAACTTGCAAAGGTTGTAAATGAAATTACATCAGTTGAAAAATGCACTTGGTTGGTTATCACCAGAGTAGAACCAAAAAATGGAGTGATTCAAAGACATACCGATATTGGTCACGATAGTTGGAATTACCAAACAAAGAATGGACCAAAACTTGGTCGTTCGTTAAGAATTCATTTTCCTATTCAAGTTGACGAAGAATGTATATTCACTCAAGTTGGACTTGATGGTGAAACAGAAGACTTCCGTTTGAAAACGGGAGAGTATTATTATATGGATAAAAGAAAACCTCATTGGGTTGTAAACAACTCAGAGAATTATCGTTTCCATGTAATAATGGATATTGAATGTGAACAAAAACATTTAGATGCTCTCCTTTAATTTTGATACTCCACTCGAAGAACATTTATGTGGAGAAAAAAAAGTTTACGTAAAACGTGACGATTTGCTAAACGGAAATTTAGATTTACCACCGTGGGCAAAAATGGAAGGTATTCGCAGAGTTCTTGAAAGTGGTGAGTTATCCAAAGACAAACCCATTATACATTTATCAGTTCGTGTAAGTTATAGTGGATGGGCATTAGCATATATCGGAAAAGAGTTGGGGTTTAAGATCAAGATTGCTTATCCAGACACCAAAGACTATCCCAAAAAAGCACTTGAAAAAATAGAAAGTTTAGGAGCAGAACTTGTTCCAATGAAACCAAATATTCTCAGCATCGTAATAAGTAGTGTAGGAATTCTCGCAGAAAAAGAAAAATACCAAATGATGCCTTACGCATTTAATCATTCTGAGTATATAACTTATTTTAAAGAACGCACTCAAAGCATAATGCAGAAAAAAAACTTTAAGCATTTGGTGATAAATGCAGGAAGTGGCGTTACACCTTCTGGTGTTTTACAAGGATTTATGAACTTTGAAACATTTGGAGTTCAGTCGGAAGAAGATAAAAAGTATGCTCACTTAATTACAACTGCAAGTAAGTCATCTATTGCAAGTATGTTAAAGAAGTGGAATGTGTATGATCGTAATCAAACTCAAATACACGAAACACCTCACGACTTTTTTGATGATATGGATTGGTGTGAAACTCCGTTTCCTTGTAATGGTAATTGGGACAAAAAAGCATGGGATTGGTTAAAAGAAAATGGTTGCAAATTAGACGGAGATGTACTATTCTATAATCTTGGTGGTGCTTGTGCATCACACTTTTGGAGACAATGAAAAAATACTTTTACGAAAAGAATAATTTAACAGAGTGTAAGGTTAATATTACATTCCACGAACTATTACAAAAGAATGGTGCAGAGTTAACCGAGTGGATTGATGAACTTAGAACTTATATCGTGGATACTTGGGATAATGAAGGTCTTCCTCCGAGAACTGGTAAAAACGAAAAAGACATTATAGCAAACTTTAACAAGTTACCTGGTTACGATGTTTACAAGTTTCAGCATACAGATGAAATGGATGGAACAGATACTATCGTCAAAAACTTTAACAAGTTCGCAACGGTGGTTGATCAGTTTTTTCCAACGATGCTTAAAACCAAAATCGGTTCTAGTAAACATACATCTTGGAGTGTATATGATTGCTTTGCTAATCCTGAGAAACGAGAAAGTTTTCATACTTGTATGAGACGAACTGTTCGTAGAGATTCTTTTTATGCTCACGGAAAAACTATCGGCAAGAATGACTTTGATGTTCCGTGTCCAACACAAAACGGAGAAGAGTGGATTCGTAACTTCGTCAAAGAAAAGCATCTTCATCCGAATAACGACTTTTGGATTATTGAGTTGTTCACAGAAAAAAACTTTGATTCGTATGAACAAAATAGTTTGATGCTTACTGCAAAGCAAATAAGAAAATTACACAAAGAAGGTTTGCTTGAAATCAACAACATCAGAAATCTAGAAAGAACTGCAAACTTTGGTGATGATATTGAAAACATAAACGATGTCATACTTGAAGACGAAAAAGAAGTAGAATTTCGTTTTAGTATTCGTTACTACAACAAGAACTCAAGAATCTTTCCATCAGCAATGGAAGCATTTAAGTTGGGTCTTAGTCAACCAGCAGTAAACTTTCCTCCGTTGACTGCAAAGTATATTTATCAGAAGTATACAGATCACATTCAAGATAAAAGTAATCTTCATATATATGATCCAAGTGCAGGATGGGGTGGTCGTATTCTAGGTGCTATGTCAGTACATGATCGTCAAATTCATTATATCGGAACTGACCCAAACACCGACAATTATATTGATGAACTTGGTAAAAGTCGTTACGAATATCTTGCCGACTTCTTTAATGATAAAACAAACGGAGGTAATCCTTTTTTTGGTCATCGTAACACTTATGATGTTTATCAAAACGGAAGTGAAGAAATTTCTAATAATCCAAGTTTCCAAAAATACAAAGGTAAACTTGATTTGGTTTTTACGAGTCCACCATATTTTAATCGTGAGCAATATTCAGCAGATGAATCTCAGAGTTTCAAAAAGTTTCCAGAGTATGCAGATTGGAGAGACAACTTTCTTCGTCCTACTTTGAAAACGGCTGCCGAGTATTTGAAGAACGATAGATATCTACTTTGGAATATCGCAGACATCGCAGACGGAGACGGATTTATGCCATTAGAAAAAGATAGTCGTGATATTCTTGCGGAATACGGACTTGAGTATGTAGAAACTCTTAAAATGCTTATGACAACAATGCGTGGTGTTAAAGCAGAAACGGTTAAGAATTGTTGCAAGATAAACGGAGAGTTGCAAAAGTACGAACCCATCTTTGTGTTTTACAAGAAGTGAAGAAATATTTTTACGAGAAAAACAACCTCGTAGAGTGGGACCAAAACATCACCTTTCATCAGTTGTTATTAAAAAGTAAAGAAGAACTTGAAATTTGGTTGGATGATTTACGAGATTATATTGTTACTACGTGGGATAAAAGTGGAATTCCACCGAGAAGTGGTAAAATAGAAAAAGACATTATTGCTCAATTTAACAAACTACAACGATATGATGTTAGTAAGTTTCTACATTACGATGAACTTGACAAAACAAACACAATCATTAAAAACTTTAACAAGTTTGCAACCGTAATTGATCAGTTTTTTCCAACAATGCTTAAAACAAAAATGGCATTACAAACAGGTACACACTCAGAAAGCATTTACGATTACTTTGTTGATCCAGATAAACGAGATAGTTTCCATGTTACAATGAGAAGAACCATCAGACGAGATGCTTTTTTTGCCCACGGAAAAACCATAAGAAAAAATGATGATGAAGTACCATATCCAACAAACGATGGAGAAACTTGGATTAGAAACTTTATAGCAGAAAAACATTTATATCCCAACAATGACTTTTGGATCATTGAACTTTTCACCGAAAGAAAGTTTGAAGACTATGAAGAAAATCATTTATTGTTATCTGCTCAACAAATACTTCAGTTGCATAAAGAAGGTTTGCTTGAACAAAACAATATCAGCAATTTAGAACGAACAACAGACTTTAATACAGATTTTGATAAACTTGATACACTTGATGAAACTCAATATAAATTTAGTGTTCGTTACTACAACAAAGCATCAACTATCTTTCCATCCGCAATGGAAGCACTTCGTCTTGGACTTGGAAGACATCCTGCCGTAAACTTTCCACCACTAACTGCAAAGTTTGTTTATCAAAAATATACAGATCACATTGAAAACAAAAATGATCTCACCGTATATGATCCAAGTGCAGGTTGGGGAGGAAGAATACTTGGTGCTATGAGTATAGATGATCGTCAAATACATTATGTTGGAACAGACCCAAATACAGACAACTATATAAATGAACTCAATAAATCAAGATACGAATATGTAGCAGATTTTTTCAACGACAAAACCAATGGCGGTAATCCGTTTTTTGGTCATCGCAATACATACGACTTGTTTCAAGAAGGAAGTGAGGTCATTCACCGAAACAAAGAATTTGAAAAATACAAAGGAACATTTGATTTAGTATTTACAAGTCCACCATATTTTAATAGAGAGCAATATTCAGCAGATGAATCTCAGAGTTTCAAGAAGTTTCCATCGTATGAAGATTGGAAAGAAAACTTTCTTCGTCCCACATTAAGAACTGCATCTCAGTATTTAAGACACAACAGGTATTTATTGTGGAATATTGCGGACATCACTCACGATGGTGGATATATACCACTTGAAGAAGATAGCAAAAACATTTTACAAGAATACGGTCTTGAGTATGTAGAAACTCTTAAAATGCTTATGACAACAATGCGTGGTGTTAAAGCAGAAACGGTTAAGAATTGTTGCAAGATAAACGGAGAGTTGCAAAAGTACGAACCTATCTTTGTGTTTTACAAGAAGTGATTTAAATACCTTGACTTATTATAATAATATTATATTATATATATATATGAAAATTAAAATAGAAGATTACTTTGGAAACGACATGTGTTCGTTTGATGTAGATGGGTCGGTTGATAAATTACCTTTAAAGATGGTAAATTGTAACATTGCCGATATAGATGAAGACGAAACGGGTGAACCGTATGTCAGAGTTCAATTAGAAACTCAAACTTCATAAAAACTATTCAGTAAACAACTCAATTGGACCATCTGCACCACACCGTGTAAGTTCAATACCAAAAAATTTGAGAAGAAATTCAAGTGCTTTTCGTCCTTGTTTTTTTATCCAATCAAATGCAGCCAATAAACGTGCTTTGATCCATTCCCACATTTTTTTGAATTTTTCAAATGCTGACTTAGAAATGTTTTTAATCACCTCAACTCCACCTTTTACTTTATCTGAAAGAAATTTTTTAAATTTAACATACTTTTCCCACTCCGTAAGTAATTCATAGGATGAAATGTTTTCAGATAAAACAGAATCAACTTCACCGAATTTATCAAATGCTTCTTTGATTATTGTATCAAATGTTGGACAAAAATCATATCCAGTCACACTTTCAGAAACAACCTTTTTCTTCATCCATGCAATAACCTTACTTGGATTCATTTCAAGGTTACCTCTGAGTGCCATATAAGGAGCACTATTTCCACTGGACTTAAATGACATATAAAATTTAAACATGGAACTTAATTTTTTTATTTCATCACTTTCGTCTTTCATTGAATACTTGTTAGAAATTTTACCAGTTAGTGCATTAAATTCAACTAAGTAATTTGCTCTTGCAACAGAACTATCTCCAAATTTCCGTGAACCAGATGATGCCTCAAATACAAATGCGTTTTTAAATTTTGTATTATTTAAAAACAAATTATTCATTTTGGATGTAACTTTTTCTCCATCTTTTCTTCCTGCAGCCAAACGTTCTTTCCAAACTTTAAGTTTTCTTATTTTTTCAGCAGAGAATCCTTTGCCCCCATCTGCATCCAATCTTTTTAAATCTTTTTGCAATGCACCGATTTCACCTTTATATGGATCAGCATCATCGTCCATAGTCATTACACCATCACGTAATGTATCAATTATACCGTTTACTTCAGAACTTGATTTTTCTCCCATTATATCACACGCAGCGTAAAATGTAGCAATTGCTTCTCCGTTCTTGGCACTCATTGCTTGAGAACCTCCGGACTTTTTAAGAGATATTTTCTTTCCACCTCCATCCAGATCGGTTTTTGCAGTTTTATTTTTTGTACCACCTGCAATATCTCTCCAAGAATCCCATTCTTTTGTTAACTCACCTTTACTGGTTCCTGATTGTGACAACGGCACCAGACCCTTGCTTTTAAATTCTTTTGCTAGTGTAAGTGAGGGTTCAATATATGGAACGGCCCATTTCTTTTTTATTCGTTTCCATTCACCTGGACACTCCTTTTCAGGATTTTTACCTTCATTCATAGCAACACCAACCACTATCATTGCCTCCCAATCTTCACCCGATGGAACTTTTGATCTATCTAGTGCAAGACCGTTTAACTCCTTATCAACTTGGTTTAGTGCAAATCCTGTGAGTTTCTTAAAATCCCCACCCGTTCCTTTCCAGTGTTCAAGGTCATCGGGTCCAGACGCAGACTTTAATTCCTTTTTCATTTTTACCCACAACGATTTATCTTTTATTGGGAATGTACCATTGCTCTTTGTTCTTTGCAATGTACCACTTTCAAGTTTATCAATAAAAGTATCCATTCTACCATCACCTCTAAGCAACGACTCAACACCGATTGCCTCAGTCAGTAAATCAGTATAATTAACTGGAATTTCAACCAACGACTCGTTCTTTATGTAGTGATTTATCAAATCCATAACAATAAATATATATCAACTGTGTTTTATTACCAAACGGGAACAGATAACGAACATACACCTTCCATAATGAATCCCATTTTTTCAAGCACAGGACTCAATCCTTTTTGAAATAGTTCCCAAAAGTAATCAAGAACCTTCTTTATAGCATTTTCATAAAACTGCAAAAGTAAAACTTCAATTTTATCATACGATGCTTTAACCCAAGTTGACGCAGAATCAAATCCACTTTTTATGGTGTCCCAAATTTTACCTTCGTTGAGTAGTTTTAATTGATCTTCAAGTTTGTTGTATTCTTCGGTTATGATGTTTTCTATGTTGTGATTAATAGATTCAGCAGCCAATCCAAACTTAATGAATTTTCTGCGACCACTTCCTTTGAAACTAATATCAACATTATTACAAAGATTACCATTACTTTGTGACCACTTGAATAAATCGTGTACTTTCTTTACACCTTTAGAATCAAATACCAATATTTTGTTAGCAACCGCAGTATTATCACCAAAGTAGTTTCCTCCTTTAGATGCTTTACCAGTAAACTTACCAAGACCACTTGCAGCTTCATATACAATCCACTTTTTAAGTTCGGTGTTGTTTTGTATAATTTCACGAATTCGATTTTTCCAAGTATCTGCTTTTAATGCCACATCAATCAAATCCATTATTTGAGTTCTAAGTGCTTCCTTGGTTAATAAATCAGAAGGTACATCTGCCTTTTCAAGATAATCTTTAGCAATTGTAACATCACCGATTTTCATATCAGACGCAATATAATCAGAACGCATCTTGCTGATTTGTTTTGCAGTTAATGGTTTAACTCCTTTGATGTAATCTCCTTCAAGTTTGGGAGCATCTGCATTTGATATAGCATTATTAACTGCCAACTCTGCACGAATATGTCGTTTTATTTCATCATCCGTTGCTTGTTTTGCTTTTGATTTAACAACATCATAACGACCACTGTCAGATATAACCCAATCACGAAAATCCTTTTTACCTTTACCGACTTCCACATTTATATCAGTACGAATTGCTTTTGACATTTCTTTTTCAAATATATCAAACAACTCTTTAATCTCAGACTCGTTCGCAAGTTTTCCACCACTTGCTTCTAAATGTTTAACGGCAAATTCAAATACTCCAATTGCTTCTCCCGAAGTTCCACTTACAAGTTGAGCACTTTTTGCAGAACCACTTGCTTGCTTTACCGACAAACGATTACGATTGTTTCCAACCAAGTCTGCTTTTGATGCTTCTTTTTTTCCGTTTTTGTAAAATGTAGATGCAGATGTTTTTCCTGACCATATTAAAGTACCTCCGATGTTCTTTAATCCTTTCGCAACTTTTTTACCTGCACTATATACTAACTTATTTGCTTTAATCTTTTTCCAAGTTGCTTTGTCTACACCTGCTGATTTAAGAGCATCTGCCTCTTTCTTACCTTGTTTGATGTTGTACGCAACACAAATAGCAACTTCGGCATCCGAAGCATTTGTAGTGGCAGCTTCACTCAACAATATTCCTAGTTCAGATGGAACATCAGTTAAATCAATCTCAGATAGATAATGTTGGACAACATCCATGATGAATAAATATATATTAAAACAACTTTATCGTATCAATTTAGGAAAGTCAGTAAACACTCCATTCACACCCAACTCTCGTAAATACCGAATTTGTTTGATTTCATTTACGGTATATACATATATTCGTATGCTGTTGTTTACGCAATACTCAATAATTTTCTCGGAAATACTTTCAAGTGGAAGATTCAAAGAATGAATATTATATTTAATGTAATCATCTTTAAGTCGTTTGATTTCTTCTAAATTACAATACTGATCGTACAACAAATATGAAAGTTTTGCTTTTTTTCGGAATCTATACACTGTGTTTATAGTAGCAAGACTAAAACAAGATAAAGTAATGCTTTTGTTTTTCCACTCTGGTTTTTCTAAATATGATTCTGCTATATTAGCAATGTTTAGGGCTGCTTGATTACTTTTGATTTCAATGTTAACATCAACACGACCATTTATACAATCAAGTGCTTGTTGTAATGTGGGGAGCTTTTCAAGATTGGTGTAAGTTAGTTTACTTACATCTAATTCAGATGCTTCGTTGGTTTTTAAATCAACACCGAACATTCTCTTAAAGTTTGTATCGTGAAAAATTCTAAAACGATTTCCTATACTTTGTACATCAAACTCAATAGCATTACACCCACGATCAATTGCTTCTTCAAATGCCTCCAAGGTGTTTTCAGTAAAGTCACCACTTGCTCCACGATGAGCAATATTAACAAACTCATCTTTTTCTACATCTTTTAGAAATTCTAATATTTTACAAAACACACTACATTCAAGTCCTTTGTCGTGAATTGTAAGATGAGTATTTAACTTTGTTGTATAAAATCGTTTAAAAGTAGCACCTAGTTTTTTGAATGCTCGTTTTCCACTTCCATAAAATACAGTTGGATCGTTGTATTCTTGAATCAAAAAGGTAGGACATTTAACATCTTGTAATATAGTACCTGCTATTTTAGACATTTTACGCAATTCGTTTGTTGCCGACAAATTAACAAGAGGTTGATTCAAATCAGGGTCTTCACTGTCATTAGTTATAGATTCCAACATAATTTTTTGAAGTTTCAATTTACTGCATACTTTGTTGTAGATCATAACACCAGGAAGAAGTTTGTTGAAAACATTCTTAACACCAAACACACCATTTACAATAATCAATCCCTCTGGTCGTATGCTTTTTAAACTAGCAACATATGCAGATATACAACCACCCAAAGAAAACCCAATCATATAAACTTTATCGCATCGTTTACGCAAACTTAAATACTTTTCTTTTACATCATCAACCCAGTTGTTCCAAGTTGCAGTTGCAATGTTTTCTTGATCATACCCATGTCCGGTTAGTTCAACTAAACTAGTTTCCCACCCAAGGGTTTCGTATATATAATTGCTTAGTGGGACCATTTGTTCGTGTTTGGATAGAAACCCATGACACAAAAGAACCCCAATCTTATCAATTGAGGTTTCACTTAGTCTTGCAGAATTACTTATTTCAAGTTGCTCTATCATGCACATATTGTTCCAGTCACACGTTTCTGGATACAAGCATGATTTTTTTGTACACCTGGGTTTAGTCATTCCAATATATACATATCAGAACGATAACTATTTAATCCCAATTTCCTTGAGCAAGATCGTACATATCAGAGTTTTCGTTTAAATGACTTTCGTCTTGATTTATATACTCACTATACATTTGCTCTTGACGATTTTTTTCCAACTTTTCATTCATTCGTTTTCCCATCCACATTGCCTCTAATGCGAGTTCACGAATAGCACCAAGATTATATGCTTCATCTTGAGCAGATTGAAAAATTAAACGAACAACATTACACACGGTTCTCTTGTCATCCATCTCCCCCGGAGCAATATCTTTAAGTGATTGCTCTCGGTCTTCTTTTGAAAAGGGTTTTCCTTTAAATTCACTCATGTCTATAAATATTATAAAAACTGATTTTTATTCCAACTTTCTGAGTTTTCTATGTTGATACAAATGTCTGTATTTTCGTAGAAGTTAATTGTAAGTTCGTCACCACACTTTACATCTTTTAGTGTGAACATATGCAAATTTTTTCCGACAATCTTGTTAACACAATTGTTTGAACTACTATGATTCTGAAATCTTCCTATGTCTGTTGTTTCTCCTGCTACCACTCGTTCATTTATCAAACCAATGCCAGTGTGACTTTTACCAACATCCGTATTTTTTTTAATGTGCTTGGTTGCAATTAATCCGTGACCATGAATTTTAGATTCATCAAGTTTATACATTATTTACCAATCTGTTTTTACTATAACTATATAAGGACGAATGTTCAATATACGACACATGGTCAATCGGGTGTTTCCTGCAACTACTTCGCAATATTTATCTGCGTATTGTATGATTATTGGACATGAAACAGTTCCATTGTAATTATTTACCACACCAGTTCCTATAAATTGAGTTACTATCCTTGATACATCTCTTTTTATTCCATCACTCCTAAGATTGGCAAATAAATCATCTAAAGTTTTTACATTCCAACTACCCGTGTTGCCTAACTTACTCCATATGTTATCATTAAGAGCCACTTTACTCGATTTACCATATTCAAGTTTTAAATAGTTTAGGTTTTCCAAAGCAGCTTTTGAATTAGGACTCGCATCGTCTGCCACTCGTTTAAATTCACCTTGTTCGGATTGAAATGGGTCCTTTTTCCATGTAATTGGCATGATTACCTTCCGGCAAAGTCATTCATTTTGAACTTCGTCTTAAACTTTTTATTGATGTCATCAAGAAACTTTTGATTTTCAGGAGCAGTAACTTCACCCCAATCCAAATCTCCATCAAATGTTTCAAAACTACCATCACGCAACATAGCAACTGACATAAGAGTTCCGTTGTCTATCATATAAGCAGCTCCATATTTTTCCATAGGAATCATTTTGCTTTTCTTTGCTTCGTTTACATTAAGTTTATTTTTTAAATAACCACGAACAAGTTCACGTAATTTTGTTTCTTGTTCTGCAAATACCTTCCCACTATATTTATCTGATTTCAATTTATATTTCCTTACGATACTTGAAATGACTGGAGCCTCCGCACCAAAGTGCTTGTTTGTTTCTTTAAAAAATGCTACAAGTGCTTCTTTTCCTTTTAAATCTAAATTACTTTTAAGTGATCTTTTAATTGCATCTCCACCTTTTATTACTTGCAAACTTACTGGATTAGCATTAGAACCTGTGTTCTTTTTGATTTTGTCCAACAGACCTACAACCACACTTCCAATGGCAACAATTAAAGTTTTCATTTCAAGGTCTTCGACATTTGCAGGAAGAATACGAGCATTAAACTTTGCTTCAGCAACTGCCTTTTGAAGAACACCCTCTTCCATTGAATACATTCGTTCCGCCTGCCATGTTTCGAATCGTCCTGCGTCGCGACCTTTGATTTCCCCACGCATTACCCAAGTAAATTGTTTGGTATTTTCTTCGGGGTCAAGATCTGAATATTTCTTCTGTGCGTCCTTGAGGTTCTTAAATATCTCAACCCCACCACCGTTGGATGTAATTTTTCCGTTTTTAACACCAACAACTTGAACAGGCATATTAGGTTTATAACCTTTCCACTCTTCACAAACAATATTTTCGGACTTCATAAACAATAAATATATATCTTTTACAAAAAACTTAGGGTTTATAATAAACACTTGCAGTTACCATCAGTTGCTTACCATCATAAGATTCAGTTGTAACGTTTCGTCCACTTGATGATGCGATGATTTTTGTTTTCCCACTTGCAGAGTTCTTTGGTTCTTTTTCTATCGGTAAACGAATAATTACTTCGTTGGTTTCTTTGTCTATTTCTACTTTCATAATGATGTTCCGTTAAAATTGGTGGAGATGAACGGGATCGAACCGATGACCTTCTGAATGCAAATCAGATGCTCTTCCAACTGAGCTACATCCCCTAAAGTTTATTAAATTAACCTTTTTGTTTATTGCCTATGGCATTGCCATATGATCTGCCCATTGCTAGTAGTGTTTTGATATCTAATGGTATATAAAGTGCCGACAACTTTAATGGTGGATTTGCAAGCATTGCTTGTCCGTACCTATGGTGACCATCTAATATATAACCTTCCTGTGAAGCAATAACAGATGCCTTGGTGAGTGGTGATCCGTCTTCCGGTACACCAAATTGAATAATATTACCTACAAGTTTTTCCAACCAAATTTGACTTTGGGTAGGTTTTAAATTCTTTGCGGGAAACTTTGTCCACTTGCCTTTGATAACATCATCCGTTGGATCACCATCTTGAACTCCGAGTTTTACCCACTGTTTTCCATTTTTTTTATTTAATGCTTTTGGAAACCTTGAAATAAAGTTATCAATTTTATAAGGTTTGAAAATATCAATATGACCAAGAGCAAGTTTTTTGGTAAACATCTTCATGTCAGTTGGTTCAATTACAGGCATATCAATTCGTGGAATATCCAACGCAGATTTACACGCAGTTTGTAGTTTCATGTAGTTTTTGTCAAACTTAGGAATAACTTCGTTTAGTGTTTTACCTGCATTACTAAATTCAGATTCAGCATAATCTCTTGCTTTGTCTAAACTTAAATCAGCAACATTGTATTTAAAACCACCCTCTTCGGATAGAATTTCAGATATGCAACTTTTCACGAGTTCTCTTAGTTCTGTATTTTCCATATGAATATATAAATATACGCAACGAATAAAAAAATGGCGGAGAGGGCGGGATTTGAACCCGCGGTTGCGTTTCCACAACACAACATTTCCAATGTTGCACAATAAGCCACTCTGTCACCTCTCCTAACTTGGCCTCCTCACGGAGATTCGAACTCCGGTTGCATGGATGAAAACCATGTGTCCTAACCTGGCTAGACGATGAGGAGAAAAGATGGAGCCACTTGTCAGGATCGAACTGACGACATCCTCATTACAAGTGAGGTGCTCTACCATCTGAGCTAAAGTGGCATAAAATTGATATGGAGCATCGGACAGGACTCGAACCTGCATGATAGGGATTTGCAGTCCCTTGCCTAGCCATTCGAGCCACCGATGCACAAAATAAAACATTTGCCCCTCTCATTAAAATGGTTTGGACACCCCTAATTGGACGTTGTGCCTATGTTAACTACACAGGAAGTTTTAACTATGATTTTACTATACTTGTTTTTATAAGAAATGTCAACAATTAAAAAGACGAATTTTTAAAAAGAAATGGTTTCCATTCTTCCCGTATAACATTTCCAACTTCATAAAAAGGTTTTGGTGGTTCTGCTTTAAGAATTTCTCCTTTAAAATCATAATAAGGAAATATACTTCCTTTACGAGAATTACACTTTACACACGTTAATGTTAAGTTGAAATAATCGTTGTCACCACCTTTACTTTTCGGTTTGATGTGTTCAATGGTTAATTGAGTTTGTGGAAAGTGGTTTCCACAGATCTGACACAATCCCTCGTATTTCTTGTACAAATACTTTAATGATGGTTTCCGTTTCGCATTATATGTGAAGTTTGCAGTTGTGAGCAATATAGTGGGAACTGGTATAACATGATTAACCGAACGAATAAATGGTTGTTCGGGATAAAATCCATGTTTATATTCCAACCAAGTATCCCAATCACACGTATTTCCATCACTAGCAACAGCTACAACCTTTGGTCGTGTTTTATGAAATCGTTCTTTAGCACCCATCAATTTCTTTAAACCCTCTTTGACAGATGTCACATTCAGAGGAGTCCAGTAGTGAGTCAATAAAAGAACTAAATTTTCTGAACTGCTTACATATTTGTACATAAAAGTTGACTTATTTCTTAAAATTATTTATTATTTACTATATTATATATAATAAACAAATTTGAAAGGTTATACAACATGAATATTATTGAAATACAAAAAAAATACGGTGTTCAACTAACACTTGAACTAATTCAAACATCAAAGTCATTTTATGAGAAATACATAAAACAATATCCGGATAACACTGCGAATGCGTTGTCGTTTTCAAAAAACCCAAATTGCAGTTGTCGGAATAAATTAACACAACACTATAACGAAAACAAAAAAGAAGTTGATTCGTTCGTTTTAGAATTTTTAAAGGCCGAACCAAACTCTATAAACTTAGTTGAGTTCGAAAATAAGCATAAAACTAAACCCGTCAACGGCAGAATCGTCAGAATTGAAAAAACGGAAGAGGCCTTTGGAAATCTAACAAGTCAGATTCATACTGAACAATGGACATATAGAAGTATGTCAGTTGTGGTTGAAGAAGATAAGTATGTATTCTTTTTCGTATAATGAATTTTCTACTTGATACACTCTATTATTTATTATTGTCACTTTCCGTGGCATATATGTATAGTTTCTCAGACATATTTAATTGGGTAAGAAACAAAGTAGCTCTTATTCCGTTTATACGAGTGCCGATGTCGTGTCCGGAATGTAGCAGTTTTTGGTTTGGTTTGGGTGTGAGTTTTCTGTATAATCCAGTTATACTGGATATAAATATTCCATATCTAAGCAATATTTTTTGTGGGTTGGCAACACATCTAGTTGCGGCCGCACTTTACCGAAACGAGCTATTAAAATAATAAACTTGCAATCATCTCAATAATATATACTATATAATATATAATTTAATTAACCCAAATAACAATATGGAAAATACAAAAACAGAAGTACAAACTCTATTTGATAAGATTAACTCATTATATGAGGACTTTGATCAAAATCACAAAAAAAACATCGAAGATGGAACAAAGGCTGCCGGCACTAGAGCCAGAAAAGCAATTGGTGAAATTAAAAAATTAGCCACAGAATACAGAAAATCATCTATTCAACAAGATAAATCATAAAATAAATTGTTAACATGACAGACACATACACAAAAAATAACATTAAAGTTGAAACAACCATATCAACTAGTAAAAAGAAAAAATTAGTAGTGAGTTGGCCAAAAGGAAAATTTAGCATTTCGGACTTAGAAAAAAACCACCCAACTGCTGTACCAATAACACTTAGATTTCGTGTCAAAAAAGCACTTGAGTCAGGTCTAATCAAGCAATCCGGAAAAATTGAAGGAGAAATTGGAAGACCCACTTTGTTGTTTGAAATAGTAAGTTAAACAAAACATAAGTTATAATTTCTCAATGTATACATATTTATATAAATTATGTCATTCGAATCACTAGAAGATAACTTTATTAAAAAGGTAAACGAACCCGTAAAAACCGATGTGCAACATAACATAGATATGCAAAAAAGCAAATCTGAACGCACAGAAGATAAAAAAACTTACGAAGACACATTAACAAAGCAAGCGGCAGTTGGTGGTCTGGCAGCGTTGTTTCAGGAAAAACTAAAAGAAACAAAGCATTCAGATGAAGACTCCGAATCTACAATATTCATTAAATCGGAGAATGTAAACTACGGTGATAACTTTAAGGATGCAACCAATTATGTGAGTGAAGACGACATTCAAACATTTATGCCAGGTGATGTATATAACGACTCAATAACTGAACCGGACTTAAACGAAGGAGTCGTAGAAGTTGATCAACGACATTCACCCAGTAATAGATATGATGATAATTTGTCAGTTGAACCCCAAATTGCATCAGACAAAGATATATCACCACAAAGTTCAATAAGTCGTTCGGTAAATGCAGACTCACCTTACTCAGACGAGGAGATATCAAACAAATTAGCTGAACACACCGAAAAAAAGCAAAAAAAGCAGTTTGCTGAAAACACATGGAATCCAGAAAATTCATACAAAACCGGTCCACAAATAAACACAGACGATGTAGTAGATGTGGAATCTAACTCAAGTTTTCAAGAAACTGAGCTATCTAAAGAGATGTATAATGCAGATATTGAAAGTTCAGACAAAACTGAATAGGGCCATCGAGAGCAAATGCTAAAAGAGCATTTCAAAAAGTTCTACGACATGAAACCATATCTTCTCATCGAAGAGGATGAATGGAAAGACATCATGCAAAGATATGAAAAAGAAGATGTCGTAGAAGAATTAGCAAACGTATTGCATACTTATCCTGCTCCGTTGCCAGAGATAAGTGATAAACAAACTCTTGATAGTTTAAACAAGTTAAAAGGAATCAAACACAACGATGTTCTCGTTAAAAAGAACTGGTTTCCTCGTAACGAAAGAAAAAGTAACTATCATTTAAACTATAAAGATTCTCAGTTTCTATTGAAAAGAAACAACTCAGGTAACAATGCGTCTAATCCGTTTCACGTAGAAAATCGTTGGAAAGTAGATTGGACACGAACACCAAGTGGTTGGAAAACTTGGCAAACGGTTAAAGGAATCAAAACAATAGTTCGTGCATATTGGACACTAGATAAAGTTCTTAATCGGGTTGATGTTAATACTCTTCGTGTTGCTACGACTCTTCGTAAGTATGTCGCATCACAATTCAAACCGGCAGTAGCAAAAGCATTTTACGATCACTTTCAAAGCAAAAATGTATTAGACTTTAGTGCAGGGTGGGGTGATAGATTAGCAGGATTTTACACAGGTGAAACCACCGAACATTATGTGGGAATTGATCCTAATAGCAACAACCACCCCAATTATCAAAAGCAGATTGAGTTCTACAAAAAATACTCAACCTTCTTTGAACAAGATAGAGAAGTTGAATTGATTGATAGTCCAGCAGAAGACGTAGATTACTCACAATACGAAAATTACTTTGATACGGTATTTACAAGTCCACCATATTTTAATACAGAAAAGTATTCAGAAGATGATACACAGTCGTGGGTGCGATACAAAAAGATAGATGACTGGAACGAGAGATTTCTTCACACAACACTTGGTAAGATAATTCCGACAATAAAGAAGAATGGTATTCTTGCAGTAAACATAGCAGATGTATTTAATGCTCCTATCAACGACTATGTTGAAATTACAAATCCAATGAATGACTTTATTAAATCAAAGGGTCTTGAATATCTTGGTTGCATTGGAATGGAAATGACGAAACGATTTAATTCAGGTGGTGCGGGTAATGCTAAGAGTGAATATTTTTCGGAAGACCTCAAGGAGATCACCGAAGAAACAAAAGATGTCGCATTTGCAGAACCCATTTGGATATGGAAAAAGTCTTGACATTTTCAAACTATAATATATATTTATACATATACATAACCTTAAATTAAAAATATAAAATGGATTCCGAAGAAAATAGAATTGAACAAGAGTCATTAGACTTTTTAACGACTTGCTCCGTAGACGACTTTGTTGCATTATACGAGCATATGACATTGTGCAAACTTCAAGAAGTACAAGATGATGCACTTGATTTAAAGTACGAGATTGTAGAATCGGAGGCCGATCCAGAAGAAGCAGGAACAGTTATTTCATTTGATAAAATGGTTGATGGTGTTGAAGCAATATTTGGAATGACCAACGATGATGTAAAAATACTACATGAAAAAATTTGCAAAATCAAAAAGTGAACAACACAGAACTTGAAAAACTACAAGTCAAGCATATCACATTAAAAGAAACGATAATAACAACCGGTTTTAGGAAACTTACAAGTTCCAATATAGAAAAAATACACAAACTAAATAATTTAGAAAAAGAAATACAAAAATGGAAGTAGAAACAACAAAATTAACTACACTTATAATTGGACTAGTTGGAATGATCATTCTTCCACTTGGATTTATATGGGCATCAAATACAATATTCCAACTTCAGTTAGATTATACATTTATAAATTGGGTTGCGGTTTTGTTCCTTCAATTATATTTTCAAATAGTGGTTAAAGCATCAACCACATCTACGAGAAGTAAGTCAAAGAAATAAAGTCTTTACGTTTATATCCAACTCGTATATATTTATGTATATATGAAATACGATAATACAGCAAAATTCACATTTGATTACACATGGAGAGATTCTGATGATAATCTTGTATCAAGAACAAGACACTCTACATCAGAAGAAACTCTAGGAGAAGTATTGAATGCGTTTGAGTTGTTTCTAAGAGGATCGGGTTTCCACTTTGACGGACACCTTGAATTCGTAAACGAAGATACTAAGTCAACTGATGTAAATTACTCTGAAGTAAATCAACCAGAGTTTCAAAATCAGCAACTTGAGTTTGACTTTGTTAAAGAATTATTCTCCAACATAGAAAACATTGATAAAGATACTGACATAGATTTGGATGACAAAACAAGCAGTTAATTTATCATTTTATTCTAACTTAGAAATAAACACAGACACAACCAAGATAGTACATTGCAAGAAATCCGAATACGACGTTTATATCGGCCGCCCCTCAATGTGGGGCAATCCATATTCGTCTAAGGATGGAACACTTGCAAATTATCGTGTTGGTAGTAAATCGGAAGCTATTCAAAACTACGAAACGTGGATAGAGTCCCAGCCCCACCTCCTCGAAGAACTAAAAACACTAAAAGGAAAACTACTCGGTTGTTGGTGTGCCCCGAAACCATGCCACGGAGATGTTCTGGTAAAACTTATTCAAAAGTATTATCCAAATGAAGGTAATATCAGCAGTTAGGCATTCGGGAAAAACTTATCATAGCAAGTCACTTGGATTTGCAGATTGTGATGAGATTATCGGAAACGAACTCGGATGGCCAGCACACTTTGAAAAAAAAGAATTCTCAGATAAGATTTATTCGTGTTCTCATATAGACGAACATGATATCGCAGTTCAGTTTTCAAAAGATTCTTGGCAAGTGTTAAACACCTGGTCAGAAACGTGTGATGAAATTTTAAGTATACCAGAGGTGTGGAGTGCGAGAAGTTTTTGGGAGTGGACTGTAAAACCAGATGTCCTCGTTACCATTGACGAAGAACGACATAAGCAAAATTTGTTGGAAATAAATCAAGGACATATGTGGGGAACGATTAAGTTCTGGAGGCATTTGCTTGAACACGAAGCAAAAGAAAATAATATTTTTGTTGTACAATCCTTTGAAGATGCAGTATTATATCTGAATGAAAATTAAGATAAAAAATACTGGAACCATTGTACCAAAAAATTTAACGCAATATGATGTAGGATATGATTTAGTTGCATCATCACATCCAGCAATTTCAGGTGAATATGATGAAGAAGCAAAAGCATGGTCAAGAATAGATTACATTCAGTACCACACAGATTTATATATTGAACCTTGTGTTGACGATAAAGTTTATCATACTAACATTTTCCCAAGAAGCAGTATCAGCAATAAAAATCTTATGCTTGCAAATTCAGTTGGATTGATTGATTGTGGTTATCGTGGAGAACTGCTTGTGCGATTCAAGTACATTGCACAACCAGAGGACATATATGCACGAATTCAAGGACATTGTACACAAGTTCCAATTCTAACAAATGTTAATATGGACAAAATTTATACAAAAGGTGAACGAATTGCACAACTTGTAATCGCAGAAACTCACAAAGTTGAATTTGAAATCGTAGAAGAGTTATCCGAGACTGATCGTGGAAATGGTGGATTTGGAAGCACAGGTGCTTGACTTTTTATATAAAACACGATACTATAATATTCAATGTATCAAAACATATTCGTAAATAAAAAAGATCATACGGTCTATCTGTGGGACGATAAAAAGGGTCTCGTAACATTCAAGAATAAACCATACGCATACAAAAAGTCTCCGAACGGAATGTATCGTAGTATGTATGGTGACAAGTTAGAAAAGGTAACAAAATATCGGTATGAAGATACAGGTTTGTTTGAATCAGATGTACCAATTGAAACTCGTAATTTAATCGATTTGTACGAAGAAGATGATGAACCAAGCACCGGTCATTGCGTTATGAACTTTGATATTGAGGTAAGCATGGAAGGTGATTTACCTGATACAGAAAAAGCAAACAATCCTGTTACTGCTATTGCGTGGCACGATAGTTGCACTAATAATTATGTGGTGTTGATTCTTGATAAGGAGAATAAAATCACCGACTACTCTAACGATGAAGTATCAGTTTATTCTTATGATAATGAACGAGCATTGCTTTCTCATTTTCTTGATTTCTATCAAGAGATTAGTCCGACAATTTTGACGGGTTGGAACATTGATGGATTTGACGTTCCTTATTTGTATCGCAGACTTGCAAGAGTCTTAGGACAAGAAGAAGCAAATCGTTTGAGTCCGATTGGTCACGCATATTTTCATCCGTTCAAGAAACGAATCGTGATTGCAGGTGTAAGTTGTTTAGATTATCTTGTGTTGTATAAAAACTTTACATACTCGGTTGAACCAACATATCGTTTGGATGCTATTGGTCGTAAAGAAGTTGGTATCGGAAAAATTGAATACGAAGGTAATCTTGATGATTTGTTTTCTTCGGACATTGAGAAGTTTATTGAATACAATTTGAATGACGTAAAGATTGTTGTGGAGATTGACAAAAAGATGGAACTCATTGAGTTAACTCGTAGTATTTGTCACGTGGGTCACGTTCCATATGAAGACATATTGTTTTCGTCTCGTTATCTTGAAGGTGCGTTGCTTACTTATCTTCGTAGACATAATTTAGTTGCACCAAACAAAGATCCAGATGGTCGTGACAAATTCAATGAAATCAAAGGAGATGGATCAAAAAAGTTTAGTGGTGCGTATGTGGCTGCTCCGGCACCTGGTAAATACAAGTGGGTGTTTGACTTGGATTTAACGTCTCTGTATCCTTCTATCATTATGTCAACAAATATATCACCTGAAACTAAAGTGGGTGTTGTTGATAAATGGAGTCCTGAAGATTTCTGTGATGGTGAACAAACCGAAGTGGGATTTCGTGGTGACACGTATTCAGCAGATGAGTTCAAAACATTTTTGAAGGAAAACAATCTTGCTATTAGTAGCAACGGAGTAATGTATACCAAAGAAAAAATAGGACTTATTCCTGCGATTCTTGAACAATGGTTTAATCAACGTGTTGAGTTCAAAGATAAAATGAAAGAATATGGTAATGCAGGTGACGATGCCAAGTATGTGTTCTATAAAAGAAGACAACACGTACAAAAGATTCTTCTTAACTCTTTGTATGGTGTATTGGGGTTACCTATCTTTCGGTTTTATGATGTGGATAATGCAGAAGCAGTTACAACCACCGGTGTGTCGGTGATTAAGTTTAGTCGCAAGATTGCAAATCACTATTACAATAAAACTCTTGGTGATACAGAAGATCATTGTATTTACATTGATACTGACTCGGTATTCTTTTCAGCATTACCTATCGTAGAAAAAACGATGCCTAATGTTGATGTAAAGAATGACGATGAAATGGCAACTGCTATTTTAGAAGTCGCAGATAATGTACAAACCTTTATCAATAAAAGTTATGATGTGATGGCAAAACGTTTCTTTAACATTGAAGAGCATCGGTATGACATTAAACAAGAAGTTATTTCCAAAGCAAGTATTTGGTTGGCAAAGAAACGATACGCACAATGGATTATCAACAACAACGGTGTTGGTTGTGATGAATTGGAAGTTAAAGGTCTTGATGTGGTGCGTAGTAGTTACCCCACACGATTTCGTGCGTTTATGACAGAGATTCTTAAAGACATTTTGAAGGATACACCGAAAGAAGAAATTGATGACAAAATCGTTGCTCTTAAACGACAAGTCAAAAACGAATCTGTTCAAGACATTGCAAAAACAAGTGCAGTTAAAAACGTAACCAAGTATTTAAAGATGATGGACAAAGGTGCGGTTGTTGGTGAGTGTGCCAAAAGCACTCCTGCTCATGTTAAAGCAAGCATCATCCACAATCAGTTTATCAAGAAGTTTAAGATTCAGGCAGAACCTATTCGCAATGGAGAAAAAATCAAGTGGATATATCTCAAGAACAATGAGCTTGGTTTAGATGCTCTTGCGTTTCGTGGTTATGAAGACCCACCGGAACTTATGGAGTTTATTGAGAAGTACGCAGACAAAGATAAATTGTTTGAACGAGAACTTGAAGGCAAGTTGCGTGATTTCTACGATGCACTTGATTGGGACTTTGCAAGTGAACACCTCGCAACTGCACAAAAGTTTTTTGCATTCTAATGGCAAACTATAATCAGATATTACCAATTCGTAAAGATTGTAGAATTGATGAACAATTTGGTTGGTTGCCCTTGAGTGTATTAGAACCAAGTCGTGATCATCGTGAACAATGGCCGGAAGCATATCTTGATGATGGCATTCGTGAAAGAAAAAGAAGTATAGATGCAGAGAATCTTCCTGGTCTTAGGTTTAGTGAGTTTCACGCAGGTATAGCAGAACAAATACTTAATTATTGGAGTATGCGTGGAAGTGTAGTCGTAGACCCATTTGCAGGTCGTGCCACCCGTGCTATGGTTGCTTGTAAACTGGGTCGCAACTATCAAGGTTACGAAGTATCACAACAAACATATACACGGTGTATGAAGCATTTTGAAAAGTTCAAGGTATCCCCTAAACTTTTTAATTGTGATGGAACAGAAATGCTTCACACACAAAATGAAACTGCTGATTTGGTGTTTACTTGTCCTCCGTATCATAATCTTGAAAAGTATGAAAGTACGAAAAATCAATTAAGTGATTGTGGAACATATGAAGAGTTTATGACACAAATTAAAAAATGTGGTCACAATATAAATCGTGTTTTGAAACCAGGAGCATTTTGTGTTTGGGTTGTTTCAGATTGGAGAGATATGACAGGTAGTGGTCTTCGTAGTTTTCACTCGGACTTGATTACTGCATTTGTAAACGAAGGAATGGTTCATCACGATACAATCATTATGAAGAATCTTAGTCCGTTTGCTTATGTTCAATGTGCGAAAGTAGCAAGCAAAAGATACACAAGTAAAATACACGAATATATTATGGTTTTCCGCAAAAAAGGTGAATATGAAATACCTGAGTATTGTGAGCAAGATGAACTGCGTGTTAACTCAAATAAGTTTTTTAGTTATGAATAAAATAATCAATGGAGATAGTTTGAAAGTTCTCAAGAAACTTGAGGATGAATCAGTAGACTTGGTGTGTACAGACCCACCTTATGGATACTCGTTTATGAATCGTGATTGGGACAAAGCAGTTCCTGCATTAGAAATTTGGCAAGAGTGTTTACGAGTTTTGAAACCAGGAGGATTCTGCTTCGTTATGTCAGCACCACGTTCAGATGTACAAAGTCGTATGATGGTTCGTTTAGAAGATGCAGGATTCAATATCGGATTCACTCCGATTTATTGGACATACGCAACCGGATTTCCCAAAGCATCTAATGTTGGAAAAATGGTAGATAAAAAACTTGGTGTGAAACGAAAAGTTGTTGGTCAAAAAAAAGCAGGTGCTTTAAGTGGCAATAGTAAGTTCAATGATGCAAGACAATCAAATATAACAAAAGATAAAAACAACCCAACTCAAGCATATAAGTCAGGAAGTAATATAGGTGAATACGATGTAACACTCGCAACATCAGACGAAGCAAAACAACTTGACGGTTCATACGTGGGTTATCAACCCAAACCTGCGGTAGAAGTTGTACTTGTTGCAATGAAACCAATTACAGAAAAAACTACTCTTGAGCAAGCAATGAAAAATGGCAAGGGGATTACTTGGTTAGATGATTGTAGAATTCCAACAGATGAAAGTTTAGATGGTGGAGCATATGCAAAAAATCCAACACCACGTGAAGGAAAAGATATGTGGACTTCCGACAGAAAAAAAGAAACCAAGTGCTTTGAACGAGGTGGTGCAGGAGAATATAAACAACCAGACGGAAGATTCGCAGCCAATTTAATTGTACAAGATGATGTACTTAATGATGGAGTAAAACGAAGCAAAGGAAAACACACAGATAGTGGAAGTGCATCTGGTGGTATTTGGCAAGAAAGCACAGGCAAACCAGCAGGAAGAACTTACGGAGACGAAGGATCGTTTTCTCGTTTTTACGATTTGGATTCTTGGTGGAAATCACAAATACATAAATTGCCCGAAAGTGTTCAAAAGACTTTTCCTTTTATGATTGTCGCAAAAGCAAGTAAAGCAGAAAAAAACAAAGGTCTTGAACATCTTCCTAAAAAGAAAAGTTCTTCAATGCCGGGAAGAAGAAATGCAGAAGATATGAGCAATAGCAAAATCGACCACGATGTTACTGGTAGATTTGTCACGGAAAAACAAAATGTTCATCCAACCGTTAAACCAATTGAACTAATGAGTTATTTGATAACACTTGGAAGTCGTGAAAATGATGTGGTCGTTGATCCGTTTGTTGGAAGTGGAACAACTTGTATCGCAGCGAAGATGCTTGATAGAAAATACATCGGAATTGAAAAAGAAAAGGATTATGCAATCATTGCAAAAACTCGTCTTAAAGATGCAGAATCTCCCAACCAAGCAAGTGAGAAAAACAAAAGCAACGAGTTCTTTGCTTTTTAACTTGCATATACATATATAAATATATAATATAATAATATGACAGAAAAAGAAACAGAAAATAAAAACTATAAACTAGCAGGAACATTATCAAACGTAGGTGCGGTAATGTTTGTGGTTGGATTCTTATTGTGCTTTGGTGCTCCAACTCTCGGAGGAATAATTTTGATATTGAATTTTTTCGTATCAACGGTTGCAACTATACTCGGACTTACAAGCAAAAATACACTTGCGACTATTGTAGGAGCAATTCCTGCATTGATGGTTGTATTCTTTTTGATAGTTGGTATGGCAATGATGGCATAGCATATGGAACAAAATTACACAAAACTAGCAGACCTTTTAATAAGACACAGTGTGTCTTTGAAGAAAGGTGAAAAGGTATTGATTGACAATACGGAAGTACCTGACAATATGACGATTGCACTTGTTCGTGCAGTTCGTGAGTATGGTGGTATTCCGTTTGTACAAACTTCTCAAAGTCGTATTGGTCGTGAGATTATGCAACACGCAACCAAAGAGCAAATGGAAATCTTTATGAGATTCAGTATGCCCAAGATTCAAGAAATGGATGCTTACATTGCTATTGCAGGTTCAAACAACATATACGAAACAAGTGATGTAGATGCAGACATCAAAACGATGATGTCTAAGGTAACTAAACCATATCTTGATTATCGTGTAAATGAAACCAAGTGGTGTATTTTAAGATGGCCTACACCTGCAATGGCACAACAAGCAAATATGAGTACCGAAGCATTTGAGAATTTCTTTTTTGATGTATGCACCTTTGATTACTCTAAGTTTAATCCGGGTATGAGTAACCTTCAAACAAGAATGCAAAACGCAGACAAGGTTCACATCAAAGGAGATGACACAGATTTGCGTTTCTCTATCAAAGATATAGGTGCAGTTGCGTGTGGAGGAACTCACAACATTCCGGATGGAGAAGTATTCAGTTGTCCAATCAAGGATAGTGTTCAAGGACACATTCAATTTAATGCTCCCACAATTTATCGTGGGTGTGACTTTGACGGAATTCGGTTGGAATTTAAAGACGGAAAAATTGTGGACGCAATTGCAAATAGTGATGCAAGCACAGAAGCACTAAATGAAATTCTTGATAGTGATGATGGAGCGAGATACATTGGTGAGTTTGCTATTGGATTCAATCCGTATGTTGTTCAACCTATGCGTGACATTTTATTTGATGAAAAGATTGGTGGAAGTTTTCACTTTACACCAGGTCAATGTTATGACGATGCAAGCAATGGCAACGATTCGCAAGTTCATTGGGATATGGTTAAAATTCAGAGACCCGATTATGGTGGAGGTGAAATTTACTTTGATGATGAACTTATTCGTAAAGACGGAGAGTTCGTTGTTAACGATTTAATTCCACTCAATCCCGATCAATTATTGAAATAATGGTTGACCTATATATACATATATAATATAATATATACATATATAAAAATTAAAAATGTTTTACGAAGACTTATTTGATATAGAAGAAGAACAAGATGATCGATACAAAAAGTACGCATCTAGGTTTTCTTCTATGTTTGATCTCAAAAAAGAAAAAAAGTTCTACGGATTGTATTCTGCAATAACCGAGTGTCATGTTATTATGATTAAAAATCAAATGTATGAACATACATTATACGACATTAAGAGTATGAAACCTTCTGACAGAATATTAGAAATATCATATAAGAATATTATTCACTTTTTTGATATAGACAGTTTCATGAACGCAGAAATCAAAAACCACTCTCTTGTTCTGATTAATACAAAAAATAAAAAAGTGGAAATTATACCTGCACAGCTTAGGAGTATGATCACCGATGGACGAATCAACTGACAACGAACTACCACAAATTAGAATAACAAGCATAGACGCAGACGAAAACGGAAAACCCATACTCAGTTTTGAGGTAGATGACGATTTTCTAGAATACGTAAAAAAAGAAAACGGCATAGAAGAAGTCAACCAACATGTATTATCTGAGTTCGTGAAAAATATGCTTGAAAAGTGTTCTAATGAAGAAGATGGGTATGGTTACACAAAATTAAACACAGACAATTAAAGATGCAACAAATGCAAATTTTAACAAAACAAACATTGACAAATAACAATTAAAATAATATTATATAAACTATGAAAAAAGATAAAGTACTACAATTCATTTCTCGTTACAATCTTAATGGTAACGTGGAATCAGTTAAATGGAATACCAACGGAGACAACGTTTGCGAAACCACCTTCATTACCGATGACAAAAGTGTCCTCGGCAAAGTTTCTACAAAAGACTTTGAACTTGGTGAAAGTGAAATTGGTGTTTATGATACTGCAAAGTTAAAGCAACTACTATCAGTCGTTGGTGATGACATTAATGTTGATGTCGTTGAAAAAAACGAAAAGAACGTTAGTGTTAAAGTATCAGATGATACAACAAGTGTAAACTTTATGCTTGCTGACTTAGCAGTTATTCCTAATGTTCCTGCATTAAAGGATTTGCCAGAGTATGATCTGCAAATTCCTTTTAGCAACGACTTTGCAAAGAAGTTTGTTCGTTCTGCAAGTGCATTAAGTGATTGTGATACCTTTACCATTGTTCCTTCAAAAGACGGAATTCAGTTGGTAATTGGTTATTCTACAATCAATAGTAATCGTGTTTCTTTAAGTGCAATTAACGAAGGGTCAAACACTCTCACAGACCCCATTAGTTTTTCCTCGAAGTATTTCAAGGAAATTCTTAATGCAAATAGTGACTCTGAAAAGAGTGTCCTCAATGTCAGTTCCAAGGGAATTGCAAGCATTGAGTTTGAAGTCGGTGACTTCCGTAGCAGTTATTACTTGGTTGAAATTCAAACAACCGATTAATGAATTTTTTAGAAGAAGCAACAAAGTCTCCAGTTGAATCGGAAAATAGTCTTTGGGTTGAGAAATATCGACCCAAAGACCTTTCTGATTACATTGGAAACGAACCTCTAAAGAAACGAGCTGCTTCGTGGATTGAGTCTAAAGACATCCCACACTTGCTTTTGTATGGAAAAGCAGGTACCGGTAAAACTACACTCGGTAAATTAATAACCAAGCAGATTCCGTGTGATCATTTGTATATCAATGCAAGTGATGAAAACAACGTTGATACTGTGCGTACCAAGATTAAGTCGTTCGCAAGTAGTATGGGATTTAATGATCTTAAAGTTGTATTACTTGACGAGTGTGACTTTCTCACAGGCAATGCTCAGGCTGCTTTAAGAAATTTAATGGAGCAGTTTAGTATGACTACTCGTTTTATTCTTACTTGTAATTACCACGAAAAAATCATTGAACCGATTGTCAGTCGTTGTCAAACATTCAACATCGTTCCTCCTAATCGTAAAGATGTTGCAGTTCACCTTGCCAAGATTCTTGCCAAGCAAGGCATCAAAGCACAACCAGATGATATTGCATTGATTGTAAACAAAGGGTATCCTGATATTCGTAAGGTGATCAACAATGCTCAACAAAATAGCATCAATGGTACTCTTGAGATTATCAAAGAAGACCTTATTGAAGGTGACTATAAGTTAAAGTTGTTGGACATTCTAAAGAATGCAAGTAAAGACAAAAAGAATGCTTGGTTAACTGCTCGTCAGCTTATTGCAAATGAAAAAATAAACGACTTCACGGATGTTTATAAGTTTTTGTTTGATAATGTAGATGAGTATGCTCCTGGTAAAAGTGCAAACATTGTTATTATGCTTGATCAACAAACTTACCACGATAGTTTGGTGGTTGATAAAGAAATTACATTTGCATCAACCATCGCACAAATCGTTCAAACACTATGAATAAGAATCTAAAAGATAGATTATATGCAACCTATGATCTGCTTGGTGGTTGTGTTATGTTTTTTATTATTATTTGTTTACAAGTTTGGTATATCCTTACCGGTAACGAGTAATACAAAAACCAAAGGTTATATTAAAGAACCAATTCTAGGATTGGTTCTTTTTTTGTACTTATATAAAATGTATATATTTATAGGTAGTTAATATTTATACTTGATGAATAGCACCTATATAAAAGAAGCAAATGTAGAGCAAGATATGTATTACACAGGAATTGCCGAAAAAGCATACGATAAAGTGGTGCGGTTTTTAACTAAACATAAAGATAAATTAGAAGGTGAAGGTGAGAATAGTATAGTCAACAAACCATTTATACCACTTACACAATGGAAAGGTGTTGCTCTTAGAGGAACAGACATAGATAAAAACTTTCCGTCTTTAAGTGAGGTAGTATTATTTTTCATTCCAACAAAAAGTTCATCACGGGGTGGAGTAACAATCGCAGGTGGTTTTACAAACAAAAGTTTGAAAGTCGGTGGAATTTCATTTAAAGGTGTAATTGTAAATGCCAATCTAATTGGTGATTACAATGGCAAGTATATAGACACTCGTCTTGATAAAGATACATTCATTCACGAATATATACACTTTCTTGATCATTTAAGGTATCGTAGTCGTGGTTTAGGTAAAACAAGTGCCAAGTACTTAGATACACAAGATATAGAAGGATACTACAACACACCAGAAGAATTTAATGCATATTATCAAGCAGGACAATCTCAAATTGTTCGTGTATGGAAAAATCTATCTGATCGGTTTGCACATCGTCCGGAATTTCTTGCCGACTTTAAAAAGAAGAAATTAGAAAGTTACAAATCATTTCAAGATTGGGCAATTGATGTAGAGTTTTTTGATAAAGACTTTCTTACATATATCAACAGTAAATATCTCAAAAAGTTTAAGAAACGATTAGCAGGTTTATATATGTATATACAAAAAGGTAATCTGTCGGAAATCATTTCAGAAAGCAAAGTAAAGGTTGATAGCAACTCAGTAAAGAAGTGGGCAAAGGATTTAAGAGTTCTTACTAAAGCATACAAATCAATTGGTGATAATAGTGAAGACCCACAAACAATCAAAGACTTTAAGAAAGTAAGAAGAGCATTTGGTACATTCCAAGAAAACTTTGAACAATGGGTTTACAAATTCTTTTTGCAGTACAAATGGCAAGGTGCCAGTGATAAAATGGAAACTTGGGAGGAAAAGGAAGTTCGTGAAAAATGCTGGAGAGCAGTTACGGGTCTTGGTGGAAACTTTCCAGAGATGTGGGACTTTATAGATAAAAAGCACAAGGTGAGTCCAAGTAGACTTGCTAAAGAACGAGAAACAAACATTCGAAGGTATCGTGCAGAATTCCGTTTGGGAATCAAAGCACTTCTTCAGTACATTGCGATAGAAGGTGATCAAGAACGAGAAAAACCAATTGAGCAAGCACAAATAGGACCAGTCAAGTTGGTTATTCACAACTTCAAAAGAAAAGGTGGAAGTCCTCAAGGAGAAGCAAGTCGTGAAAAAAGTTTCAAGGATTTAGTAAGTGGAATTAAAGGTTGGTCAAAGAAAATTCAAAAAGCAGGATTCGGAAAGTGTATAGAAGGATTAACCGTTGATTTAGATTTTGGATTAACATCCGATAATAGCAACGATATGGTTAATGGTGAGTATTATATGAATAAAGATATGCTCAAGTTGTACGGATGTGGAATGACTCAAGATACATTTACCCACGAACTCGGACATCGTTTTTGGTATCGCAACGTTCCATCTAATGCAAAGAAGCATTGGCAAGATACAATCAAAAGCAAGAAAGTATCTATTGAACGTAAAGACGTAGAAGATTACGTAGAAAAGTATTTTGATAAGAATGGAAGCAAGATACATAAAAGACGAGTAGGATTGAAAGTCATTGATAAAAAAGAAACCAACGCCGAGACCAAAGCAAAGTTCAAATCATTGCAAATGACATCCGTTTGGTCAACCGAGAACAGAAAAGAAGTTGTAACAAAGTTATGTGATCGTTGGGTTGGACCTGGTAAAGAAATTCCAATTGAACACATTACCAACTACGGGAATACAAATCCAGAAGAAGCATTTGCAGAAGCATTTAAACTATATATAGTAAAAGGACCCGGCAAACTCGGAGAGTGGACTCGTTGGTTCTTTCGTGAAATTGTCAGAACCGGTGGAGCAAATATAAACGAAATGAAAATACAAGAAATCAATATGAAGTCAGCACCCAAATCTGGTGCACAAGTTTCCAAAATGTTAAAAGACAAAGGATTTCCGAATGTGAAAGTACAGAAGAGTGGAAGTTACTATCACTTTATAGGTGGAGTTGCAAATCACTTTAAAGAACAAACTATTCACGATTATGGATTAAGAGTCGGTGATTTTACTTTTGAACAATGGTTCAAGGAATTCAAAGAAATGTATCTTGGTAATGATATTCCTGTGGAATCCTTTTCTAATGATAAAATAATTTCCAAAAACAATTCAGATACCAAACATCCAGATATGAAATATACAAAAGAATCATTAAACGAAGTCGCAATGAACAAAGACAATGTTCATGAGTTTATCAAGTTTGCAAAAAACGCATTGCAATTAAAAGAAAAGGTATCTGTGAAACTTTTGGAAAAAAGACATGAGCATATGACAGCTGCTTGTTATGATCCAACCACCAACGAGATTTCTATATATACAAAAGGCAGAGCATATCCAGATGTATGTCGTAGTATTGCACATGAACTCGTTCATCAAAAGCAAAACGAATTGGGTGTTCTTGAGGTTGATAGTGGACAAACAGGAAGTGATATAGAGAACGAAGCAAATGCATGTGCCGGTATTATTATGAGGAATTTCGGAGAAATTGTAGAAAATCTCTACGATTAGAAAAATACATACATATATATTCACATGAACATCATGCAGTATTTCACTAAAGAGGGATTGGCAAAATATCTCAAAGATAACGGAATTACACAAGTAATTGCAGAGCCAATATTTGAAGATAAACTCAACGACTTAGCAGAAGAGGTGATTTACTTCTCAGCAGATGAAACTTCTAGGACACATAACGAAGCACTTGGAAAAAAGAAAGCAGCTCGTGGTGAAAATCCAATTAGTTCAACTGAAGCATTGCAGAGTAAGTTAGACGAAATTAGTGCAACTGAAGTAAAGTATGTTGCTAGAATTTCCAATAAAAGCACAAACTTAGGTGGAAGTGGAGGAGACTTAGAGGGAATACACCGATTAGTTTTTACACCGAACGATTAGTCTGTCGGTTTTGCCATTTTTCTAATTAACGACTCAAGTAGACTATATTTGTTGTTAGTAAGTTTATTAATGTTGGAAACTTTCCAAACAACAACAGAGTTATTTTTTGTGTATAAATAAGCAGGTGGTCTTTTGGGGTTATCTTTTGATGTAATAAAAATCATCAACTCACTTTTGTGTATATCTAAATCGGTAAGTCTTGTATATGAATGCTCATAGCAATCACTTGTAATTACTTTTTGATAAATTCTGTCAAAAACAGGATCCCCTGCTCTCATTTCTTCAAATTGTGGTACATCAGTTTTCATTAACAACCTAGACTGACCCAGTTTGTCTTTTGGGGACGATTGAGCATATCTATCCCGAGTCCAGTTTCGGTATCCATATGTAAGATAATTATAGAAGCCTTCGCAGTATTTAGCCAGTTGTGGAGTTTCAGGACATATAAAGTAAATAAAGTTCATATCACATCATCATTAGTGAGTATAACCTTTATTTGAATATAAATATAATATATATTTTATTTACTTTTGTTTTTCTTTTACCTCACCGTCTGCAACTCTTCGTCTTAACGCAGAACTACTATAATCATGCTTACGAGAATTATACAACACCTTATCAAGATGTCCTGGTAAATCGTGACCAGTAAAGGGTTTATCTTTCCAATCATCACCAACAAACCTAATGTCATAATCAATTCCTTTAAGAATCTCAATTAAGTCCGACTCGGTTTCATATGGAATGATTTCATCAACGAACTTACTTCCACGAAGTTGTATATATCTTTCTACAACTGATTGAATTGGTTTGTTTTTATCTGCTCTATCTAATTGTGGATTTGTGTGCAATCCTACAATTAAATAATCGCAATGTTGTTTACAATCTTCCATCATAAGCACATGACCCGCATGAAATACGTCCATTGCTCCACATGTGAATCCCTTGGTAAGTTTTTCGTTCATAATTAAATTTCTTTTAGTAGTCTATAAGTATGTTGCCAATCATCGACCTGAAACACTTTATCTGGATCTTCAAGAATACTTGCAATGGGATAATCGTTACCACCTTCCATTGTTTTGTCCCCAAAAAAATGTATGATATCCTGAAGTTTTCCTCGTATTTGTGACTTATTGTGGCCACGTTGATGAATATCAATGCTAATTTGACCTCCTGCACTTGCTTCTAGTTTCGGAAACTTATCATTCAGAAGTCCACATATGAATGCTCGTTCCTTATTTATTTTATCCCACTCATAATATTCTTCTCGTTGTTTTTGTGTACAATCTCTGCCGACAACACTTATATTAAGAAGACCCACTCTTTCTTCTATATGATTACCTGCTTTTATCGGATATACACTTGTATCAATTAAATTACTACACACATCTAATAAATCTTTTTGAGCATACCATGAACTCTTTTCAATCAAATCACCATTTCGGTAAACGACATTACCACCACATTGATGTGCTTCGGTAACTTCTCTCCAAACATCAACTCCTACTTGTTCAATAGTTTTGTCGTGATCTGATCCCGTTAAAAGATAAACATTTTTATCCGAAATCCAGTTTCGGAAAAATGAATGAAATTCTTTGTCCATTTTAAGTCTACTTGGAGTAAGAGTTCCATCTACATCAAATACATAATTTATTCGTCTAGCCATGGTTTGTTCAATATATCGTTTTTTTCGTTATCTTTTAGCATATTAAATAGAAATTTTATTTCTTGGATAATACACTTTGAGTTTAAAGACGAATCTTTAAATCCTTCTTTTCTTAAATGCCTAAGTTCGTATGCTCTTCGTCTTATTCGTGTTACAACAACTTCATTTCCCATGTAAATAAATATAACAATTTATTATAAAAACAAAAAAAGGTGGAAGTTTCCTTCCACCTTTTTTTAAAAAATATATATGTATATATTACTTAGAAGATTCTTTTGTTTCCTCTTCGTCAACGACTTCAAAGTCTGCATCAACTACATCTTCTTCATTTTGTGTAGGTGATTCTTCACTATCATGCGTAACATCTCCCTGCTCTGCTTGCATATGAGGAGCCAACTTTTGAATTTGATCCATTAGTGTTTTATTTAACTCTTGTAGTTTGGCAACATCAATAGATGAATCTTCAAGTTGCTTTTTAACATCTCCAATAAGTTCATTTGTTTCGGTTGCCTCTGCCTCGGGAATCTTTTCTTTGTTTTCTTCCAACATTTTTTCTATTTGATATACAGTCGAATCTACTTGATTGCGAAGTTCTATTCCTTCTTTCTTCTTTTTATCTTCATCAGCATACTTTTCAGCATCTGCCTTCATCTTTTCAACTTCTTCTTTGTCAAGTCCACTTGAATCACTAATTGTAATCTTTTGATCTTTACCAGTTCCTTTATCGGTTGCACTTACATTAAGAATACCATTCGCATCAATATCAAAAGTAACTTCAATTTGAGGAGTTCCTCTTGGTGCAGGTTGAATTCCGTCTAACTTGAATGTACCAAGATTCTTATTGTCGGCCGACATTGCACGTTCTCCTTGAAGAATCACAATATCAACTGCTGGTTGATTGTCACCTGCGGTTGTAAAGATTTGAGATTTCTTGGTTGGAATTGTGGTGTTGCGTTCAATCATCGGTGTGGATACACCACCAGCAGTTTCGATTCCAAGTGATAGTGGAGTCACATCAAGCAACAAAACATCACTTACACCCTCGTCACCTGCTAGTATAGCACCTTGAATAGCTGCACCAAGTGCAACTACCTCATCTGGATTAACTCCTTGGTGTGGATCATTACCACCCGCAAGTTCTTTTGCAATTTCTACAACCTTGGGACTACGAGTCATACCACCAACAAGAATGAGGTTTTTAACATCATCCATTGTGATACCCGCATCGTCAAGACATTTTTCAAATGGTTCTTTTGTACGAGCATACAGAGAATCACAAATTTGTTCAAACTTGCTACGAGTAACATCAATGTTCAAGTGTTTCGGTCCACTTGCATCTGCCGTGATAAACGGAAGATTAATTGTAGTGGACGAACTTGAAGATAACGCAACCTTTGCTTTTTCTGCTTCTTCTTTAAGACGTTGCATTGCTTGTCCGTCTGCTTGCAGATCAATTCCAGATTCTGATTTGAACTCAGATACTAAATAGTCAATGAGAGTATCGTCCCAATTATCACCACCCAATTGAGTGTCACCGTTGGTAGACTTAACTTCAAATACTCCGTCACCTATTTCAAGAATAGATACATCGTAAGTACCACCACCAAGGTCGTATACTGCAATGGTTTCTTCATTCTTCTTTTCAAGTCCATATGCAAGAGATGCAGCGGTTGGTTCGTTAACGATACGCAATACTTCAAGTCCTGCAATTTCACCTGCATCTTTCGTTGCTTGTCGCTGTGAATCGTTAAAGTAAGCAGGTACAGTAATAACTGCCTGTTTTACTTCTTCACCAAGATATGCTTCTGCATCTGCCTTTAGTTTACTTAGAATAATACTTGAAATGAATTCAGGTGCATATTCTTTTTCTTCGTCACCTTCTTTACACTTAATATAAGCATCTCCGTTTTTACCAGAGACAACTTCATAAGGAAGATTTTTAACTTCTTTTTTAATCTCTTTGTATTTTCGTCCTATAAGACGTTTCGCAGAAAAAATTGTATTCTCTGGATTAGTGATTGCTTGTCTTTTTGCGGACTGACCTACAAGTCTTTCTCCGTCTTTTGCAAATCCAACTATACTTGGGGTAGTTCTTGCTCCCTCTGAGTTGGTTATCACTTTTGGTTCTCCTGCTTCTACCACCGCAACACAACTGTTCGATGTACCTAAATCAATGCCAATTACTTTAGCCATTTTCTATTCCTCTTTTTATTTTGTTAGTTTGTTTGAATCTCGATTGAGCATTCTAGATAATCTCAATTGAGCATTATCTGTATATAAATATAAGTTAAAATTACTTTTATTCACCTTCTTTGCCATCGCATGGACCTCCCGACTTCTTTGCAAACTCACACCAACGACAATTCTTTTTTGCTTTACCGGGTGTTTTGGGAAACGGATTATCCATATCATATTCACCACTTTTGGTGAATGATTCATTTAGAAAGTTATTAAAACTTGACCAAGCCTGCTTTGAAGACATATTTCCATGAGGAGGAACAAATCGTTGAACTCGGTCACCACTCCAAGGATCATCTGGATCATGTTTGCGTTTTAGAATAATAAACTCTACTTCTATTTTATCAAGTGGTACACCAAATTCTTTTGCATAGAAAACCTTATACAACAATAACTGATGTGTTTTACTTTCATCTGCTTTTTGCCATTTGTTCCAGCCTCTAGTTGAAGTTTTCAAATCAATAATCTTATACTTTTGATTGATTTTGTCAAACAACACAACATCAAGAAATCCAATGTAACCTACATTTTTTCTTACTTCTAAATCAATTGAGGTTTCTATACCTGCTAATGTGTGTCGTGTAGTTGAAAAATATTTTCGTCTAACTTCTTCATCAAGAAAGTAATCAAGTAGTTGATTTCCATCTTCAACAAACTCGTTAAATTCGTCATCAGTCATACAACGTTTACCATCAATAAGATTGCGTTCTTCGTCTGCGATAGTTGTCATAGTTTGCAACAACTTTGCTTTCCAGTCAATAGAATCAACATCAAGATGTGGTTGATTATACATCATTTCAAGATAATCTTGAATAACTTCGTGCATAGAAGTACCAAACACCAAGTGTATGTTACTTTCTTTTTTACGAAGGTTATCTATATATGCAAGTTTCCAACTACGTGGGCATTTATAGTACATTGAGTATTGAGAAAAACTCACATACTTGTTGAACTTCTTTTCTTTAACTTGCTTTTTTTCTCCAGCTGCTACTTGTGTCATAATAAATTAATCACTGCCATCGGCATTTAAGGTTGCTTCAAATATACTGCAACGAACAAATTTATCACCCCTCGTTACACCCATATCAAAGTGGTCACGCATACTTTCATACACTTCACGTTCATCGTACCCAAAGTGTCCTAAATCTGCTAGGTGTGTTAAATATTGTTCATAATTCATACCGGTTTTCCTTTGAACTGCTGTCTTTAGATATTCAATAGTATGTTGTGTAGATTCAAATAATTTAATAGGAGAATCTTTGAGGGTTGTGTCTTTAATATAATATTTCATTGTTACCTATTATAGTAGTTGATTTTATATAATAAGTCAAGAGATATTTTGGGTGAAAATCATTATAATAAAGATGTATATACAATATTTATGACTATGAATAAATCATATACGGAGAGTGTGGTCGATTTGGTTGATAACAAGGATAGACATCAACTTGAATTTAGACAGGCAGTAAACGAAGTGCTTGAAACGTTGTCACCGATTGTAGATAAAGATTCTACATATCAAGATTTAGGTTTACTTGAAAGGTTAATTGAACCAGAACGAGTAATTACATTCAGAATTCCTTGGGTGGATGATAATAATAAAGTTCATGTAAATAGAGGGTATCGTGTACAATTTAATAGTGCAATCGGTCCGTATAAAGGTGGATTGAGGTTTCATCCATCAGTTAATCTCAGTATCATTAAGTTCCTCGGATTTGAACAAACATTCAAGAATTCTCTTACAGGTCTTCCTATGGGTGGAGGAAAAGGAGGAAGTGATTTTGATCCAAAAGGAAAAAGTGACAATGAAGTGATGCGTTTTTGTCAATCGTTTATGGTTGAATTGAGCAAGCATATAGGTCAGTTCACCGATGTTCCTGCTGGTGATATTGGAGTTGGTGCAAGAGAAGTTGGATTTTTATATGGTCATTACAAACGTTTACAAAACGAAGTAGTAGGAGTTCTTACAGGTAAAGGTCTTGATTTTGGTGGTAGTTTAGTAAGAACCGAAGCAACTGGATACGGAACTTGTTACTTTATGAAAGAAATGCTCGGAGTTCTTGATACAGATTTTGATAAAAAGAAAGTCAGTATCTCTGGTTCTGGAAATGTAGCAATATATGCAATGGAAAAAACTATTGAACTTGGTGGTGTAGTAGTAGCAATGAGTGATTCAAGTGGATTTGTATACAACTCAAACGGACTTAAACTTGATGTAATGAAAGACATCAAGGAAACTAAAAGATTGCGAATAGAAGAATATGTAAAACAAGACAAAGATGCGATATTCAGCAACACAGGAAGCATTTGGGATAACAAATGTGATATAGCACTTCCGTGTGCAACACAAAACGAATTAGAGAAAAAACACGCAGAACTTCTTGTGCGTGATGGTTTGATTGCGGTTGCAGAAGGAGCAAATATGCCATGTACACCAGAAGCAGTTGAAGTATTTCACAAAAACAACATTCCGTTTGGTCCTGGTAAAGCATCTAACGCAGGTGGTGTTGCAGTAAGTGGATTAGAAATGTCACAAAATAGTTTGCGTGATAGTTGGAGTTTTGACAAAGTAGATAAAAAACTTCAAGGTATCATGAAGAATATCCACGACAAATCATATGAAGCATCTGAAACCTATAACGATAAAGGTAATTATGTTATGGGTGCTAATATTGTAGGATTTCAAAAAGTTGCAAATGCAATGATTTCCCAAGGAATTGTTTAATACACAAATATATATATTTATGAGCAAATATGTAGATGATGTAATAAAAAAGGTTGAAGCAAAAAACCACTCCGAACCAACATTCATTCAAGCAGTAAACGAAGTATATTCAAGTCTTCATTCGGTTATAGACAAACATTCTGAATTCAAGAAAGTAAATTTACTTGAACGATTGGCAGAACCAGAAAAGCAAATTATATTTAGTGTACCTTGGATTGACGAAATAGGAAATGTTCATGTTAATCGTGGATATCGTGTTCAGTTTAATAGTGTATTGGGACCATATAAAGGTGGATTAAGATTTCATCCAAGTGTTAATTTAGGAACAATGAAGTTTCTTGGATTTGAACAAACTTTCAAAAACTCACTAACCGGTCTTCAGATTGGAGGAGCAAAAGGAGGAAGTGATTTTGATCCAAACGGAAAAACAGATTTGGAGATTATGAGGTTTTGTCAGTCGTTTATGACTAAACTCCACGAACACCTCGGTCATAAGACGGATGTACCCGCGGGTGACATTGGGGTTGGATACAAAGAGATAGGGTATCTATTCGGTCAGTACAAGGCACTATATAGCAAATATGAACCAGGTCTTATCACCGGTAAAGCACCTGCTTGGGGTGGAATCCACGGAAGAAAAGAAGCAACAGGATACGGAACAATTTATTTTACAGAAGAAATGCTTAAAAATCATCATACAACTATCAAGGGAAAAATCATTACCGTTAGTGGATTTGGTCAAGTAGCATTTGGAGTTGTACAAAAAGCAGTAGAACTCGGAGCAAAAGTAGTTACTATATCAGGACCAGATGGATATATACATATGAAAAATGGAATCAAGAAAAATATGATTCCTTATATGGAAACTTTGCGTGAAAGTAATGCCGATATTGTTAAACCTTTCGCAGAAAAATTCGGAGTAGATTTTATTAAAGGTAAAAAACCTTGGGAAGTTCGTTGCGATATAGCAATTCCAAGTGCCATTCAAAACGAAATCACAGAAAAAGATGCGGAAATGCTAATTGATAATGATTGTAAATTTGTTGCAGAGGCAGCTAATATGCCTTGTACAGAAGAAGCAATAAAACTCTTTAACGACAAACTAGTGGTAGTTGCTCCAAGTAAAGCAGTAAACGCAGGTGGAGTAGCAGTATCAGCACTAGAGATGCGTCAGAACGCAGGATGGGAAAAGTGGAGTATGCCACAAGTAGATAATAAACTCAGAGAAATAATGAAACAAATTCATGCTTCTTGTTTACGCAATGCAAGAAAGTATGGAACAGAAGGTGATTATACTCTTGGTGCTAATGTAGGTGGATTTCTACGAGTTGCTCATGCAGCGATTGCCCACGGAATTATTTAATTTAATTTTTTTTTATATGAAAAATGTGGAATAGGATTCGCCTTTTCTTTTGATATCAATATACCATCCATGCTACGTGTTGGATACCACCCAATGGGCTGTATACTCGGTAATCCACGAGTCCCTTTATCAAATTGCAATCTAATCTGCTTTTTTTTTGTTATTTTTATTAAAAAATCAATCCTAAATCTCAACTTAACATTTCCGGAAATGTCCCATTCCAAATCATCAGTAGGTCTATCTTCATCGACCACAATCTGATGTGAAATTTTAAAAGGAGAGTTTTTTTGGTTAAATTCATTCAATAGTTTTATATCTCCCGATGAAAAAACCACATTTCTGAGTTTTTTATTAGATTGTAAGCAGTCCAAATAATCAAAATAAGATTTTGTATTTCCGTTAATGGTTAGTTGCCTAGATTTAAGTGCTGTGTCAAATAAATAGTTGGGTTTCGTAACACCCCACTCAACCTCGGTATTAAGTTTTTCGTTGATTTTTAAAAAATCCATAGTCCATAAATCTACACATTTCACATGCCCTTTGCAATATATGTATAGGTATTTCATATACAATCCCTCTGCTTTTTGGAGCTCATCGTATTGTAACCAAACGTTGAAGAACAATCGATTAGTTTTATCTAAATTATCAAAGAGTATATAAGGTCCTGGTGGAGAATGTGGATTTATATCGTTCATGTAATTATTTAGACATCACATCCAATTCAGTTAGTGATACCTCCTGTTTCTTTAGTGAAGTTAAGATTTTTTCCGGTATATAAACCATTTGTTCAGTCATAAACATTATATCTTCGTTTTTTGGTTTGGAATAACTACAGATTCCAATTGAAGATTTGGTTAGGTTTAGAATCCTGAACTTACAAATCTGTCCGAAAATTCCGTTTATGGTAGAAGCTCTCTTGGGGTGATTTTCAGGTTGAGTAGAATTTGCTTCGTGTATACCGTGTAAAGTCCATTTCAGTGATTTCAATAAAGAATCAGAGTGATACTCAGCTACAAAATCATCTCCAAGTATAGTTACTTGGGATTTGTACATTCTCTTATTTAGAATTTTGGCTATTATGTGTGTGAACATATATATAAATATACCGATTGTGTATATTTTAATTGTAACTGTTGCAATTATACTATAACATATATAATCAATAAGTCAAACATATGGAACAAGATTACTACAATATATTAAACGTAACTAAAAGTGCGTCACCTGAAGAAATAAAAAAGTCCTATAGAAAACTTGCAATCAAGTGGCATCCTGACAAAAATCAAGGAGACCCCAAGGCCGAAGAACAATTTAAAAAGATTTCAGAAGCATACGATGTACTATCGGATGCAAACAAAAAAGCACAATACGATCAATTCGGCCATGAGGCTTTTAAACAACAAGGTTCATCAGGTGGTAGACACCACGACCCGTTTGATATGTTTAATTCTTTTTTTGGGGGAGGTGGAGGAAACTTTGATAGTTTTTTTACATCTGATAACCGAAGACACCGACAACCCACTCAAGGCAGTGACTTAAAAACAGATATAGAAGTCAAATTAAGTGAAATAATCGAGGAATGTCACCGTACCATTAAATACACCCGCAACGGAAAATGTAATTCGTGTAACGGAACAGGAGAAACTAGTGCATCAACATACAAACAATGTAAAACTTGTAGAGGTCAAGGAAGTGTATATCGCAGATTGGGCCCAATGCAAATGGAACAAGTGTGTCCAACCTGCCAAGGGTCGGGAAGTGAACTTCACGGAGGGTGTATCAAATGCAGTGGCCACGGAATTATATCAGAGACAATTGAAACTCGCATAAAAATACCCAAGGGTTGTCATTCAGGTGTGAAACTTAGAGTTTCTAAACACGGAAATCATATCAAGGGAGGTGATTGTGGAGATTTGTATGCTATAATATATGTAAAGAAAGATGAATACTTTGAACGTGACGGTGACCATTTAATTTGCGAAGAACAAATTGATTTTCATGACATGATATTAGGAGCTACAAAGACACTTAAATCTTTATACGGACAAGTAAATTTAAAAATTCCATCGGGAACACAACCAGATGCCATATTGAGAGTGTCTGGTTATGGATTACCAAACATGAGAAACTCAAATACCAAAGGTGATATGTATGTTATGGTAAAACCAAAATTTCCAAAACAAATTAATGTAGAACAAAAAAGTATATTGGAGTTATACAAAAAAACTAAGTAGTTACTTTTTTCGTTTTCCCACACCACTTCCACGAAACGGCATGGCTTTTGATGTATTGTGATAACTTGATTTGTGTTTGAGACGGTATGTAATACGTCCTTTAGACATATCATATTTACTAATCTCCAATAATACCTTGTCACCAACCGTCAACTTAATAAAATGTTGTTTAAGTTTTCCGGCAAGTGAACAAAGTAACATTGTAGTTTCGTCTCCTTGCTGTAATTCAACATCGAACATTGTTCCTGGAAGAAGTTTTTTTACGACTCCTTCCATTTCAATGATATCTGGATTATTTTTGCGAGACATTCTTATTATTAAGTAAGAATTTCATCAACAAGACCATACTTCAAACAAGTTTTGGCATCCCACCACAAATCGTGCTTGAGAATTTCATCCATTTTGACTTTTGGAATCTTGGTTTTTGCTTCGTATATCTCTTTGATTCGTTTCATAAGAGAATCTGAGTTCTTCATGTCATCTTGAAGTTCTTGATATTTTCCCCAATGTTGAGAACTAAGTTGGTGAACGAGCATATAAGAATTCTCACCAATAAACCTTTTATTTCCACACACACTCATAATTGTTCCGGCACTAGCCGCACAACCATCGATATAGGTGTAAATAGGAACTTGTGTTTGGTTCATGTAATCGAGGGTGCTAAATGCAGCGAATACACTACCACCGTAACTATTAATTCTAAAATGAATAGGTATGGGAGATTCCAACTTGTATTTCCTCTGTACAATTGGCATATCTCTACTAAGCTTAGCAAGATACTTATTCAGTGAAAAGTTATCCTGTTGGTTTACACTTGAATAAAAATATATTGTATTCAACTCACACTCCACACTAGAATCTTCGTTACTGCTACTTGCAGATGACTCTTCGTTTGATTTAACCGGAACAACTTTCGGTGAACCGGATTTTTTCTTTTCAACTCCTTCAAATTCCCAATTATACATTATCGTATCTTTCTAGGTTTATCGGTTTTAACAATTGACACCTTAGATGCGGGGTCATGGTTCCTGCAAATACCGATCCAGTAGTGTGCTTCTTGTTTTGCTTCTGATTCATTGGTAAAATTCCAATCAGAGGTGCGGCGTCTATCACGGGTAACAACATAAACGGTTTGTTGTTTTTCTCCGTCTTTTGTACGAACATTATTTCTTTGTTTCATATATACGTATTATTTTAGTTATTGTCAGGAAGAATAATATTGCTCGGTGTTTCCACTTTCACAACACTTTCTTCGTTAGATTGATTTTCGACTTTGTCGAAAGAATTTTTTTCGGTATTGTTCTTTGCATAACAAGATGCGTCTTGGAACATTTCATCGAGGAAATTTTTTTGATCATTAGATTCTTCAAGAGGATTCCCAGACATATCAAATCCAGCATCTTTCAAATCACCAATTATACTATCAATGGTCACGCAATCGGTAACATTCATACCATACTTGTTTTCGTAGTATTCAAAAATCTCACGTGCCTTGGGGTGCATATTTTCACGTCGTTTGTCATTATTGACCTTGTCTACAACATCCCAATCACCGTTTGCTACACCATGCCATTCGTAAGAGAAACTATCCGATTCATTTGTCTTTTCGACGGAGTCGAACGAATTTTTTTCGGTGGGTTGACCTTCGGCATTATTATACATTGCATTTATCATATCAACATCAATATCCGATTCTACCGCCTCGAAAGAATTTTTTTTCAAAGGGTTATCGGTACTTTGACGAACACATCCCGCAAGAATACTTTCATTTCGTTGAGGATCATCAAAGTCAATGAGACCATGAACAGGATTACCAGGTTCACCTTCTACTCCATGTTCCGAATAAAGATTAGAATCATCGTGACCTTCATCATCCCACGATTCGAAATCATCATAGTCTTCATCATATTCTTCACCTTCGTCATCGTAATATACCGGTGCTTCATACTTAGGAACTAAATCATAAGGATTTTCAATTTCTTCGTGGACAACATAACGATACACACGAACTTTTTGACGATCACTATCTTCAGGTACACTAACTACCGCACTTGGATTTACTTTAACAGTAACAAGACGATCACCCGTATGCTCACCATTTTCATCGGTTTTAAAATTTCCATAACAACGAACATACTCAATGCTACCACAATGCAGTCCACTTGAACAATGCATTGTAGGATCAGCAGTTACTTCTTCATAAGGCATCTTTACCTTATCACCAACTTTATTGGAAATAGTTCCAGTATACTTGTCGGTGTAATCACGATTAATTGCTTTGTAAGCAAGAAAACAACCGTCTTCGGTGATAGGAAGGTTCTCATGTTCCAAAAAGGTATAAAGTTGATCTATGCTACCTTCAGAGGGATTATCCATAAGATTGACGAGGAAGTTCAACATAGGAGTTGCTTCATCTCCGTTGTGGATCATTTGCACGATACGTTGAGTAAGAACATTATGAACAATCGTTCCGTTGTAAATAAGATTATCACCGTCAACGGCAATCAAACCATTTGAGAATTCCTTGTATCCATTTTTGACATCAAGCATTTCTTCAACTTCGAGGAAATTTTTTGCAAGTAACGCTTTCTTGATCTTATAGAAATTAGGATGAGTTTTACCAATAACGGATGGCCCGGTTTTGGCAATAAGAGTAATTGTTGAGTCGGTGATGATACTTTGCATTTTAATAACCTTTATTTAGTTTGTTTCTTCGATTGGTGGAAGACCTTGTTTTGCTCTTGCTTTATTTTTATGTGATAGTTGTGATCTATACATCTTAGGAGTAACCATTACTCCGTATAGTCCCATTCTCAGAGCTCCGGAACTTCGACCGGATTTTTTTGAGACGGCATATATCTTAGGATGCTTTTCCTTGTCGGGTAAATTAATTCGTGCTTTCTTGCTCATGTATCTCCTCGTTGTGGGTTGTCAATTTTCTTGGTTGATTCTACGTGTGGGTACTTGTATTTCTTTGCACGGGTTGATTGTTTTCCCATACCAAACTTTTTCTTTAATCTATGTTTCCAATGTTGTGATGCTTTCATAATGTATATATATATTTGTTAGATGTTAAATTTAATATTATAATAATACTCTATATAACGTCTCTCGTCAACTTTTTTTTAATTTCATGCGAAATCAAAAAAAACTTTCCTTAGACTTGTTAGTATCCATTGATATTATTGCTTGTTGGAATTTATCAATTCCATGTATTCTACAAGATTATTCATTGCATTGGCATAGTTACCAGAACCCTCTAAAGCATTTCCCATATACCTTACCATAGGATACTCCTTGGAAAGCATAGAATAGATGTTCTTGAGTTCATATGACACCTTACAAGCAAAGTATGAAGTAAGACTACTATCATCGAAACTACGAGTGTATCTTGCGAAGTTTCCAAAGTCATTAGCAAATCCATTATCTTCTTCAGATATATTCTTGGAAGCATCACGGTTGATAGATATAATTCTACGAATCTTGAAAAGTTCTTTTACCAATTCATCGTTACCAGAATCTTTAAGAAGAATACAAACTCTTTTGAAAACACGATTGTCAATGATATTAAGTACCGTTTTGTAAGAATGTGTAGTTTTGAAGTGATCAAACTTTCTTGCGGTAATACTTTCATAAAGAGAACCAGTTTTGTTTTCAAACGAAGAAACAATGTATTCGGAAATTACATCAAATACATTCTTGAAGTTTTCATACTTGGATAATTTCTTGGTTTGACCAATTTTGATTCCATATATATCTACTTCGTCTTGTTCAAGAACTCGTTTAAGAAGTTGCTCAAGATGACGAGAATTATGATACTCATCGTCCTTATGAATAATTTTCCAATTACGAATCGGAACATAATAAACAATTTTCTTTGAGTTTAATACAAGTTCTTCATCAGATGAGAAATTACACGCAGGGTTCCATCCACAATCATCAATCTTCTTGCAAGCAAGAATTGTTCCTTTGGTTTTGGTGGATGTAGTGCGATTAACCGTAGGTTTTTCTAATTCAGAAGTTTTGCGAACTTTAGAAGGATAACCAATGAGTTTCAGATACTTACGTTCTTTGTTGGTAAACTTATCAAACACAAGAACTACTTTTTGATTGTTCTCACGAACATAATGATTTACACGACTAACACTTCCAGTCGGAAGATCATTTTGAAAAAACTCAACCTCGGCATCAAAAGGAAGTATACCATTCACATCACTTCTACGATTTACCTTATCACCACTATTATACCGATTGCGTTTTGCATAACCCAACCAAAACAAACGATAATCCATTTTTTGAAGATTAGGATTCTTGGAAACATCACCGTATCGTTCAGATACATCCATTCCGTTCCAAGAGAGTTGTTCAGTCCACTTGAAGTGTCCAATGCGTCCGTTGCTTTCACGATCAATGTCACCGTAGTATTCTTCGTTGTAACCGATCATACTATTAAAAAGAATACGAGCATCCCAAAAGTTCTTACAATCATTTAATTGCTCGTTCATAATATCCTTAATTTCGTTGTAAACACGTTCAACGAAATTAACCATATACTCACGACCTTCACTTGTCCAACCGATTTCTTCACGACTTGCAGTAACATCAAGATTTCCGATAGGAACTCGGAATACCAAGTTACTAATAAGTCTACGATATTCATAAGTTTCACTCCATCCGTGCTTTTTCTCAAAGTCATCAGAAACATCAGAGAAATTGAATGGATAAGCAACATTACCCATAAGAATAATAGAATCAGAATAAGTAAGTTGTGAATCTACATAATACCAACCATTTCCTTCAAGCATCCTATTAGGAACTTTAACTTCTTCTTTGGTTGATCCGATAGTGAGATTAGGAGTTACATCAAAATAACCTAAAATGCGTTGTGCAGACTCACGAAGTTTATCGTAAGTATTTGCTTCAGTAGGAGTAAACTTAATTTCAGTACCAGATGCTTCGTCAGTTGCTTCTTCAGAGATAATGGAAAAGTTGGGAACATCCTCGTCCAAGTAATTGATAACCGTAGTCTTCTTGTTATCCTTAATAGAAGTAACCGTAAAGGCATCACTAAGAGTAAACGGAGTTTTACTTCCTAATCCCATGCAGCCCACAAAGTCGTTGCTATGAGTTTTGTTGCTATCAAAGTAAGTAGTATAAGTAGTTTGCAATTCGTGCTTGCTCATTCCGATGCCATAGTCCCTTATAGCAAACCAAGGCTCTGCTACAGAGGGCAGGTGTACATCAAAAGGTGTGTTGGTATTACCTTTGGCTACGTGAGCATCATATGCGTTAGTAGATAACTCTCTTATAGGAGCAGCTATTTTGTCACTATATAAACCATCACTTAATATCTTAAATGCTTTTGCTGATGCTTTGATTGAATATTGAGTAGTATTGTGTAATGTGTTACTTACTACGTTTGGATTGGTTTTAACCTGCATAATAGATGTTAGTTGATGTAATATATGTTAGT
>Ga0315330_10000021_pt1 | contig 74951 bp, 50 predicted proteins | sample M140m34915metaG_FD_203453 | JGI IMG/M metagenome (GOLD analysis project Ga0315330, IMG submission 203453) | Ammonia-oxidizing marine archaeal communities from Monterey Bay, California, United States - M1 40m 34915 | ecosystem: Environmental > Aquatic > Marine > Intertidal zone | place: USA...
TTTTCTTTTTTTTTTTTTTTTTTAAAAAAAAAAATTTTAATTATAAAATAATTAAATTTTTTTTTTTTTTTTTAACCCCACCCCCCCCCCCCCCCCCCCCCCCCTTCCTCCTGTTTCATACTACTTCATAACTCCAGTTGAATTTCATATTCTAAAATATGAAATTCAAAAAAAAGACAAACAGGCAAAAATATTTATGTAAAGACAAAAAGAAGAGATCCGTGAAGAAACAGGGCATTTGCGGTCTCTTTGCCATTGCGCGTGCTATTGACATCGACATTAAAACACAGAAAGATGCAGAGGAGTTTCGTAATATATGCATAGAAAAGAAATGTGTTGACAGAAAAAAGAACTGGATCGGTGGGACGACCGAAGAAGAGCGAATGAAGATCTGTTTGTTCCATGGGTACAAGATGAGTGCGATATTTAACGACGTTATAGCCAGGGCGAGAAAGAATCAGAAAAGTGTCGGTGTCGATAAATTACTCAAACAATCGGAGATATTTAAGACAAAATTGAAAATGATCCTGACGGTTAATGACCACTGTTTATATCTGGAAACTAACAAGACGAAGAAGAAACTGTACTTGATGGACCAAGGTAGAAAGAAAATGAAACTTTCAGAGGAAAACAAGAGTTCTTGGTTCAAGCACATACTCAGACAGAGAGTAAAATCTCTGTATGTGGTGGAAAAGATTAATAGGCCAGCGTAAGAACATTTCAAAATTCGAAAATGTGTAATATGAGAAAATGCAAAGAATTTCAAATTCAAAATTTGTAAAAGTGGACAAAATGACGGGCTTTGGTTCGTGGATTGCAAAGTTTTTTGAGGACCCCCTCCAAAATGTTTGGGGCTGACTTCCGGAAATGTATTCTATTTGTATTCTATTTTCTATTCTATTCTCATAGAATACAAAATAGAATGCATAGAATACATAAAATAAAATTCGGCTTCAAACATATTCAGCATGGAGTGTGTTGCGGGCCAGATTCGGGTGAGGAGGAGGATGCGTGCTAAAATTGTTCTTGATTATTGATAAAAAATTTCAAAATTTCGAAAAATTCAAATGATTTGATAATTGATAGAAATTAAAAATTTTTGAATTTTACTCAACTTGGCAACTTTTGAAACCCAAAGAGAACATGTTCTCCAATTTTTTTCGAGGACCCCCTCCAAAATGTTTGGGGCTGACTTCCGGAAATGTATTCTATCTGTATTCTATTTTCTATTCTATTCTCATAGAATACAAAATAGAATGCATAGAATACATAAAATAAAATTCGGCCTCAAACATATTCAGCATGGAGTGCGCCACACGACAAGAGAACATGTTCTGTTCAAATTTCAGAAAGTGACAAGAAGACCTGCTGTAAAATTTGGATTCGGTTTTAAATTGAAGGCGGGACGTTCACCCACGCAGACTTTTGAACAAAAACACGGCACGCACTTTTGTGTTGTACTTGAAGAGTAGCAAGCGGGATCCTCAATGAGTCTTTGTTGTGGATCTTGCAAATTTGGAACATTTTCAAACTTTGAAGATCTTGGAAGTGAATTCGGATATTCTTATTTCATAAACCTGGAGGAAAATAGAAAAAAGTTGGAGGAATTTGATAAAGAGAGGCCATTGTACGCATTTGTTCAGGTATTTGGAGTGGACAGGGTGTCGACTGTGTTGAAAAATTGCGAGCAGATGGCGAGTAAAGAAAACGTGACGACTGCATGCAACTACTGTGAGCATTGCAGAAGATGCACGTGGTGGTACGTGGATAGGGGGGGGGGTATACAGATGGCTCTGATGTGTTTTTTCCAGGCTTTCGTGTATTGGAAAAAATTTGAAGACTGCATGAAACTACTGTAAGAATTATCTAATATGCCAAAAGGAATGAAAAAATCAGTAAATTTTAAGAAGGTATATTGCATTTTGATAATGTTTGTGAAATGAGTGTGACGAAAGAACAAATGATTTATTTTTCAAAAGTATGGGAGAAGGAAGAAGTGACGTGGGAGGAAATAGAGGGCTTGTTTACTTTTTGGTTAGAAAGTTGCGTGGGTGGTGAAATTCCTCTCGTAGGGGATTACAACACGATGAATGTGGTGGGTTTGCTAATTTGCAGCCTGTTGTACAAGCACAATATTCTGGAAATTGAAAAGCAGAATTTTGAAGAGCTTTTAGGAGAATACCATGAAAAAATATGGCTGCATGAGAAAACACTAAAAGAAATGAATATCAAAGAACTGAAGGATTTGCTAAGTTGTTTTCAAATGTACTTCAAGGAAATGATGTTCTTGACGAGTGATGGGTGGAATTGTAAGATTAACCTGGAGGAATTTTTGATATTGGTAATGCATCAGATTGGGTTTTTGTACCTGAATGAATTCAAATACAGCGAAAAGGAAAAAGAAACGATGCTAGATGAGATAGAAGAGCAATCAGACGAATGGTGTATGTTGCGGGAGAGTAGTTTGACGTTTACAATCCAGTGCATACACTCTTTGATGAGATTGCAGCAGTTGCTCTTGGGGGCAAAAATGATAAGTGATGAGGATGCTGAGTTGAGTGGTGTCAAGAAGATAGAACTACAGGAGTTTCATAGGGAGGCATCCCTGGACGACTTCTATGAAATTTGTATGATGTATGATTGTTATTGCGGTTCGGTTCTACAATACAAGCAACGTTTTCGGTATTTATTCCACTCCCCCTCCCAAGTTGTTTTCTTCCACTGGCCAAACTACCAAAGACGGCGGCAATCGCCGTTGGAGGTGCTGAGACAGAAAGATGCGGAGGATTTCAGGGTGTTGGGGTTGCTGAAGCAATTAGACCCTACAATTCCAATTTTATTTGAACATACAAAGGTAGGGTCCGTAAGCGAGCATGCAAAGTACAAGTTCTCGTGGTGTGTGTGGGGGGGGTTTGTATTTTTGATGAATGAGAGGGGTGAGGCGTTTTGTGCGAACGACGTGCGGACTTTATTCAGTTGGACTCAAAAATAAAGTACGGGGATACTACTCTAGGATATCGTTCTGATTCTGTACGATTTGACCAAAGCACGGGTCGAACACACTTCCATCAACTTGGCCGTGCCAAATTTACTGGCCGAACCTATGATGGAATGCGAACTTTATCGCCAATTCGTCTTTGAAGTCAGCCCACATTCGCTCATCCTCCTTCTCCTCCTCTTTGCGCTTCATCTCAGCGAGCTCCTCCTCTTGGCGCTCCTTCTCAGCGAGCTCCTCCTCTTTGCGCTTCATCTCAGCGAGCTCCTCCTCTTTGCGCTTCATCTTAGCGAGCTCCTTCTCTTTGCGCTTCTCGAGTTCCGCCAAGCGGACCTCAAGTCGTTCCTTTTGAGCGGCTTTCGATTTGCTCACTCGCTTTTTCTCAAGCATGACCTTTTGAGTCTTGCTGAGACGTTCGCAGGGATCGGCGTCGGGAGGGGGCTTCCAGAGATCGACGTCGAGAGCATCGCCGCCGGGCGGATCACCAGCATAGTGGTCTCGCTTCGATTTAGCGCAACGATACCTGCGTGGGATCTGGGGGAGGCCATTACCACCCGACATCTGGTGGTAAAGAACACTCAATCTTTCACATTTATTCTTATATATAGTATTTATTTCATTTTGTAGCGCCTTTTTGGAAGTTCACGGTGGTGCTCTCTGTCTTGCATCTTGTTTACTTTTTCTATACTGACAGTCTTTTCTACCCTGGCAACCTTACCTACCCCTTTTACTTTACGATGCAGGTCACTAGGCCGGATTTTCTTCGTTTTTATCCTGAACGATTCTTTGGTGTTTTGGGCTTCTCGGGGATTAGCATGAAACTTATTGTGTATGTCATGCGGGACAATCAACTCTGTCTTGGTCATGTTCCACGACGAGTGTGTGTATGGATTCAAACTGTGTAATAAGGAGTCGACAACGGTGTAGTTCTTGCCATTGGCTACACTCGTCAAAATTTTAAGGTAATTGCCAAAAAGACTGTTAAATTTAGAAACTTCTTCATTTTTATCTTTCTTATCTTTGAATCTATTGTCCGCATTAGGTATTTTGTGAGCATTGGTTAGTATCTTGATTTGCTTTACTTTGTTCTTAGCCGTTCTACCTGTCTTGGCTTTGATTTTTTCGACAGTGGGATTGATTTCCAGTGAGGGGCTTACAATCGGGAGTAACCCTAAAAGCCGCCTGCGCCGCGCAGACTCCTTCACAATCGACCACGAAAAGCTTACAATCGTCTGGTCTTTCAGGGCCAGAGGAGACGTATCAGGCCACTGGAACATGGGAAACACAAAGTACACGCGCGCATACGGGGAGTTGATGCCGAGAAGGTCGTACACTTCATCGCGGAAGTTTTGAATCAGGTCGGGCCGAGCACTGCCAAAGACATTCTGTAGCCATGTCAGATCGGCTTGGGCAGTAAAGTCTTTCCCCCCCCGGAACGCCTCGTGCACGAAATATCCACCCCCTGATTTCGGACGCTCCATCTCGCCGCTGACTTGCCAGTCCCAGTCCTTGGTCGTGATACATTCACAGGACAGGTCGGAGATACAGGCCGGGTCGTTTTCGTGCTGTGTTTCCTTTTCGACGGGACACGCGGAGACGAGGTTCGGGTCGAGGTTGAGAATGCCGCGTCCCGACGTCGACCCCTCCACCGTGTTTAGCACCGAAAGCGGCATGTTTGCGTACTCGTCTTTGGCATGCGACATGTAGAGAAAGTCCAGCTCGATCTTCTCGTTCGTGTACGTGTCGAAGTAAGTTCTTGCGGCGTCGTCTTTGGGCCCGATGACAACCGTCATGAGAGACTCTGGCATGCTGAGATCGGTCTCGTTCTGGATGCGGAACGTTCCGGACGTCGACTCGAGAGTAAGCGCCACGCCGCGGTACAGTTGGGTCTCCACGTGCGAGGTGGGGTTGAACTGGACCACTGTCTCGGCGTCGCACGCATGCTGGCCGACCTTGGATGTCTTGAAGTTGAGTGTGGAGACAATAGGCTTGTTTGTAATCGTGTCGTTGGTCAGGAGTAGGGTGTTGACTTCGAGGCTGCTTTCGGAGTCTGGAATTCCAGTGACAGGGATCGTGTATGCGGCCCAGACTTGTAGAATGCCGTCGGAATTTGTCTGTTCGTAGGTTTGGGGATTACATAGGGGATACTGCGTAGCACACGCGCCGCCATCGACCAGGGCGTCAATATCCGCCTGCATGGCGCTACACTGCGCAGATGTGACTGGCGACTGGTTGATTGAGGCATCAATGGAGGTGAGTTTGTGTCCCGAGTCAAGCAAGTATTCCACCGTGATAAGGTGGATGTCTGTGTTTTGGACCTGCGTGACCCAGAACGAAATATGCTTCGCCACCGAGTACGAATTCCGCTTTGAAATGGCAACCTGTGCGTGGCTGTTCTCAATCACCTCAAAGTTGTCGAAGAGGATTAGGTTTGAGCCACTGCCCAGGTCGTCTGGGCCCATGCCAAGGAAAAGCAGCCCGATGCCGAATTCATAGGACGTGTACGTGCCAGTAGCAGACGTGTGGATGTCTTTTGAGGATAGCTCAGAACGTACCATGGAGTGGGGAATTGTAATGGTGAGCCGGTCTTCGATGCTGTTTTCCTGCTGCGTCACCGTCGATGTCAGGCCCGAAAAGTCATATTCCAAGCTATCCCCCGTGGCTGGAAAGCCGTCAACTCCATTTGTTAAAGGGACAAAATAAGAAGTAGCAAGGGATTGCAGACAAGTCTGCTGGTCAATCGTCTTGGATAGACACTGATTCCTAGTGTCTCCAGTCATCGCATTTCCCTGTGACGTAAAATACAAAATACGCCTAAAGTTGTTCAGAGGAGCCGTGGTCGAGTGGTCAATGCGGGAGACTCGGTATGTAATTTCCCAATTGTCTGTCTCTGGATGCCACTCCAGTGCATTCAAAACTCCAAGCGTGGGCAACACAGGCATGGATGCGAGGTATGGACCGTCAACACTCATGACCCTGCTCATGGTTGCCTCAATCGTGCCTAAAGTTATGCGATGTGGTGCATTGGAATCTTGCATCGAGCTGTCAACCGCATTCGTGAGGGTGTCCATATCCTCTTGTGTCTGTGTTTGAACACTAACAATGAAATCAGAGGCCCCACAGGGGGCGAATTTCTCATTCAAGACAAGAAATATTACGAAATAATAAAATAAATTCATTTTTCGAGTTATTAGCAGTGCCATTACTTGATTAAAAATTCACATATATATTGGTAAAGTTGGATTTACACTGGATCTAATCCATTTTCCGATGTTTAATATAGAGAGTCTTACATGGTGTTGCTATCCATTTGTCAAACTTACTCCCTTCCAATGGCTTTCTAACATTGTTTTCCAAAAATACCAAACCACTATGTAAACATGTATTCCAATTTGTCATGGTAAAGTTTACAAACATTCGTATATAGTAAGGACAAGTCTCGAATTCATCATTTCGAATTTTTATTCGGGAACAGTAAAGGGGCAGCTACTTGAAGCTATGCCCAAACTGGAAACCAGGCTAAGAACAAAACTGGAAACCAGGCTAAGAACAAAACTGGAAACCAGGCTAAGAACAAAACTGGAAACCAGACTAAGAATCTAGAAAGCTTCTAAGAGGTACCATTCTAGGGAGTCGTCCTTGCCGCCTTAGCAGGACCTCCATCCGTGTTCTTCTTCTTGAACGGCGGACGGGCCCTCTTCAACGGGAGGTCGTCGTCGTCATCCCCTTCCTGCGGCTCATCCTCCTTTTCCTCCTCGTCGGCAGCCTGCGACTCCTCCCCCTGCTCCTCCTCCCCCTGCTCCTCCTCTTCGTCGTCCTTGATTACCTTCTTCGAATCAAGGTACACCTTGACCTCTCCGGGTGTCGCCTTGGTCGGCAGAGGGGCCTTGTCTTCTTGAAGGCACTCCATCTCGTACATAAGGCACTTCGTCTCGACCTCCAAGGCGTTGGAGGCGAGTGCACGGATCGTCGCGAGGTAATCCACGTACTTCTCCCTCGTGTCGTAGCGCTTGCGGTCGTGGGGGGCGATGGCGTCGTTCGGGCCCAGCACAAACCTCCATTTCTCATCAAGGGTCGAGATGATCTCTTCGGTGGCACTGGACTGGTTGTAGCTCGCAATCTCCAGAAGCTTAGCCTCGAGCTCCTTTGCACGGGTTTGCCATGGGAAGTACTTGTACTTGATCGTCTGGGCACCGGGTTGCTGTTGGGTGCGCATGAGGTTCTGGGCGTTCAGGGGGTCCGCGACGGGCGTGGACGCGTGGACGAGTGGACGCGTGGAAGATGTTGGCGAACCAATAGGGGCCGCTTTTACACAGATTTGAGTTGCCCGATTTAGAGAACAAAACGAGAAATCAAAACGGTACAAAATTTACCCGCAACCCCAAAACGCACCGATTTGAGTACGTGGGTGAACTAAACGAGAAATCAAAACGGTACAACCAACACCCCCTTTTTCGTAAACGCACCGGTTCGGCTTCGCGAACTTACGCTCTATAAAAGCGACCCTGGTTGGTTCTTCCCCATTCCACAGCTTCCACGCGTCTACACGTGCACGCTCATCCCGAACGTTCGGAGCACCCAGAACCTCATGGGGCGCACTCACCAGACACCGCCAAAGGCAGCCGGGGGCGCCAAGGACGAACATGACTCCAAGGCTCGCAAGGATGCCAAGGAGTCCATGGGAGCCAAGGAGTCCAAGGAAGCCAAGATGCACACGGTAGCCAAGTTGTACATGGAGTACATGGGAGCCAAGGAGTCCATGGGAGCCAAGGAGTCCATGGGAGCCAAGGAGTCCAAGGAAGCCAAGGAGTCCAAGGAAGCCAAGATGTACACGGTACCCAAGGAGTACATGGCACCCAAGGAGTACGCGCGAGCCAAGGGCAAGGGCTGCTGCGGCAAGGAACGAGAGGAGGCAAAGGAAGAGGACGACAGCAAGTACCAGCAGCTCAAGAAGCAGCACTGCTCCAAGGTGGAGGATTGGAGGTATTATCAGATACTAGAGGGCAAAAACGGCAGCCTTACACCGCTGTTCGAGTCGTGGGAAGAACGCGCAGAGAAGCTCGCGACTGAGGTTGAAGAAGTGACGGAGCGCCTGACCTCTTCACGTTGCATCCCCAGCCGCCAGCAATACATCAACCAGATCGAGATCATCCTGGGACTTGCCAAGAAGGCCTTGGGGGCCGAGACCAACTTCCTCTTGCTGGAGAACCACTACATCAAGGAGGCCAGCATCGTCAACGAGGCCAACATCAAGACCTCGAATCCTCGCTACAAGGTGAAGGATGAGGACGTGGAGGAAGAGGGCTGCGAATCCAACGCAGAAGAGACGGAGGAGCGCAACTTGCGTGTTCTGCGTGATGACCGTCGCCAGGAGTTTGCTGGCGAATCCTCCGACGAGGAGGACGACGAGGTCGACGAGGACGACTCCGACGACGACGACGAGGTCGACTCCGACGACGACGAGGAGGAGGCGGACAAGGAGCACAAGTCGGACGCCAAGAAGCACAAGTCGGACGCCAAGAAGGCCAAGGAGGTCCTTAAGGCCAAGTCCAAGGACGACGCCAAGCACAAGGCCAAGGGCGATGCCGAGCACAAGTCCAAGGACGACGCCAAGCACAAGGCCAAGGGCGATGCCGAGCACAAGGCCAAGGGCGATGCCGAGCACAAGTCCAAGGACGACGCCGAGCACAAGTCCAAGGACGGCTCCAAGGGCAATGGGAAGCGGGAGCGCCTTGAAAAGGCAAAGGAGGAAAGGGCCAACAAGAAGCCAAAGACGAGGGAGCAGAAGTCCCCCCCCCCCCAAACGCCTTAGGAGCCCTTTTAGAGTCCTAGCACACTTCAACGTTTTGGTCTATGCGGGGGTGACTTACCTTACCCTTGGCATACCTTGGAGTACTTGCCTTCTCTACTTACTTAGTCCAACATTGGTTACTTTTGAAAAATAAATGATGGTATTCCAAACTATTTCAATTTTATTTCGATTTTCACCATTGGTTCATAAGAGTTTTAAAATTAACGAAAAAAACACTCGAAATTCAGCACATGTTCAAACAAAATTCCATTCCTGTACACTGTGATTTAGAAGATTTGAGAAAACGCAAGCAAGCGGAACTTAACGTGTACCTGAACATTTTTGTCCACCGTCTCACAAATCATAAAAGTGACGAGGATTTCAGAGAAGAGCAGGAAAGGAAGATAGTGGAGCTACACAATCTCGTGAAGATGCCATTATGAAAGAAAGGGCAACGGGCCTGATAATAGAATTAAAACAGTAATATACTTAGAGACAGTATGTAGAATCTAGATAACAAACGACCACACTCAAAACCAAAATTAAGCAATTGAAAATTGAAAATGGTGTCTGGACGTTTGAAAATATGGCCAGAAGGATCGCCAGAAGGCAACTCATGGCCAAAAACAACACATTTAAAACCAGATACCACCTCTGTCTTATTTTTTTTCGGTGTGTAAGCAAAATGTGCACGGAAATGCCAATGAGAATAAAATATAATATCCGACTTTGTCTGTTAACATCACACGACGAATTGTCAAAATCTGCCACTGAAACATTGCCGAAATTGTTTAGAGAGGGCCTTAAAATGTGTTGGCTCTTTTCATTTTCGTGACATAGGACTTCCCCAATGTAAACCGAGCCCAAAAACAGACACAGATAGTATATTTTAAATCTCATTTGATTTGAATTGATACAATTTACAGAGTTTGCAGGTGCTTGGAATTTCGGAGAGTTTAGATTATTTGTTGAGTTTACAGAGGTTGTGCAGTTTGTAAAATTTGTGAAGCTTTGTGTGTTTTGTACAAAAATACCCCAAAATGAAAAAATCAAAAAATACAACCGCAACATATTATGTGTATTCAATTTATCGCTGGAAAAGAGGCATGCGAAAAACATACACGAGCAGGCCGCGAAGCACATCAATGTCACAATGATGTTTGCCGAGCACGTCAACGAACTTCTAAAATTGTTTGACTTGCAATTAAGCGGCGGGGCACATGACTGTGATGGTGATGTGGAAGGGTAAGATTGGGAGTCTGTTTTTGCGTGGATTGCATTTGGCACTGGGTAATTTGAATGCGAGCCACTAGAATAGCCTTTCTGTGTAAAGTTCAAGTTGAGATCCTTTCCCAGAATAGCAACATCAAACGCAGAGAAGATTGAAACCAAACAAAAAATGCAATATATCTTTTTTTACTGAAAAAACAATTGTAAAAATCTTTTGTTTCAAGTTTTTAAATATATATAAAAATAAAAACAATCAAGAAATGTTATCGGAGGCACAACTAATATTGCATGATTTGAGTGAAGTTGTAGGGCATGATCCCATGGTCAGGGGGTGTATTTCTACACTGCGAAGTAACTGCATGAAAAATGCTCTTGACTGCACGGAAAGTGGTGAGCAGTTGAAGCCGAATTTGAAAAAACTCATATGCGAGCATTACACGTCATTTGTGAATGACGCATTTGAGCTGATTTTTGCCTGTGGGTTTGTGCCAGTGTATTTCAAAACGATAGATAATGTAAAAATGCCGTTTACTTTGCCCCTGGGAACGTTTACCTGGTTTGTCGAAATGACAAATGACGATTCGCAGATTCTCGACCCAGTACACAGGCACGAAATTTGCTCGTATAGAGTAAAATTTACAAACAGTCCGAAAAATTTGAAGGAGGAGAATATTTTTATTTATCCATATTGTCGTCCCAATATCACAAGCAAAGTCTGCGACTCCCCGATAAAACAACTCGTGCAAATGCACATTGCCCTCCAGACTTTCATCAGTCAAGATCAGCGAGTACGGGAATGGAATCTACAAAAACACCTGGTCATGTCAGAAACTGTAAACTTGAGCGACCAAACTACCTCCGGAATTCAACTGTTGGATGAAGTACGTCGATACCAGCTGACTGGCAGGCACAGTATGATGCTACCAAATGCGGTCAGCAGACTTCGCAACAGAGAAAACAACCCGTTTCAGACAGTGAACGACGCACAAATCCATCACCTCAAGGAAACTTTTAACGAATATGCGCATCCGCACGATTCACAACACCAAAGGGATGCAACGACACACCTGGCACCACCTAATATGCAGGTTCACGAATTGAACCAGTTGAACATCGATGCCTCGACACAAACGTATCTCGCGCTTTACCAAACACAAGTTCAATCGTTTTTCCACAAAAAGCTGGGAAGTTTCGTATCATCACACAACAACTCTAACGATTCTGAGCAGATGACAAAAGATGAACATTCATACATATCTTCTGTCTCTAGGTTTTTGGAAAAGTTGTGTGAGAGTACATATGCAAAGGCGTTTAATTGTAAAAGAAATGATGTAAAGTTTAATTTGCAGGTTTCGAGTAGGCTTTCTATTAACAGCACGAATGACATCAAAACTTTATCCGATTCGTTCTCCGGTGAAAACATAAACAGTTTCATGGGAGCACCAGAGCGCAAAAAAATGAAATCCATGCTTTCATTTGATTAAGGTCGTCATGGCACAAAGTGCGGATTTCGACTACGTGGCAAATATTTGTAAAAGCAGAAGCACCATGAATATGTCTAATTTTCAATTTATTTGTTTATTAACTCGAAAGTCTACTTGTTGTACTCGCGTGAGGTTTCTAACTAAGCACCCTTTTGTACAATTTGACGCCAGACCTGCAGAATTTTATTGCACCTCTCCAGATCGAAAGGACCGTGCTTCTCGTTTGAGTCTGGGCCGTACTTGGAGACAATTTGTTTTATCTCTGCATATGAAAGTCGCTCATTCTCGTTCAAGTTCAAAAATTCTTGATAATCGTTGAGTTGACACGTCGTGTGAAATCTTCCTTCAAGATGCTGCTGCAGTCGTTTCCAGGTGAACTCGGCGCTGCCATCAGAAGTCGCTATCCTGTTCTCTCCATTGTATGGAAAGCACTTTGTGCACACCACAAATCTGCGATCACACAGACGGCATTTGTATGGCTTCTCATAAAATATAGAATTAGGCATTGCTGGTGGTGGTCCAATTATGGCCTCCCGAAACAAGCCCTTGTCTGTAATATTATCAGACTTGAGCTGCGTCATGTCTTTGCCGTTTTCATACCACATCTCCACAACCGGTCGCCACTCCGAAACATCTGGATATGCATGAGTGCAGCCCATCAACGACGACAAGAGGGGTTGTTTCTGCACAGAGCTTGATTTCTTCGCAGCCCCGGAGATGGATGCTGGCAACTGGATTGCAGCAGCTTCTGCCAGCGTTTGCAGCATTTGAAAGGCACTGCCAGCTAAAGCATCGTCGGCTGTGGCGTCATTCGGCTCGCTCGCGGTGCCCTTTTCAGAAACACTGCCAGCTGAAGCATCGACAACTGAAGCATCAACAGCTGAAGCATCAACAGCTGAAGCATCGACAACTGAAGCAGCTGAGGCATCATCAACCACCTGATTGCCAGTCGGCTCGCTCAGGCAAGACGCCGCGAATTTGACAGCACTTGTAGCTTTAGGCTTGCTGACTGTCTGTCTGTCTGGAGTCGACTTGCCGGCTGAAGTGGGCTTGCTGCCTGAAGTGCCGCCGGCCGCATTTACAATCAGCTCCATGGTTAAGTTTGGGTCCGACCCCTCCAATGGGCGTTTTGTTCCTGATGTGACAGGTAGGTAAAAGATGCCTATCTGTACAGAGTTGGTGATGGCAGATGCTGTGATCTGCAAGTCTTGTGATTCAAAGCGATAATCAAAGCTGTGTCTTTTTAGTTCCAGCTTTTGTATTGTGACCTCAGCTGGGAGCGGCTCTGTCCACGCCATGTACACTTGATACCTGTTGCCACACCACAGACGAACTATCTGAGGCTCGTCGGCGCGCAACTCGATTTTCTTCGTGGTCTCCTCAGCGTTGATCTCGATCAATGGCCCACGTGCACCTGGCATGATGCGGTTTGGGTCATCTTTTTCTTTTAAGTCTTAAATAATCATTTTCGGTGCAAGTTGAGTAAAATTGTGCAGAGTCGCAATCGCGGGTAATTTTTCGATTACTCTCTACTTATACCTCCCTGACAACACATGCTATCAGGAAGCTCACAGCGATACCCCCCACCAATTTATTAATGAGGAGACACTTGATGGTACTTGTGACCTAGAGTGCGGCTGGGCACCGCCGGCCATTCTCACTACCCTACGAGCTCACCCACGGCTATGCTGCCCCCACAGCGGGTCAGCATTCAGTGCCAACGGCTGTGGCAGGGGAGCGGTGCACAAAGCTTCCTGTTCTTTTTGTGTCCTGTTCTTTTTGTCTTGCGTTTTTGGGAGGGGGGGGGTCTGATACGACAAAAAACTTAATAAAACTTCGAATTTGAATATAAGTATTGCTTCATCCTCTTAATCCTGTTAAGTGCGAGACAGAGCATCTCCATTTACGGCATATTAAACCAACCCCGTGAAACTTTGACATGGGAGGACATCAAAGAGCAACAACTCACCTGGAGCCAGCTGAGAAGGATGGGGCTATCACCAGAACATCTCCGCGACGTGCAGTCAGATAAGGATGAGTGGGTGGCAAGAGGGGGTCTTTCATTGAAAGATACTAAAGATATGATGATTTTGAAAATAAACCCCTTTCTGGACATGAAAGCAGACTTTGCGGAAGTGTGGGCGATGGGTTGGTCACCAGAGGACCTCGTATCCATGGGCGTAAATATTGACCAGATGATTAGTCGCGGAATGACCAATAAAGTGATGCCTGTTATGAAGTTTTCCTTGAATGGTTGGTTAGATCTGGGATTCACTTCCAAGCATTTGGAAAACATGAGTGAAGTAGAGGCATATAACACATTTGGTATGTCATTTGGGGAGCTACGCCGTTTTTTAAAAGAGATTGAAAAAAATACGATTTAATCACCGAAAAAATTTATTTGCTTTGGATTAAGATTACGAAGGCTAAACTTAATTTTATTTTCCTGGTCTGTAATATTAGTACATTTGAACTTGAACGCGTTCAAGGAGCTTTCGCATGGAAGCATCGCTCGCAGAAAATCAATTTTGGGAATGTAGGTCTTATTGCACATAACGACACCCGATCTCATTAGATACATGACTCCGAAAACGGTATTTCGGAGGTCATGTAACCGGAAGACCTTTGGAAATTCCCGAATAAGTACAGTAACTATGTTTTTGACAACGTTTCTGCAAAATAGAAAGGTTTTGTATCTTATTTTGACATCGAATTTATGCGATGGAATTCTGGTAAATTTTAGACTTTTTGTTGCTTCTTCGAAAATAGTAATAAAGTTTTTGTTTCGATTCTTCGAAAGCAGCGAGATAACCTTAAGTTGTGTTCTTGATTTAATTCTTTTCAATTCTGCCATTATGCTTGTGTTCGTCAAATCGGACAGAAGCAAATCGTACACAAATTCGTCCATCGGGTGGTCAATGCGCAAAAACGGCTTTTCTACAAACGTTATTTTGTTGTCATATCGCATGATATTGTCGCTGTAATCATCACATACTAAATTTTGTGACTTGATGTACACGTTTGTTATGAGGCATATGCAACCATCAGACACATTTTGAATTTCGTCACATTCACCATTAGAGCAGGCGTGTATTTTGCCACAAATTAGACACCCGGCGACGTCTCCATCGATTTTTTCCCACTTGCATTTGTGGCTGGTTTGAATTTTGTTTGACAACGCAAAAGGCCTATAAAATTCTTTCCAGAGGTTTATATTATAACTCTGCGTGGGTGTAATAATTGAAGAAATAATGATTCATACACGAAGAGGGTAAAATTGTCAACTTTCAAAATGTTTTTTAATAAGTAGGGATTTTGTTAAGGAACGTTGAAGACAATTTTAAATTTCATCGAACACTTGTCGGTATCTGGCTTTATTTTAGTTTTCTACCTCGCCGTTGTGTGGACAGTGATAATAATTTCCACGGAGTTAACTGGATTTGTATATGCGCTGGTAAAAAAAAATAAAACATCTGATAAAAAGGGTACTGAAAACGAGGATGAAAGTGTGGGTGAAACTGGGGATGAAACTGGGGATGAAACTGGGGATGAAAGTGGGGATAAAAACAGGGGTGAAAAAATGCAATATGGAACAAATTCCGAGACCAATTACGAGTCGCAATTCGCGACTCTTTCAGGTAAAGATTCAAATACTAAAATTATTAAAAAAATATACATAGACCGCTGGAAATTACCAATTATGAATGTAGAAAACGCTCAAAAGATAGATAGCTTGCGCAATTTGAAACAGCGCATAGTTTACGAATCCTCGCACAACCCGTCAAATGCGCCATGCGACGAATAATTCAATAAACCATCAAATAAAACATCATGCAAACACAAAAACACAAACAATCATTATTATACCCTTCTTTACGAACCACAATACAGGAATCTCTGTGTTTTGAAGTGCTGTTTTTTACCGTGTGTCTATGGATTAGTATGTTTGGTATCATCGAACTGCTTTTAGAAAATTGCACTTTTTCACAAAAATTGTTAGTTTACACCATCGTTGGGTTAGTTTCGTTGTGTACAATACATTCACAGTCAGGCACAAATATTTGCTCCCTCATGTAATCTTTTTTGTACGTGCATTTATTAAAGGTCAAAATAACCTACAACAATGCACGAGATTTGAACTCCACCATGAATCACCACCGACCTCCAGCGTAACCGAAGTTCACCAGGTGATCCAATTATTCGGAATCGCTCTCGAAATCAGTCTTCCTAGTGCCCGACCAGACCGCCGTGGCCGGCGATCCACCGTTGGAAGGCGTCTCCACGGGAGGGCTCTTGCTGGCCGCCTTGCCCTTCTTGCTCTTCCCCTTAGCCGAGATACAGTCTATGACCTCCTCCTCGGTCATGGGCGTGATCGCAGCGAGGTCACTGCCAACAATGGCATTGTTGCCCCTGGTGGGAGCGACCGGCTTAATCACCAGTCCCTTCGCGTCCATCTTGAAGGCCACAGCAAACGTGGACTCAGCGCCGCCGTCCGCGAACAAGTCGAGTTTGGGCAGGGCGTTCTGCCACTGCGCGTTCACCTTGGTGGCCAGGGGGTGGTAGATCCTAGTCTCCACCTCGGACTCGAGGCGAGTCATCTCCTGCTCGACGTGTTTGGTCGTTTCGCAGCCGACCTCCTCCAAGAGCTCGTCCAATTTTTTTTCGGCCTCAGTGACCCCGTCCCACAAACGCAGCTCGGTCTCCTCGTCCGGAATCAGGCTGTTGTACTCCTCCATCTTGACCTCGCCCTTTGCCTGGGCTTCGGCGATCTCCTGGATCTTTGCCGTGACTGCCAGCCTCATTTCCTGCAGCTGCATCTTCTTCGTCTCTACCAGGCGAAAGCAGTTGTCGGCATCAGCCTTCAGGTTCTGAACCTTCTTGGAAAGGCGCAGCGGCTTCATCGCAGTCATGACCACCTTGGTCGCGTCCCGCACAGTCTTAGTGACATCCTGCCAGTGCACCGCTTCTTTGACATACTCCCAGTTGTCGGCGGTCGTCTCGACCTTGATGACGGGCGCCCTGAGACACCCTGGCATGAGGTAGCACCTGCGAATGCGCCTGGGGCCATCGGGAGAACCCTGGTCATCACCCTGGTCCTCACCCTGGTCCTCACCCTGGTCCTCACCCTGGTCCTCACCCTGGTCCTCACCCTGGTCCTCACCCTGGTCCACGTGCTTGCGCTTGAAGAAGGCAGAGATGATCGCATCAGAGAGCGTGCGGGCGCAGTACTTCTCGAGGCCATTGTCGATGATCTTCTTCACGGCACCGTCGAGCCTCTCGGGGTCCTTAGCCATCCTTTTGAAGGCGTCTACGGAACCCGAAAGCTTCGGGATGTGCTTGAGAAGGCCGTCAGCGAGCACAATATTGGCCTCCTGCAGCTGCTTGAAAGCGGCGGTCTCGAGAAGAACGTTGACGAACTGAGCATTCATGGCACTAGCCATTGGATCAGATCAGAATACTACACATGTTTCTTATATATAAAATTCATTACTTCAAGTCGAAAAAATCCCAACATGTATTTTTCGCATTGTGGTATTTACGTTTTCCGTTCAGATTGGGTTTGAAAAATGTCCCCTTGCCAGCATCCCAGGCCGTTATGTGGCACCCCTTTCGCGCACCCTTTCGCACAAGCGACACTTCCATGACCTTCTTTTCGCCGGCTTTCAGTTTGTTCTCAGAGCGGTGGTGTTTGACATCGACGCTGTACCCAAGTGATAAATCGGCGGCAATTCCGTCGCGAACAAATCCACACGCAAGTGCCCCCGAAACCGAACTTTCGTCAACTTCCATCAGACACTGAAGCGCCCCCGTCTCGTCTATGAAGGTACTCACCACACTTCCAATGTCCACGCCCCCGTGCTCGGTTTTCACCGGGACGTTGTTCATGCTTCGGCCATTGTTCATCCCCTCCAACTCCTCCTGCGTAAAATAGAGTCCGTTGTACGATGCGTTTTCGCCACGGGGGTTACACACGCCGAGAATAAACGTTACAGGGGTGTGGCAAAACTTATATATTGCTGCATTTTCGCCAGAAAATGCGACATTCATTTTTTGCAAAAAAAGTAAAAAAGACCGCTGTGCTATTTAACTTGAGATGCGGGAGAAAAATGGCGTCCAATGACGATGACCACGTAGACTTCGGACTTGTGACAACGTACGTTCCACTCTTCGGCCTTTTCCTGCGAGCAATTATGCTCATGGCACTGTACGAGCTGCGCGGTTTTTTTGACATGCAATATACCACGCTATTTGCTGTGCTACTTGCGCTCGTGTACCTGGACGCCATCTACTATAAGGAGTACAAAATAAGCTCAGCCTGCGGTGGCTTGGTTGTGCCGGCGGTGGCTATTTTCCTCTCGCATGGGGTGCAGAAAATGCGGAATGTCGATTACACACACTTCATACTCTCATACTGCGTCGATACCGCATGGGCTATCGGGAGTTGTTTAGTTCTAGCCTGGAACACATTCCACATCCGGATTCCGTGCAAGATTTACGTGCTAACTTGCTGCGGCGCGGTATTGTTCGTGCTGCACGTACAGCTGCAGCCCCTCCCAACACTTCCGCATGAAATTTGGAGTCGGGTTTGCATCTATTACATGTCCTCCGCGGCCTTTTTCTACACGCAGCCCATACTTGCTGATCTGGACAGAAACATACACCATTTCTCCGTAATGCATGTGAACATGCACCTGGTCTTTGTGCGGTCGTACGTTTTGATTGGAAGCACTCTGATTTTTATCGGACTGTATATAAAAATCTACTGCGATGGGAAAAAACAACCCTGTCAGTTAGGCGGGATGGGTGGTGTGCGTGGCATGGGTAGTATGAATAGTTACACATGGGACGGCAGGGATTCCAGGGAACACAAGGAAAACAATGAAAGCAATGAACACAAGGAACACAAGGATCACAGTGAGCGCGACCGATCAAAAAGAGGTAATTTTGTCCCAACGGCAGATTTCAGGTATGGTGCACAAATGCAAATTGCGGGTCTGGGTTCTAATGTGGATTTGAAGTCGTATACGCATAGCACAAATGGTACACATGGTACACATAGCACGAAGCCTCCTCCATCACACGAACCGGAAATAGAGTTGTTGAAAATGCTACGCGAGGCAAAAAATGAGCATGGATTTGTTTAGGTTTGTAATATAACGTATTTTACATGTGGCCACTTGTGTTGATAAGCTGATTGACAGTTTTCACGCTGATCAATTTGCATGTTGGGCATACTAACGTTGATGTCTCTTTGCCAATAAACATGCGATCGTGTTTGTCAAACACGCGCCTGACTCTCCCCAGGTGTGTTGTTCGTAGGGTTATATCAAGTGGTTTTCTTATCTCAAAATTGTGAAATTGATTAAAGAGCAAGTGTAGTAATCTCGAGTCTATGATATTTACTTCATCACCCAAGCCTAAGCTGATCACAGCATATTTGTTGTTGTTTGTTTTGGCGATATTTGCCGCTTCGCTCTCTATTTTGTGAATGTTATGAGCTGACAACTTAAAATCGTCCTCGATCCATACACAGACAACGGCATTGGATGTGTTGCAGTAGTACATATACCGCAAGAAGCTGCACCAGTGTCCTACTTTGCCTGCGTGAATCCAACCCACGCCGCGTTCTTCCGAGTAATAATACGCGCTCACTGTTATCTGTGTGTATTTGAGAATGGACACACACGACGCATCTAATTGATACGATGCATTGAATCTTCGCAACGCCGGCCATGTCTTGAGGGATGATTCCACTAGTGTTTGGCGCTCGCTTCCCGTATTCACAATGGCTTGCGCAATGTACGGTGTCACAATAGCATACACGATCGTGTCGTGCATTGCTTCTGTTGTTTTGTTGCTGTAAGAGTGATCCATGCGTGGTTTAGGCAGCTCGGGTGAGTTCGAACTTCGCTTGTGTATGGGCACACTCATCAGGAAATACATTTGTGCCATGGTTATGAACGCACAAATAAATGCCAGATAGAGTATGGCACCAGTGATCATAAACTTCATGATAGATATAATACATTGTAGGTTAAATTCTTTTTTGTGTCGACTTAACATTTGTTTTTTCCCATCCACGTGGACTCAAACGTCTCGATCAGCATACTCTGCACTTGCTCTTTTGCATTTGTTTCCGAAAACTCGTCATACAAACTTTCGGTGAAGTTTGAAATTCGTTCTTGAATACTGGTCTCGACCAGCGGCATCGTACACTTCAGGTGGCTATTCGCGTCGTCAAAAATTGCATCGAGGTTTTCAATTTCGTGGCTGCGTTGACGTATGGGCTTTTTCGTTTTTAACACACTCGTCGTACTTTTTTTATTTCGCACCTTTTCCTGGGAATCAATTCCAAGCAATACAAATAACGTTAATATTACAAGCAAAAAAAAATAATTTTTATCGCGACTTTGACACCCACAAACAGCAAAAATGCAAAAATGCTCATACAATGTATCTCTGTGACGTCTTCTTTTTCTCGAGAAGCAGGCGCATCGGTATTCTTAACTTCTTGGTCCCGTCTTCCAGAATTTCCTTGTTTTCAAAGTTCCTCGTCAGTCGGATGTGGCGAAAAACCGCCTTTTCTAGCTTTGCACTGATATCGTAAAAGTGGCCGTTGAGGCTGATGCACGGAATTTGCGATGTGATTTCCTGCCTGTGCTTTGGCTGCAGCCAGAAGATGTACGATTCGTTTTTTTCCATAATCTGCATTAGTTGCTCCATTCGACATGGCGTTGTGAGTTCGCATATCTGCCCTGCTTTTACGACGTTGTAAGACTCGACGTCTAGGCGCTTCATTGTCATGTTTTTTATCCAGTGCCTGATATGGATTGATTTTTATTGTAGTTTTTTTTCAAGTTGTTATTTTATATATAGGATCCATGTTTGAATTTTAACGCGTGGTAAAAACTTCCAAAATCCCAACATTGTTATGACCCAAGAACAATTTAACACAATGATGACTGCAATTAATGCGACAAACGCGCAACGTGGTTTCAACGGGTATCACTTTGCTGCACCCCCAAACAATAGAAGCCGGAAGCGTGGCAAGGGGGGTGCTGCCAAGGGAGGTGAAAAGGCAGGTGGTGGGAAGGGTGGGAAGGGTGGGAAGGGTGGGAATGCAGGTGGTAAACCCGACAATAATCATAATTATTTAAATGCTAAAAGAAAAACACTACAAAAGATGATTGGATGGGTAAATCAAGCATTAGTAATGAAAAATGATTCCACATCCAAAGATACAGCCGAGTTTTCAGCCGACATCACAAATCGCATCAGGAAGATTGCAAAGGAATGTGAATATACGCCGAGTGATGATTGGGTGGCTAAATACACATTGCTTGCCAAAAATTTGGCAAGCCATGAACATAACGACTCTAAAGAATTTTTTAGAGCAATTAACACTGACAATGTCACTGATGATGAGGATTCCGAAAAAACACAACATCTCAAGGAAGTTTCTTTTTTTCTGATGTTATTGCTAAACGCACATAAGTTTGAAACAAAAGACAAGAATGCAGACGAAGTACCCGATAGTATCAAAGTTCACAAATATTTATCAAATAAAGAGATGCGAATTTGCAAAGATGTGGTTAACCAAATTTTGCAAATCTGCTTTAGTGCCCTGTTTACGGGCGGGGAGGGTTCTAAGGGCTTTAACACAAACCCGTATGAACGGGTAAATAAAGAAGGAGACAAAAAACAAAAGGGAACATTTGATGGGTTTAGAATGGGAAGGAAGTTCCGGTCAGGACTCGTTGAAAACCCAAAAAACATTCAAATCGTGCATCTTGGAAATACATCAGCAGAAGTTCTCAAGAAAGTTCACGTGCATATGTTGAAAAAAAATGGGTCTAAAGATTGGTTACAAGTGGAATTTTACGTTGCGGCAGAAAAAGATGACGATTTTGAAGCATCTTACGCCAAATTGCCAAAAGAAGATGCAGGATTTGCACATGAAAAAATTAGACAACTTCTTATGGACAATTTAATGTTTGTTAATTGTTATTCCAGAAATCAAAAATCCATGTGGACTATGGGAGGCGAAACTTTCAAAGCCAAGATGAAAGATTTTGAATATGGAAAGTTACCATATAGTAAGAAAGGTGTCAAATTTGCTAGTAAAGAGCCTAAATTATTGGAATTGGCTGAAGCACTCAAAGACCAAAACGTAATGAACCAAGATGATGAATTTTCTTATGGGTATACCAAGCCAGTAACACAAGACCTGCACGGTGTGGATGAGCTTAATAAGGATCTGAAAGGAGTGATCGACACATTTTTACCGTCTTTGGGTATTAACTCGAGACGCACCAGTATGTTATCGTGGAATTAAAATATAATTTAATAAAATTTCACAAATCCAAGCCTTTAAACAGAGAGTGGTCTTTGATATTTTACATCTTCCCTGCGTTCCTCTCTTGCCCGCATGCAGCTACCAATCATGATTAAAATTGGCAAGAACAACAATGAGACAAATAAAATCATAGTAAATGGGTTGCGTGCGTCGGTGATATGGTGGTCGGTTTTTGTGTGGTGATGATGGTCGGGTGTGTCGACAGTGTGTGGTATTGTTCTACATGATTGTTTCATAAATATCATTGTTTGATATTTTTTTTGTTTGCAAGTGCACGATAACTTATCAGATTCTTATGCAGGCAAAATTGCATCACAGTGAACGACGCTTTCTTAGCTCAGTCGGCAGAGCGCGCGACTTTTAATCGCGTGGACGTGGGTTCAAACCCCACAGAAAGTATTTTTTTCTATGGCTAAAAAGTTCCCGGATGATTTGCCCCCATAGTTCGCGATGGTTTTGCCCGCAGTGAAATATGCAACGGTTCGGATTGTTGCCCCCATAGTTCGCGATGATTTTGCCCGCAGTGAAATATGCAACGGTTCGGATTGTTGCCCCCATAGTTCGCGATGATTTTGCCCGCATAGTTCGCGATGATTTTGCCCGCATAGTTCGCGATGATTTTGCCCGCATAGTTCGCGATGATTTTGCCCGCATAGTTCGCGATGATTTTGCCCGCATAGTTTGCGACGAGAACACAATTTTGAATTTCACAAATTACAATATCAACATGTATGGAAACAGACAACAAAAGGTGAATAAAATAGGTTCTACAAAGTTCGGGGTTATTTTTAAAGTCTCTCGTGAATCTTTGACTTTGGTAATTTTTGAATATACATACTCCTCCTTGACAAGAGCGACGAGCAGGTACCAGTTCAAAATAGTCATAAAAAAAATATAACATGCTAAGATATTTTCCGTCAGTACTGCCCATGATCTCAAATTTAAAATGTAAAACAGAACAAATCCAATGCACAAAATAAGATAAATTCCATCCATCTCTTCATAATCTACCAATACATTACAATACGTGTCTTTGAGTTTTAAATTGTTCAAAACAACGTGAAGAGCAATACAGGTTACAAGGTGAACAAAAAAGACTCCAACAATCACAAATGCAACCCCGGTAAAATGTTGTCTCGTATGTTTTTCACTATTGAAGTTCACCACTGTACATATCCCGAAACACGTGTAAAAGAAACAGATGCGGATAAAGAAACACGCCACGTCAAAATAAAATGAATTCCACTGACCATCTCCTGTGATTTTTCTCTGTATAACTTTCCAGGTTGCATGACACTGCCAGCTCGCAATTGACACCCAGCATGCAAAAAGCCACGGTAGGTTTTGTGAAAAAACATCTCTGGCATATATACATTCATGCAAGCGATCGCTGATATATTTTAACTCGGCATACGCCATCTCGTTAGTACAAAATCCAGAAATCATTATACAGTAAAATGTCAAAAATATTGTATGGACTGGTATTAGTGCATATGCAGTCAACAATTGTATTGTTGATTCGCGTCAAAATTTATATACAAAAATACTTTTTATTTTAAGTATTTCCAAATTTATTTTTTAATTATATTTTTGAATTTTATCTCCACTTCATTAAAAATTTATATTCCAATTTTGTCGTGTGTGTAATGCTCGGTAACATGCGAGCCGATGATTTCATACACGGACTTTCGCGGCCTCAATTCAGAATGCGTGTCATTTTTTGCATGTTGGTTATAATGCCCTGGGATGTAAAATTCCCTACTATTGGTCTGAGCACCCGAGATATTTGAAATGTGCGACTTCAAGCACATATCCTGCTCGTTCCCGACGGCGTCGATCGTGAGTGTGAAAAGTAAAATCACCACTGTCATGATGAGAACAATCAGATACATGATCTCATTGAATTCGCACTGCATGTGTCGGGGTTCCAGGTGATCAAATTCGGAATCAAACTGGAAATACTTGTAACTGGTCTGTTGGCTGGAGACGTCGCCCATCGTTGTCCAGTGACGACCGATGTAGGCGAATGTCAAAATGTCCGAAAGTGTTTTGCTGTCACAATCTTCCAATTTTGTCGTATTTGACTTGTGGGTGGTGGTTTGATCTTTGTTTTTTGAACACGATTCCATCATGACGCCCAGTTCGTGGATAAATAATTTCATGCGCGCGTGTTGCATACAATTCGATTCCTCGCACGGATTGCCATCGACAAGCCCGGTTTTCAAGAGTATATTTCCGTCGTGGGAGTGCAAAAGGTCACAGCACTTTACAGACTCGGGTAATAATGCATGTAGAGTGGAAGTTTGCAAGTTTTGCGAACTGGCTGTAGATATAGCGGAGGCTAATAATATGGTAAATAATACTGCGCTGAGTGTTTTTTTCGCGTTTGGAAAGTGTGGCATGGTTCCGGAGATCATTGACGTTATTTTTGGCGTAAATCTCTTAAATAGAATTATTTATTTTTAAAATAATAGGGGGCGGGATATATTAAATATACAAAATGAAAACAATATACCAACTCAAAATCCATTTTTACGACCCTCTTGGGGACCAGGATGGTATGATCAACCATCTGGTGCGAAAAATAAACGGACCATATTGTCACTGTGAGGTACAGTTCATAAACGGTCTTGCATGCAGCATTTACATGGGGACGACGGTCTGTCTCAAACATCGTGGATTTGACGAAAGTCGATATACTACACTCACGATTCCATGCTCGAAGCAGGGTCATACCAGTGCCCTGGATCTGGCACACACGTACTACGACTCGGGGGTGAATTTTTCTGGATTCAAGATGGCGAGCTCCATGCTGTCCATCCCATTCAACGTCTTTAGTATCGAGCAACATGGAACGTTTTGCAGTGAGTTGGTGGCAAATCTGCTGGTCTCTGCCGGTGTGTTGCCACGGACTACATTGACGCACTGCGTCACGCCCAGCTCGCTGTATCGCCTGCTGGAATCAAAAACGTTTGTGAGTAGCCCAGTTAGAATTGAGAAAAGCCCCGTGTTTGGATCGGAGATGGTTCAAAAATCCAATTTCTCCGAGAAAGGACAGACTGTTTCGTTCAAATTTTAATTTTTGATTAAGTGGTGAGAAACTTATGTACGAGTCTGGATTTTCTAAGGACTGGGTTTTTGTGATTGTAGATCCTGTATATCCCTCTCTAGGTCCATCAATTGTGATTTAAAGTCAAATAATTTAGTTTCTAAGGTTTCATTTTTTACATCAAGTGTATTTATTTGTTCTTTTAGGCTAGCGAGCGGTTTTTCACCGAGCGTTGCTATAGAACTCTGCGCCTTTTCTAACCTCTCGTTCATCAACTTATACCTTTTTTCTAGGCTTTCGACGTTTGTGGTAAGCGATTGATTTGCTCTCAGCAACTCTGGGTGATCTTTGATGTATGCAGCTATTTCTTGTTTCACTGTTTCTTTAAAAGTGGCAGTTTTGGACAGCTTGTTTTCAATTTCTATCGGAATTTTCACGAGTAGTTTGGCTTCTACCGTGCCAATTTGTTTCGTTACTTCGATTTTATGACTGACATTCATTTCTTGAATCTTTTTTGTCAGAGTATCAGTCAGCGTCTTACTTTGAGCTTCAACTTCCGTTTCTATCTCAGCACTCAATAGTTCTTTTTGTGTATCAATTGTACTTTGAAGTACAATAAATTGATTTTCAAAATTACTGTTTTGTTCAAAAAAAGTATCTTGTTGTGCTTGCAAAGTATTTTGTTGTGCTTGAAAAGTATTTTGTTGTGTTTTAAAAATATCCTGTTGTGCCATTAATGCTTCCATTGCCTTACCCACGCCTTTGAAATTTTCTTCTTGTTTTTTTTGTTCTTCTTCCAATGAACCCTCTTTTGAAAGAATTGTTGCAATTTGGGTCTCAAACAATGTTTTAGCTTCTTCCAGTGACGTATTCAATTTTTTAGATTCGACGTCTAGTGCTTCATCTGTACTTTTCGTGCGTTCTTGCATTGTTGCAATTTGTGTCTCAAACGATGTTTTAGCTTCTTCTAGTGACGTATTCAATTTTTTAGATTCGACGTCTAGTGCTTCATCTGTACTTTTTGTGCGTTCTTGCATTGTTGCAATTTGTGTCTCAAACGATGTTTTAGCTTCTTCTAGTGACGTATTCAATTTTTTAGATTCGGCATTTAGTGCTTCAATTTGTGTCTCAAACGATGTTTTAGCTTCTTGTAGTGACGCATTCAATTTTTCAGATTCGGCATCTAGTGCTTCATTTGTACTTGTCTTGTTATCGTTCATTGCTGTCTGAATATTTTCAATTAGTGTTTGCTGCATTGTTAATGAGTCGGTAAAATTTTTTTCAACTTTATCAACTGCTGCATTGAGGTCTTGATCCCAAGTCTCAAAACCACTCATTAAAGTTTCAACTGATTCGTTTTGGTTTTTAAATTCTGCCTCAATTTTTTCATCCAACTTTCTAAACCCGTTCTTTAATTCATTTTGAATTTGTTCATTCAAAGTTGTGATTCCCTCTGAAGCATCCGACGGTACTTTCAATTCTTTTATTTCATTTAATTCAGTCTGAATTTCAGCGAATTTCGCTTCATTTTTACTTACCATCATATTAAGTTCCAACATTATTTCATTCAAATGTTGCAATTCTGCAATAAAATCGATAAATTTTTCTTTATATTTCTCTTTCATAGTTCGCATCAGAAGTAAGGTTTCTGCGTGCTTTTTGGTCAAAGAAGTTGAAAGTTCTCGTAATCCTGCATCGGTTTCTGATTTATGTAAGAAATACTGGTAAGTGATTTCATGCATATCTCCTGTCATGGCATTCTGAAAGTCTGTCTGACGAGCTTCAATTTTATTTTCAAATTGACGTTGACCAATTTCAACTTCTTTCAATCTTTTGCTCTGGGTCGTCATTCCCATTTCTGCTTCAAATTTTTTCAATAACTGTTGTATGGAAAGTGTACAATGCATGACCTCGGTTGTTTCATTGTATGTATTTTTCATCTTAAAAATATTTAAAAACTGTTATATACCTGGCACGGCGGATGTTTAGTTACCAAAACTATCTGACGACTACATATTTCCTCACAAACGGCCACAAACTTTTCCACCCGTCGTGGATATCGAGGGCTGATTTCGCACCCGTCACTACTATTTTTCCGGAATTGAATAAAAGCAAGACAACGGAGCAGTTGTCTGGCCTGTAAATCAACCCCGGAAACATGTTACGCTGAAAGGTACACATAACTCCGTTTTCTTCGTATATCCTCTCCAGGTCAATAAAACTTTTCCCCGGCAGTTTGAGATCGACGTTCCCAACAATGTTTTGAATGACAACCTTTTTCAAAATTATCGAAATCCCCGCAAAGCGTTTTCTGAAATAGGAAACCACTTGCAGGGATGCCAAAATACACTCCGCAAATGTGTTACACCCCGTCAGAACCATTTTACCCGATGTGAATAATAAAACCGTACAACATGGACTGGCGAGGCGAATGGTAAGAGCAGCAAACTTCTTCTGGTCAAACTTTACATTTGGCATGATCTTGCTTATAAGTACCAAATCAAGTGGGGTACAGGAACTCTCAATTTGGGCAGTTCCGACGATATTGTGTATTTGTGCCTGTGGTGTTTCATTGCTAAGAGATGTCAAATCCTCTTTGCCTGTTTTTGTTCTCTTTTTTGCACGTTCTTCTGGGTTGAGAGAATTTAAATATTCTGCCACCAAACTCTCGGAGTGAAATGTTTCCGCCAGTGTATTTAAAAACTTTGACTTTCTAAATTCGTTTTCAAATCTTCGTTTCCGCATTTTATTTTCTGGCACAACCCCTACCTGAGTATGGCTTTATTTGTATTTATTTTGATTTTTGAAAATTGTATAACTTTCATCATTTGCTCATATTTACGCTATTTGCTGCGTTTGAAATGCTTTCTTCCAGCGTTTTTAATCCCACAACTCTCTATGCGGAATACTCTCCCATAAAGAACCAACTTTACGAAGTCACTGTCTGTGTGGAAAGCGGCAGGCAAAAACAGGTGCCAGTACAGCCACTTGCATCTAAGAGAATACAACAACCACAGCTACAAGAACTACAAGAAATACAAGAACTACAAGAATTACCACTACAAGAATTACCAGAATTACAAAAATTACCAGAACTGGTACAACTTCCAGCATCAGTTAATTTTGTGAATGAAATTGAACATCCATATATTTCATACAGTTTTTTTAGAAATGTCCTGTTCCAGCCAAAAAAAAACACACATTGTGAAATGGGAGTCGGTATTGTATAATTTTAAAAGTTTATTGCCAAATGACAACCCGTATGGATATTGGGAGTGTCTTCTACATGTCATCGCTATAGTAGCACTGTCCATCCACGGGTTCCAAAAAGTCCAGCTCCTTCCTCAAAGCATTGTCTACACGCATGATGTGACTGATCATCATGATCAAAAGCGGCAGCGTTAGAGTGAAGAGGGCGACCGGCCATTCGTCCATACGCACGCACACACCGATGGACATTTCCTCACACACTGCCTCGACTTGTCTTAAAATAAACCAAAATGGCCCAATTGGCTTTTTTTTTTAAACTATAGTTTGAATTGTGTCGCGAGACGGAAAAATTTATTTGCATTCTTTCCACACACCACACACGCTGAAGCCCCGAAACTGTGCGTTTCGTCGTAGGTCGTAATATGACTGGCATGCTATGTGGACCCGACGTTTTGATCATGTCTACCGTAATTTTCTTGTGTGCAGTGATGAGTGATTCGAGTATCTTACAACACACCGTGCCAAAAACAAACATTTTTGAAATTTGGTCATATGACATGGTGTCTATAACATTAGCGATTGCGAAAAATATTCTAAAGTGTAGTTTGGCCGTCCTGTGTACTCTTTTAAGTGCCCTGGTACTTAATTGCCTATGTATAGTTCTCGAGTCAACTACACGAATTATTATCAACAATTTAACACATTTTAATTGGCCTGTATATATAGCACGGCGTGGAAATAAGTAATGTGGCTGCTGTTTTTGGCAGTATTAATTCAGTGTATTATTATTTTCGAGGGGTTATTTTCAAGAATCCTGTTCATTTTCTTTAACAGTGAACGGAGTGCAATACGAAAATACGCAGACGGTGCATGTGTAGCACAAGGGAGTAATTTTATTGCCTCGATTCTTTCAATTCCCGTGCAAGTTGTCGGGAATTTTATGCAAATTATGCTGTCGAAATTGATTATGCTCTTATTCATAAGCATGCTTTGCTGTGTGCTGTTCTTTTTGGCAAAAAACGACGTTGTCTTTTTCAACATGTTTGTGAAGATGTACAATTCAGGGATCGGGGTCACATTGAACTCACTTTTGATAAAACCACTGGAAATATTTGATTTGTTTTTTCGTTTTCTTGTACCGATTTACAATTTCATCGTTCATGTTAGTTCTCAGGTATTATTTCGGGTTATATTTCCATTTATAGACGACGGCTCCGAGCATATACCAACCTTTATTGAGAATACTAGTCTCATGTTTGGGGCTATCACACTATCAGCCAATACATACTTCTCGAGGGTGGTGGAGTGCATGCAGTTCGAAAAGGACCAAGAACTGCAATGCGTCGCCAACGCAAACTACATGACAATAGATTTGATGACGCCGGGCCTATACGCCAAAAAGGGATCGCTGGCGTTTAGAGAAATATTCCGGGCCAGTTGTGAATCCGCAAGTGGGACGCTCGATGTTTTATTGTATCCATTAAGCGATTTTGTTTTTTGGAAGGCTTTGCACATATCAGTAAATACACTTCAACATATTTTGATCGCGATTCCAATTATTACCAATGCCCGGTGTTCCATAGCCAATTCGGACGCCGCGGATGGAAAGATATACTCGTCGTTTGAGAGGAAGATGATGTGTAGTATTGATTTGCAGAGTATGTTCACAATGATGGACGTTGGTATAAAATCCTGGGGGGAGTTTGGGGATAACTGGCTAAATGTACTTCCGGTCGCATTTGGATTCTCTGACAGTTGTAGCAGCAGTAGTGATGTCGCCACCTCTATCCTCGCAGCAGGTGATTTCCTGGACGCGAGTAAGCCACGGAATGTAGTAAGTCTGACAAAGAGTCTCTATGCAATCACAGACGGTCATTCCGTAATGTATAATGACGCAAGCGAGGAAGGAAAAGTTTGGTCGGTGTATGGGTGGCCGTTTGAAATAAATCCCGATTTTGGCGTCGCGGCCGTACAGACTTTAAGTGACGACGACACTGATGGAAATGGAGACAGGCGAACTGGGATGTTAGGTTGTGCCTGTCACGACAGTACGGAGAGTGGGATTGGCATGCAAATATCATGTGCAACGATTCCGTTTAAAGAAGAGGTTTCGGAGAGTGAGGAGCAATACCAACGGGCTACAATCCACACAGTTAAATTTGAAGTAAGTACAAGTATCAAAGGAATGAGCTGTGACACTAGTTTGATATCCGTAGAAACACTGAGATTTTCCCGCAAGAGGTTTTCCGTGGGTAATAAGATGCGGGACTGGGAATATTCAGATAGTTCGAGATTTGACGTGTTAGAAAGGTCGGGTGTCAAGAATACAGAGACACTCTCGGCGGATGCGGCAATCTATGTAAGGCCGCTGTGCAGTGGAAATGTGGGTTCGGATAGTTCTTTTGCTTGTATGAGAGATGTGGATAATTGTTTTCCATTTTGCCTGGGTCTGCACTCCTCGGGAAAGGGGCCCCAAAAAATCGTCATGCGCAACGCCGTGCGGTGGAATGATTACGTAGACATTTCACACACGGACTGTGCAGTGTCGCTAGATGAGGGTGGCACTTGTAACAGTGGTGAAAATTTCGATCAAAATAGAGACTCAGCGGAGGTTGTTACTCTTTCAGAATCATTCAAGTCGACCTGTGCGTTTGACGTTCAGAGGTGTGCCAGTGACGATTCGGTAAACTCGATTGTCCATGTTTCAAAATATGATCGACAATTATTGACACAAAATATCACACGGATGGGGGGGTCAGTTCGATTGGCAAGTGAGCCATTTGTAATAGCGGGTGACATCATTTTGAGTGTCGACGAAGAAAAAAATGTAATGATTTCGAGGCTGTACGACAACAATCGTGGGGATTTTACATTAAAGGATGAGGAACTATCTTTGGTTGGTAACAAGAAGACTACATACAACGCAACTTGCCAAAACCAAAATGGAGTTGATGATAACAGTTGTTATACGCAGGCGGTTATGAATAATCAAATTATACTGCCAAGTCTGTATACAATGTCTTTGAATCGACGCATTGCCGTTTCCTCCGAGTGGGCCGTTCACTGGGTCTCGCATGGGGACGCAGCCGTGTGGGCCGCTGAATTTAACAGTTGTCAGGGTGGAGCGGCAACTTTTACAGTTCAAATACCTGCCAGTTACAGGAGAGCCCGCATTTGGACTTTGAAAACAATGCGGAGCGGAGAAGTCGAAGACGACGAGCGACATTCGGCCTACATGCGCATTCCAAACTGGCTAGAACAGAACAGTCCGTGTGATGGTATTGTAAATCAACGAGTACAGGACTTGGAGTTTTTTGATGAAAACAACATTCTTGTTTCCGTGCTGGCGGCAGCTCCGCGGGATTATGATTGGTTCAATGGGAGAGTCCTGCCTGGTCGCGATTTCACTTACAGGCGATACTGGCTGAACCCAAACAGGCATGATTGTATTGATGAAGAATCAGACGAAAATATTTACACCTGCTGGCGGCATGAAAGTGAGGGGCGGTGGATTCCCGAAAATAGTCAGCAAGTGCTGGTGTATGGATTACAGTGTCGTAATATGCAAAAGATGCCAAACGTATTTGGGTATTTTTCAGCATTGTTGCGGATGGTTGTAAACTTTTTGCACATAGTTTACGATGTGGTTATGCTGGCCACCTCCGCGTTCGTCGGGGGGTTTAATAATATTTTCTTTCTCCGGCCAAATCACATTACGCATCATTCCATTCTGGACACGTCAGGACGTAGAATTTTGAACGTCGATGCGATTGTACATAATATCGACGAGGCCAAAATGCACTTTAGTAACTCTTTTATCAAGGTTTCAAACATGCTGTCAATAAGTCCTGGATATGAAAAAAACAAAGTGACCATTGTTGGATTCTCGAGGATGCTATTCCACGCACATTCGCCGGAAAACTTTTACACTGGGTTTGTCAAACAATTCCCGACCATGGCTATGTTCAAGTCTATTGGCGCTGTCATGGCATCCAGTCCGCTTGGTAGCATGCCACCTTTTGTTTTTGCTGTTCAGAGATTAACATATTTTCTTACAAACAACATCAAATTTAATTTCAAATTAGCACGACGTTTTGTCATAAAATTGTTACAACTAACGAAAACGTCTACGCTTTCCGAGGTAGTTTCCATAATTCCCACGACAATTTACGAATCTGAAAAGGACAAGACACAAACAATTACGAACCCAATAAATCAATTTTGTGTGGGCTTTGCACAGGTCTTTGGTTTTGATAATCCATTGGCGCAGGCAATGTTTCACTCGTGTCATACAGTTCCCGACCTGGTAGATGCAGTATTTGGCCTGGTCAAGATTTTGCTGACGGAGTATCCAAATATGGCCTGTGTGTGCAAACTGCCCAGGGGCACTACCGTTGTAGAGACCATAAATGATGTATGTCTGCGGCGTTTTACGCCAATAGATTTGAGATTGTGGCTCCTTTACATTTCAAGGTATCGAGATTTTTCAAATACAGAAGATTCCGTCGGCTCTGCGGAGAGCTTTGCATCACAATATTGCTTCAACACCATGGACTATGTCAACAGTCAGTTGAGTACACTTTTCGACCCCCTCTTGTCCAGGATCGATAAAATCGCTTCGTCCTCTGCCGAAGTTGTGGATTATCTGTTCATTTTCTTCGACGTGGACGCTGGAAACTGTGACGATTTTGCAGCCTCGCCGTATGTCGTCAGTCTACTACCCGAGCCGTCGTCTTTTTTTTCGTCCTGTATGCACTCGAAAGATTGCGAAATAAGATGCCTTGACACGTTCAATGCTTTCGAGCGCACACTGGCCTCGTATTCACAAGTTCCCGTTTACGAGCAGAGAGTAGACACTTATATTGACAGTATGCTGTTCAGTGCCAACGACGTAGACGAAGGCAAGAATCTCGCCCCTTTTGTGGTGTACGATTTGCGGGAATTGTCGGACTGTGCTCAAATTTGCGGGCCAGTTGTCCACAAGTCAAATCGCTGCGTGGTAGTCGCGGGCGTATATTCAAATAAAAATTCAAGGGGGCGTCAAGAAACGTTCACAAACGTCCAAAATATCCGGGTGGCCTACTATTGTCTGCCTGCCGATATCACACAGAGTGTCTATGAGTATACAAACGTCCAATACAATTACACACAAGACTGGCCGTCGAATTATGTGATTTCGGAGATTTTTATTGCCAGTGAGAATGAAGTTAAACTAAACATGGGCGAAATGCTTTTAATTTACACAAGAGAATCGGGAAGCAGAGGGAATGCAAAGGTATCCTTTTGTCGCGGTGACGCATATACATACACAATCACAGAAACTCTGGATTTTGCAATCGATCAAACTGCCATACATGAAATTAAAAATGTTCGTTTTGTGCTGGGTCCATTCGTGGAATTGTTTGTAAGTGGGTCCCGGGTGCAGGAAGCAAATTTTAATTTTATGACAAATGCTACAATTTACACTTCTCAGAAAATTTGTGAAAAACTGACAATAGACGTAAATTCATTTGCCAGGGATGGAAATGCAAATATACCGTCAATACAAAAGAGCACATGTTCACAGCTTGACGCAGAAGAAAGCGCAGATTTCAACATTTCGGTGTGTTTACAACAACAAGAAAACTCTGTGGGTGTGTGTGTGTCGAGCGTCAAATTGCCCATGAGGGGACGGGGCATTGAGTACCACAGTACACATGGAGTCAAGTATTATGAAAGTTCTAACAAATTGACCCAGGAGCTTGGAATTGATCCCACAGTGCCCGTATACATTACCCAGGACGGACAGTCTGTTCTGAATCGGAGGAGGGTGGCCAGGACAACTACGAATTTTGTGCTAGACCAGGGAAATGGGGAGAATGAGGCGAGTGAGATGAAGAGTTTTGACGTTATTATTGCCGGTGCATTTGCCGATAGCAACACCTGGATACAAATTCTGAGATTAAAATTGGAGGGGGGGAGAATGAACAGTATGATTGCAATGTCCACGCAGGTGGAGACGACAGTTAACATGCATTTACAGTGTTCTATTTCGAACTGCATTGGGTGTCAAGATTCGTCTGGGTTCACGGATCGAATGGAGGACCTACAGAGCAAGTGCTACGCAGCACAGCAATGTGCCGTATCCAGATGTGTGGGAACGACCGTGAATATGCGTAAGCCACTCTGCAATGTCGGCAACGTCATGGCAAAAAGTTTGGATTTGTTCCGAGTTGGCCTGACGGGGCTGTGGCAGGTTGTGTCTGAGATGATTATTGTCACAGTTGAACTTAGTGAAAATAGGCGCGAGAAATACTACATTACGTTTCCAGAGCAAGCTTTCCTTGGTGTTGTCTGTAACACAAAGGACACAATTGTTGAGACCTCTGCAACGTTTACGTCTATTCTGGGTGCCGTCTCACACGCGGGTGAGAGTACGATGGCCAGATTTGATTTTGATTCGACGGGGAGCCAAGTACTAGACTCGAGATTTCACGCCAGATTCATAATGTCCACCACATCGTTGACAAATTTGATTTCGTCTTTTTTGATGGCCCCGGTCATCGCAGCGGTGTCGGCGCAGCAGGTTATAAATTGCATGTCGAATGACATTATGGTTGTATTCAAAAACATATTCGATAGCGATAGTAACCTTCAAATCGAATTTGGAACACAGGATGTCCGCGATTCCGTGGAAGACGTTGTGGGAATTTGTATGTCCGATGTGGTGGCAGACGACATGAAGAAAATTGGGTATAATAACGGCATGGACAAAGCAATTTCGAGCATACACCAGATTGCGTTTCAAATTATAGACATCCAACAGTACTCATTTTTTTCGGTTTTTGCGCATGCTATCAACGGCATTTGCACCTACGCCATTGGCATTGTGCGATCCGTCATGGATCTGGCGCAGGTTATTGACTGGGGCAAATGTAAACTCCCGGACGTCAGTAGTGGGTTCAAGGCCGATTGTGTCTGTGGCGATAAGCCCGTGAAAGCGATACGCAGAATGGAAAGCGGTCTCTGGTGTACCGGCCCACTGTTGCTGACGACCATTTATGGCGATGATGTTGTAGTCTGGAATCCTTACACATTGGAGGAACTGACAGAACGAATGAAATCAGTGGGTGTGGAGGCTTTTTTCGACTGTCTGCAGTCAATTTCCAGTGAGGATACGACGTGCACCAAACCGAATTTACCGGAATTCGCTTTCCAGGGTGTCGATGCGATCCAGGTAATCACAAAATGTCGAGAGAATTACCAACAGAAACAGTGGGATGCCGGGGCTCTAGTTCTGGGCACATTTGAACACAAAGATTGGATTTCCGGCACAGTTTCGAGCGCGAAAATTAGTTTCAGCTTGACGAGGGATACCACAATATTATTGAAACAGCGACTGCGATCCCTCTCTCGGCGATTTACAACGTCTGCTGTGTCAAATCTACACTACGAAGATTGGTTGTGTTTACAGCGGGCTTACGAAAATAAGAAGGAGACAAAAGCATGCTTACAAGAATATCTTCTCCGACTTGATTTGACAGGAGAGCAATATTTTGAATTTGTAGAAAGCGAAGGGGGGTTTTTGAACACAGATTCCTGTTGGATTTTTTCAGGAAACGTAAAACAGCACAATTCTTTGTACAATGGATCTTTATCCCCGGCAGCTTCATCCCGCATCCCGGTGACGGAGCTTCACACTGTGGCCCAAAATGAGGCGGTTCGCTTTCGAGACGCGAGGGAGAAAATTTCCAAGTTACAGGCAGACATAGGCGCGACCATGTCAGGCCATTTAAAGCTTCCCGATGATTTCACCGCCGAGGCTTACAGCCAGGAAGGTGACGAGATTCACCAATTTGTTGACTGTATGATATTGGGTCCGTATGCAAACGCGGATTTACAGAGTGCTTTCGAAATGGCAAACGGGGAAATGATCCCAGTCGTAAAATATTATCGCGCGGGTAAAGATTCCCGTGAGTTTGGAACTGAGTCTTCGCCTGCGAGGGTTCATATAATGAAGCTGCTTTTAGACCATCTCAAGCAGAGGGTCTCAGATATTGTGAGACTCCATGCGCAAAATCGGATAAACCTGATTGAATCCCAATTTTTTGACGAATCAAACCTGCTTTGTATCTGTAAGCAGGTGGGTCTCGTAACACCACCACCGAGCCTTTCATGTTGTTTAGAAGCCTCTTCGTTTTCGGACATTCAATTCAAAACGCAGAACTTGTTCGAGGGTCTGGAAGACATAAAAGAAGATTTCATAAGCGAATCATTACAAGAAGTCATCGACTCCGGAATTGTCAAAAATATCTGGACGTACGATTTTGAAAATGATCATGTACTGACGACCGAACAAAAACTGGAGCTTGCCGACGCATACCAGTTCGACTTTTCCAAGTCTGTTTATGAGTACAGTGAAAATGACGTGAATCAGTATGTCTTCAACGTATGGAAACGATGCATACAGTCGCTGCGAGCCCCGTTTTTTGTCATGCCACTCAAAAGGAATTTAGCCGACTCCGCTGAAAGTAATGAAATGCATGTTGATTTTGAAAATTTTGATTTTGATCCAACAAAACAATCTGGGAGTGCGTATTTGCATGGCATGGAGCCCATAATAGAACAAATTACGCAGAAAATGCGCAAAAAATCCCCATTCTGGTGGTCACATGTGCATCGATACGTGCCAAGTGATAGTGTGTGGTGTGAAGACTCGACAAGAGGGCATATTGATTCAATTGAAGTCAATCCTTCAATGGCCAATTTACAAACGACCAGTACAACCTCTGAGTTATTTGCAGACAGTCACAACAATCATAATATCTACACTGAAAGTGTCTATAAGCTGTCATATGTTTCAAATTACAAAAATATGTGTTTGTGTGGCTGGAAAACATCCAGGGGGTGTTCGATGCATAACATAAAAAACAAAATCACCTTTACGAAAAATCCGCAAATTCTCTCTGAGTTTGAGTCCTTCAAAGCAACAAATCAATTTTTGAGATATGAAGACGATACTACTTTATTTCAGCTTCTGAAATTTATTGCTTATTCCGACAACGGGGACGATCCTTCGCTGTACGATAATTGTAATGGGTTTAACCCATCTATCGCGTGGGGTCTTCTAGAAACAAACGAATATTTGGAATGGTATGAGGGGTTGTCTGATGGGGATAAAAAATTCAGTGTTGGTGTTCATAAACTTGCTACAACAGGACCTGCTGGATTGCGCTTGGCCCACCTCACGCAAATGAATGAACACACAAAAAAATACGTACACTTTACAAAAAGAATCATTGCCTCAATCAATTTTGAGTATGGACACACGGTCGCTCAACCGATTTGTGCTTCTGAATTACACGGTGTGTTTTCCGATAATTTGCGAAATCACTTTTCGGATGTATTTTTCCCAATGGCACATACCGTTGACGAATCGCCATTGTCGGCCTATTGCTCCCGGTGGGCGGTGGAATGGGCTTTACTGGTCGTTCTTCGCGACGCCCGGGGGGAGAGCGACGAGGTCACCGCGTTGCAGCAAGAGACTGAGATCGTATGGCGCCGGCGCTGTAAAATAGAGCTAGACAATATTGGCATTTGCGCCCTGCGTGGTGTCTATGATTTACCACCCCCCCACAATTATGAAGTTTCTTGTCCATTCACCTTGGAAAATCTAAATATGAATCGCGTACTTGAACCACTTCTCACAGATGGTGTCGATGTGTGTACGTACGTGACAGAAAATTGCCTGGTACGATGTGGGAGCAACTTCTACGACCCATGCTTCTGTGGAAGGTGTGACGACGAACACGCACACGTGTGTGCTTCTGGTGTCGTTTTCAGGGCCGACACAAATTCGGAGTGGGTTACGGAAAAAATAAAGCTCAAGAGTTTGCACTGGCCAGAGGAATTCCCAGAGAAAGAAGTTGGTGTTTCGAGAGAAACATTTATGCATGTAATTAACACTGATCTTAATTTGTTCGACAACCACAATGACCACGCGCTACTCGAAGAAATTGCTAACCTCATTTTGTCGAAAGACGTCGGGGAAGGTCATCCACCCGATACCTCCTGTGACGACCTGACTGATTATTTCCCCGCCGACGCACAGCACCCCGTTGGCTACCACCCGACAACTTCTTGTCTCAAATCCACAACAAACATGCGCGGATTTGACACGTGGATGTCAGCTAATGGTGCTTCTGATGGTGCGGAATCAGCCAACGCATCGTGGGGGATTGACCCCATCCGGTTGCGGAACATGACAGCATACACAAATGAGTTTGGGGCGTCTCACCTGGTATGTGATCAAAGTGCTTATGGTGCCCCCTCCTTCTCCTTCAATGATTTAAAAATAAGCGTGCATTGGAGTTCAATGATCGCAGTTGACCCTGCTGTCCCAAATATTGCCCGGCAAGAGGTCGACGTTGGGTTGTTCGAAAACATCGCACGGGCAACTTCCGGGTCTGATACTGCGCTTTCAAAAGACGAGTTCAACGAATACGATTTCTTTCCACATACGACGGGATTAGTACGAGACTGGAGCAAGTGGCACATTGTGCACGACGGGGACACTGAAGAACTTTCGAATGAGGAAATATCACAGGTTGACGATTTGTGGCCCCACTGGAACACGGCACGTCGCGACGCGTATGGAATTGACGACTATGAGACTTTACAGGGGTGTTCAATGCCACCGCTCAAAACGTGCCTTTCGAATAGCGACTGTGCAGAGGACAGTGGTATGGTGTGTAAAATGGCAGATTCTTCGGCTAGTCCCGTGTCAGGCATATGCGTCAAAATTGAATCGTGTTTCAGGCATGAACATTGCACACAGGGCAACCAGTTGTGTTCGGGGGATGGAATTTGTGTCGATGCGGACGTGTTTTTTTACAACCGGGCGCGGAGAGATGTATTTTTGCAGATGTTCAGTGAACGTTGTGATTACAGCACGTATGGGGCGAGTGAATTTGAAAACGTGCCAGATTTTTTGACCTCCAACGGCTTGTGTTCGCATAGAAGTTGGCATGATTACAAGAATATTACTCATTTTTCAAATTCGGTAAGTGGTTTGAAAAATATTATTGAAGCCAAAGACAGAATTATTTCGCGATCGGCGTGGTCCGAGGATGTATCCATGTCTGACATGGGCTTGATGAAGCAGTACCCACACGCATGTGACACGACACTTCTGCACTCCGAGTACAAAATCTGTAAACATGACAGCCCCGAAGATGCGGATTCGGCGGACAATTTATACTTTCTAAAAACCTGGTCAAAAAAGAAAGAAGGCGACGATCTGAATTCAATATATTTCTGTGATTTTCAGTCGGATTACCTTGTCAATGGGTTTTTGAAACCGTATAGGTATGGCAGTGAAGGTGTTTTGGATGGTACTTTGAAACACGTCCCCGAAACAATTCGCCGCTGTGTGGATTTCGAAATATGCCCGCAGATAAGCTTTGTTGTTGATTCCCAACGAGTTCAGTCTCGAAAAATCATCCCAGTTGAATATTCTATGCTTGAAGAAACCGCAATTTTTAGACAGGAATTAAATGTCTTTCACAAGAAGTATACGTTTTCGGATTCAGAAAAATGTTGGGGCGTTGGTTACAAAAGTACCATTTTGTCGGACCCCCTCACGACAATTTGTGTGGTCGATCGGTATACCTTGCCAATTTTAAATGTCGTCTTGCAAAATGATGTCGATTCAATGCAAATAGTAAATTTTGATGCGTCGGTTTTGTTAGATGAACGTATAGAGCGTTCGTGGGATTACCTCACGAGCGACAAACGATGTCCGGACGCCTTTGGAAATGATTTTCCATTGTTCAAAAGTACAATAAGAAAATTAGTCAGGCCATATTATCAATCGGACAGAGAGGAGATCACACAGCATGCAAACTTGCTACTTTTGAAAATGTTTGGAATGGATGACAGTTCGAGCAACAGGGGCTTCAGCAGCATTGCAGAGTATGAAAAACTTGCCACGTGTGCTTCCTACGTTTTACAGAAACTGAACGACTTCAGAGATCACATTGAACAAACACACACAGTATACCCATTTGATAACATTATTGGCACAGAAACAGGGCAGCAGGATGGTGTAGTAAACACCGATTTGAATCCAGGAATGTCACTGTATATGTTCCATGAACGCGGAAATGTGTTTGTTCCCTTTATGTGGATTTGGAGGTGCGTGATATTGTCAACAAACGAAGAGGGTGGAGCTGCGGATAATTGGTTTCAAAGAATTTCTAATGTGGAACAGTCTATTCCGCGAAGTTTGGAATGTGACATTTACGACAAAAATAGGGTTGAAATCAACGACGAAATCACAGTGAAGGAATATTTACAGTATTCAGAAAGCATATTCTTGGTGGACGACAAAAGTTCAGACGCGGCGGTCCAAATAAAAGATATAGAGACCGCGATTTCGGCGACAATTCAAAGTCTCGGACTGACTTCGACACCTATACTAGATTGTATCAAAGATGAACTTTTGGGATGTTATTCATACTCATTCTCAACCTGTTCTGAAAAAACGAATTCGATTTTTGGCCCGATTGAGCAAAGTGCCGAATACAGATTAGATGCATATGAAGTCGATGAATACAATCTATATGAAAGAGTATACACGAGACTTTTTGGCGACACAACCTCCCAATATGAACTATCACAGAAGCAGATGCTTGAGAAAAACATTCTTGTAGAAACAAGTTTGCAACATACAATTTCAAAGAATGCAAATTTTATACCGTATTTGAAATTTGCAAACTTACAGAATCTAGAAAGGAATAATGAAATTAAACATTTAATAATTCAAAATCCAGATGCAGGGGTCATTGAAGCCCTTTACACTGACGATCAAGTGCTAACATATGCGACCAGCGCGGGTGTTCAGGGGAATGAACACTGTAAGTGGTTCCTGACAAAAATGGAGTTTCAGTTTTTCAAGGGAACTGAAAAACACTACATGACACCAGACGACGCACTCTTCAAACTTCTTTCAAACTTGGAACATTTTCTGTACACAATGCCCTCGTTTACATTAGGTAATATCTACAAAGACCCGGTAGTCTCCGCACTACTACAGTCGACTGTGAATCTGTACGGTGACTCCGTTTTCAACAAGCCGAGTGTGTACAGTGTTTACGAATGGAACTTGTTTATGAAAAGCAAAGGTTTCGAATGTCCGGCAAACAATGACGGTTTAAATGTCGAGCGTCGAACAAACACCCTTCATTCCAGTATAGAACAATGTTACAATTCCCTCAAAACAAACGTGGGAGCCAAGGTAAAACGGAATGCAGATTACAAACTATCGACAACGGATAGTAGCGTCAGGGACATTTTGATGGGGGGGTTTTACCCACACGCGCACGAAAATACCAACCAGGACACGTTTCTGAAAAATATCACGTCAAGGAATTGGATCTACAATTCATATTCGTCACTGAATGACCACATATGTTTCACAAATAACGATTACATTGAGGTGATAAATCCATACTTGGCAACAAACTACGATATTGTATCCGGGTGTGATGTTTCCACCGTAGATAACCAGCTAATCATCGATGTGGGATGCGCACGACGTCAGGGTGTCGCGTGTAGTGAGATGTTTTCAGATTACACGAACGAGGTAAAATATGACATGCCAGCAACATGCGTGCAGAGTGACCAGCAGTTGGTTTTCAGGCGGAACACAGGATCGCTGCGTAACCAACATTCCAGATTCTGTGACATGAAACCAAACAGAGAGGATGTATGTACGCGAAAGCGTGGTGGTCTACACGGGGCACAGGGCGTGTCTGTTGATTCGCTGTATGAAAAGAAAGCAGTCACACACTTACAGGCCGGTATGTGGAAAAAAAGCAATTCAATATTTTACACAGACAGGCGCATGAGATTTACCCCGGACATGATTCCCGCATTACAAATTGTGGAAAGTGACATTGGCGGGCACAAACTCGACTTTGAGGTTGAAGAATCACGGAGTACGTTGAACATTTGGCTTTCCGGTATCCATTTGAGTGCAGACGCGAATAATTACGCATTTGTGAAAGCAAATACCAGATGGATGCAAAGTATCGAGTCACATTTTGCCGTGGAACAGGCATTTCATGAAAGTAAAATGGCAGTTCCATCGGAACAACTGAATTGGAAATGCCCGCTATCGTGGGTGACTATGTATTCTGGTTTCACAAATAGAAGTCTATGCGCACGGACCCCTTCCGCTTACAGGAATGAATTCAGATTTTCGCATATTACCAACCAATACAAATATGCCCACCCAACCGTGTCCTCTATCAATGCAATAAACAACTTGCGCCATAGTAAATTCATGTCCGAGTGGCTTGTTTGCACGTCTTTCGACGTCAACGCGTGCCGCGGGAAAGACTACCTGAAAGATACCATTACAAAATCCTATAAGCAGGTCTTGACTTTGGTCCAGGAGGCGACACAGGAGACGTGTTCCTGTGTTTTTGACTGGCCTAATACAGTGTATACGCTAAGAGATGGTTCCAGGAAGAGCTCGGAGCAGTGTGAGGAGTTCTGTAACATTTTCAACCGCCTACCACCATTCGCCATCGAGCTCGTCAGGAGCGAGGATGTGGCTTCGGATGTGTGGCAGAACATGGCCAAATCCACCCAGAGTGCGTCGAGTGCATGTCACATGGGTAGGTTGAAAAAGATTCGAACAAACGAGGCAGTTGATAAATTAAGAATTCAATTTTGTAGGGAGCACACCAAGGACGCGAAAAATGCCCTATTATGCCGAATTTTGAAAAAAAATAACCACACCGAGCTGGGACAGTTTTTGACCGACCATGTGCAGTTTGAACTGGAAACGGCACACGTGCCGGTGCGTCGCGAAGGCGCGGACAGAAGCCGGCGAAAATGCAATTCGTGTGAGGACCACCAGCCGCATTTTTTTGTGGAGAGTAGCGGAAACTATGTAAAATTGAATTCGTCCTCGCCACAATTGAGCGTAGGTATGCCCGTGAAATTCAGCACCGAGAGACACGTTGCTGGGACTTTGCGAAATTTGCTATGCCCATCTGCCGCGATGGAACTGGCGGACTGTTTAAATTTGAATAATATGCATCTCGAGTGGGAGAAAAATAAGTTCCTGTCTGGACTTTTACACCAAGCCGCTGATTATTCCAAAAATCTATCTGAAATTTCAGCATCAGGTCATTCTGGCACAGGTGTTCCCGGGGTATACAAAACGTATGAAGAATACCTCGAGGACGAAAAATTATTATGGGACCGGGAGTGGGTTTTTTGCGGGTATTCCGCCCTCACGGGGTTGAAAACATGCCATGGCTCCATACCCAAAGAGGATTGGACTGACAATAATTTGAGGCAAGATTTGTGTAAAGAGAAGGTTGAGCAGGGGTCCGCAACAGTAGGGGTTCAGGTTCCGATTCTGTTCTGTTTACTGGATCCGAAGATAACCACCCTGTGTCAAAAGGTTGCCGACTGGAATTATGAGATTAAATCGATTTTGTGCAAAGCATCTGGGATATGCCCACAGACTGGATTTTTCTACAATCCGTCGTCATACTATCTCTCCAACCAGGAATTTGTGCACGACACGGTGTCTGAATATTACAGCTCTGTCAGTGATATCGGTTCGACGTGTACGAAAACAAACACGGATGACCAGATAAGACTGAATGTGGCGTTGAAAAGTAAGTGCGCAAGCTCAAAGATCGCACCACTCTATGATGCATTATTTCAAATTCGGAGAGGGTTGTATCTTGTCGTACGTGCACTTTTCTATCTATTGCAGTTGTTTGTCACACTCATTCAAATTGTAGCGTCGGCGGCAACTGGTGCAGTCGCGGAAATCGAGTCTCTCTCCGCTAAACTTTTGAATTACTTTCGGGCGCTGCTGGTTGTGGCAGCAGATGCATTTATTACAATTAACCAGGCCATGTATGAGTTAATTTTCGAAAGGGGTATTGGAAAGCAGGTCATGGATTTCATTTACAGCGTATGTGAAAGTATTAACTTCCTTTACGATCTCATCGTGGTACAGGGAATCTGTGTTGCCCTTGAGTGGATTGCCGGCATTCTTGAGAGTATTGGAATGGAAATTGTTTCGATTTCGGAAGTAAAAATCAATTTACAATTTACATCAATTTATCCACTTTCGTTTCTTACGGGGCCGGGTACTGCAATTGTAAATGCCGCTGAAACATTAGCCTCGCAGAGTTGGTGTGTCGCGCAAGACATACTTACATGCAAATTCGAAACCGACCGACAGGAAACCGAGTTTGATGGAACGCTCCCAGTTGCTACCCGCTGCTTTAGTACATATACTCCTTTCCTTGGGGATACCCAGCAATTATCATGCACCAAAGCCGATACATGTCACATGAGTTCGTTGGATCAGACCAGGGTCGTCTGTGCGGCCTGTCCAGATTCAGATCTCGTCACCAGACGTCAATTCGGGTGTGATGTCAACACAAAGATATGTACCTGCAACGTAGAACGGGCGGTCAGAACCCCGTGCCTTTCTAATCGGGAGTGTCAAACTGCACAGACTTGCAATTACGTGGACACAAGTTTCGAGCTGATGAGCAGTACAGTTCCCTGTCGTGCTTGTATGAATGAGCAATTCTGCTTCATACAGCCGTCAAACGACATCGGCTATTGTGCATGCAGTCTTCTACAAACAAAGAGTGCCCAGTGTGAACAGGAGAATCTGGGGAGAAATGTCATGTTGCCGCCATCTCTTTGTCTATTCCAGGAATCTGACAGGACCACGCAGATGAGTTCATCTTTTTTGGTACATACGGGAGAATTGATGACCGCCTCCTGTATGATGGCAGACCCATCCTCGTCGTTTTGTATGTTTTCAAGCGACCTGGATGACTTTTTTATCGTCACGACGAGCCTCCCACGGACTTCCAGGCGACTGTTAGTGGTTTCTTCCTCTGGTTCTTCCCCGGAATCTTCCACGGGCGACGAAATGGGCTTTCGGACATTCCAGCCGCTATGCCGTGACGCTTTAGCTTCGAGTGTTCTTATCGAAACAAAAGCACAGTGTGAGCAGAAAATACTAAAGAGTAGGATGACAGTTGCCATGCTACAGCTACAAATTCCAGAGTGTACGTTTTGTAGTTATGAGGATTTTCTACACACATTCAACACACGGCTTCCGACGCTATTGCTCAAGATGAATGTCCGAAAGGCAGCGCTTGTAGTGACGAGACATTCGACCATCGGACACATATACGAAAACGCATTGATTTTTTGGCGTCACGTGCAGATGGAAATTTCAAATTTGCATAATGCAAATCTATCAAACGTGCTTGAAATTAATTACGAAAATAATTTCTTTCGTGTTCTTTCCAAGGACAACACACGGATAACACCAACCACAGCACATGCACTCGAGATTGTCATAAATTTATTTCCTGAACGACACAAAAACATTTCCAAATATCACGACATTCGGAATCGGAAAACCGTTATCATTAGCAATGTTTCTTATACACACATGTCCAGAAATCTGTTACAAGATCAAAGTATTATGGATTCAATTCAGAGTATGATTGAGTTACATTCGGACTACAGTGAACAAATTTCAAACTCATTCCAGTACAAGTTTACAGATCTCGTCAACTCTATGAATACCGATTGGCTGCTAGCACCTCTTGAAGGCAGAAACCAAGGTATTTCCTGTGACGTCGCCTTTAATCTTCTACAGACAATTTCAGAATCCTTGCAAACTACGGTTTTGTATTACAGATTCGGCTTTGTGTCTTCCCCTTCACCAACGCTGAAATGGCCTTCACTTTCATCTTCCAAACCCGTTTCGGATATCGAATTGGACTCCGGTGAAGTTAGTTTTATCGGTTGGTTATTTGAAGAATTTTCTACATTTGTTGGATTTGATGAGCACGATGTGGTCTATGTCGTCAACGAAACTATGCAGTCTTTTAGCTCTTCAATGAAGTGTGACTTCGAGGCAATTCAAACCTGCTCTAAATGGAACCACCACCTATACCATTCATTTATCGTCGTGTTTGCTTATTTTTCAATTATCATATTAATTATGGTCTCTCTACAGTTTCACCTAGTCTCTGTCTTTGTTGGTGTTGTATTTTTTAATGCCATTTTGTGGTATTCTTATTCATATTCGTGGAGTTGTACACCACTCATCCCAGTTTGTTTTCTCAAAGATTTCGTTTATTCTTTCAAACAAATATTTCCAATTTATTTTGAATTTCCAAACAGCCTTTTACAGCCGACCACTTTATGCCGGCAAATTTTTTGCAATGGCGACACATCAACATCTACAACATGTATTCAAAAACTTACTCTACCATCTTCTTGTTATCTTTCATGTTCACAAATTGGATTTCAGGACTGGGAATCAACAACTTCAGTTCTTTTAGCTTGGTTAAATTTGGTTGATTTTACCAAAAAGATAATTCCTTCAATCCCATTTAATTTGGACTCATTCGAAACCCAGTTAAACAACAAGGAAGCTTTATTAATATCAAACCAAGATGGATCAAACCAAGACCTTGTTAATGCAAACTATATTTGCACCTTTCTGAACATCTACCAAATAGCACCGCCTACTCTACTTCTGTACCTCATCATCAACACCATCATTGTTACTCTTCAATCATTGTCACTTCTTCTCTTTTCCACGCTCAACTTCATCTTAAGCTGGGTCGTCTCTATATTCACTCACTAATAAAAGCAATCTTCACCTTCCTTTGTTTCTTCTCTTCTCCCGCAACTTCTTCAAGAGATATTCCCTTGTATTCTTCACCTCTCCACCCTCCTCCCTCTCAAACTCATTATATTTATTTTCTGATATCCTAACCTCATTCAAGAGATCTTCCTTCTTCAAATTCAACTTCGTACCATTGCAATTTCCATACTTGACAAAAAAATCATAGACCTCACGTAGAAACTCAATAGACTTCACAAGTCTTTTTCTTTTAGTATATGCAGGCATTCCTTCCACATAACTTAATGAAATCCCAAGTTTCCTCTTAATAACAATCATTGTATGCTCATCAAACACATTATTTTGTGGAAGTTCACTGTTCAAAATGGAAGTCCACATAGCCTCACAAGTAAACCGCTTCTGACACCCGAAAATGCATTCTGCTCCCTTCTTCTCGTCGTAGATTTCTTTCATTGCCATTTTCCCATACACATTCGAAATGTCAAAAAAAACTCTCATCCTGCAATTCATAACATCCATAGAATAGTCTTTCTTTGCATTGAATACATCTTCATTCCATTCGGTCGTATACCACCAAACACTCTTCAAAAATTCAAGTTTTCCCTCATCAGTATATCTATCGTCTAATGTAATGGTGCAACACAACATCTGCACCCCCTTTACTATCCTCATCCTATCATCTTCTTCTCCCCAACTGCAACTTGCTAAAATTTCTAACTGTCCCTTCTGTGCCAATCCCAAGTATTCATTTTCTTTGAATAACACATATATGAATTTTTGATAAAAATCCTTCCATGCATTGAAAGACCTTCCATATTTCATTTCCATATCATGCAACAACCTAAAACCAATCTCTGAGGCCTTTTCAGTCTCCTGGTTGCAAACAAAGTATTGATATTCTAAGTTCTCATTCTGCTCCGCGAGGGTACCAAGGTCAACCTTCATCAAGCTCATATTCTCACTATCTTCTAAAAACTTCAACATTTGCACATTCTCTTTTATCATTCCCTTAATCATCTTCGCTATTTTTTTGCCACCCAATTTCATTGTTTTTCCTCCTATAAAGAGAGAATAGGAACGGAAAACATTTGCCTGAATTTTATACCAATACACTTCATTTTTGTGCAGGGTTTCACACCGTTCAACAAAAGCAAGAATCTTCTCACCAATCTCCAAACATTCAGAAAAATTACCATTCCCCATGTGCACTAGACAGCATGTCGTCATCGTTTCAAGCAATAAATCAGAATTTCCTTCCAATTTCATTTTTTCAAGTTCTTTCTTTAGATTGTTCAACCTTTCTGTTGTTTTTGTATTTCCCTTTTCGCTTGTCTCCACGTCCACAATACGAAAGTATGTCTCTTCTACTAAACTCTCTATGGTCCTCCCTTTCTCCTTCCTTTGCATTTTTATTTCCTCCTCCCATTCATTTTTTATCTTTCTTATCAAATCTTCTCCATAGATGTGATCACACACGTCGCAGTTCAATGCCTTTTTGTAGCAGTATGGTCTTGATATGTTTTTGTTCCTTTCCATTTCTTCTAGCAACCTTTTCTTCATCATCCTCCATGGTTTTTCTACACAATTCTCACAGATGTACTTCGTGCTAGTTCCTTTACACAGACAAAAACTCTCTAATATTACCAACCCATCATCTCTTGTTCCCATGCATATTTGGCATTCTATATCACCCGCTAATACACCCTCCCCCCCCTCCTCATTCTCATTTGCACAAACCTCCCCCTCCTCCTCTTCATTTTCTGGCGCAAAATTCCACAACCCAAAAACATCATCCAAACTCATATCAATCTTATTAACCTCACATATTACATCCATAAAATATTTGAACCCATCTTTCTCTGATTTGAATTTAACACACTCATTTTTTTTTGCTTTGGTCGAATCAATCGCATCAACCGCAAAGGTGGTTTTTACAGGAACCCCACTACCAATTAGTTCTTTCATAAACTTGCCCCACTCTCCACAGCCTGAATTCATGTTGTACGATTTTATATGCGACCCCTTTTATCGCGTGCCAGTCTGGTGTCAAAGGGCACTCGTAAGCGCCTCAGAATAAATAGACGATTTTCAAAAAAAAAAACATTACTCAACTTGGCACACTTTTAGTCAATTTGTCACTAAAAAAAATTTGATTTTTCAATATTCATTTAACATTAATTTAAACTATTATCAAACAATTTATTTTCATTTACTTTTATTTATAACGTTTTACTATTTTACTTAATCATTCATTTATTTTGCTTGATATTTTCAATTGTTTCTTACAAACTGTTATTCTATTCAGACCGTGACATCTCAATCTCATCTGTCTTTTTAGTTGCCTTTTTTTCTGCATCTGCAACATTCATTTTCCTTCCTCAAAACGAAAAGGAAGAAATAACTATCGAGTCTGTTTTCATGAATTGCAAAAATAATACCAAAACCTTCTTGGACTACACGATGCGATTTTCTTGTCGCATCCCACATCTCAATCCAATATGGTGTTAATTCCATGTTTTCATTCGAATGATTTTATTGATAAAATAAAAACACACTGAAACATTCCCAAACCAGGAACTCATCTCTCAACCACCGCAAACACAACAAATCTAAGTTGTGTCACTTTCCTCCGACCTTTTTTCGTCCTCCAAAAACTTCTCGTACTTGAACCACCTCCACACCAGATTTTTGAATATCATTTCAAAAACCTCATATGGCAAATCATAATAAATGAAATTGAGAGGCTTTTCCTTTCTTTGCATCAAACGCTCTCCATACATCAAAAATGCTATCACCATTTCCCCTGTCAAATATCTTCTTTCCTTGTGCAATTCGATATCTTCTTTCCTCCTCGAAATCATCCCCAAATCCCCAACATCTACATGGCCACTATTAAAAGAAAATGGAAAATCATCCTCGATTTCCGTAATAAAATATTCATCCCCGTTAGAATCACCCTCACAATGAACTTCAAACTTATTGCTAGTTGTTTCCATCAAAAAGCAAATGTTTTCTGGTTTTGGTTTTAGTGTTACTATGTCCAATGCAGCTATTTGTCCATCTTCCAATGTTGTGTAATTTCTATTTATAAAGTCTGTCATATCTGAAAAAATCTGCTTCTGGAATTTTATGCAGGTTTTTCTCTCTGACAGTAGCTTCAATGTAATATCCACCATAATCCTCCTAGCTGCAACACGGCGACTATCTCTGATAAATTTATTTTCTTTCCATTTCATCGGAACTAATAAAACAGAAATCACATTTTGCAAAGAAAAAACGTAAAAGCTGGCAAGATATTTGTTGCATTTTTCCCTGTGATGTATTTCTGCTCTAGAACGTTTTTTATTTTGCTCTTCAGAATTCTGCAGAGACCTAGAAATAATGTTCCGTAACATACTCACCTCTTCAGAAATTTGAATCGTTTCAGTCTTTACAGTTACACTATTTTTCAGTTTGTTGTGTAGATTTATGACTCCATCATTGTCACCAAAAACTTTACTACTATTAAAACTCAAGTGATATTTGCTCCTCATTTTCCTCCCCTTTGCTAATACTAATATGTTTTTCTGTAAACAATCCACTACAAACTCCTGAATTTCGTCCGTACCCTGAATTTGACAATATTCTATCACTGCCTTTCCATCGTACTCCCTATCTCTTTTTGAAAACACTACCTCGTGTCTTATTGCGTACTTTTGACTTATCTCAACAACCCACCCTTCCTGTATCACCTCGAAATAAGCTTGATAACCCTGATCATCAAAAATCCAATTATGTATTCTTTCTCTCTTCCACCAAAATTGCATTATCTGATTCACAAAAACACTTGCAGTCACCTTTCTCATCTCCGTGTCATAAATATCATTGTATTTTTGAGTTCCTAGCAAAGAAGATGTGAAATTCGCAACATCCTTCCACATTTTCTTAATGATCAAAAATTTGTTCACACATCCATTCAAATTTTCGCCTACGATTTTTCTTTCTTCTTCGTATTTCCTAGCTCCATTGTCAAGCTCTTTGTATATTTTTTTGATGTCCTCTTTGACATTTATCAAAATACTCTGAAATTCGTAATCATCTCTTTTTAATAGATCTTTAACAGCAGTTCTTTCTGAGCTCCTTTTCATTTTTATCCTACCACTCTCCACATCTTTCGATATCCGTATACGGTTTTTCTTTACATTGTTCTCTATCTCTTCAGCGAAGAACTTGTCTCCACTAAGTGAACGTAGAAAAGTATACGAGTATGATGTGATACCATCTGCATTAATGACAAGCTCTCTCAGAAAAACGTATGGGTGGTCATATGGTGTGCTGCTTTGAGCCTGCTCGGTCTGCATCTGCGCGGAGTTCAGCACGCATGCGTGGAGGGGCTGCTGTGTTTTTGAGCCCACTCGGATTTGATTTGTTTTATTAGACTGTGGGAAAATTTGAATTTTACTCAACTTGTCACTTTTTTTACTCAACAGTAGAAATGGTATTTGAATTATAAGTCAACGTTCAAATTTACATTTTTCATTGAATATGTTTGGTTATATGCAAAGTTGAATGTATCTGCGGTGAGTACGAATACGCCACCGTGCCCGAGTTGGTCTAAGGGGAAAGACTTAAGATCTTTTGGGGGGATCTCCGCGTGGGTTCGAACCCCACCGGTGGCAATACCAATAATATTAATATTATTAATATTCATATTTTTGACCATATATACATTTTAAAAGTTATTTTTAATGTCGCAGCTAAAAGTATATTCACGTATTTTCATATTGTTTTTGAAAATGTATGCTTGCAACGCCAGTATGTTTAACTTACAATTAAATAGTGAATTGGATCTCACGTTTAGACCTTCCATAAATGCCTGGTCTGTACTATTCCCCTCATTCTCGACGTCTTCTTATATTTACCTGACGCAAGTCTGCACAACAAAGGATAGCAATGGGTCGCACGCTTGCTTTATTGACCACCCCAAAACACTACAGACGTGTCAGGAAGTATACAAAACTGTGAATGAAAATGGTTGGTTTAGTGTGTCTATGAACAAGAGTGAGACTGAAGAAAACGAATTTTGTGAGATATTACAAGAAAAGTCACATTTGACACATTTTAAAAATCTGGTAGCAGATAACTTGGTAACTACGTCGTACCCCCCCGGTTTACAAATATCAAAGGACATATTTACAAAAGACAATGTACAGGAATTACAAAATTTAAATACATGCAGTAATGGCTTATTTTGTATGCAGCTAAAGGTTACATATCTGGTTTCGGTGTTTTCAAAATATTCGGTCGTCGAGAAGTATTGGAATATCATTTTGAAAGCACCATTCCTACCATCAGAGCACATTGTGCTAAAGCATATTTGCGCAGCCAGAAACCTGGAACTTCCAGAAAACTCCGCGTTTTTATTACTTGGAAAATCAAAAGACATCTGTTCTTGGAAGTGCAGAGATGACCACATCAGATTTCCATGGAACACAGAGCTGAAGATAATTAACACGACAGCTACATGCAAAGAGCTTCCAAGGTCGTTTGTTGCTTTAGAATTTTCCTACATGTTGGAATTCAAGCAGGCTGGAATTTCCCCGCTAAATCTGGACCAAAGTATTTTTGATGGCATCGATGAATTGGCTGCAATGATGCAGGTTCGCGATAATACCGTAAGTTGTAAGGTTCGCTATTCCATGTACGACTTTGAATCATATTTTGACGTTATCAAAAATCACGTGAATTTTATTAACGACAACAGTGTTTATGAACAAGTATTTTCAATGTCGGAATCCATCATCTACCAACCCAACTCAAACGTTTTGGCGATTGATTGTGTTTATTTTAACGAAAAAATTGGAAAAAGTTTGACTAGTGACTACGATCGTTTACAGAATGATTTTTCTCGCATAAATCCAAACAATGTCAAAAGCTTTGACAGCAATCTGATATTGGCCATTGATCAATTGCAGGTAAGTAATTTTCATAGATTTGACCTACAACGACCACGGATCGGTTTTCTTAAAGGCGATATACAAAATATAATCATATTGATTTTGGGGGTAATTATGCTAATACTATGCTGCTGCTTCTGTAAGAAAAAAAAAGCCTACACTCTCTTTTAAAGTGGCCCCGAAACTGGCAAAGAGAAACTCATTGACTCAGACTGGTTCTCCAAGAAGCGACTGTTTCCGGATCCTGAATCATCGCAATCGTATCAGAGTCCAAAAAAGTATTGAAGGTAAACAGTGGGATTGGCCTCAACACAGATTGGGGTTGTAAATTACTCACATTCGCCATATTTCTTACATTTTCATTCTGGCTCCACCTATCAAATTGCCCAGTTACACTTGTAGGGGAACGTTGTTCCATTGGTGGGTAAAAATGCATAGATGGCAAGTTGTTGACATGTGTGCTCAAACGACTCGCCGCTCGAAACAGGTTATCGAGTAAAATAAAGTAAGCATTTACTTCTCGGTATCGGTCACTGACTGGTCGAGCTCTGTTAATACCTCCGTTTTCGGCCTCGGTTTCGGTATTTTCGCCCTGATTCAGCAAACCATTGTCTCGATCTCTATGAAATGTTTCATGAATTTGCATACGAAGTTGATTTATATTATCGATCGACGATCTGATATCCTGTCGCAAACTAGTCGGTGAATTTTCCATGTTTTCGATCCGTAAGTTGACAAGATCATGATGTAAAGATAGCATGTTTGCCGGTGTGAAATTCAAGCCCGTAATTGACCGCACCCTTTGCATTTCACTCTCCCGTTGCCTCTGGGATAAAATTGCATCTACGTCTCTGACAAGAACTTGATTTTTTTTACAAAATAAATTTCCAAGTTGCATTGTCCCAAACATTATTCTTTCGATGCCTGTTACCATCGCTGGTTCTAGATATCTGTCAAATGGTGTCATGTACAAACTCATGTTGAACATCTCAAATCCATCTTCAAACATGTTTAAAATTATGTCGTCCATCCCACAGTTCAAACCTACTATCATCTCAAAGCTGTGGTTGCTTTTTGAAACCTGTGCACAGTGCATAAGTTGCGGTTTCAGGCACTTAGACAATACTTTGAAAACACCCCTTCGTTCTATTACACATGCGAAACCAGACAAGGCAAAATATCTCGAACCCGTTTTCTGTCTCTTTTCAACCCTCATTTTTTGATACTCCTCGTTAATATTTGTAAAATGGTTCCATATAGTTTGAGCCCTTACCCTAGCATCTTTGAAATTTCTCTTTTCGAATAAATTGCAAATCCAGTCAATTGCATTTCTTTTTGTTTTCTTATCGCACGAACCCTCCTCCATTACATCTTTTTTCCTCTTCCCACTGTTCTTTTCCTCTTCTTCAATACCTTCAAGTTTACTCACGGAACATGCATTTTGCATTGGGAAAGGCATGTAGAAAGGATACAAACGGTCACAATTGTTATTTTTGTATTTTTCAAACCCGCTTTATTGTAAACAAAACCTAAACAAACTACTTGCCAAATTTCGATTCTGTGTTTTTGAACCCAACCACAGTGGCCTCTTCGAAACCGAACTTGCTTACAAGATCATCCACTGAATACTTCGCAAGGCCCTGTACAGACGTGACACCCATATGCACCAACTTGACAATCGACCTGCGAAACGTATCAGAACATTCTTGCATACACACGCCGTTGGCAAGTGCGGCATGCAGATCGTTCACAATCGAGTACATCTTCGCGTCTGCGAACTTGAAATTGAGCCTCGGCCGCCCTCCGGCGTTCTTCCCACCCTGCTCCAACCTGAAACCAAAATTGTTCCAAAGGGCCGGATCGAACTTCAGAACCACCGCCTCTGAACCCGTGCGCATGCTTTCTGGGATGCGATGGCAGCGAAAACCCATGTCGTTGAGCGTAGACGATAGCCACTTTATGTTGTCTGTCTTCTTGTCTGTTCGTCCAAACATCTGGATCGAGCAGGTGGACTTCAACCTCGAGACAAGTTCGCGCTCCTCGTCGACATTCAGTGGCAGTGGCAGGTAAGCAGGAGTGCTCGTAAACGGGTGCTTGATGCCAATGAAGGCCCTGAACTTCGGCTTGATCTTCTCCATATCGCCAACGCCAACCTCAACGTGCGACAGAACATCTTCTAGCACGTCAAGCCTCCTCTGGTTCGTCAAATTCGGTTCGTACTCCGCCAAGCCGAACTCATTGATCAGTACCATCTTGTCGCCGACGAAGGCTTGTGGTGATCTACCGGCACACCTTCCACACACGGGTAGGTCAGCAAACAAAGACGCGTAGTTTGGCGTCGGCGGAGTATTGGATGTCGCCCCTAAGGACACCAAAGCGCTGATGGCCGTGCGCGTTTTTTCTTCCTCATCGCCGAGATTGCTACCGCTTGCCTGCATGCCGCTTGCCTCCATGCCGCTTGCCTGCATGCCGCTTGCCTCCATGCCGCTTGCCTCCATGCCGCTTGCCTGCATGCCGCTTGCCTCCATGCCGCTTGCCTCCATGCCGCTTGCCTCCATGCCGCTTGCCTCCATGCCGCTTGCCTCCATGCCGCTTGCCTCCATGCCGCTTGCCTCCATGCCGCTTGCCTCCGTGCAGCTTGCCTCCGTGCAGCTTGCCTCCGTGCCGCGTGCCTCCGTGCCGCGTGCCTCCGTGCCCCTTCAGATGCAGTTCCGATCTTATATTCAAGTGTCCAGTTCGCGATGTTCACTACCAGTACTAAATCCAGTTCGCGGTCTTCTTTACCAGTACTAAATTCAAAAAGTTAACTTATTCATCTGCAAGTTGAGTAAAAAATAAAAAAAAATAGCTTTACAAAAAAAAAAGAAAACGCTTACTAAACTCTTCAAGTATTCTCAAAAACATGAATATTTCTAAAATAAAGTGTCATATATCAATTTCATATTTTTTGTTTCATTCATACCATAAAGGGATAAAATAAACCTAATATTACTTCCAAACATTCAAAGATGGAATATCGAGCAATTGCACTTATCTTTTGTCTTTTCTCCTTTCGCCTAATTACACTTTTTGGAATGCACATATTTCACGACCATTCAAAGCAAAAGTTACATGAAGCTTTTCGGGACGACAGTTTTGATCAAGCAATTGTTTGATTTACTTTCAATCACTACAAATTAGTAATAACCAAAAGAAAACTAATCAAACTTTTTCATGGCCAACCAAGCAGGCACATGCTTCTTTTTGCTCTCCCGAAACAACCAAATCAGCTTAAACTTGCATGGATTCCCCCCGATGTCCCCAGGAAGTTCAAACCTCAAGCATTTCACCGCTTCCTCCTTCTTCACCCTACGCATTTGCTTTCCAATGGTGTCATTTTTGATATAAAGATCGCAATCCTGCACTCTAGCGACCTGCATGAAGCATTTGCCCTCATTCGTGCACACACGCAAGACAAAGATGCCGTCGGAGAAGTCATCGAGCTTCTTGTGTAGGATGTTGATGTTCGCCTCACCGTCTTTAAACGTCCATCCATCACCACCTGTTACAGGTTTGATGTTGAATAGGAAGTCACGATTGACGTGGACATTTTTGGAATATTTATACCCCCTCCTCAACTTCATGAATTTCATCTCAAGTTTCTTTGAAGGGGTTTGCTTAAAGTCATTCGACCTTATCTCAAAGTTCGCCGAAGGCATGTCGTAGTCAGCATCCCCTTCCGCACCAAGCTCCTTTGCAAGTGTCTGCACCTTCTCGAGAAGTGCTGTGCAGTCTAGGTCCTTCTTTACGATCAAATGCCCGCTCTTCTCGTGCGCAGAAGTAATTCCTTGCTCGGGGGAGGAAGGGACATATTCTTTGTTATTGTCCTCTAGGTACGTCCCGAGCTTTGGAGGAACCATAAGCGGAGGGGGGGTATCCCAGTATACCTCCATCTTGTCGATGAAGTCAATGTCCGCGAGGTAAGTCCCGAGCTCTTGAGGAACCATAAGAGGGGGGTGCGTATCCCAGCGTGCCGCCATCTCGGCGATGAACTCGACAATATTGTGTCCGCTTTTATAGACAGTCTAGTTCGCGATGGCCGTTTTGACAAAAAAAAATCACTCAACCGTATTTTTCATACACAAATTGAAAATTGAATTGCCAGTAAAAATTAGTCAACAAGGCCAAATTGACTAAAAATTGACGTGAGTTGGATAAAGTGTTGCTGCACTTCGCGATGGATGGATATAACACAGACTGCGAGAACATGCCATGAACGGTGAAGTTGATAGAGACATGACGCACCACTTCCAAAGGGACCCCCCCCTATCCCTTCACTGGAATTCCATGGAAGGGGGCGCCGAGTTTAACCTTGAGAATGCCTTTGAGGGACTTTCTGTCGTGAGAAAGAAAGTAAGATTCGATGACGAAACGATAGGAGACATGGGGGAAGAAATGAGCAAAGACAAGAGCACGGAGGAGAGCACAGAGGAGATGAAAGATATTGTAGAACATGAGATAGAAGATGAGATGCAAGGGAAGGGAGAAGAGGAGGGAGCAAAGAGAAATGCAAAGAAGAGGTCTTTTATGTCCGTTCCTGCCCGCTTCGGAAACATAGCCCCTCTCTCCCTGTACGACCATATGTTGAATCGTAACGTGTTTAAGCCTGTGTCGAAGAAGAGGAAGACAGTATTTGCGCGGCTGCCACAGGTGGTGGAATTGAACGATGAGAAATGAGTGGATCTTAGTAGAAATGTTACGGAACCTATAGGTTAATTTCCAAAAAGAAATTGGGAAACATATTTGTTTTGAATTTTGTTATGAATTGTAATAAATTTCTCAAATCAACGGATGAATCGTAAGATAAACCGTCCGTTGGAGAGTGGGAGGAAAGTAAAACAAAAACATGTTGTAATTGGGATAGCTTTTGTTTATTTCGCTATTTTGAATATAGGGGTTGGAAGGTTTTTGCTAAAGGGGAAGAATCTGAAAATTAAAAGTAACATGGATAAAAATTCTGTAAAATTAGGTGTAGAATTGAAACAATTCAGAGAAACAAAAGAACCAAAAAAATCCAAACAATCAAAACAAACCAGACAATGCGACATGCAAAACATTTGGGATCTATTCTTGTACTTTCAAGGTGAAAACAGTGACAATTTTTCAGAAGTAAAGAATAACAAATATTTAATAGGGAGATTTTTTTCCATTATCAGATTATTTGTGTGGAATTTCAAACGAGACAAGAACGATGATCGAACACCAACGGTGAGAGTACATCTGCTGCTAACAAGTGTGACATTTACAATGCAGGCAAGGAATTGGTGCGCATCCCTAGCCGAAACAACACAAAGTAGGGGAGTCTGTGATTTGGTGATTTTGGAAAACACAAATACAAATAGCGTATTGGAGTTTGCAAAGGTCGAAACCAAATCCAATACTGTAAAACAATACACGGACTCGTGTGTGTCGGGGGTCATTCTCATCAACCAAGTTGCAGTACAGTTGCTCGGCACCGAAAAACAACACTTTACAAATCAGCAGCTGTCAGTTATAATGTATGACGATTTTTTGAAACTGGACAAAACAAAAATTTCCTGTTTCTTGCTTCATAGAGCGCTCAAGCCACATATTTCAAATGTGACAATCAATGACAAAAAAAGTGTGGAATATGGAGCAAATGAACTTCCTGATGTTTTTGAAACTCTGAATATGTGCAGTGCATATTTAATACCCACACAGGTACTATCTGCAAATAGTAATATTAAATGAGATTTTTTTGTCTATAAAGGTTGATGTTTTCGTTTTTAATAAAATACAATTTTATTTGTATTTATTTGTTTATATGGCAATTCAAAATGTGCTCGGGAGTTTGTGCTAACGGGTTATACTGGAATACAGCAAAATCTGGCACGACCTCTATTGGGGCGGACTATTCCAGATATCAAGATTGTTCTGCAAATTTATATTCTATTTCGTATCAGAGCTCAGAGTATTGCTGCGAGGTGTGTCCAAGTGGGAAGTATAGAATAAATTCTGCAGCTGGCCAACCATCTTACCCGCCACTTTCAGATTGCACGGCCTGTTTTCCTGGAAAATATAAATTAAATGAACGCTGTTCCGGATCTTGTTATGATCCAGTTAAGTATTACGGAGATTGTGATGATTGCACTGGCAATACATATACTGACATAGAAGGACAATCAAGTTGCAAAATTTGCCCTGGTCCGAACATGATTGGCAATGTCCATAGATGTACCTGTAAAGAAGGGTATGGATTTAGCGATAGTGGAATATTTAATACAGACACATTCAGGTGTGAGTTATGCGAGCCTGGGAAGGTAGCAACTGATATAACCTCAGGAATATACTGGCCTTTTTTCATAGATGTTGGGATGGCCACCTATATGGGGGGGGTGGAAGAAACATTTAAGGGGTGGTTGGGGTCGACAAGAGATTACAAATGTTTGCCTACAACAATTCCCAAATGTGAAAATCACCACTTTTACGACCTGGTCAACGATGTATGTAAGCCATGCCCGCAAAACCAATATCGTCTTTACCAGCAAGAAGACACAGCCGGAGAGTTTTCCTGTCTGTCGGCAGAAGAATGTAATGCTGGGCAAAAATTTGATAGGGACAACATTGCCTGTGTAGATTGTGAAGCTGGAAAATATCGGGGAAGCTCGGGGAGTACTGGAAATGGGATTGGAAATTATATGATGGTGTGTACAGACTGCCCACCCAACTATTATTCTTCATCGGGAGCTACGAATTGCACACAGTGTGAATCAGGCAAATACCAATTTTATTCTGGACAAACTTCGTGTAGTGAAAAGTGCTTTCCTGGGTTTTTTTTCAACGGCGATACATGTGAAAAATGTAAAGAGGATAATACATTTACACCAGAACCAAACGTTTTTTCAGAGTGTTTAAAATGTCCAAATGGAAAAAGATCATTTTACGATCAGGAATCAATGACACCGTTGTCACAGTGCCTGGATTGTGAAGAGTGCCCAGCCGGAAAATACAGGACCGGCTGTTCGGGACGTAACCCAGGCACATGCAAAGATTGTCTAAAGTGCCCAGAAGGTGAGATTAACGTGGGTTGCAGGTGGACTAGGTCTCAAAACGAACAGTCTGGGGTGTGTTTTCCCGAAGAGCTCGTCGTGAGAACTCCTACATGCCCTGAGACTGGAAAAAGTGACGAATCATCTTCTGGTCTTGGAGGATTTAGTTTCAAGAATTTGTTTGGACTCGACGAAACTGAAGTCAACTTCCAGTGTTCTAACCCGTGCGTTGGAACGCCTACCGAGGACAGTGGATTTTGCGACGGGCCACACCCGTGCAACATCCGGGCGTGCTCTATGACGGCATCTGCAGACATTTTTGATTTCGAGGACAAAGATGGTGTCGCGGGACAGACATTTCGACAGGCTCGAGCGTGTCCAGTTGAGTTTGATGAAAACGAACTGAAAGATACCGATTTTTTGGAATTGCAAAACTTTACTAGAATCAATCAAAAGCGAAAAATAAAATGCCAGACGTGTTTGGAGTGCGGTTCTTCGGGCTCGGACGAAAATGCACAGAACGTCAACAACTACGGAAGGGGTTGTGCGCATGAATGCACAATTCTACTGTGTGAAGTTGGCGAGATTTGGGACTGGACGCAGAAGCAATGTGTACACTGTAATGAACTTGAAGATATGCGCTTATGCTTGAGTCAGGAAGTAAATCTAAAAGCACGCGATATTTCAGGCAATCGACCAAGGCTTCTTGTGGGGGGGGAATCGTGCAAAGAAAAGCCAGCTGCAACCCAATTCGCGTCGGATTTTAAGGCTTCCTATGGAACTTGCGCCGAATGTGCCACAAGAACATGCCCCGACTCCCTATTTCATGCGAGTTGCCGAGAGGACCACTGCCAGGCCTGTCTGCCACACACTACCCCTGACATTCACATACCGCTTCACACGCAGGAGTTTCTGGACGACAGTTTTCAACGGAAATCAGTCTTTTGTCAGTTTTGGGGGTGCGAGGCTGGTAAAACAGGGGTTAAGAACAATGGGGAACTTTGTTCTGGTACGTGCGCTGATAACACTTGTTCAGAATTTGACATACAACTAAACTGTGTACTACCACATCTCTCAAATCGATGTGTTCCGAATATTGCTTCGTCTCAACACAAACGCGGAATGTTAAGTGAGAGCTTTGTTCTCGGACTACAAACGAATATTTTAGAACCGCTGGGTATAGATTCACATCTCATGCACAGTAGCTTTGAAAATGCCATTATTGTACTTTCGGATGAAAGTACGGAAGACAATTTGTTTCAGTGTGTCTGGAACTCAATCGACATCAAGGATAACTTTTACGACGCCGCGGGTATTTCAAATACGTTTTTCCCTCGAACTTCAGCCCTGGCGGACCAACTATCCGAAAGGGGTAGCAAACACTGCCATGAGCGCACGCCAAACTCTTCCATCATCTATCCAAGTTTGCCACTGCAAAATGTGGTGTCCTTTGATAATTACGACCAGCATAGAATTTTGCTTGACAACCCGGCTCGGGTTATGGCGTGGGACCGATACTCCGGGAGAAGTGATTGCGTCGACTGTCCAGAAAATATCGATTCTAGTGCTTTGAAAAAACCACCAGATGCAACAAACAGGAGACTAACAGGCGCATATTTGGGTGACCTGTTTCTGGCGATGCACATGAAAAATTCAAAGACTAGTTCGGTCCTGATACCATTACCGCAAACGCGCATGTCGACAATGTCGTGGGTCAGTAGATGGCAGTTCTCCTTCTGGGCCAGTGTTCTGACAGCCAAAAACGACATTGTGTCTGTAAATGTTGAACATAGCTACGAAACACCGCTACTTGAAAAAATAAATAGGTTGAAATTTACGCTTAATGGTAGACTTGGACTTTCCGAATCTTACCAATCAGATATTAACCTGCAGAATTACATGAACGCGTCAGAAACAGCCCCGTACCCCCTCTTACTAACGGATAAAGTATATTGTTTCGATTCTGTTATGCAATTCAATTTCATAGACATAGAGACCCGATGGAGCCGGAAGACCTTCACGTCGCAGAAACATCATGCCGCGCTCGAGCATGAAATTGAGACATTCCCCCGGGATCTGAACGAAATTTCCAGGCACAATTGTCACAGCGATACTGTGTTCGGGGGTGGGGGCATTGAGTCATCAGGTGACATCATAGCATTTAAGCGATATTCAAATGAGTTTCCAGAAAACACAGAGAATACAAAAGAACGATTACTAGTCGTGAATAAAAATTACGTTTCCTTACTCACACTGCTTGGAATTTCGGTTGTAGATTCCGTAAAGTACATCACTTTTGGGCCGCAGATGAGAAACATGATCACCGACGCACACATAATGAACATATATGCATTTGATAGGTACACCGCTACCGCATATTACAAACGCGTATTTTTGTATGCGATGCGGCTGCCACAAATTGTAAGCAACTTTTTGGCCTCGCCGTTTTTACAGGTCAAATTTATACACGTGCCGGATTCCATACCAAAACAAATTGAGCTTACTCTTGGGACAATAGTATTACCTAAATGTGGGCTGTGTGTGGAAGAATACGGAAAGTCTGTCATCGTTGCATTTTCATCATTATCCACTGAATTCAGCAGCGGGTTTCTTCAACTTTTAACCCCCGAAGTCGCCTTGCTCGAAGATTGGTCTGAAATCAATAGAAATTGGCGGGTACTACTACAGCTAAAAAATTTCGAGACAGATGAAAACCAAAATAGTGAAATTCTTGTACGGGACGTCACCGAGATGAGCATTGTATACAACCGAGAATGGTCGTTGGTGAACTCTCTGCATCAAATAGAGGCAGGGGATTTTATTTTTGACGCAAACAATGACAACGTGACCGACGACACTTTTAAATCAAGCCCCCGAGAATCAAATGAAGTACAGCTTGTCAGTGTGCTGTGTTCGACTGATCTCACGGCATTTTGTACTCTACATGCGACGTTTGTGTCATACACGGCAACTCCAGACAAAAAAGAAATGACCGCGAAAGAACAGATATTTATAGAATTGACGGAGAATCGGTATGAGTCGATTACGACACTGTGCATACCCGACCAGTCACTGGTAATTAACGTGCGATCAAATGGTAACGAGAAAATATACCATGTGCGCAATGTGAAACATCCAATTTTCCAGGAGATATTTGACTCTATTTTCCACGACAAGTCAGTCTTTACCGTGCTTCATAATATGTACATAACACTAGACGACACAGGCCAGGTATCTGTGGTCGGAAAATTGGAAGGTTTCTCTGCAAACTCGAACATTGGATATTGTGTCGCCACCGAAGTCCAGCTGGAATTCACAACATCTGCCGTGCCCTATTATCAAACATATCAAAATCCCAACAGCTTTTTCGTGATAAAATCACCTGATGTTCTGGATCTGGTTTACTCGAGTGAAGACGACGAAGGCCAGATAAGAAATCCAAGCCACGTGCGTCTAGATCAGCAACATTTACAGGATTTTGAAATTTGTGTAGAAAATAACTCCACGACAAAGTTCAAATACATGAACTTCTTGCTCGGACTAAACTCCGGACTCCGATTCACATGCAGCGACTGTTTACTGGTCGACAAAGTACCCGCAGACTATTTGAGTGTAAAAAGGGTCTCTCGTGAGACATTTCGCTCGTTAAAATACGAAATTGAAAATAAGGAACATTCATTTATTTTAACAGAGAACCCATACATTCAAATAAGATTTGAGCAAAATTCGTCTTTGATAGAATATGTTGCGTACGAAGAACAAAACATACAATACTCAATACAAAATGCACATGAGCGACGACCACTGCAAGCTTTCACAGTCAATGTCAGCGTCACAGACAAAATTTGCCTCGTCGGCGACGTCAGCATTACAGATTTGTACGAATCCGACGATCAGATATTTAGTGTCTCGGGTATTATTAGTTCTGATTTATTCCCCTACTCAACCGAAGAAGTCAAATTGTCTGCGGAGTGGAAACCATATGTATGGGTTGGGAGCCATAAATATGAGAGCGGAAGCCAATTCATGAAGTTGAATTTTGACAGAAAATCGGATACATTCTGGCAGGATCTCACACAAGACGTGACTGTTGGAATTGACGGTTTACAACTCCTCCCATTGTTCAATTTTCCCCACGTGAGCAATTCACATGACAATTCTGTGTTTGCATTTGTTCAGATACCCACAAAACAAGACCTAGTTCTCTCCGGTATCGCTGAAATTATGTCAGGCAACAACATAGAAAATTGGGAAAAAATATTCACTAGCATCCAAATTTTCGGAACAACTTGTACATACCGCATCAAAATTATACCCCTGGATGAAAATTCCCTTTCTAAAATCCCTCCACCAGGTAGCGCGATTGATGAAATGGGATGTACGTTACTGTCGCCTGGTTTTTGCCAACTGGAAATTCCAACGCAGATTTTGAATTCACGGCGAGAGGTCATGATCATGGCAACTCACCTGGAACTGCAGTCGCCCAATGCGGAATGTTACATAAAAGACGCCTCAGACGAAAATTTCAAGTCCTCTGGTCACCAATTCTCAGTTACCGTATTACCACTGCAGCGAATCTACCAGTGTGACAGAAACCACTTTTGGTCGGAAACAACACAGACGTGCAAATCATGTACGGATCACGAAGTTGTTTGTCCAATGGGAGAATACATTGAAGGGTGTGATTTACTAGGACTCAGTATCACCTGTCAACCGTGCCCACAACCTCGAGACACCGAATACGCTTTATTTACATGGGGTGAAAATTGTGAAATCAATTGCCAGGAGGGATATTATAAAACAGAGGACAAGAACAATGTATGTCTCCAATGCACAACTGATTTAGAAGTTACTTGCTCAAAAACCCCGGGGTTAAAATGGCAAGCTTGTTCCACGTACAGTAATGAAAAGTGCGTGCCTTGTGACCCAATTGCCACTGGCCTGTATGGTGCATACGAAACATTTACAAATACGAGCGAGTGTGCAACAACCTGTATTGATGGTACCTTTCGCGACATCTTTCGAGTTCCAGAAAATTCTGAATGGGAAAACAAGCCATACTACATTTGTGATGAATACATCGAGGTTCCCAATGCACCGGGCACCCCTCGCGAAAGCAGTACTGACGAAGCCTATTTGTTATCTTGTAAATCAGCATGTGACAACCCTCAAACCCTAAACCCATCATCGGGTAGTATCAAGTGCAATGGATTTTACAGAACAGGGACTGAACCGCGCACTTGTCGAATTTGCTCGAGTGAAATGTATCTAAAAAGCCCATTTGGGTGGAATTACACCGCATATCCTGACGAAGTTTTCCATTGGGACGGGTTCGGACGTACTATTCCAATAAGTGGTTCTGATTCCTGCATCCCATGTTCTTCTCACCAAGATGTAATTTCCAAAGCCAAATTAACAATAGACCCGACGGCATACTATAGAACACTGCCGTGCACCGAGTCTTCAAATACACTCGTAGAATCGTGCAATTCAGAAAAACTGACCCAGAATGGGACGTACGTTTCAGATGCCCCCTCTGCCGATACGGACAATAGTGGACTGGCGAATGACTGCCTGATTGACTGTCCTGAAGGGTGGCATCGGGTTCCAAAAACCTATACCCGCGACCTGAACTCTGAAAGAGTCCCAGTGGCGCAGTGGTCAGGATACGATTGTGTGCTATGTGATACCTTTGATTCTTCTGGAGTAAAACTACCACAGTACTCTTTCACTGTGAATTTTGATTGCGAACTTACCTGTAACCACTCTTCCCACTATTATCTGAGGGGGGAGAACATGACTATTATGGGCTCTGTCAGCCCAAAACGAACATGCTCTTACTGTAATACTGCCTCCTGTGGAATTGGAACGTACATGACAGGAGACTACTCGAAACCATGCGAGTGTAGAAATTGCACACTCAAATACCCTGGCCTTATTTTCAGTAGCGAGGGTAAAATACTTGACGATATCTCATCTTGCCACCAACAGTGCCCTGATGGGTTTTTTGGAAATGATTACATGAGGGTGTGTATTCCATGGACGCCTCTAATTTGCGATTCCGAATTTTATTTTCAACAAGGTACGTCAGCTACAGACGCAATTTGCCTCCCTTGCACCAAATGTCACAACTCGCTTTTGGTTTCGAATTGCACTAACATATCCGATTCAGTTTGCATTGCCTGTCCTGATGTCGGCCCCGGTTCCATTTACGAAAACTCAAACTGCACTTTAAAATGTATGGATGGTTATATTCTAAATCAAGAAACTCAAATTTGTGACAATTGTCGTTCGTTTCAGTGCGCCGTGGGCTCTACACTTTCCTCAAATCCACACAACTGCTCCCACTGCATCCCTTGTCAAAACATTCTTCCACCCAACTCAAGCTACACATTCGAATGCACTTGGAAATGCGATTCTGGTTACGTTTATAATGTCGAACAGCATCGTTGCATACAATATGCCAACCAACTCCAGTACCCCTCCACCATCTCACAAAAATCATCTGTGTCATGCCCTTATGATCACTATTTACGTTCAGATTTTTCATGTGATCTTTGTGAAAATTATCCTAATCAACACCCCTCAAATCTAAAGCCAGAAAACATATCAACTTGGTCTTGGGTTGCTTCTCTTCAGACCTGCACATGGGATTGTAACCCACCACTGCTTTACTTTGTTCACATTGCTTCCTATGGACACGGACACGCCTCTCCAAAATGTTACACTTCCACAGAAATTCAAGACATTCTAAATACCCAAGAAAAGAGCAGCATTGTGATTTCTGAACAAAACGTTTCTCTCGTCAAATCGAACCCAGGCAGAGACGTCATGTCACCAATACTTTTCAGTTTTTTTATTATCTTCGCAATTTTCCTATTTATCTTTGCTTTCTTCTACCCCCTACTGGTCGGGAAACCAGACCACTTAGACCACCCTGAGATAGAAGACGCAGAGGCACCTGATACCATACCAAATCAGGTGACAACAGAAGAAGATGAATAAAATAAAGAAGTCTAAAACAACAAAACACAAAATCAAATTTTTCAATTTTCCACATAAGCTTCTCACTAAATTTGAAATATCCGAAATTTTATAATATTCTCTGCTTTTTACAAATATTCATCTTATCTTCACATATCTATCCATGTTCTCTTTTATCAACCAAGGAATCAGTTTTTCCATTTCCTTCCTCTTCAGTGACCATGCACAATCCCCAACTACAAGTTCTTTCCTCCCTGTGTGAATTTTTAGCTTCCTGCTTATAAACAGAGAACCGTCCTCTAGGCGTACCTCCCTGAAAATAAACGAAAACCGTTCTTCATTCCCTTCCTCATCAACTCTAATGAAAGTGTGCTGCAGGCAGTCTCTTTCTTCAATTTGAAGTATTTTAAACTCGTGACGGTCATTTGCTTTGCATGCGTCCGCAAAAATAAACTTCTTTGTATTCTCTTCAACCTCACTATCCTCTTCTACCTCACGATCCTCTTCTACCTCAACATACTGCTCAACCACGCCCTGCTCGATCTCATGCTTATTCCCGAGGCATTCAAGCCACTGCATCTTCTCCACTTGGCAGCTCTTTCTACTGCTTCATCCCGTACTTGCTGCTTACCATATTTCTGGTACACGCGTACGGGCCGTGTCCGTGGGTGGGTGTCAAGGATTTCTCAAGGACAAAGCAACTCGATCTTTATATTTATTTTTTGTGCCAAGTTGACTAAAAATTCAAAAAGTTAACTAAAAATTGAAATTTTCAAATTTTGCACAACCTCATTTTGACGGGTATGGTTCGTGACAACCCTCTCGTGTGGCGCACTCCATGCTGAATATGTTTGAGCCTGAATTTTATTTTTTGTATTCTATGTATTCTATTTTGTATTCTATGAGAATAGAATAGAAAATAGAATACAAATAGAATACATTTCTGGAAATCGGCCTCAAACATTTTGGAGGGGGTCCTCGAAAAAATTTTCCGGGTCACGAACCAAGGCCCTTCATTTTTTTGTTAACTTGGACAGATTTAAAATATTTGATTTTTTTTGAAATTTTCAAAATGTAACCATTTTGAAAAATTTGAAATTATTTCTGGTGCTGCATTTCCACTTCATCGTCACGACGTTCTTTCTCCATGCGCAATTTCTCCAGGTTCAAAATGTGCCGGGCCATGGGAGACAGCATATTGTCTTGCGTGGGTGTAGTTCCATAAGGACGAACATTGAAAGAAGTTGGGCATAGGGGTGAGAGGACCATGGCGTGTGGAGGAGGGTAGAGTTTGGTTTTGAAGTTTGAGATTTTAGGTATTTTTATAATATTCACACATTTTAGTCAACTTTGTCCGGAGAAAATTTGAAATTTTGGTTTTGCCATAAAACAATTTGCTTCCGTTTGGTTGTCTCTGCCCCCCTCTTACCAACACGGACGAATCCGAGACAGATAATGTCTGGGGGGGTGGCGGGGTCTAGAGCGTCTGTAGATGACGCGTTGTTGCGGGAGTCTAGTATGGAGTGTAAAAAGAGGCGGGTTTTGTGCTGGACAGATACCCAGGTCATCTTCTCAAAGGGTCAATTCAACTTTTCTACTAACTGGCCTCTGATGGTGATTCCATTCAACACCACGAAAACATTGAACGGGGTTTTGGTAAAAGAACGAGCGTGCGTATTCTGTGGGAAAAACGGGGATTCTGCGAGCAAGATTGTGAAAATTTCCTATGTGTATGCGCTGATCGACAATCAAAACAGCGAAGAATTGGACATGACATTTGACACGTTTCACCAAACACTTCAAAACATATGCATGACGAGTTCTATGTACCATGAATGCCACGAAGGCCCGGAGACGCTGAGTGCTTGCGCGTGTTGTTTCCACTGGCTTGAGAGACAGGACAAGCGAAAGTGCGATTTGCTTCCGATGCAGAGTCTGCGCTGGCATTTTCATACCCTCTTCAAGGTTTCGAATAAGATGCTCGATACGAGGGTGATAGTACGTTTGTGTGAGACGCTAGTAGAGACGAAGTACGGGCTGCAGAATTACTACTACTCGCTCTTCTCAGATCAAGAGAAGGAGCTCATAAGGCGCATCAGTGAGTGTGACCAGAAGAGTGTCAAGTTTGAGATTGCAAGCTTCTTTGAAAAGATGAATGGGAAGTCGATGTTTTTGAAAAATTCGAAGGTTGGGGTGACTTTGCGCGAATCGAAAATTGTAAAGTTTGGGTGATTTGTGTAGTATAATAGATGGAGTGTTACAAGTTAATAAGCTTTTGTACAGACGAGAGTGAAATTTACAAAAAGTTTTTAAAAATGATTGAAAGAAGAGTGGAAATGGGAAATACTGTTTTGGTAGCGCCGGAGGTTGTTGGTGAAAATAAAGATGATAGTAACAATGATAATGCACCATTCCCATTTAATTACCTGGATGCCAACAATCAAAAAACTACCGAACTTTTATTTGAACATTATTCGACACAACTCAACAGTTTGTCAAGGTGGATGGAATTTGATGAAAAAAATAAGTTACCATTGGCCCTCGGAGAATCAGATAAAGATTTTTCAAAAGTTATTTGTGTACAACAGTATGATGATAAAAGAAGCGAAGAAGATGGAAAAGAATGGTGCAAAGCAGACTATGAACCAGGTGTATTTTCAAATTATATTCGAATTCACAACGGTTTAAAAAAACTTTTGGAGAGTTCAATTTTCACAACGTTATATGGTTTGCATCGAGCAAGTGAATACTGGAAAAGCAAACGTGATCGTGTTACACATGATTTTGTTTTGAAAAACTCTTTATTACTTTACATTGGTTCTGGTGGTATCAAAGACCGGCCTCATCACTTTTCATATCTTTTACAAGCGTTTCCAGACCTGCATATTGCAGCATACGACGTTCGAAACACTACTGCAACTCCTGCTGATGACATGGAAAAGAGTGAAAGGGACTATGTAGCAGCTGAAGCATTAAAAAGATTGCACATTTTTCACAAAATATTTGAAAATAGTGATTTGGAATCGTGGATTAAATTTTGCAATGAAAATAAATGGGTCAATGTTATGGTGATTTCAGACATACGGAGCGACTGGAAATTTTCATTAGATTGTTTGAAGGGGTCCAGGATTGCATGTTTGCATTTTTTTCAACATTTGGCGTCTATGGGGGGGGATTTGAAAAATTTCAGAACATTAATTGATCCCATGTTGACCGGAAACATTGAAATTAATAATTTTGTAGAAGATAAGGTCACTGTTGATACGAAATTGCAATACTTATGGGCATCAAAATTGATGTGGGAGGCTAAAAATGTGTCTATTTTCAGCGTGAAGGAAAGAGATCCGTACGACTACCCAGGACATGGGGAAAATCAGCAATATGTTTCGATGAATGGTATGTCCATGATTCAAACGTTTACTGATGCTAGTTCTGAGTTGCGCAAACAACTGACTACTAGCAAAGATCACTTTCACTTGGAATTACCGCCAACAGAAAATGGCGCCGGGTCTGTTTTCAAACAATGGTTTAGAAAAAAAATGGGCGATCCACTCGCATTTGCATCCGAAAGTCTGGACTATTCCCAATATTTACAGAAAGGTAATAAAGTGATGAAAGGTGGTGAACATCAATTCACACGGAATTTTGAAACACACAATGTGCATCGACATGATAGAACAATTGCATTTATTAATGATCCAACTAAAAGAGAACGAAAGCGAGGATCACATGAAATAATTCATTCGTGGTACAATAAGTGGAGTTCTGAATATTTGGAACAAAAAAGTGGGGAAACGGTCGTTTTGTTGAACAAACGGGTTTGGAAATTGAAATTTGAAAAACAAATTTTAAAAAGAAATAAGCGTATGAAACAAAAAAACTTTAAACCACAAAGATTTTTGAATGTTGCAAAACTTGAACTTTTGAACATGAAGAATCCAGACTTGGTGTTGGGAGAACTGGAAACTATGAAGGAAGAACATTTAAAATACTACGAAAAGTACAGCGAAGACGAATTGCTGCGTAAAATGAAACAAAAGGTAGATGTTATGCCAATGTTGTCATATCTTGAGAAACACATAAAGGACCAGGAAAATGTTTGGGTGGTAGATGAATTTGTAAAATCATCTTTGTGTAAGTTGTGCATGACTTTGAACATGCATAAGATGCAAGATTCACCAAATATTTCTTTTGAAACATATTCATCAGGAATTGCAGATATTCTTTATCAAAGATACTTTGGAGCTTTTCAACAAATGCGTTTAAATTTGATAGAACCGCATGGTACGAGAATGAGTCAGGAGCACCCTGCTGTATTTGAAAAGTTATTTGGACTCGTAACGAAGAATGTGATATCTCCTTGCACTTCCAAATGTGTATCGGTGTTGAATATGAAACCAGGCAGTGAATTGTCTGAGAATGCAGAAGTCCCTCAACACTTACGAGAAAACAACAAAAGAAAAGTTTTGAAAATGATCAGTGACGATCCACTTGTTTTTGCATTTCAGTTTTATCACAATTGGTTGATGCCATTATTAATGAATAAGGAAGAAATTGACATGACTATGAAGTTAACCCGCAATGATCTTTCTAGCGCCATGGGGTTATTTGTTACAGAATTAAAGAGTGAAAAAGTGTTGGGTTTAAAGGGTTACAAAGACGGGCAGACTTTGTGTGGACTCAATTTTTTCAGATGGCCCCGGGGTTCGCCAATTGCATATGCAGCAGCAAAATACAATAATGTAGAAATGCTTACATATGTCTTAGAGGAGGCAATTACAAAAAAAGATAGAGAATTTAGATTAACACGGGATCAAAGAATTGTTGATTTTGAATTTGAACGTCGCAAGGCAGACGGAAAGGTCAACGAAACATTATTGTCGTGTGCTGTTTACAATGGGTCCTTGGAGGTGGTTATTTTCTTGCGTTCCAAAAACGCTAACCCTTCGTTTGTAAACTCATATGATGAGGATTTGATGGCAAATGCTCAAAAGGCAGTAGCAGATAATCAAAATACTGAAAAACTGATGAAATGTCAAGAAGTTTTAGATTATTTGTCAGAAAATCTTCAAAAACTGCCAACAGGGTATCGATGGAAAATCAAATCTTGAGAGATGTATGGCATTTATTAAAGTTTTTATATTTATTTTAGAGTACGCTGGGTAAACTAAGCTACATTGTTTACAGTGCCACATTTTACTATATTCGTAAGTTTTTGTGCATGGTGGTATGAGTAAATATTACACGTGGGTTGCTGCTTCTCTCCTAGTACAGGCGGTATCACCAGCCGCATACTACGTTATTTCGTCTTTTGTGGTGCCCTGCATTGTCGTCGAGTGTGTCTGGAGCCATGGCCGACCTTTGCTGGTACATGTTGTATACGCGGCAATCGCTACAGTGCTTTGCATAGGTTTGGCGATGTCCGTGTGTCTACATCGCTACTTTGCGCACTCTGCATTTCGCACATCTCGGGCGCTCCAGTTTTTGCTCGGAATTTTTGGTTGTCTCGCGTTCCAGGGGGACCCCCTGTGGTGGGCGATCATGCACCAGCGACACCACAAACACTGTGATGTTAAGGGCGACCCGCATTCATCCACCAGAGATGGGGTATTTTACGCGGTCGTCGGGTGGATGGCCAATCCTTGTAATTACCGACTCACACAGCAAGACTACCAGACAATTGACGCAAGGACCTGCGTTTTGGAAATACACGCTCTTCGTTACCTCTACCCCCTCGTACACATCCTCGCATTTGCTATCACAGAACAGTATGCTGGATATGCAACGATGGTGTACTGCGTTCTATTGCCAATGTGGCTGGCTCGCTTCATCACCCTCTTGTTCAATCACGAGTTTCACCAAGCAGAGTCGAAAGGTAAACTAAGCTGTATGGCTAACAATGCCACTCGATGGCTCGCAATTGTGGTAGGTGAGTCGCAGCATGCCGACCACCACAAGCACCCACGCCGGGCACATCGGCCAGAACTTGACCCACCTTGGCACGCCACCATCCGATGGCTTAGCGCCACTGGTCTCTGTTGGGATTGTCGTTGTTATTGAAAGTTTCGAATGTATTTAAGAACTTGTAAATGGAGGAAATGGGTGAAGTGGAAGTAATAAATGATGTCGAAACTTTGAAACGATTAAATGCACATTTGCGTTATGTAATAACAACAAAAAATATTGAAATCAATTTATTTGCAAAACTAGCAAGAGAACTTACTGATTTGTGGTTGAATTTCTCAAATTCGTTAGATTCAGATTACACCATTTTACTAAATAATTTGGATGAAAATTTACAATTCACCATTGACAAATTAGGTATTGAGGATGCAGATAAACCTCCATTAAATACTGTAATCTTTAGATTCAGAGAGAAATATTATGAAAAAGTTCATCAAATGTCAAAAACCAATTCCGACATACGTCAAAAGCATAATGAAACAATTGAACATTTCCAAGGTCAAGAAAAAGAAAATAAACGAAAAGAACTAGGTTATAGTTCTAAAGTAAATGACGTCGAGATGAATAAGCCAAAAAGTGAAAACAAAATTTCTCTGTTTCATCAGAAGAAAATGACAAACAGGCATCTGGTTTCGAACAAAACGACTCCTAATTTAAGTCAAAAAATGGATCTAGACTCATTCACGACAGAGGTAGATAGGCTACAAAGCATCATCGCAAGACACAATAATCTTTTAAATGTTTATTAAATTCCAAACTTATAACGCTTGCTACCCCTAGCATCCCCAGCTCTTTTTGTCCTCCTGGAACGTGGCTGCCGCCGCTATGACCGCCTGCGTCTCGAGGTTGAGTCCTACGAGACTGAGGCTTTCGAGCCTGGTGTTGCCACGCAGCGCCTCCGCCAGCCCCGCCGCGCCCGCGTCGCTGATGCCGTTGCCAACCAGATTCTTCAGTTGGTCCTTTTGGGTGCCACCCACCACCGTGGACTCAAGGACGGCCGCGGCCATATCCTTGTTCAAAGCCTCGTAGCGAACAGCTTCGCTGGCTGCTACACACATCAGACCCTCGTTCATGTCGGTGAGTGCCTTGTGCGTGGAGGCAGTAGGGCCTGTGCGATGAAAGGATCCCTGTCCTGCGTGGGTCTTTTATAGCGTACAAGTTGAGTGATTTTTGCGTCTCATGTCGACGGTACGTAGGGGTGTAAGGTACCGCGTTCTCAAGGTACGTTTTGGTTCGTGGCACAACAAAACGAATCGACGCGATATTTCACATCTAAAAATTACTCAACTTGTCCACGTACAAAATGTCCTACGTACCGCCAATAACCCGTACCTAACACCCCTACGTACCTTTTGGCTATATAAACCAGTCCGCGACTCCACGCTGTCTTCCGCACCATGGGCACGCCTGCAGAAGTGCCTGATTGGTCCTTCTGTGCCGAAGAGGCTACCCCTGGCTTTCTTTTTCCCGAAGATGTACCGGAGCTGGACAAGCCGATGCTGGTGGAGAGCGAGGACCTGCACATCGAGTTCCAGGAGAAGCTGGGCGGGCTGAAAGCGAAGGGTCCTTACAAGCAGTACCACCTGCCGGCCATGAACGGGATCCAGATTAGCCGCGAGCTTCATCAGCCTCACGTGCACGACAACCACGACAACCTGGTGACCCGTGGAAGAAACTTGAGGAAGGCGGTGATCATGCTCTTTGGGAAGGATACGGACGAGAAGAAGCGTTATGCGTTGCAAGTGGAGTCTGATTCGCCGGATATTCCCAACTTCATCACGATCGCCCCAGTCGAGCTATGCACCATTGTCGTCGTCCCGATCAGCCACATGCCAGGATTCCAAGGGATCAGTTTCGCCATCCCGGCTGACATTGCTGGCGGTCAGTTCCACACGGAGCTGAGGTGGGTTCTGGCCCCGGACCAGTATCGTCGTTTCAAGAAGCTCACTGAGGAGTGGCTTGGCAATTACAGGCCGGATGACGAGGAAGCAGCGACGAGGAAGCCTGTGGCATCGAGCGCTGGCGAGAGTACGCTGTTGAGGGACGAGGGTCGGCGTGAAATTCTGATTGAGCGCCTGGCCAGGCGTGACAAGAAACAACGCAAGTAGTAGGAAGGGGGGGGGGGGGGGGGGGGGGCAAAATAGAAATTTATTTTATTTTTTTTGCAAACAATGTTTTAGAGCGGGGAAAAAGCAA